>Ga0209383_1000124_pt1 | contig 54351 bp, 46 predicted proteins | sample CoawatmetaG02DNA_FD_187510 | JGI IMG/M metagenome (GOLD analysis project Ga0209383, IMG submission 187510) | Marine microbial communities from the West Antarctic Peninsula - Coastal water metaG029-DNA (SPAdes) (version 2) | ecosystem: Environmental > Aquatic > Marine > Coastal ...
ATACAAGGCTTTCAAGAGAAAAAGCTATAAAACAAGAAGTCTGGAAAAGAATAGAAGATTGTTTAGCAGACGATGCAATTTTAAAAGGATTGATAACAGGTTCTGTTAAGGGAGGAATGACTGTTGACGTTCAAGGCATAAAAGCTTTTTTACCAGGATCTCTTGCAGAAGTTTCCCCCACAAAAGATTTAGAACACTTAGTAGGCGGATATGAAGAATTTAAAGTAATTAAGCTTGATAAAGCTAAAGACAATGTAGTGCTATCAAGAAAAGCAGTCCTGCAGGAAGTAAACTCTGAAGAAAGAGAAAAATTATTATCAGGTTTGGCCGAAGGTCAAGTAATTAGAGGTATTGTTAAGAATCTTACAGACTATGGTGCTTTCGTAGACTTGGGCGGAATCGATGGTCTCTTGCATATCACTGATATTTCTTGGAGTAGAATAAATCATCCTTCTGAGGCCCTAGGCATAGGAGAGAGTTTGGATGTCAAGGTTATTAAGTATGACCAAGAAGCTAAGAAAGTATCTCTTGGAATTAAACAATTAATAGACGACCCTTGGATTGGTATTGAAGAGAAGTTGCCTTTGAATACCTCCGTAATGGCGAGCGTTACTAATTTAACCGATTATGGTTTCTTTGCTGAAATAGAGACAGGTGTTGAAGGGCTTGTTCATGTTTCAGAAATAGACTGGACAAATAAAAACATACATCCATCAAAAGTAGTTCAATTAAAAGACAAGGTTGAAGTGATGATTCTGGAAGTCGACGAAACTAAAAGAAGGATTTCTTTAGGCCTTAAACAACTTTCTGAAAACCCTTGGCAAGTATTTGCTCATACTCACAAAGAAGGAGATAAGGTAACTGGAGTCATTAAGTCAATTACTGATTTTGGAGTCTTTATAGAGCTTGATGGAGCAATAGACGGGTTGGTTCACTTATCAGATCTTTCTTGGGAAGAAGATGATGAGGCTGCAAGATCTCTTAACAAAGGTGACTCTATAGAAACTCTAATTTTGTCTATTGAAGCAGATAGAGAAAGAATATCTTTAGGAATAAAACAACTAGTTACAGATACTTTTACTGACTTTGTAGAAGCTAATAAAAAAGGATCAAGAGTTTCAGCTTCGATTGTAGACTTTAATGATGACAGGATTGTTCTTAATTTAGCAGAAAATGTACAAGGTTATCTTCCCCAGAAGGATTATGCCAATTCTCTTGCAGATACTCCTCTTGAAGTTGGAGCGGAAATGGAAGTTGTAATTGCTAATATTGACAGAAAAGATCGTCGAATAATTCTTTCTTTAAGAGCTTTAGAAAAGCAAGAAGAACGAAGTGCTCTTCAAGATAATGCTCAGAAGAATAAACAAATTGAAGAAGCTACAAAATCAAATATTGGTGACCTTATAAAAGCCGAATTAGGGGACTCAAAGAAGGAAGATGAATAAATCCAGTTTAGTTGAATCAATTAACAATAAGGTTGATTATTTAACTAAGAAAGATGTAGAAGACGGCATTAATGAAATATTAAGCTTTAGTTCCAACACTTTAGCTCTAGGTAATAGAATTGAAATAAGGGGTTTTGGTACCTTCTCAACAAGGCAAAGAAAGACAAGAATGGCTAGAAATCCTAAGACAGGAACTTCTATAAAAGTTAATAGCAAATATCATCCTTATTTTAGAGCAGCAAAGTCTTTAAGAAATAACTTAAAGGGCTAAAAGAAAACTCTTCTTTTTGTGATATTCTTCTCTCTTGAATTATTATGTCTGAATTAACCTTAAAAATTAAAAAAACATTTGAAGACTCAATTGCGGTTAAGCAATTGATACTTGATGAAAGAACTTTTGATGTTCTTGCTTCCTCCGGAGACGTCATAGCTCAATCAATTGAGAAGGGTGGGAAGTTGATGATTTGTGGTAACGGAGGTTCTGCTGCCGACGCGCAACATCTAGTTGCAGAATTTCTTATAAGATTAACTTCTGATGTAAATAGGCAGGGCATACCTGCTATTTCTTTAGCACAAGATTCTTCTACATTAACAGCTTGCATTAACGACTTTGGTGCTGACGTCATCTTTCAAAGAGTTTTATCAACCCTTGGAAATTCTGGAGACGTTTTACTTGTTATTTCTACTTCTGGTAATTCAAAAAATATTATAGAAGCTTTAAAAGCTGCAAAAAAAATGAATATTTATTGTATAGGTTTCTTGGGAGATGCAGGAGGAGAAGCATTAAAATTCTGTGATTCTGTATTTTTAGTTCCTTCAAATATAACAGCTAGAATCCAAGAATCCCACATTACAGCTGGACATGCTATGTTGCAATATATAGAAGATTCTCTTTTAGAGAATGGCTATTTAGAAAAGATTTAATCAATGGGTTTCTTTTCCTTTCTATTAATATTAAGTTTCTCTCTTATAGTTTTGATCTCTTATTTATTAGTCGCTTTAAATTCAGAAATAATTTCAATAGATATTTTATTTTCTGAAATTGATTTGGGGCTAGGATTAGCCCTCCTATCTTTTTTGATAATAGGCTCCTTAATAACTATAATTCTAGAAATATTAGTTAGTTTGAAGAGAAAAAAGTTAGAAGATTAATACAAGGATAAATTTCCATAGTAATTAATATAAAGTGCATCATATTTATTCGAGATTAAAAGTATTAAAAAATAAAAGATGAAAGATGACTTAAGGGGAGAAATACTAAAAAGTGTAAAACTTTTAGCTAGCAAGAATTCTGATATAAAAATTAAAGATATTATTAATACCGAAAGGTTAACAGAATTTTCTATAACTACAGACTTACTCTCTTATGACTTCTCCAAACAAAGAATAACAAAAGATGTACTAGATGAGTTATTAACTATACCGGATAAAATAAATCTTAAAAAATCTATCTCAGAAATCTCTAGTGGAGAGTTTTTAAATACAACCGAAGATAGAAAAGTCTCTCATATGTTAACAAGAGGTCTTTGCGGCCCCAAGGGGGCTGGTGAACAGAATCAGATTCTGAGTCAAAGAATTAAGTTAGAAGAATTTGTAAAAAAGATTAGCGAAGAATCGAACTTTGAAATTAATACAATAATTTCTATTGGCATAGGAGGTTCACGGCTCGGTCCTGAATTCCTTTCCGAGGTATTTAATAATCTAAATTCAAAAATAAAAATTTTTTATTGTTCTAGTTTTGATCTTATTGAATTAAATAAAATTATTTCTATCAGTGACCCTTCTAAAACTTTAGTAGTAATTTCTTCTAAATCTTTCAATACACCCGAAGTTATAGAGAATGCTAACGCAGTAAAGGAATGGTTAAAAGTGTCTGAAGGAGATGGTTGGAGAAATAATTTTATTGGAATATCTTCAAATAAAGAAGGCATGAATAAATTTGGAATTAGAGAAAATAATCAATTTGATTTATTAGACTCAATTGGAGGAAGATACTCTATTTGGTCTTCTGTAAGTTTGCCTGCAATTTTTGATATGAGTTGGCAGGGATTTGAACAATTTCTAGAGGGAGCGCAAAAAGCAGATAAACATTTTATAGAAAAACCTTGGAGTGAAAATATACCCGTTTTAATGGCTTTGATCAGCTTCTGGAACTTAAATGGACTGAATATAAATAATCTTGGTATCTTTACTTATAATTTTAGGATTAGATCACTAACTAAATACATTTCTCAGATGATGATGGAAAGTAATGGGAAACAAACTTCCCTTGATGGAATAAAAACAGATTTTTTAACCTGTCCATTAGTTTGGGGGGGGTTTGGACCAGATGCTCAACATTCAAATTTCCAATGGCTGATGCAAGGAAGAGATTATTCAGCATGTGATTTTATAGGAATTAATACAAAAAGTGACTTGGAATCAAAATCTCATCGAATGATGTTAGCCCAAATAGTTGCTATGAGTATTGGCGATAATAAAAGCAACTTTAATCATAAATCCATAGAAGGTAATAACCCCGTATCTCTCCTATATTTACAAGATCTAAGTCCTTATAGTTTGGGCTATCTATTAGCTATTTATGAACATAAGGTATTTACGGAAAGTAGAATCTATAATATCAATGCATTTGATCAATGGGGAGTTCAGTTAGGTAAAAAACTAACTTCAAATTCTCTTGAAGGAAGTGCTTATATGAATAGTTATTTTAAAGAGGATTTCCTTTCTTAGTTCATATTTTTTAATAAAAAGATGCTTTCTTTATTGAGCCTAGAGTCCTGTTTAAGGAATATTTATGTATAAGCTATCAAATATAAAGGAAGGCCTTACAAAACTCTTAAAGAGTTTACCGAAAAACCCAGGGGTATATAGATTTCTAAATGAGGATCAATCTCCTATTTATATTGGAAAAGCAAAAAACCTGAGGAATAGGGTAACTCAATATTTCCAAAATCTATCTAATAAAACTGAGAAGCTAAGAAACCTAGCTGATGAAGCAAAATATCTAGAACTAACTCTAACAAATACTGAGCTAGAAGCCTTACTGCTGGAACAGCACCTAATAAAGGAGTTTAGACCAAAGTTTAATGTACAGTTTAAGGACGATAAGGGATATCCCTGGTTAAGAATCGATGTATCTAAAGAGTACCCGGGTGCGAAATCTTTCTTAGGAAAGAAGGACAATAAAGAAGAGTATTTTGGACCTTATCCCAGCTCATATGCTGCACGTGAAGCACTTAGCCTTATACAAAAAACTTTTAAGCTCAGAAATTGTTCTGACAGTTTTTTTTCAAACAGAAGCAGGCCATGCATACAATATGAAATTGGAAGATGCTCGGCTCCTTGTGTAGGTTACGTTAGTGAAAATGAGTATTTACAAGACGTAAATAATGCAAAAAAGCTATTAGAAGGTAAAGCAGAAGATTTAATAGAAGATTTTTATTCTTTGATGGACGCCAATTCAGATAGTCAACGTTACGAAAAAGCATTGGTTTATAGAGATAAAATATCTGCCCTTAGGGATATCCAAAGAAATCAAAGTATCACAGGTTTTAAGAAAGAAAGAGATGCTGTTTCAATCTTGTATATAAATGGTGTTTCCAAGGTGGGCATTACTCATGTAAATAAAGGATGGATAACTTCTCATCAGAACTTTAGTCAAAAGAATAAAGGAATTAATAAATCTCTACTAGAAATTTTTTTAAAGAACCATTACTTTTCTGGGATTTATTGCCCTCCTTTCATAATAGTTGAAGAGGCTATACCGGATAAAGAAAATATTGAGCTAGCTTTATCGGAATTTCATAAAAAAATAGTTAAGATAATAACTAAACCAGGAAAAAAAGATCAAGGGCTTTTAGAAATTTCAAAATCAAATACAAGGTTATCTATAAAAGGCAGTTCTCTAGAAAAAAGAGATATATCGGTAACGTTAAATCTTCTAAAGAGTTCTTTGGGTTTAAAGAAAGAAATTAAAATTCTAGAATCGTATGATATTAGTCATCATTCAGGCAAGGGTGCAGTTGGTAGCTGTGTTGTTTACTCTAGCAAAGGGAAAATAAAAGAAAGTTATAGACTGTTTAATATAAATAAGAAGAACTCTGCAAATGATATAGCATCTATGAAAGAGGTTATAAAACGCAGGTTTACAAGTAAGTCTCTTAATTTAAGCAAACCTAGCCACTTACTTATAGATGGGGGTAAAACTCATCTGAAAGCTGTAAGTAAAATTTTAAGAGATATAAATATTGATGGGGTGGAGCTTATATCAATATCTAAAGGTGTAAGGCGGAAGGCAGAAATGGATTCTATTCACTTAGAAGATGGAAGTACTATAAGAGTCGGTAAAGAATCATCTCCGTATTTATTTTTACAAGAGGTTAGGGATGAAACACATCGGTTTGCTATTAATAACCAAAAGAAGAAGCTGTTAAAATTGTCTTTACAATCTTCATTAGATCAAGCACATGGTGTAGGTGAAGTTAAGAAAAGTCTTTTATTGAGATATTTTGGAAGCATGGAGCAAATTGAAAGAGCAAGTATTCAAGACTTGGTAAATGTTCCAATGATAGGATTAAAAACTGCTAAATTGATTTATAATTACCTCCATTAAGAAAATGACTCTAGCTAGCTATATAACATCGTTAAGAATATTATTTATTCTCCCCATAATTTATTTAACAAGTTTAGAAAGTTTTGAAAGTAATTTATTAGCTTTATTGCTTTTCATAATTGCAGGCCTTACAGATTACCTGGATGGATACATAGCGAGAAAAACTAATACAGAAAGCCAATTAGGTGCCCTATTAGATTTATTGGCCGACAAACTATTAGTTTGCATAATACTTGTTTGGCTAATAGCCCTTAACAATGATTTAGTTTTTATCATTCCCGCTTTAATAATCTTAAGTAGGGAATTAGTTATTTCTTCTGTAAGACAATTTATTGTTGAAAAAACAGGAGGCAATAATACAGAAGTCTCTTTAGTAGCTAAAAGCAAGACCACAATACAGTTTATAGCTATTTCTTTTTTGATTATCTCTCCAGGTCTGGGGAATTATTTCTATTACATTGCATTTGGCCTTTTATGGATTGCGGCTTGCTTTTCTTTATTTTCACTCTACGACTACCTCCAATCTTGGAAAGAAAGCATAAGATCTTAATTTATTAATAAAATTATCCTAGTCTATTTCCTTATACCTAATAGAATGCATACCCTTGGCTGAGTAGCAAAGTGGTTATGCAGCGGATTGCAAATCCGTCTACGCCGGTTCGATTCCGACCTCAGCCTCCATTTTTATTTATTTATTTAGTAAAACTAAAGTAGAATACCGATAGTAATTGCCCGGGTGGTGGAATTGGTAGACACAAGGGACTTAAAATCCCTCGAAGGAAACTTCGTGCCGGTTCGAGTCCGGCCCCGGGCACCAATTTAAAAATGGAAAATAATATAAGAGAAAAAACAGACGAAGGGTTAGTAGATATCATGGAATTAATCTCAGTTATCTGGGAAAAAAGAATTAAAATACTATGCCTTTCTGGTTTAACAGGAATTTTCTCTATTCTCTTTAGCCTTTCATTAACTGACGAATATACTGCAGTAATTTATCTTACAGAAGTAAAAAATGATAAGGAAACTTCCTTGTCTAGTGTATCTACTGGTTCTCCGTTAAGTTTTTCTTTACCCGGTGGCCTTGGAGGTGGTAATGGGCTAAGTCCAGAACTTAATACTGCTATAGTTTTTATGAAGTCATGGAATTTTGTAGATGATTTTATTAAACTAAATAATTTAGAAGTCCCGTTAATTGCTGGCCGAGGATGGGATCCGGTTAGCAGGGAGCTTATCCTGGATACTAACAAATATAATGAAGCTTCTGGAGGTTGGGTAGATAAAGGCTTTGACCCTTACTCTCCTTCCGTAAGGTGGGAAATTTACCAAAAGCTTCTAGATAAATTAAGGATAATTCCAGATAAGAATACTGGTGTTGTCCAATTAAGCATTACTTCATACTCACCTGAGCTTTCACTTGAATGGACAATATTATTTTATAAGTTAGTTAACAAAAAAATGCGTGAGAAGAAATTATTAATATTAAATAACAATATAGCTAATATTAATAAACAAATTCGTTTAAATTCAAACACATCATTAAAAGATAGGCTGTATGACATACAGTCAGAACAAATTAAATCTAAAGTAATAATAGAAGCATCTCCAAATTTTGTTTTTGAACCAATTGGAGATACTTTAGCACCTTTCATAAAATCGTACCCTCGAAGAACTTCAATTACATTAGGCTTAACATTTATTGGAAGTCTTTTAGTAGTCTTAGTTTTTATTTTTAAAACGCTCCTTACCAAACAAAGAAAAAACTTCTCTAATTTATAAAGGTCTGATGTATGAATGATGAGGTTTTAAATCTTAAACATGTAAAGTTGTTTGTTTATGATTTTGATGGAGTTATGACAAATAATACGTTCATACTTGATGAAAAAGGAAAAGAGCAAGTTTCATTAAACCGATCTGATGGTTTAGCAGTAGCAGAAATAAAAAAAAAGGGTTATATGCAGATTATCTTATCTACTGAAGATAGCAAAATAATAACTTGGAGAGCTAAAAAACTTGGTATTGACTGTTTTATAGGAATTGATAATAAACTCAAGACGCTAAAAAAATATCTTCATTCTGAAAAGTTAGAATTTTCTCAAATAGCTTATGTAGGAAATGACATTAATGATTTAGATGCAATGTCTCATGCTGAATTTAAGCTGTGCCCTAATGATGCTCAAAATTCGATAAAAAGAATCAGTAATATTATTTTAGAAAAAAATGGAGGAAAGGGCGTGATAAGAGAAATCCTTTCTTTATTAACAGGAGAATAGACTTGGAAATTGTAATTAATAAAAGAACCATAAATGATGATTCGCCCGTTTATGTCATTGCCGAAATAGGCTTAAACCATAATGGAGATATGGAGCTCGCAAAGAAACTAATCTTAGAAGCTAAGAGATGTGGAGCAGACGCAGTAAAGTTTCAAAAGAGATTTCCTGATGAATGCGTTCCAGAACAAAAAAAACTAGAACCACGCTCTACCCCTTGGGGAGAAATGACCTATATAGAATATAGACATAGGGTTGAGTTTGGAGAAGAAGAATATAAAGAAATAGATGAGTTTTGCTTGAAAGAGGGAATTGATTGGTTTGTTTCTGTTTGGGATCATTCGTCAGTAGATTTCATGAAGAAATTTAATCCAATAGCAATAAAAATTCCATCAGACAAAATGAATGATTTAGAGTTCTTGCATAAAACTAAAGAATTAAATTGTCCAATTATTCTTTCTTCTGGAGGAACTAGCGAACCTGTTATAGAAGAGGCCCTTTCGGTAGTAGGCAAAGAAAACAACGCACTTTTGCAATGTACAAGCATATATCCTTGCGAAACCACTCAGTTAGACTTAAAGGTAATCTCTACTTTCAGAAAAAATTATGAAATGGTTTCTGGACTATCTTGCCATCATTCCAGTCCTGTCTTCGGTTCTTTTTCTGTAGCCTATGGAGCTAGGATAGTTGAACAACACTTCACTTTAAATAGATCTTTTTGGGGGAGTGACCAATCTATGTCTTTAGAGCCTCGTGGACTTGAGCTCTTAGTAAAGTATATTAGAATGTTTGAGGGTGCTGAGGGAGATGGAATAAAGAAAGTCTATGATTTAGAAAAGAAGGTCCTTGCTCGAACAGTTGGAAGATAAAATATGAAAGTAGCCGTCATTGGATTTGGTTTTATGGGCAAGGCTTTTGCTCATTCACTGTCTTCAATTAATCATTATTATAAAAAATATATACCTGATGTAGAAATTGCTGGCATTCTTACCTCTTCTTTTACTTCTTCCCAAAAGATAGACTTAAAAAAATATAATATTAGTAATGTTTATCAGGGATTAGATGACATACTTGAAAATAATGAGATAGATTCTTTTTATATCGCTACTCCCAATGCCCTCCACTTTGAACAACTTCTTGCTGTTATTGAAGCTGGAAAAAATGTACTTTGTGATAAACCTTTGGCTATCAATCCTGACCAGTCTAAAAAAATTATTGAATCTCAAAAACCAAATAAAATTTATCAAATGATGTTTGAGTATAGAAATTTTCCTGCAATAAGAGAGATGAAATCTCAAATAGAGAAAAAGAATATTGGAGACATAATTAATTTTAAAGCTAGTTACTTACATGGAAGCTACTTAGATTCAGCTAGGCCTATGTCCTGGAGATTGAGAGAAGGAGGAGGGGCCCTTAGTGATTTAGCTCCTCATATAATTGATTTATGTAATTTTTTAGTTGGTAATATTACTAAGATTGAAGGTTATAAACGCAATGTAATTTCTAAAAGACCAAAAGAGGATAATTTAAATAAATTTGAAAAAGTTAATGTGGATGACTATGCGAGCTGTCTTTGTCAGACTGAGGAAGGCGTTACAGGAATGTTAGATGTATCCAGGGTATCTATGGGCTCAATAGATGAGCTAACTTTAACAATCAACGGTACAAAGGGCACACTCAAGTGGAATTTGGAAGATCTTAACTTCTACAAGCATTTAACTGAAGAGGGCTCAAAAAAAATATATGCAGTTAACAACTTCAATAACTTAGCTGACTTTCCTCCTGGAAAAGTTTCTCATGGTTGGTTAAGGGCCCACACACATAGTGTCTACCAGTATCTTTCGAGAGCTGGTAATATTAAACTTCCTAAAAAAGAATTAGAGTATATTCCTTCTTTTGAAGATGGTCACAAAGTACAATTATCTCTTGCCTCCTTTAAAAACTATAACTCTTACTTCTAATGCTTACAAAATCTTTGGTTATAAATCCTTTAAAAAATGAAGTATCTTTTAAGGATATTGAAATTGAATCAAATTCTTCAGATAAATTAGTTAAATGGACTGTTAGCTGTGTCTGTGCATCTGAAAGAAGAAGATTTAATAAGCAAAAATCCCATTCAGACCTAACCCCTTTTATTGCTGGACATGAGTCAGTCGGCGTAATTGAAGAAAGTGAGGACCTTCATATTCTTTTACCTCATTCTAATTGCTTGACTAGGTCTGATAAAATCTTATGTGCGAGTTGTAGGGAGGGATCATACAATTTATGTAAATGCATGAATCATGCAGGTTTGGCTAGTAGTGAACCGGGAGGATTGTCTCAAATCTCCAATGTTCCTGAATCTCAGCTATTAGAATGCAAGGATTTAGATCCGGAGCTCGCAGTTTTTACTGAGCCCTTATCTTGCGTCATAAGATCTTGGAAAAAGACATCAGAATGTGACAAAAAGAAAATTGGAATAGTTGGTTTGGGGCCAATAGGTTGCCTACATTTTTTATATGGAAAGATAAAACATCCTGATGCGGAATTCTATTTATTTGAGGAGAACAAAGAAAGAGCGGATATGTTTAATAAGGCATTTGAAGGATTCGACTATGTTATCAATGAATCCGTCTTAGATTTAGACTTTACCATAATGGCTAATTCAGTTTCAGCTGGTTTTGAGAAAGCAAAGAATTATTTAAGAAAAGATGGATCACTTTTACTTTTTTCTGGATTTAATGAGGTTAATTACAATACTAATGGTTTATTTCCAGAGTTTATTCACAGAGAAGAATTTAATTTTTATGATGATAATATATTTCTTTTTGGCTCTAGTGGTTACCAAAGAGAGGACCTTGAAGATTCTATGAATGTTTTGAGAGAGAATTCCCAATTCTTAAAGATAGTTACTGGTAAAGTAAATGGTATTGATAGTACTAAATTAAATTCAACATACACTACAGATCAGTCATTTAACAGACCTGTTTTAATTGAAGATATTTCTGGAAACCTAAGCCATCACATCAAAATTCAATATTACGTTAATAATAGTGAATAAAAAAACGCTTTGTATTATTCCTGCAAGAAGTGGCTCTAAAGGTATTAGGAATAAAAACCTCAGTCTGATAGAAGGTAAGTCTCTTATTCAAATAAGTATTGAAGAGGCGTTACAAGCAAATATATTCGATACAATCCATGTTTCCACAGAAAGTGATTCAATTAAGCTGGAAGCAGAAAAATTAGGTATTGATTTTCCTTTTATGAGAAAAGAGAGCCTTGCAACAGATAGCGTGCATGTTTCAGAAGTTGTAAATGAGGTAATTCTTAATTTTCGAGAGATGGGTGTGAATTTTAAAAATGTTTGTCTACTTATGCCAACAAGCCCGCTAAGAACTTTTAAGCAGATTCAAGAAGCTTATAGAATGTTTATAGAAACAGAAACTGACTCTCTTGTGTCCGTGTCGAAGCTAGGTAAATTAGAAACTAACTTAAGAATGTTTAAGGACAAAGGGTTCATGGATTATTATAATGAAGATTTAGAAAGGAATGAGAATAGACAAAATACCAAAGAACTATTTGCTGTCAATGGATCTATTTACATTTCTAAAGTGTCTTCTTTTTTAGAACTAAAGACTTTCCATATTAAAAAGGTTGTTGGTTATAAAATGAGTTCAATACATTCTGTAGATGTAAATTCAATAGAAGATTTAGAGATCGCCAGGTTATTATTCAAGTATTCCAGATTAGAAACTAAAGAAATGTAATTATGAAGAAAATAAGAATTGGTCATATTGGTATACATGAAAAAGCAAATCTTAATTCTGGAGATACTCTTTTATTTCAGGTCGTTAGAGATATTTTTGAAAGTATCTTAAATATACCAATTGAATGGAACCTTTACCAAGTTTGGGAAGAATTTGATGAGAAGGCTATAGAAAAAATTAATAAAGAGAACGATGCCTTGGTCCTTGGAGGGGGAGGGCTGCTTTTAAAAGATCAAAAGGGTAGTGATATAACAAATAGCGGTTGGCAATGGAACTGCTCCTCAACAAATACTTATGGAATTAACATACCATTATTTATATTTGCTGTAGGTTATAACAGGTTTTATGACCAAGAAGATTTTGATTCTAACTTTATTAAGTCAATGAATGCAATTGCATCTATAAGTCCCTTTTTTAGTCTTAGAAATAACGGCTCAATAGAGGCAGTTAAAAAATATTTGTTAGGAGAAAACCAACAAAGTGCAAATATATTTAGACAATTTTGTCCTACTACAATGGTTTCGTTGATTTACCCAGATCTTAAAGAGTTAGCGGATATTCATGCAAAAAAAGAATCTAAAATACTTTCCTTCAATGCTGCATTTGATAGGACTGATATGCGTTTTCCTGATTCAGAGAAAGCTTTTGATGAAATCTGTAAGTTAGTGAAACACGCAGAAGATAAAGGCTGGTCCATTGTCGCCTGTTCTCATAAAGAGATGGATAGAGAGATAGAACACTTTTTAAAAAAGAATAATGTTAATTATAAGGTAAAGGATCTCACCTCAAGTTCTCCTCGAGAAATAATGGAGCATTATGCTCAAGTTGATTTATCTGTTGGTATGAGAGGTCACTCCCAAATGATCCCTTTCGGTTTCAACAAATCTATAATTTCATTAATATCTCATGACAAATTGAAATTCTTCCTTGATGACTTGGATTTAAATGATTTTGGAATAGATCTAAACTCGGGTAATCTTTTTGATCAATTTAGTACAATATTAAATAGAATTGAAGAAAATCAGATGCAAGTGATAGACACTCTTAAAGCAAAGCAAAAATTTATTTGGGATGAAACATTAGGTAATTTTACAATTATGAAAGACCGCATAGAACTTCAATAAGCCCTTTTAGTTTGCTTTTCTAATAAAACAAAAAAATCAATAATAAGACAAGACAAAGAACCATTTAAAATTGTTAGGAATATTTGTTGTCTAGAAAGTAACTAATTAGATTTTGCAATGAAAATAGAATCTGAAATCTTAATTTATAGAAATTTAAAACAAGACAATGGAAAAAAACATACAAGAAAAAGAAGGACAGGCGTTAAGGAGACCCAATATATTGTTAGAGGGATTCTATGAATAAAGATAGATTGTTAATAGTCCTTCCCTATGGAATGTGTCTTAGGCAAATAGTCTTAAATCATACTTTGTGGAATTACTTAACACAAACTTATCAAGTTGATGTAATGACATCTCTTGAGTTAAGTGATGACATTACAGGAATCCATAAAGTTATAGATACCTCTCCAACTAATTTTTTTGAAAAGTTCTTAAAAAGAATAAGCGACAGAAGTACCTCGTCTCTCAGGGCTTCTCAGATGGTTAATTTCTTTATGGATAATAATATTGGGGAAAACTTCGCATTAAGATGGAGGTGGTTTGGCGACCAGGCAAGGCATATTTTAGTTATGAGTGGAATGGTCAAATTAAAATTCATTGGTTCATTTATTAAAAATTCTCTTACCTTCTTTTCAAAAATATACCCAGTTTTTTTCCTTTATAAAAATAATTATAATTTAATCGTCATCACTCACGTTTCAGATCTAGATTGCACTATGATTGGTTTAGGTGCAAATAATCTATCCATACCGTTGATATCGATAACTTTAGGATTGGATAATTATGCACATGGACCTTTGTTGTATAAACCAGACTTGATGCTGCTCTGGGGAGATGAGCAATTAGAAGAGTTTAATGAATATCATTTACCTCATAATAAGAAATTGTTAAGTACGGAGTGTTATAAAATTGGAAGTCTAATACACGACAACTATTTACAAATTCAAAGATCAGAAAATATAGATTATTTATTAGAAAATCATCTAATTGATGCCAATCAAAAATTTATTGTAGTTGCTGTAATGCTCGAAGAAGTGTTACCAAATCAAACAGCTTTGTGCGAACTCTTGATTAAATTCTTAGAAGAAAAAAATTTAAAACACAAATTGCTTATAAGAAAATTGCCCAAAACAGATAAGGAGATTTGGCAAGAGTTTTATGAGAAACATTCTGATAGAGTTATTATCCAAGAGCCTCAATCTGCTTCTTTTGATAAGCGGTCAGACTCTATGAAATTTGATATAAATTCTTCTAAAAGAGATTTAGTGGAATTTGTACAAACTTTAGATAGATGTGATCTAATTATTGGACTTTATCCCAGCACTTTACTTCTAGATGCAATGCTATTTAATAAACAGAGCGCTGTGGCAATGTTTGATTGGACAGAAGAGCAGAAGCCCGGAGGGCACCCACAAGAAAAATTTTATTTATCGAAGCAATATACTCATCACCATAGAAGGCATTATAATTTACTGTATACAAAAGAAAGTTTATATCAATTCTTAGCTGACGTCCTTATAGAAAAAACGCAGTTTCCAGAAGAAAGAAGAGAAATCTTTACAAAAATAACCGGGAACTCTCTTGGTGGCTCTTCTGGAAAAAAAGCAGTAGAGGCTTTAGATAAATTTTTAAATCAACATTAATTGAATCCGAATACGGTAGATGAGTTACTAAGGAGCTAATATGCATGTTATCCCAATTATTTTAACAGGTGGTTCCGGAACAAGGCTGTGGCCGCTATCAAGAAGCACCATGCCTAAACAATTTTTAAGTTTATTTGGACAAGAAACCATGCTTCAACTAACTATTCAAAGGTTAGAAGGAATCAGGGGTTTAGAAAATCAACATATAGCCTTATGCAATGAAAGTCATAAGTTTCTTGTAGCCGACCAATTAAAGGCAATAGGCATTAACAATCCAAGCATCATTGTTGAGCCAGTTTCTAGGAATACAGCTATAGCTATTTACATAGCAAGCTTGCAAGCAACTCTATCCAGAGAGGCAAAAGACACAATATTATTAATCCTTCCTTCCGACCATCTTATAAAGAATAAAGAGAAGTTCCGGGAGTCAGTAGAAGAGGCTTGTAACGAAGCAAAAAAAGGAAAATTAGTTACATTAGGAATAACCCCAGATGAACCTAATACAGGCTATGGCTATATATTGAAGAAAGATGATGGCACAACCGGGGTAGAGAAGTTTGTTGAAAAACCAAGTGTTGATAAAGCAAAAGAGTTTTTAAGAGATGGTAGATATTTATGGAATAGCGGAATATTTGTTTTCAGGGCAGATATACTTCAGGAAGAAATGTCTTCTTATGCTAAAGAAATTGTTGATATAGGAAATAAATCATTTGAATCTTCTACCTCAAAAAATAATTTTATTGAACTAGAATTGGAAGTATTTAAAAATAGTCCAAATACTTCCATTGATTATGCGTTAATGGAGCATACAGATAATGCCTCTGTTGTTCCTATGAGCGCTGAATGGTCTGATTTAGGGGGATGGAAGGAGTTATATGATTCTCAGCAGAAAGACGTTGAGGGGAATGTTATTAGTGGAGATGTGATTCAGTTTAATACCAAAAACTCTTATATAAATTCATCCGATAAGTTAGTGACTACTATCGGCATTGAAGATTTAAATATTATTAATACACCTGATGTTTTATTGATTGCAGACAAGAATAGAACTGACAGTAATGACATAAAAAATCTAGTATTGCATTTAGAGAAATCTAATAGAAAAGAGAAAGATATTAATAGAAAAGTTTATAGACCTTGGGGTTGGTATGATTCCCTTGAACAAGGATCAGGCTTTCAGGTTAAACGAATAAGCGTCAGTCCAGGTTGCTCAATTTCACTTCAAAGACATTTTCACAGAAGTGAGCACTGGGTAATAGTAAAAGGCGAAGGGCGTATTACTTTAGACACAGATACCTTTGATTTGAAAGAGAATCAATCTGTCTATATACCTAAAGAAGCCATTCATAGGCTAGAAAATATTAGAAATACCCCAGTTGAAATTATAGAAGTTCAATATGGCAGCTATTTAGGGGAGGATGATATTGAGAGATTTGATGATATTTTTGGTAGAGATTAGAGTTTTAATTATCAGGTTATCTATATCTATAAATAGAAACTTTAAATGAGAATCAATAGACTGTATTAGAAAAACAACTTATCTTCCATAGCTATAGGAGAGTTGGAAGTTGAGCAAATAAAAATTTTGAATTTCTAATTAAAAAAAACCCAAAAAAATGAATCAACAAATAATTAAAACTTCCAAAGAGATCGAAACTGCAATTATTGATTTATCCAAGATGTTGAACAAAAAATTTCATAAAGCTTCTATAGATATAATATTGATGAACCATGCAGCAAATCCTCTTGTTGAAGACTTAATGGAGCTATTGGATTTTAACGTTAGGCTACAAAATCTTAATTTTGAAAGTTATGAAAGCCCAAGCAAAAGCGGAGAGGTATTTATAACAAAAGATCTGGAGTACCCTATCTATGATAGACATGTAATTCTTGCTGATGGAATGATTATTTCTGGGGTAACTCATTTTTATCTTTACAACTGCTTGAAGCAAAGATTGCCTCAGTCTATATCAATAGTTAGTACAGGTACGAAACCAAATTCTCTTAAATACGAATTACCTAATTGCTATTCATTATTCAAATTTAATGATGAATGGGTAGAGGGTTATGGGATAGGAGCAGGAGAACATAGTCTTGAAAAGTGTTTAGTGGATTTAAAGAAATCTTAATGAGATCTAGATTAAAACACTATAATACTTTTCTATGACAAAATTTGTTCATAATACCTAAAGATCTTAATGAACGAAAAACCTCCTGAATCTGTTTCATTATTTAATTCAGCTTTTGCAATAATGCAAAGAGAGATATTTATTCATGTTCTTAATATCCTTACAGGGGTTGTTGTAGCAAGAACTCTCGGTCCCGAGATGCTTGGGATATGGGTCCTTTTGTCTTTAGTTTCTGCTTATGCAGAAGGTTTTGGTAGGCTGAAAACAGATGTTTCTTCTATTTATATTTTAGGGTCAAGAAAAGCCAGGCCAGAAGAGATACTTTTCTCTACTACTTTCTTTGCCCTTATTTCTAGCTTAATTATAGTTGCGTTTCTGTTGTGGCAGTTTGATTATATCGAAAGACTTCTACTTAGCAGCACGGATGTTCACTACAACCAAGAATTAATGTTCATTGTGTTGCTTATTCCGTTTGAATTCTTACTTACAAATTTATCTTATTTTTTTATTGCCTTAGAAAATGTTACTACCTACAACAGGATAAAGGTTCTGCAGTCCATTCTTAATTTTATCTTAATAATTTTATTAACAATACTTTTAGATTTAACACTTTGGGCTTTGGTAATAGCTAGAATTTTTTCAACTTTCATACCATTAGCTTATGCCTGGCTGAGCTTAGAAAGAGAGGGTTGGATTGCACTAAGGAATAGATGGAATAAATCTATCACCATGGAAATACTGCGTTATGCTTTTAATTTCTATGTAATAGGAATTATTGCTACTGTTAACAGACTTACCATTAAATCAATAGCTGCTGTTTCTTTCAATTCCTCTCAATTAGCATTTTATAATCAAGCAGAAGCAGGAAGTAGGCTGATAAATGTTATTCCAAATTCTATCTCTGTCATTCTTTATCCCAGAATTAGCAAATTAGAAAAGAAAGAATCTGCTGTAGAGATTTCTTGTTTATCATTTAGAGTTACTCTGCTAGTGCTAATAGGCATAGGAACTCTTCTGTTTTTGATGGCAAATCCTCTAATAGTATTCTTATACGGCATAGAATTTGAACCAACTGCTGAAGTTTTGAAGGTAGCCATACCAGGAGTAGTCATTGGCTCTAGCTGCCTATCTTTTAAATCCTTTTTTGAAGGCAGTGGGAAGGCAGATATAATTCCTAAATTACAAATAGTTCCAGTTGTTCTTCAAATTATTTTTTCTTACTTCCTTATAGATGCATTGGGTTTAATCGGAGCTGCTATCGCTTTTTCATTAGGTTCTGCTCTTTATGGTATTGTTATTTTTATAGCTTTTATAAAAATTAATAACCTATCTTTTTTTAGGGCAATACCTCAGATTGGGGATATAAAACTGATTTATAATATTATAATAAGTAAGATAATACAGGCTTCTTAGATATAATTTTATTAATGCTGGCATAAATTTTATTTTTTAATCTATTTAATAATTCAGGATTTAATTAATAAAATGTAAGTTATAACTTTTATCTTATATTGCTACCTTTATAATAAGTGGATATTTATAAAGTTTTAGAGATTCAAATCTAATTCCTTAAAAGAAATACCTGTAGAATGTCAATAAATTTAATTAACTAACTAACCTCCTATCACTATGATTAAAAAAGCATTAATAACAGGTATTACCGGTCAAGATGGAGCGTATCTGGCTGGATTCTTGCTGGAAAAAGGATACGAAGTTCATGGCATAAAGCGCAGATCTTCATCTTTTAATACAGGCAGAATTGATCACCTTACTCAAGATGAAAGAGATCCAGATTGTAGGTTCTTCCTTCATTTTGGTGATATGACTGACTCCATGAGCTTGGTTCATGTAGTCCAGAAAGTTAAGCCTGATGAGATATATAACCTAGCAGCTCAATCTCATGTTGCTGTAAGCTTCGAAGAGCCAGAGTATACAGCCAACTCTGACGCATTAGGAACTCTTAGGTTGCTAGAAGCTATTAGGATATTAGGCCTTGAAAAGAAAACTAAATTTTACCAAGCTTCTACTTCAGAACTTTATGGAAAAGTACAAGAAACTCCTCAATCAGAGACCACTCCTTTCTATCCTAGAAGTCCATATGCGGCGGCTAAGTTATACGCTTATTGGATAACAATTAATTATCGAGAAGCTTATGGGATTTATGGGTGCAATGGAATTCTTTTCAACCATGAGAGCCCCATGAGAGGAGAAACCTTCGTAACTCGAAAAATAACAAGGACTTTGACTAGAATTAAGCTTGGATTACAAAAAAAATTATATTTAGGTAATCTTGATGCTCTTAGAGACTGGGGTCACGCAAGAGACTATGTAGAATGCCAGTGGCTTATTCTTCAGCAAGACAAGCCAGACGATTGGGTTATTGCAACTGGAGAACAATACAGTGTTAGGCATTTTGTTAATGAGGTAGCAATAGAATTAGGAATGACTTTGACCTGGAAAGGTACAGGTACCGAAGAGAAGGCTTACGATTCTGAAGGGAATATTATAGTAGAAGTGGACGAAGCTTATTTTAGACCTACAGAAGTTACAACCTTGCTAGGCGACGCTTCAAAGGCAAGAAGAGAGTTAAATTGGAAGCCTAAAACTTCTTTCAAAGATCTTGTAAAAGAAATGACAAAAGCTGATTTGATCCAAGCTGAGTTTGAATTAAAACTCGTATCTCATAAACAACAATACTAGGAGTATAGATAAGAATTTTTTAATAACAGTTAAAAACTTATATCAAAGAACTAAATGTTTAAATCATTATTTCAAATTCTTCCTTCATTTTTAAAGAAACTAATTAGAAGCTGGATCTTTGCATTTAAGAATCCAAAATTATTAGAAGCGAGCAAACAATACAAGTATTCAGATGAATACCTAAAGTTTGTGCATATATTAGAGTGCATAAACTATTTAAAAGTAGCTGGATACAACAATAAACTGCCGCAAGTTTATTTTGAATTTGGTTGCCATTCTGGAAGAACTTTTTCTTCAGCTGTGAATGCTGCTAGTTACGTAGGACTTGAAGAGGCCAATTTTTTTGCTTTTGATTCTTTTGAAGGACTTCCCAAAACCACAAAAAATGAAGACGGAATATTTCAAGAAGGAGAATATTCTACTGGTGTTCAAGAATTTAAAAGAATAGTTAAAAAAAATACTGGTCTTATTCTAAAAAATGAAAATATCATAGAAGGTTTTTACTCTAATTCTCTTTCAAACGATCTTCAAGCAAAAATGCCTAAGGTAGGTATTGTTCATATAGACGTAGATTTATACTCTTCAACTGCAGAGGTACTGAGGTTTATTAAACCGTTAATTGTAACCGGTTCAATTTTAATCTTCGATGATTGGTATTGTTTCCCTGTTGGTGAAGCTAGAGGGGAAAGATTAGCTCTAGAAGAATTTTTACTAAAAAATGATGAATTTTCAGTGGAAGAGTGGAAAAGTTATTCTACTTTTGGTAAATCTTTTTTTATAACTTCTATTCAAGGATAGGTATAGTTTTTAATGAAATACCCTATATATAAACCAATAATTTTCCCTAATACTAAAAAATACGTTATAGATTGCTTGGATACAACTTGGATCTCATCCAAAGGAAGTTATATAGAAAAATTTGAATCTGGCTTTGCAGATTATTTAAATATAAATCATGCGACTTCTGTTTCTAACGGAACCACTGCTTTACATATGTGTTTATGTGCCTTAGGGATTGGAGAAGGAGATGAGGTTGTAGTGCCATCATTTACTTACATAGCCTCCGTTAATGCCATTAAATATGTAGGTGCTGAGCCAGTATTTGTGGACTCTGATGAGTCTACCTGGAATCTTGATGTGAGTTCTTTGGACGGACTGATTACAGAAAAGACTAAAGCCATCATGGCTGTTCATCTTTATGGAAATCCATGTGATATGAGTAGCCTTAGAAAATTGTGTAACGATAGGGGTCTATTTCTTATTGAAGACGTTGCGGAGGCGTTGGGAAGTACATACGATGGTAAGTTTTTAGGAACTTTCGGAGACGTAGCATCGTTTAGTTTTTTTGGGAATAAAACTATAACCACTGGGGAAGGAGGAATGGTTGTATCTAACAATAAAGAAACCATAGATAAAGTAGCAAGTCTTAAGAATCAAGGTGCTTCTGATAAGAAGTATTGGTATGAAGAAATAGGTTATAACTACAGAATGACAAATATCTGTGCAGCAATTGGATTGTCACAAGTTGAACAAATCGAATCAATACTAAAAAGGAAAAAAGACCTTGCAAATCTTTATCATGAAGAGCTTAAAGACTGCCCATTAGAGTTCCAAAAGATACAAACTAACGGGGTTAGTAGCTATTGGTTGATTTCAATTTTGGTAGAGGGCAAAGAAATTAGAGACGACTTGTATAATTTTTTAAATAAATCTGGAGTAGAAACGCGTCCATTATTTTATCCAGCTCACACCATGCCTATGTTTAATGCGAATGGCAGTTTCCCTGTAGCTCAAAATTTAAGTAACACAGGGCTGAATTTACCTAGCTTTCCAGATTTAAGCAATGATGATGTAGCCAAAATATCAGGTTATATAAAAGAATTTTTCTTAAATTAAATTTTAAAACTCTACACTTTTGATATCTCTAAACTGCATGGAACACTCTAAGACAAATGAATCTAATCCAATATGAATATTTTAATAATAGGTCCTTACCCTCCGCCTTATGGAGGTATTTCTAGTCTAATTAGATCTTTGGTTGGTGGCTTCAAAAGAAAAGAAATTAATGAAGTCATTATTTTGTATTTTGGAAATAAAAATGAAATAAGGCATGTAGATGGAGCAATAGTTTATGAGAAGTCGGTATTAAAAAACTCATGGCAGATTTGTAACCCTCTAAACTGGTATTTATTACCATTACTGATAAAAATCTATTCTGATAAAAATCTTTCTTTTAGAGACTACGTGAATATTTTTGTAAGAACAATTTTAACTAACAATCTTACAAAACAACATAATATAAATACCACTAGCTTCTATCAATCCGATACGTCTTTTCATTTATTACTTTGTAAGGAGTTATGGGGAAAGAGTGTTTCCATTATATTGACAGTTTTTGGCGAAATTTATGATTTCTCTGATTACCTTATTACAAAGAAAAATTTATTGTTGGAAATGCTTTATAAGTCAGATGCTGTAATCTCTTCGAGTTGTTATTGTGCAGAATCTTTTAAATCAATCGGGAACGAACGTCAAATTGAAGTTATATATGTTGGTGTTTCTCTCAGTAGGTTTTCAAACATTGAGGGCTTAAGAGAAAGCTATAGAAAGAAGCTTAGAGTAAAAGAAGATACTACTGTTCTATTGTTTATGGGCCGTTTTAATAAAGAGATGGGGCTTCATGGAATTATAGAAATGTTTCCTTCTCTCCTCAAAAGTAATATAGATTTTCACTTAGTTCTAGCCGGCGCCTCAGGTGAACTTGGAGATGCAGTTCAGGAATGTAAAAATAGTTACCCAAATAAAATAACTGTATTGAATGATATTTCTTTTGATTTACAACCATCGCTGTATGCGGCATCTGATTTATTGTTGTCACCCTCTAGAGATAAGCATGCTTGCATGGGAGTCTCAATTAAAGAGGCAATGGCTGCATCAGTGCCTGTGATTGCATCAGATTCAGGAGGTATCCCCGAGGCAATTATTCACAATGAGACTGGCATAATAATTCCCTTGCAGGAAGATGGAGAAAATAATCTAAAAGAGTATGAGGAAGCAATTATAGCTTTGTCTTTAGATGAAGGAAGAAGAAAGTATTTTGCAGAAAATTCTTTAAAAAGAGCCAAGGAAATCTTTTCTGAGGAAGAAACTTTAGAGAAAACTTTTAAAGTTTTTAAAAAGCATGCACCAAGTAAGTAGGCGTAAATTTCTAACACTATACTTTTCTTCGATAGGCTTGAAACAAAGCCTACAGAATGCAATTGGCTTGCTAAAAATGCCTTTCAGCAATGAAGAAGAATTAAGATTAATGCTTCACAGCAAGTTCAGTGCTAAGTTTAATAATAAAGCTGCTTTTTCATACTCTAGTGCAAGAGCTTCATTGTCTGCTTGTTTGCAAGCTGCAGGTGTTAACAAAGAGGATGAGATTCTAATTTCATCTCTCACGTGCCTTGCTATACCCACTGCAGTAGTTGCTGCAGGAGCTGTCCCCAAATATTATGATGTAGACCCCAGCACGATGAATGCAGAAAAGGAGTCGCTGAACGATTTAATCTCGGAAAAAACAAAAGCTATAGTTATTCAGCATACTTTAGGAATTGCAGCGCCAATAAATGCCATTAAGAGCCTTATTTCCAATAGAGATATAATTATTATTGAAGATTGCGCTCTTTCAATTGGTTCAACTCTAGATCAAGAACTGATTGGAACAAGGGCAGATGCTTCTATTTTTTCATTAGAACTTTCTAAGACTATTTCTTGTGGCTGGGGAGGTGTCTTGCTTGTGAACAATAAACAGCTTGAGAAGAAGGTAAGTAAACATTACGAGAGCGTAGGAAATCTTAGTCTTTTAAAATCTCTTAGGATGGCAATACAAACTTCGCTATCCGGAGTTCTATATTCTTCAGGTGTTTACTTTGTAGGTAAATACTTTATAGCTTTATTCTTTAAGTTAGGCTTTTTTGAAGGTTCTACGCCACCAAAAGAAGAAACGGGAGAGACAGAAAAGGACTTTATTTCAAAGCTGCCTAAATCGCTTCTTCCCTTGGCAAATATTCAGATTACAAGATTCGAAGAAATCACTTCAATTCATGCAGAACATTCTCTAAGAATTAGAAGTAAGTTAAATAAATTAAATTATCACACTTTAGGCAATTATCCTGAGCAGGATACTTCTGTTAGTCCAAGAGTGCCTTTTTTAGTAAAAGATAAGAAACCCTTTATAAATTTTTTTAAAGATAGGGGGGTTGAGGTAGGTACTTGGTTTGATGGCCCCTTAACTCCACTACCAAAGGAATCTATATTTAATTATGATGAAGTTAATTATCCAAACTCCTGCTTTATTGCAAAACATATAGTAAATCTCCCTTGCCATGCCAAAATGGAGCATTACCATTTAACACTTATAGAAAAATCCTTAGAAGATTTTGCTTTGGAATATCCAGATTTCTCAGATTTTTAAGAAATAAAACAATTTTTATAATGATATCAATATAATGCTCTATTTAAGTCAGGGATATACATGTGTGGATTAGTTGGCGCTTTATCATTTAACTCCTCAGAGTTTTTAATATCTGAATCTTACATTGTAAAGATGAGAGACACTATGATTCATAGAGGGCCTGATGGAGAGGGTGTTTGGATAGATAAAGGTCTCAGGGTTGGCTTGGGACATAGAAGATTATCTATTATTGATTTATCTCATGCAGCTGATCAACCAATGCATAATGAAGATGACACAATTTCAATAGTTTTTAATGGTGAGATTTATAATCATGCAGAAATAAGATCTGAACTAGAAAGTTTAAATAAATATATTTGGAAAACAGATCACTCTGATACGGAAGTACTTTTAAATGCTTTTCAAGAATGGGGAATATCATTTATTGATAGATTGAAGGGTATGTTTTCTATAGCTATTTGGGACTCAGCTGAAGAGTCCTTATGGTTAATTAGAGATAGAGTTGGTATAAAACCCCTCTACTACAGTATTCACAATGATAGAGTGGTATTTGCTTCGGAGATCAAAGCACTTTTAGAAGATCCTGATCAAGTAAGGGAAGTTAGTGAAGAAGGAGTGTTCCATTACTTATCCTACTTAACAGTCCCTGCACCAAATACTATGTTTAATGGAATTAAGAAGTTGCCAGGCGGAACTTGGATGCGTTTTAATAAAGACGGTACATCTGAACAAAAAAAGTACTGGGATGTTCTTGATAATACTGTGGATTTAAAAAATTGTTCTGAAGAAGAAATATCTGAAGAACTTTTAAATAAACTTCGTGAATCAGTGGAGCTTAGAAAAGTAAGTGATGTTCCAGTAGGCGTTTTTCTTTCAGGAGGTATAGATTCTAGTACTAATGCAGCTTTATTTTCAGAGTCAGATTCATCCCAAGTCAAAACTTTTTCAATAGGCTATGACGGTGACTATGATAGCTATAAAAATGAATTAGGATTTGCGAAGATAGCAGCAGATAATGCAAATGCCTCCTATCATGAACGTTTATTAAATGCAGATGATTTAATAGATTTCTTACCTGATATGATTAGGCTGCAAGACGAGCCAATAGCAGATCCAGTATGCGTTCCACTTTATTATGTATCGAAGTTAGCTAAAGAAAATGACGTAACCGTTTGTCAAGTTGGAGAAGGTGCGGATGAGCTCTTTTGGGGCTATCCACATTGGAAGAGACTACTGGGTATTCAAAATTTTTCGGATAAGTACTTGCCAAAACCTATATTAAAGTTAGTGCTGGCTGCATTAAAGTTCTTAAATAAAGACAAAGACTGGAGATATGAAGCAATCAAGAGGTGCTCTAAAGGCGAACCAATATACTGGGGAGCTGAACCTTATACACACTCTCAAAAAATGGAATTATTATCCCCTAGACTAAGAAAAACTTTTGAAGCAACTACTTCCTGGGAATCCATAAAGCACATACATAATAATTTCTTAGAAAAATCAGAGTCAAAATCAAATCTAGACTGGATGTCATACGTAGATCTAAATTTACGACTTCCCGAGCTTCTCTTGATGAGGGTAGACAAGATGAGCATGGGTGTCTCCCTTGAAGCTAGAGTTCCTTTTTTAGATCATAATTTTGTTGAGTACTCTATGAGCATACCGAGTGATTTAAAAACAAAAGAAGGAAACTTAAAATATATCTTAAAAAAAGCAGTAAGGGGAATTATTCCTGATAAGATAATAGATAGAGAAAAGCAGGGTTTTGCTGCTCCAATTAAAGAATGGTCGAAAGAATCTTTAGGAGAGATAGGTAGGACACAGCTAGAAAAATTTTGTATTGAGACAGATATATTGGATTGGAAGGTAGTAAAGGACTATTTAGATGGAGATAATTCAAAGACTTCATATATCAGAAAAGAATGGTGGCCATTGTTAAACCTAGCATTGTGGTGGTCTTTTTATATTAAAGAGGAAAATAAATAATTTAATGGGTATAAATAAGGAAGTAAAAAATTTTTGGGAAGAGGAAGCTTGTGGAACTTCTCCAGACCTTATTAAAGAGAGAGATCTTCTTTCCAAAGCTTGGTTTGAAGAGGTGGAGAATTACCGCTACTCTGTAGAGCCTTTCATACATTCAATAGCTCAGTTTACAAGGCATGGTGGTAAAAGAGTTCTAGAAATCGGAGTTGGAGCTGGATCCGATCACTTAAACTGGGCCAAGGCAGGAGCTGATTTATTTGGTGTTGATTTAACAGAAAAAGGAATTGAAACAACAAGCAAAAGACTCAGTTGTTATGACTTAAAATCTAATTTACAAAGAGCTGATGCGGAGAATTTGCCTTTTGAAGATAACTATTTTGACATAGTTTACTCTTGGGGGGTTATTCATCACTCAGAAGACACTGAGCAGATTATTAAAGAAATATCTAGAGTTTTAAAACCTGGAGGAAAGTTCTTAGGAATGATTTATCACAGAAGGGCGTTGCACACATTTAACCTGTGGTTAAAAAATGCTTTGTTAAAAGGCAAACCATGGAGATCATTTAAATATGTCCTTTACCATTATAATGAAAGCATTGCTTCTAAGGCATACACATTTAAAGAAGCAAGAGCACTATTTAAAGAGTTTAAAAGTTGTGAGATTACTCCTTTTCTTACCCTAGCAGATCTTAGATTCTGTAAAAGCCTAGGGAACATAATCCCTGCAAAACTAGGGTTTTATTTGGGGTTAGAGGTAATTAAAAAAGATGAATAAATTTTTTTTCTAATGCAAATAATTATGTATAAAAAATCATGAAAGCCTTAATCCTTGTTGGAGGAAAAGGTACAAGATTAAGGCCTTATACAACCGTTATACCTAAACCACTACTGCCCGTTGGCGATAGACCAATACTTGAGATAATTTTAGAGCAATTAAGAGTGGCTGGAGTAAAAGAGGTCATATTAGCTGTGGGTCATATGTCACATCTTTTTGAATCTTTCTTTGGAGATGGAAAAAGACATGGATTAAAAATTTCATACTCTTTCGAAGAGGAACCTTTAGGAACTGCTGGGGCAATAGCCCATGCTATTGATCGTTTAGGAAAAGATTTTTTAGTTATGAATGGTGATTTACTTACTACCCTGAATTATAAAAAACTATTCTTGAACCATTTAGAAAACAAAGCAGCGGGAACTATTGCTACTTTTAAGCGTGAAGTAAAAATGGATTTTGGAGTGATAGAATCAGATGGGGACGGGAGGCTATTGAGTCTAGTTGAAAAACCTAGTTTTTTCTATAATTTTGGTATGGGCGTTAATGTTATCAATGCATCCTCAGCTTCAAGTTTTTTAGAGAAAGGTAAATATTTAGACATGCCAGATCTGATGTTAAAAATGAATAAAAATAAAAACTCAGTTTATTGCTATCAAGAAGATTGCTTTTGGTTGGATATGGGAAGGCCGGAAGATTATGAGAAGGCTAACGAAGTATTTGAAGAGAATGAAGGTATGTTTTTACCTTCTAGTAATAATTGATAGTTCTAATTAATTCTAAATTTTGGTTTTTAATAACATAGCTTTGATTTAGTTATATGCGTAGAATTTAAGATGATAAAAGTTGGACAGATTGGCCTTAATTATGGTTTAAACGTACAAATACCTGCTTTTTTAAATGATTCTCGGTTTCAATTGACTAGTATTTGTTCTAGAAATATGAAAAAAAATCAAGAAATTGCAAAAAAACTTGGAATTTCTCATTTTACAGATAGCCCAGAAGAGCTATTTTCAATGGTTGATGCTGTGTCGTTAGCAGTTCCACCAAATGACCAAGCTAGATTCTTAAAACATGCTCTAAAAGAGGGACTCCACGTTTTTTTTGAGAAACCTCTAGGCTTCACATTTGATAGAAAACATAATTTTTTGAATCATCAGGCCTTAGTGGCTGATTTTGAATTTATGGAAATTGATGTTTGGAAAGATTTAAAGCAATTAATTGCAAGGAATGAATTAGGTTCTGTATTGCACGCTGAAGTAATATGGAATGTTGAGACTTATGCCGTTTCTAAAAAGCTCAATTCCTGGAAGACAAATAGTAAACTTTCTGGAGGTGCTTTGAATAATTTTGCTGCTCACTCATTGCATTATATGGAGAAATTTATGGGTAAAATTTCAGAAGTTGATGTTAAGGCATTGCAACACGAATCTCACGGCGAAGAAGTTGTATATATTTATTTAAAATTCTTTTCAGGAGCTGCTGCGTCTTTATGTATAAGTACAAATACATATAAAGGTTCCGGTCATTCACTTGAGTTTACTTGCTCTGAAGGAACTGCCTTGCTAAGGAATAAAGAAAATTCAACGGTAAGTGATTTCACTTTAGACGTGCATAAAAAATCAGGCGAAACTTATCATAAGGAGTCTTTGTGGAAAAAAAGACCAGGCGAAGATGATCGCATCTTAGCAGTCAGCTCCTTAGTCAAAAAATTTGGAGATTGGATAGAAAATGGAGAGCCTCAAGAACCCGGAATTAGTGAAGCAACAAGAGTAGAAAATTTACTAAATATGTGTAAATTATCAATAGAAAGAAATAAAATTATTCCTATAAAAGTTTAGTTTTCTCTAGCTTTATTTTTGTCTCTACTTCTTTTTTCCCTAAATAAGTTGTTGAAAAGCCATAAAGGAACCATTTAAGGTAGTAAGGTATCCATTTCCAAACCTGAAACTTACTTTTCCCTTCTTTTCTTTCAATCCATCTTGATGGTATCTCTGCAATTTCTAGTCCCAGTCTGTGGCATTTAACAAGTAGTTCAATACTATAAGTTCCACCAATACCAGACTCAATAGGGATTTGTTTTATAACTCTATTTGAGAAACATCTTAAGCCATTAGTAGGGTCTTGGGTTGGTATAAAAGCTAATTTATATAAAAGATAAGCAGCTAGTCTTACTATTAAAAATTTTGTGGTTGGGTAGCCTTCCACACTTCCTCCTTTCATAAAACGACTTGGACAAACTATGTCTATACCTGATTTCTGGTAATCAATAATTTTATCTATAATTCTTGCATTCCAGCTATCGTCTGCAGGCATCATCATGATTGAAGGTGCTGTGCTTTCTTTGAAGCCGGTTATCACTGCTCCGTGAAGCCCTTCTCCTTTATTTTTAATAAATAAAATTTCAAAATCATATGGGACATGATTTCTTATGGTTGAAAGGGTATTGTCTTCCTCTAAATCGTAGCAAATAAGGACTCTAAAGCTACTTTTGACATGTTCTTGGAGGGAGTCTAATACCTCTATTATGCTGTCACCTTCATTGTAAGCAGGAATTACAATATCTATGTCTGTAATTGTATTCAATCTATAATTCTTACTTCTGGAAGAGGAACAATAATTTTAGATGTAAGGCCCTGTTTTCTTAAGTTTTTTACTATTTGATCAGAGTAGTGCCAGGATAACATTAAAGCGTAATCAGGCTGTTCATCAAACATTTTTTTCTCATCTATCACTGGTATGTGTTGTCCGGCACAATATAAGCCTACTTTAAGGCAAGAAGACTGCTCTGCAATATAAGGTATCTCGTTATTTGTCAGACCATAAAAACTTAGTAAAGTACTGGATCTTCCGGGACATCCTATGCCACATATAGTCTTTCCTTCATTTAAAATATTTGAAATTAAGTATCTGCAGTCACTCCTAGCTTTAAATACTTTTTTATTAAATTCATCCCAAGTGTCCATGCTGTAAAGATTAGCTTCTTGTTCTTTTAATAATAAGTCTTTGAGTCTTTGGCTTTGTACACCATTTTTACCTTTTTGAGCATAGCCTCTTATGGAGCCTCCATAATTAGGAATTCTTTCAGCATCTACAAGTGTAAAGTTATAGCAATCGAATAAATAGATAAGATCTTTAATTGAATAAGATTTGAGGTGTTCATGATAGATGGAATCAAACTGGAGAGTGTTTTGAATATCTAGTAAGTAGTGAGATTCAGTTACAAAGTAAGAGCCGTCTTCTAGTAAAACCTCTGCTCCACGCATTAAATCTCCAAGTGAAGCAACGTGTGCAAACATATTGGCAGCAGTTAAAATGGTAGCCTTACCGTGCTCTTTGACTATATTTGTTGCAACTTCCTCGGTAAAAAACTCTTGTATGGAATTGATACCATTAGAGGTAGCTAACTTAGCAATATCAGTAGGTTCTACTCCTAATACAGATAGCCCTTCTTCCTTAAAGCCTTTTAAAAAAGTTCCATCATTTGAACCCAAATCAACTGCAAGACCGTCTTTCGGAAGGTTGAGCTCTTTAACGAACCTTTTAGCACCATTTTTAAGATTGTTTGCTAATGTTTCCGTTATTCCCCCTAGATATGGGTACTCATTATGAAATACTACTTTTGGATCAACTACATAGTCAATTTGGACAAGGTCACACTTGTCACATTTAAAAAGCCTAAGGGGATAGTGTCTCTCAGGTTCATTTAGTTGTTCTTTTGTTAAGAGCGAATCACAGGGAGGGGTATGCCCTAGGTCTATAATAGGACTCAATTTATCAGATCCACAAAGTTGGCAATTTTTTTGAAGACCTATGGCAAGATCATGTTTATGTAAATGCTTCATATGAATTCCTTAATTTAGAAGGATAAAAAAAAACAATTTTATCATATGTTTTACTAATCAAAAAAAAATTTAGCTCTATAATGATTTATTAATTATTTACCTTTTAAATTTACCTGCACAAAAAAATATTTTTACTAAATAAGATGAGATTTACAGCAACCAAGATACTTCAGCTAATCTTGGGATTTTTAGTCAGTTTTATTTTTTTATATCTCACTTTTTCTAAAGTTAATTTAAGCAATATCTTTATGCATACTGAAGCATTAAGCTTTACATATCTGTGTTTGTCTTTGATATTAGTTTTATTTAGTTTATTTTTGAGGTCCTTGAGGTGGTCAAGTATTTTGAATTCAACAATCAACCTGAATCAAAAGATATTGTTCCCTATTTCAAGTGTAGGAATTTTTGCAATTACTATATTGCCCTTAAGATTGGGCGAGGTCGTAAGACCTTATCTTTTGAGCAGGGATGGAAAAGTCCCTTTTAGTTCGGCATTTGCTTCTATTGTATTTGAGAGGATATTGGATACTATTTTGATAATAGCCGCTCTATCAATAGTCATAATTTTTTCTTCTGTACCAGTGTGGGTCATTAATGCTGGTGTGGGGCTCTTTATATCAATATCTATTTTTCTTTTATTTCTTATACTAGTTTTTTTTTATCAAGAGAGGTCTGCAACTTTGCTTTCTAGATTAATTGCTTTTCTTCCTAAGAAATATTCAAATTCTATACAAAATATATTTGCAAACTTCTTAAAGGGGTTAGCTATTTTTTCGAACCCTAAAGACATCTTTGCAGCAAGTTTAACTTCTATACTCCTGTGGATAACTTATGGGCTTATAGTCTATTCAATGTTTCTGTTTCATTCTTTTAACTTACCTTTTATTGCTGCATATACTGTGGTCGTTATAACTTTCCTGGCTACAAGTTTACCCGCGGCTCCAGGATTTTTGGGAACGTTTCAATACGGATGTTTTTTGGCGTTGACTAATTATGGAGTCGCAGAAGAAGAAGCTGCATTTTTTTCAATTACTTACTATCTTGTAATGGTTGGTACGAATGTACTCGTAGGGCTCCTTTGCCTTCCAATTGTAAACCTTGACAAAGGCTTCCTAGGTTCAAAGACTTTATAATTTTTTAAATTAGATTTAGGTTTTGATCTTTATAAAAGTCTTCTAAGATATTTAGTTAAATATTCACTCTTTTCTTCTCACAACTACATACTTTCTTATTTCATAACCTAAAATCATAACAGGACTCTTAAACAAGACTTCGTCATTTTCTTTAGATTCAATTTGTACCGAAAGATTGCTATCCCAAGAATGCATTGGAGAATCTCCTACATGAGGATAAATCCAATTTGTATTTATTGTTAAATTATTTTCTTCCGACCAGTTCACGACATCCTCTGAAGCTTTTGCGTTTGATACTTGATATAAAGAAGTAAATATAACTAAGCAAAGAAGTATTGATATATAGCCCCACTTAAACAGGCTATGCAACTTCATGTCAGATTGTGAAATTAATAAAGCCCAGAATGGAATTACAAAAAGGAGATATCTCTGGGCAGGCCTGGTAGCTGAAAGAACGGCTATATAGAATATTATTGTAAGGGCTAATACCCTATATTTTTTATTTCTCATAAAAATATCTAAGCATAAAAGGAAATTCCAAAATCCTATTATTTTTACAAGTAAAATTACCTGACTGCCTAAAATTTGGTCAAGACTTCCAAAATTCATTTCACCGTTATCTTGATTAATTATTGCAAGGGGCAGGCTTATACTTAGTGCTATTAGGTGGGTTTTTAAAGAAGTATTTCTGAGCAGGTGAGGGATGGTCACAAAGAATAACGCAGATAAATAAAATCCATAGCTAAAGAAATTATTTAAAAATGCCGTAGGTTTTAAAGCGAGCGTATCTTTGTATTTATCCGGCACTATCCAAATATCATAGAGATAGAAATAGCTAATTAGAAATATAATGAAAACTAAGGTAGAAAATAAAGCAGAAATAAAATAAGTATTCTTAAAATCTATTTCTTTTTTAATAAAAATTGAATCAAGCCATTTAAGCCCCCAATAAGGAGCAGCAAATAGAATAGAGTGATATTTCACACTAGCACTTATACCTCCAATAATTCCTTTGATGTACCCGCTTTTATGAAGCTCTATCGCCAGAACAAGAAGCCCTACAGATAGTAATTCAGAGTAGGCCCTGCCTGAATAAATCCAAACTAGTGGATTTAACGCAATCATCAACACAAGGAATGGACTGTTATACTTGATATAAGACATTAATATCAAACACCCACCAAAAAGAGATAATAATCTATAATTTATATAGTTATCCCCAAATAAATATACAAAAATACTAGAAAAGAACGAGTAAGTTATGGGATTTGCTTGGTTAGAAAGGTAAATATCAAGGAATGCAGGGTCCCAAGTAGTGTAATATTGTGTCCCTGCCTTATAAACCCACTCAAGATTTACAAATGGAGTATCGATATACAAGAGATGTCCAAAGAGAAAAGTTAATATAATTAAGTGTATGAATCTTTTGTTGTATATTTCAGTCATATTTTTTAAATTACTTACAAGTATCCTATATATATTAATTCAATCAGTATTAATTTTTTACTTGTATAGTATTATTTTTATTAAGCAGTTAAAAAAAGCGGTGGGTATTGAATGCAAGTTTTAAGAAAAATTAAAATTATTTTACTTAAGCGTGGATTTAAAGTTTTAATCATCCGTCTGTGCAGAAAACTATACAGTACATTAAGAAATTTCTATGTCTTAAGTTTGGATCGCCTCAACCTTTTAAATGTTTCTATTAAATTTGAACGCCAACTATCTGTAAACAGAATTTTAGAGTATGCAGATTTAGCACAAAATCAGTCGAAGGTTGATCAAGGTGTCATATTAAATTTTTTATCTCATCGTTTTGATATTCTGGGATCTGGTTGGGTTTTTGTTAGTCATGGAACTCAATGTAGAGGTTTGGATGGTATTTTATTTGAGACTCATCCCAAAATTCTTATTGATGATGAAGGTGAGTGGCTTAACGGGAGGCTTAGGAAGTCTCATATATTTTATTCTAAAAAAGTATGGAGGTGCATCGATAGTGGGTATAAGCCAATTGATTGGCAATTAGATTTTAAATCAGGTTATAGATGGTCTGAAAAGACCTGGTACAAATCCATTAAACATGGAGGGCATAAGGCTGCTGATATCAAAGTTCCTTGGGAACTTTCTAGAATGCAACATTTACCTTTATTAGCAAGAGAGTCCTTGTCGAGCTCTTTGCCCAGTGCTGAAAGAAATAAGTTAGTTAATGAATTTAGGAATCAGGTACTTGATTTTATCGCTACGAACCCTCTCAGGCATGGTGTTAATTGGGCTTGCCCCATGGATATTTCCATAAGAGCGTCTAACTGGCTATTAGCTTATGATATTTTCTGTTCACAAGGTCTTAGTTTTGATGAGGACTTCAAATATCATTTTAAAATGAGCATTTATCATCATGGAAAACATATAGTCAATAACCTTGAGTGGAATCATGGCGAAAGAGCAAACCATTATCTTTCTAATATTTCTGGGTTAGCATTTATATCAAGTTATTTAAGCCAATCAAGAGAAATAGATGGATGGCTATCTTTTGCAATTGAGGAATTAATAACAGAAGTTGACCATCAATTTTTTGATGAAGGTACCAACTTTGAAGGATCTACAGCCTATCACCGTCTATCAAGTGAAATAGTTCTCTTTACAACTTGTATTCTTCTTGGAATTCAACCCAAGAGATTCTCGTCTCTAAGAAAAACTAAACTCGGATTCTTCGGATTGATAAGCAATAAATCTTCCAAAGCTTTAAAAGTTTACAGTCTTAAAGATGAAGATATTTATACTAATCAATTGTCTCCTTTTTCAGCAGATTATTTTAAAAAATTGGTTTCTATGTCTAACTTTATGAAAGACATTACAAAACCTGATGGAAACTTTCCTCAAGTGGGGGACAATGACAGTGGCAGATTTTTTAAGCTTAATCCTCTCTATGAAGTTATTAGTCTTTCAGAGGCAAAAAATATGTACAGTAATCTAAGTAATTATCCTGAACTAAGAGATGAAGAAAATTATCATCTAGAGAAAGTTTTGAATTCTGGCCATATTCAGGATGTAAGCAACGCTATTTTCGTGAAGAATATCAATGAAGATATACACGAGACTAGCTCCAATAAATCTTTTGATTATTTGATTGCAAGCTCATTGTCTAGAAATAGTAAAATTCAATTTAAGGAGATTAGTGGATCCCAAGACCTTAACAAGAATAACCTTTCGAGCAATTTGAACTTTGATCAATACAAAGAGAGGTTGGGTGATTTAACAAAAGATCCATCAATAAAGGTCTTCAAATCTATTAATAGTTTTAAAGATAACCTGAGTTGCCATGCCTATCCTGAATTTGGCTTGTATGTATTTAAATCGGATTCTTTTTACTTGGCTGTAAGAAGTTGGTCTGGAATTCCCGCATCTCATTCAGGCCATATGCACTTTGATCAACTTTCAATTGAACTTTCAATTGAAGGGGTGGATGTAATTTCTGATCCGGGGTCTTACATCTACACCCCGTTCCCAGAAAAGAGGTGGGTTTATAGGTCTGCTGACTCACACTTTAGCCCTTTCTATGAATTAAATATTCCTAGCGAAATTAAGAGCAATCCTTTCTCTGAAATAGAACTTATTCCTGTCGATGTTATTTATTTTGGAACAGAAGGTTTTTTAGCCAATTACGAATATAATGGGTTAAAGCAATATTATTACATTGGGTTGGAGAAAAACGAAGTATACATCGAAGCTTCAAGGCTTGATGAAAGACAACTAGAGCAGAATAATGAAATTAATCCATCCCATGGGTATGGCGTCTCTTTAAAATAAAGCCGCATAAATGAATCCAATAATAATTTTGAACAAAATAGGTATTTACGGCTTGTATTGTTTGTTGGTTATGGTGCCTCACCATTTCTACTTTTCAACCATCAGTTCTTTAGTTTATTACAGGGAGATCATGGCGGTATTTTTCTTAGGTTTATTATTCATGCATCTTGCTTATGAAAGATTTATTGATTACAGAATAAGAAAAGAGATTTTTTATTTATTACTTTTCCCAATGTTGTTATGTGTAGCTGCTATTTACGATCCTCTTATAAATCTTTACCAGGAAAGTTACGGATTAGAAACTACGGCTAGTTCCGTCGGCATTCAGATTGATCCAAGGGTTTATGTATTAAGAAATGCACTTTTATACATACCTTTAGTTCTTTATTTTTCAATTAGAGGTGTTTCTAATCAAGAATTAAAAGATTTAGCTGCAATCAGTGTTTTAGTGGCTCCATTCAGCATTTTATTCTATCTGTTGTCAGTTTATGAGCAAGGAAATTTCTCTTTATTTCTGTTGGGTCAAATGGCAGAACAAGGAGGTGCAAATATTCAATATAACTCTTATGTTCCTTATCTAACTTTTCCGTTCATATCCTCTATATATTTATTATCGTTGAAGGGCTCCAAAGTACTTAGAGTTTTATCGTTAGCTTCAATCTCTGTTATGGCAATATTTATTTTTCTCTCTTCTAGTCGACAATCAATGCTTTTAATAATTTTAGCATTCTCTTTTTTTGCTCTTTATGACGATTCAAGGAAGCTTAAGAAATTTTTTGTTTATTCTTCTACGGCTTTTTTAATTCTATTCACTTTCAATTATCTTACGAGTGATTATGAGCTAAATCAGTCTTTGATGAACAAATATCAGTCTGGTACTGAAACGTCTAGATTGATGATTCTTATTAATGGAATAAAGCTATTGCAATTCCATGAATTTTTTACCGGCGCAGGTCTTTCAAGTGTTCTGGTATCAGGACCACACAATGATTATCTAAGGTGGACTCAGAGAGTTGGGTTTATCTTTATGATTATTTCTTTTTTACCTTTCTTTATTGGTGCTTTTAGATGCGGCCTGAGAGTTTTGAGAGAGAAGGTAAAAATTCATTACATTTATCTATCGCTTTTATTATTTTTTGTAGTCTACCATTCAATTTTTGGGTACCCTCGTGAAGATGCTTATCAGGCCTTATTCAGCTTCTTGGGCCTTGCGATGTGGTTGGGGTATCAGAAGTCTGAAGACTTGGCTCTAAAGACTTAGTTTAACTGTCCGAAAATGAAAATTTTAATAATATCTTATACTTATCTACCTGATAAGAACCCAAGGTCTTTAAGGTGGAGCCAGCTACTAAGTCACTGGTCTAAAAAAGGTCATGATATCTATGTGGTTACCGCTTCTCAATCTACACTTGAAGATCCTAATAATATATCAATATTAAGAGTAAATGAGAATCTCATTGGAAGGATTAGAAGAAAGTTACAGAATAAGAGAGTAAATTCTGAGATGCATAAATCATATACTTCACAAAGCCAAACAAGTATAAATTTTATTATATTAGCTATTAAGAGCCTTATCTCAAGGCTTTATAAAAATTTATTAAAAAATCTGCAATGGCCAGATTATGCTTGGACTTGGATTTCTAAAGCCACAAAAGAATCTATTTTATTGGTAAATAATAATGGCCCTTTTGATGTCCTCATCTCTGTATCTCATCCTTTCAGCAGTCATTTGGTAGCAAGAAATATAAAAATTAAGAATCCAAATCTAAATTGGTTAATAGATATGGGAGACCCTTTCTGTTTTTTACATGAGGCGCAGCCTAATAACTTTGATAGATATAACAAAAAGAACCAAGACACAGAAGAAGAAGTATTTAACCTTTGTAAGTATGCTTCCGTTACAACAGAAGAGACGAAAATAGAGTATTCTAATATTTTTCCAGAATCTGCTCATAAAATAAAAGTTATTCCTCCGTTAATAGATGAAGAGGTTCTTCATGAACTCAAAAATCATAATGAGAAAGAAAATAATAGTAATCTTTTTCTAAAGTTAGTCTTTGTTGGTACCCTCTATTCCAAAATAAGGAACCCAAATTATTTATTAAAGTTTTTAGAAAAAATAAACTATTTAGTAGATAAAGATATAGAAATGCATTTTTTTGGTTTAACAAATGATGTAACGATAGAAGAATTTGATAACATGGATTACCCTGTTTATTTTCATGGTGAAGTTTCTAAAGAAGAATCTTTTAGACAGGTCCTTTCTGCAGATATACTCGTAAATATAGGCAACACAACACATTATCAACTACCCTCTAAGTTGGTTGAGTATGCTTTATCAGGCAAACCAATACTTAATGTTTCTTCTATTAATAATGACTCTTCTGCAAATTTTCTGAAAAAACACCCTAATTCAAAAACAATCTGCTCTAGTGAACCTTTAACAGAAAGCCTTTTATCGGAAATAGTTAAGTTCTTTAATGAATCTTCGTCGCATGATTTTGACGGAGAGGACTTTATTAAGAATCACAGAATTTCAATGATTTCTAAGAAGTATGAAAATCTATTAAGTTAATTCAATTAGGCTTGTAAGATTATTTCCTTTAACTTCTATCCTAAGTGTTTTATTTGGTATCTCCATACCAAACTCTGGATGCCACAAACTATCTTCAATAATAATTTCATGGTTAGGGGTCAAGAACTTAGCAACAGCAGAATCTTTGTGTTTAAGTAAGAGTGAACCTCCAATTTCTTCTATTACTTTTATTTCAGGATGTAAGTGAAAAAAGGCACACGCAGATTTAAAACTTCCTGATACATAATCTTCTATGATTATGCTTCTTTCATGTGCTCTCCACTTTCTTTTGTGCTTAATGTTAGTGTTAATTCTTGCATATCCGTTATGACTTGCTTCAATAGAATTCATTTCTACTTTGACTTCTTCGGGGTAGGCTCTTCTGGCAACCCTGAAGCTCTTCCATGTTTCCGAAGAATCAAGCTTATTAACCTCGACAGTATTGTGTGCTCTGGTTTTTCTCTGGTAGCTCCTTTTTTCTGACTCTTCATACAAAGAAATCCCTGAATTAACAAAAACTCTTTGATTGAGTATGGATAATTCAAAAGACAATGTATCTGCATGACCGTGGCCAGGTATGTAGTCTGGACCAATTGGGCCAATGTCACAAATTAGCTTAAAATTCTTAGATAAAATAATCCCATAACCCGAATCTTTTAGGTGGGTTGTTCCTGTCTCTTTTTCTCTAACTGGCTTTATACCTAGAAGAGAGGAGTAAGTTTCTAGAAGGTCGGGGTTTAGTGCTATTTTTAAAGTACTGTCATTGAAGAAAGATATCTGACCGTCTGGATGGGACATTTTATATAGCCAATTCATAGATTTTGGAACTGCGTTATTAAGAGAGTCTATAATTTTTAATAGTTCTGAATCAGGAAAAGTCTTATGAAGATTAATTAAGTCGAGCAAGTCTTCAATCATATTGCTGTGATACATTGGACTTAATTCAAAGTTCCCGCCATCATTTAAGATTTGTTCCTCTATTTCTTTCCTTAAAATTTTTACTCCCTTCTTTAACCACTGTTCTGCTTCTTTATTTTGTAAGAATAGGCCAGCGAAACATAAGGCTTTTGCATTCCTGAATAAATGATTGCCATAAAGATGATATTCAATGTTTCTATATAGGTGGTTAGCTTGAGAGTAAATGCTGTCAGTCGCAGTTTTGGATAAGTGATTTCCATTTAAAGAGAATTTTATCCAGTTAACTAACCTTAATGATGTGGGGTAGGGGTCCCATGACGGTACATGGGTTCTAGTATTAGATCTTACCCATTTTTCAATTATGCCATTAACATAATTTGATTCATCTCCGTAAAGTAAATCTGAAGCATAATCAAAGTAGTTTACATGATAAGTCCAAAGGAGACTTTTATCCTCAGGGTTCCAATCATCAACTTCTCCCTCTACACCCAATAAATTAATGGAGTTTTTATTAGTTAATTCACTGTGCTTAAAGTTTTTAAATTTTACCCAAACACCTCCGGGCTTTCTAATCTGAGCTTCTTGTAACCTTATATTATTTGAACTAAAGGAGACTACCTTAAGTCGATAAAAGACCTGCGATAATCTCAAGTATTTTATGGTATTCCAGTAAAGTAATAGCTGTTTTAGAAATCCCATGACAGAGCCCATTATCCCGCTTTCTGTAAAAAAAGTAATGAGTTTAATATCTTAAAGATTCTGCTATATCTATGGTTATTTTTGACACTTCAATTATGTCTTCAAAAGAAATTGGAGCTAAAGAATTATTCTTTACAGAGTCTAAAAATTCTTTAACGCACGTTTCTTGTCCTTTATCTTGAGAGTAAGTTTTGTAATTCTTAAAATTCTTCCATCCATGACCTATCAATTCTTTAAAATTATTAAGTTGCAGAGTGCTATTGCCACAAAATACTTCAATCCTTTCTTTCTGAGATGGGCCTCCATTTGAAAAATAATGTATAGATCCAATAGAGCCATTTTCGAATTCAAGATTAATTATTGCCCTGTCATCACGCTTAGAACTCTTATCTTTATCCCTTGCCTTAATTGCTGACCATGATTTAAAAGTGCTTCCGGACAGATACCTCATTAAGTCCAAGTAGTGGCACGCTTCTCCTATAATCCTTCCTCCACCAATACCTTTATTTTGAGTCCAGTGTTCATCAGGTAGATACCCTGCGTTCATGGTAAAGACAAAGCATTTAGGGCTCTTTTTAGTATCAAGCAGCGATTTCATTTTTTGTATATGAGGAGAAAATCTTCTATTAAAGCCAACCATCACTAAGGGCTTGTTGGTCAATCCCGCATAGGTCGATTCAATGCTTTTAATTTCGTCATGATTAATTGCTAAAGGCTTCTCTATAAATATATTTTTTCCTTTTTCTAAACCAGCTATAAGCTGTTCTGCGTGCAAGTCATGTCTAGTTGCTATAACTAAAGTGTCAGTTTCATCGGTCAGTGCATCTTGTATGTTTGTGGACGCTATCTCAAATCCAAATTTCTTACCAGAATGGACACCATTTGAACCTTCACTGGTAACGATTGTTTTTAAAGTTGCCTTATTTTTTTTAAAATTAGGAATTAGAAATCTTGATGCATAATTACCTGCGCCAAGAAATGACACACAAACATGATCGTTGTTTTTTGTCTTTAATCTTTGAGAAATTCTAACTTTTGAACTGTCTTCTAAGGGTTCTGTTTTATCTTCATATTTTAAAAGAATGCCAAGGGCTTTTTCATTATCTAAGGTTTCATAGGCTTCCTTAACCTCATCTAGTTTAAATCGATGAGTAATTAGAGACTTTGTATTGATTAGACCACTTGAAAGAAGTTCTAGTATGGTTTCAAAATTTCTTTTCTCAGTCCATCTAACAAACCCAATTGGGTAATCCATTCCTTGATTTTCGTAATTTTCTTCGTACCTTCCAGGACCGTAAGAGCAAGAAACTTGGAAAGTAAGCTCTTTTTCATAGAAGTCTTCTCTTTTTAAATCAAGTCCAACCACTCCAATAAGTACTATTTTTCCTCTTTTTCTACAAAGACTTGCTGATTGATGCACAACGTCATTACTTTTTGTACTAGCAGTGATCAAAACAGCATCCACACCAAGATTTTTAGTAACTTCGTTACAGTATTCTAGAGGGTCTTCTCCTTGAGATATGTTTACAACTTCTGCCCCAAATCCTTTAGCTAATTCACATTTTGAATTATCTATATCTATGCCAATAACTCTACAGCCATTAGCTTTTAAGATCTGGACTGCTAGCAAGCCTACCAATCCAAGACCTGTAACAACTACAGTTTCACCTAGGGTAGGTGAGATTAATCTTATTCCTTGCAAGGCGATAGAGCCCATAACCGTAAAAGTAGCTGCCTCATCATCCACATTCGGAGGAATTTTAGCTGTTAAGTTAAATGGTACTCTCGCCACATCTCCATGGTGGGCATTGGAAACAATCCTATCTCCTAATGAGTAGGAAGTATTACCAGTATCTAAAACTTTTCCAACATGACAATAACCCATCTTAGTTGGGTTGTTAAGAACAGAATTTACGGCCTCATAAGTTGAAGAAAAACCGTCAGTTTTTAACTTATTTATTACTGTCAGAACTCTCTCTGGATGGCTAATTGCTTTACCTAAAAGGCTAGACTTTCCAAAGTCAGTTAGCATTTTTTCGGTTCCTTTTGAAATAAGAGATTTTGTTGCGCCGATTATTAGCTCACCTTTTTTGCTCATAGGGGAGGGTACCTCCAGCAGATCTGGAGAGCCTGTTTTCATATTTTGAAATACTTGCTTCATTGAACTATTTAGATTGTTGAAATAAAATTCTTATAAACATTAAATGCCTTTCATTTTAGAAGAAATAACCTTTTCTACAACATCTATCATCTTTTGCGCTTGCACGTCTCTTCTAAAACTTTTTGATGCAACTAATGAATTCATTGCATAATCCTTCATTTTTTGTGGGTCAGACATAACCTCAATTACGGATTGGGCCAGAGCTTTCGGATTGCCAGAAGGGATACAAACACCACATTTATATAAATTTATCAGTTCTGACGCTTCTCCTTGAGGGGACACTAACAGAATAGGCAAACTAAATGACATCATCTCAAATATTTTAGAAGGGATGGTGGTTTTCCAAACAGGACTGCTATTTAAATGGGCTATCCCTATGTTAAAACTAGACATGTACTCAGGAATTAGTTCTTTAGGTCTACTGCCAAGAAAAATTATATTATCTAGATGTCCGCTTCTTTTTTCTAAGTCTTCCTTGTTGTCACCCTCTCCTATGATCACAAAACTAACATTATCTATTTTTTTTGTATGGAGTATTTCTGCAGCTTCAACGAGATTAATTAAACCTTGAGCTTTTCCTAAAGATCCTGCATATCCAATTATAAATTTATTTTCTAAATTATATTCTTTTCTTAAATTTACAGTTTTTTGAAGCACTTCCCTTGCCTTGTTAACCCCGTTCTTTATTACGTATATTTTTTCTTTGCTTATACCTCTTTTGGAGATTTCCTTCTTAAATCCTTCAGTGAGAACTACTATTGCGTCTGATCTTTTATAAATAAATTCTTCTAATCCCAGAAAGAAAGTAAAAAATAAAGAGTTATCTTTTATTGTGCCTTTTATGGAATTGGTCCAGATATCTGCAACTTCTAATACAAAAGGAACCCTTTTAATTTTAGAAAGAATAAGGCCAGAGAAGCTACAAAAGAATTGAGGAGTTGTCGCTATGATAATCGATGTTTTCTTTTTAAGGAGACCACCTAGAAAAGCAGAAATCATAAAAGATATTTGATGTAGGGCTCTAAAAAAAATTCCCCTCCTTTTGGGTACGTATGTTTTTACTCTTAGTACTTGCAAACCACCTTCTTCAGAATCTTTGTACAGCTTATCTGAATAACCAACATGGTCTTTACCTCGATGCCTATTAGGAAAAGAGGTTATAAATTGTGTGTTATAACCCCAATCTTTCCAATAGAGTCCTCTTTCATAGACTCTTATGGCAGCAGCAAAATTTTCAGGTGGGTAGTTTTCTGAGATAAAAAGAATAGAGGGTTTTTGATTAGTCATTCCAATTGCCCAGGACCAAAATAATAGAATACAAAAATCATTGGCAGAATGGCTGTAAAGAAAATATAAAAACTAATTTCAGGGAAAAAGACAGAAGCTGCACTCGCAGGTATGGTCCATAGACATTGTAATAATAGGTAGGCTTTTGATGGTGCGCTGTGATCATTAGTTTTGACTACTAATTTTTGATATGCATGAAGCGCATGCCTTCCAGATAGAACATTCTCTCTTCTCCAGAGTCTCACAAAAAGAGTCACGGTGGTTTCTGTTAAAAAGAGGGATAGCAGAATTAACCAAGTCCATAGCGAGATTTGGTCTTTAACAATTGAGGTGGTCATAAATATTACAAATAAGGACCCAAGAAATAAAGAACCGCTATCTCCCATAAAAATTTTTGCTGGTGTCCAATTAAATTTCAGGAAGCCCAAACTCACAGATGCTAGGATCCATAAAATAAATGCTGAAGGAATTTCTCCTGCTAGATAAAAATAAACACCTGATACTATGGATATTAGAAAAGTATTGCTTATCAATAGACCGTCAGCACCATCGATAAAGTTAAACGTATTAATTACCCATATGAAGAATAGCGAATATGCAAAAACTATGATGTACGGAAGTGGATTTGTAAGATGAGAATAATACAGGTGAAGATCAAAAGTATAAATAATGAAAGTTACGAACAATATTTGAGCCAATATTCTTAATAAAGCACTCAAACTAAACAAGTCGTCAAGAAACCCAATGAAAGCCATTGTCCCAGCACCAAAGAATAGAGTAAATAAATAAGATGATGGAGTGTCGTTTTGATAATTTAAAACCAATATCATTAGAAGGAAAGAAAAAGCCATGGCTATTCCGCCCGATGTTGGAACTATTTTATTAGGAACCTTAAGACCATTTTCTTTAGATAAGAAATTATATTTATCTGCTAACTTTTGATGGAGTGTTAAAAAAATAATTGATACAAAGAAGCTCGTCACTAAGGTTAATAAATTAAAAAGTAATGAGTCCATGTACCAATTCTATTAAGTAAAGATCCCAGCAACATCAAAGGTTAGTTTTTCAATTGTTTGTTCCCTTTTTATTGATTTAAAATTCTTATGATTGACTAGAAATATCACCACATCTGCTTCTTTTAAAGCTAAGTTTTGATCCGATAATTCGGTGTTAAGTTTATTAAATCCCTCTGGGAGGTTATCGATATTTGGTTCTACTATATGGTGTTTTTTAAAATCCATTAGATTGAGCTTTTTAGATATTTCTAAAGAAGGACTTCCTCTCAAGTCGTCTATATCCGCTTTAAAAGAAAGACCAAAGGTAGCTAAGGTTAGTTCGGAGTTTTTTTTATTCAGATTATTAATCTGTTCTTTAATTTTATTTACTAGATAGACAGGTTTATTGTCGTTGACCTCTCTTGCAGATTTAATGAGTTTTGAAGATTTAGGCGAAGAATCTATAATAAACCAAGGATCCACTGCTATACAGTGACCACCAACCCCCGGACCCGGTGATAATATGTTTACCCTTGGATGTTGGTTTGAAAGATTTATTAGTTGCCAGACATCTATATTTAAATCATCGCATATGAGAGAAAGCTCATTTGCAAAAGCTATATTTACATCCCTAAAAGAGTTCTCGGTTAGCTTGCTTAATTCAGCTGTTCTGCAGTCAGAAACTAAGCAGTCGGCCTTTACAAATCTTTTGTATAACAATAAAGCCTTTGTTGAGCATGAACTTGAAATACCACCAATTATTCTATTGTTATGTACAAGCTCTTCCAGAACATTTCCGGGTAATACTCTTTCAGGGCAATATACAATTGAAATGTCATTATTGCTGTCCTCACCAAATACAGGAAAAGTTAAATCTGTTCTCAATTTTTGAAGGAGTTTTAAGATTCCTTCAGTTGTACCAACGGGGCAAGTTGATTCAAGAATCACTAAATTACCTCTTTTTAAATGAGGGGCTAATGAGTTAACGGCTTGTTCCACAAACGAAAGATCAGGTTTATGATCCTTTTTAAAGGGTGTTGGGACGGCAATGATAAAAACATCAGACTCACTGACTTGTTGAGTGGCAATTAATTTACCATTATTAACTGTTTCTTTAACCAACATCTCAAGGTTGGGCTCAACAATATGAATCTTTCCTGCGTTTATTGTATTCACAACATGAGGATTTATATCAACCCCGTTTACTTCCATGCCATGAGATGCCATAACGGCAGCTGTTGGTAGTCCTATATAACCAAGGCCAATGATAGATACTTTCAAGCTCTCTCCTCATTTAAGATTTTTAAAATCATGGAGCTTGATTTGCCATCTCCATAAGGATTATAAGATTCGGACATAATTTTATAAGTTTTATGATTGGTTAATAATATATTGGCATTATTAACTATTTCATCACTTTTAGTTCCAACAAGTTTTACAGTACCTGCTTTTATAGCTTCTGGTCTTTCTGTATTTTCTCTCATTACCAGAACAGGCTTCCCCAAGCTAGGGGCCTCTTCTTGAATTCCCCCGCTATCCGTAAGTATCATATAAGAGGCCTCCATTAATTTAATGAAAGGCAGGTAGTCCAATGGCTCTATTAAATGTACGTTCTTTATGTTGTTTAATATTTCATTGACTGGTTTTTGAACGTTTGGGTTGAGATGAACTGGGTAAACTAGCTCTACATTCGGATGCATTTCACTTATTTTTTTTAATGCTTCACATATATTTTTAAATCCGTCACCAAAGTTTTCCCTTCTATGTCCGGTTATTAAAATAATTTTATTTTCTGTTGTTTTATTTTTTCTTAAAAAAGGAAGTTGTTCTTTAACTTTCAGAGGATAATCAATGGAAGAAATTCTATTTCTGGCATACAAAAGGGCATCAATTACTGTATTGCCCACTACATAAATTTTATCGCCATCCACACCTTCACTTATCAGGTTATTCCTTGCATTCTCTGTGGGAGCAAAATTAAATTCCGCTATTTTAGAAATAGTCTGTCTATTGAACTCTTCTGGGAAAGGAGACCTAATATCATAAGTTCTGAGACCTGCTTCAACATGACCAACTGGAATATTCATATAAAATGCAGCTAAAGCAGCACACATTGCGGTTGTAGTATCTCCGTGCACTAAAACTAGGTCAGGCTCTTCTGAGAGAAGTACTTCCTTCAGTCCTTTCAGCACTTTTTCGGTCACATCAAAAAGATCTTGGTCAGCCTTCATTACATTTAAGTCAATATCTGGTTGGATATCAAAAACGTCTAAGACTTGATCAAGCATTTGTCTGTGTTGTGCCGTTATACAGACTTTAATATCAAAATGAGGTTTTAATGCGTTAACAACTGTAGCCATCTTTATCGCTTCAGGTCTTGTTCCAAAGACAATTAGTATTTTATTTATCAATAAAATTACCTCTTATTCATTATGAATCATGTGCTTCATAAGGCACTAATTCCTTTGTTTTCAAAAACATTTTCCTTATACCAATCATAGGTTTTTTTAATTCCCTCTGAAAGGCCAATCCTCGATTCATAATTCAAGAGTTCTTTGGTGAGTTTCATGTCTGGAGCTCTTCTTGATGGAGAGCCCGGAGCTGCTTCAGCTGGGCTAATGTGAAGCTTCTTTCCGACAGTGTTATGACACTCTTCCACTAACTCTTTTACTGTAATTTCTGGAGACTGTGAACCTAGATTAAGTGTTTTACCTTCACATTTTTTATTTTCTAACATTAAGAATAACATTTCTACTGCATCTTCTATAAAGCAAAAACTTCTAGTGTGATTTATTGAAAAGACGTCTATTGAATCTCCTGGCTTTGCTAGGTACGCTTTTTCTAGTTGTTCAGGAATAACATGAACCATACCCATTCTGGGTCCATAGACATTATGAGGCCTAAAGATGGTAAAAGGTGTCCCTGAATTCTGACATAAAGCTTCGCCGTATAGTTTGGAAAGCATATATGATGTTCTGGGCTGAGATAAATCAGTAACTGAAAGAGGGGTGCTTTCTGGGGTAGGAACTTTAATATCAAAGTGCTGCAAGGTGCCAGCATAAATCTCACTTGTTGATGCGAAGAAGAGTCTAGAAAAGTTTGAACTTTGTTCTTTAGACAATTTTAAAATGTTAGCTAGCATTCTGACATTATCATAAAGCACCTCAAAGGGTCTATTAAGGACATGAACAACTCCTATGATGGCTGCTAGATGAAATATGCAATAATAATCGCTGTCCAACGACATAACCTCATCCTCATTTAGAAGGTTCAAAATTTTTAAAGAGACGTTTTGATTTTCTAGAGCAGATTTTAAGAATTTATCGTTCACTCCTCTTTCAAAATTATCTACTATATCGACATGATAACCTTCTAAAATAAGGCGATTAGTTAAATGTAGTCCTATAAATCCTACACCACCTGTTATAAGTATTTTTTTAGTCATAATCCGTTTGCTCTTCCGATAGTTTCTATTTTCATTCCTGTTTCTTTTAGTATTGCTCTTTTTTCGTCATCTATTACTAAATTTGCATCAAGGACAACAGTTTCTTCATTGAGCCATTCAATTAAATCTAATTCTTTGTATTGTTTATGTGGGACTGTAAAAATAATTGCATCAAATTCAGTGCTGTCAGGCAGTGTATTGTCTAGGCTAATTTTTAATTCTTCCCAATAAGATAAATATGGATCATGGCATGTAATTATTGCCTTGGCTTTATCCAACTCTTTAAACAACATTTCCGAGGGGGAATTTCTTGTGTCTCCTACGTCCTGTCTATAGCTTACCCCGCAAATTAGAATTTTTTTATTCTCAAGACTGCCATCTAGCAAAGCTGTAATTCTTTTTACAGTGTGCATTGGCATGTTGTGATTTGTGTTCACTGTCAATTTTGAAAAAGGGAAAGGGATATTTTTTTTAAACAGTTGTTCTACTGAAGCTGGTGTGAGTGCAGGGTCTTTAGTTAAGCAGTAACCGCCAACACCCAATCCAGGCATCATTATGTTTGAATGAGTAGGTCTTTTTTTAATGGCTTTAATTATCTCAAACAGGTCCAAGCCAATTTCTTCTGCATACTTTGTCCATTCATCTATGAAGGCAATATTGACTGCTCTGTATGTGTTTTCCATAACTTTTGCAGTCTCTGAAGCTGTCATTGAAGAAAGTCGCGTTAAAGGAAAGTCTTTGATATTGACCACTTTAGATAGGAATTCTTCACATTTATCTCCAGCTTCCAGAGTATGGCCTGCAAAAACTCTCCAAAAATCTGTTATGGAAGATAAATAATCTTCTCCTGGCATAACCCTTTCATAGGCATGTGCTACATGGATTTTTGATATATCTATATTCCTTTTTCTTAGTTCGAACTCCAAAGCAGGAATAACAATTTTTTCGCATGTGCCTGGCGGCACTGTAGTTTCAATTATTATCAAAGTACCCTCTTTAACTTGTCTACCTAAATTTTTGATTGCCATCTCAAATTTATCGAAGGTCAATAGAGGTTCATCATCCAGATAAGGTATGTCTAAAGGTATATCAACAACAATAATATCAGCCTCACCAAACCTATTTTGTTCAAATGTTGCATCTAAATTCCCTTGTTTTGAACAATCTGAAATTGTACTAAGTAATTTCTGATCACTAGTGGCAAAGGGAAATAGACCTTCATTGATTGATAAGACTCTCTGCTTACCTATATCACTTTTAAGATCAACTCCTGTAACTGAGAAATAAGGATTACCATTTGTATCTTTTGAAGAAGCAATAGCAGTAGCCATCGCAGAACCTACAAAACCTAAACCTTGTACAAAAACTTTTTTCATTGATAATTTGAACTTATAAATTTAATTAAAACTGATACAAACTGTATTTTATCATCTCATCAGAGCAGCAGATTAAGTTTTTAATAATTCTTTGAATAAAGAGTCATGTTCTATGGAGCTTTTTGACCATAAATAATTATCACGGACTGTTTGCTGCAATTTTAGACCCATGGGAGTTAAGCGATCAGGGTCCTTTAACATTTTATCCAATCCTTCAGAGATTCCTCTTATATTTGCTTCCACTACAAAGCCTCCGCCCACTTCTTCCACTTCATCAAATCCACATTGGTCGGTTATCAGCGCAGGCTTAGCTGAAATACCTGCTTCAAGTACCACAATAGACATAGCTTCTTTGCGGGAAGGGACACATAGAAATAATGAAGAGTGAATAATAGCAGCCTTATCAGCTTTACTCACATAACCTAGGAAATGAACCTTATCTGCAATTGATTCATTTAAAACTATTGCTTTAAGGTCGCCCAGCATCCCTTCATCTGGCCCTATAAGAACTAGATTGATATTTGGAAATCTCTTGTTTATTTGGCAAAAAGCCTTCAAAAGAATGTCTGGAGCTTTTATTGGATTCAGTCTTCCTATGAATAAAACATAAGGAGTATGTCCAATTCCAAGTCTGGTTTTAAAAGAATCATCTGTTTCAGCGGAGTACTCCTCTTCATTAATTCCATTAGGTAGGTGTGCAACTTTTGATTCATCAACGCCATATGTCTTTAACGCAGGCAACTCCCCAAGGGTCGCTAAAATATTTTTTTGTGCATTTCTAATAATTTTTTTACCAAATATTATATTGTAAATTTTCTTAAAAAAATTTGATCTTCCAAATATTGGCAAGGCACCTAAAGGTGTCACAACATAAGGTTTATTATTGAGCCTTATCAGAACGTAAACAATCGCATTCAAAACCGTCCAATGGCTGAATAGTTGAATTATTTCTGACTCCTTAACTGCGTTATTTATTTTTCTTAAATCAGGCCAAGGAATATAGAATCTTTTATTTATACAAGAAATCGCAATAAGATCTAAGTCTAGTAAAGATTTATTCTCTGATTGATCTAGATGTATGTCAGTGGTTAGCACTTTCACATTATTGCCCAAAGCTCCTAAATGAAAACTTATCTGACGAGCTCTTTCTGCAGCACCTCCCCCAGTTTTCTCATCTACATTTTCAATTACATTTAAAATTTTCATTTCTTTCTTTTATATTAGTTACAATGTAAAAAAATAAAAAAAGAAATTTCTATGGGCCTTGAGCTAAGCGGATTATTTATTATTGACATATTCCTTTTGCTTGGTTTGTTATTTCTACCATTGCCTACGACGCCTTACATCTTATATTTATTTACTGCTAATACAATAATAGAAGCAGGGTTAATATTCTTTTTTGCAACTACGTTTAGAGATTTTATAGCCTATTATTTAGGGTATTTTTCTCGAATTATACCTTTCAATAATTATCTTACGAAGTTAAATTTAAACAAGAAAAATTTTTTTGAGAAGATTAAGGATAAAGTCAAAAAGTTTACAGAATATGCAAAAGAGAAATTAAAGGAATGCAATACGAGAGATGTAATAGCTGCTAGGTGGCTGGGTGTACACCCAATAATTATTGCATTCGGTCTTGGTAGGCTTTCATCAAGAATAAAGCTTTTTTTCATCCCTAATACATTTTATGTTCTGATTGATGTCGCATTTTATTGGCTTTTATTTGGTTCTGGAAAAATTGTCCTGAATTATTTTTTCCCTGAATTGTCTATCGAAGAATTTTTAAATACAGAATATATTTATTTAATATCAGTCATAAGTATTATCTTATTTTATCTCTTATACGGACTCTATAAGTGGAGATCTAACGAGACTAAGAATTAATACGTTGTGGTAAAAAATAGATGATAAAGATAACTAGATGTTCTAACTGCATTATGGACACTACCGATAGTCAAATTTCTTTTGACAGTAAAGGGTTTTGTGATCACTGTAATAGGTTCTATAAACTACATGAATTAACTTGGAATAGGGCTTTAGGGGGTCATCGTATTGGTGAATTAGAGAAGATAGCAGACCAAATAAGAAAAAAGAGAGGCACTAATAAATATGATTGCTTTTTAGGACTTAGTGGTGGGTGTGATAGTTCTTATCTACTGCATTATGTAGTAACTGAATTAGGGCTAAGACCTTTAGTTTTTCATGTAGATACAGGTTGGAATTCAAAAGAAGCAGTAGAAAATATTTATAATTTGATCACTAAATTAGGATTGGATCTTCAAGTAAAAGTTATAGATTGGGAGGAAATGAGAGAATTGCAATTAGCATTCTTTAAATCTGGCCTTTCCAACATTGATGTTCCTCAAGACCATGCCTTTATGGCAACTCTTTATGATTTTGCAGAGGATAATAATATTAAATATATATTAAATGGTGGCAATATATCTACTGAGGCTGTTTCAGTGCCTTTGGAATGGATGTACTACCAATCTGACGTGTCTTTATTGAGAGATGTTGGAAGGAAATATATGAAATATCCGTTGAATAAATTTCCTACAAGTTCTGCATTAAACCATAGACTAAATTTACGTTTCAGAAAAGGTATTAAGGTTTTAAAGGCTCTTGATTATATTCCATATATTAAATCAGATGCGGAGTTAGTCCTAAAGAAAATTTATGGTTGGAATTCTTTTCCTAATAAGCACCATGAATCTATCTTTACAAGATTTTATGAAGGGTACTGGCTTCCAAAAAGGTACAACTTCGATACTAGAAAAATTACACTTTCAAGCATGATACTTACTGGTCAAATTTCAAGAAATGCTGCATTGGAGAAAGTCTCAAGAGCTGCTCTATCTGAAGAAGAGTCAGAATTAGAAATATCTTATATTGCTAAGAAACTAGGGATTTCATATGAAGAACTTAAAAAAATGTTGTCTATACCATTCAAGACGTATAAGGATTTTAGAAATCAGAATTTAATATATAGATCGGGTGCTTGGGCATCATATATATTCCAGCAAGATGTCTCTGGGGCGAAGAGGTGATTTCAATCATCAACTATGGAGTAGGCAATGTGGCTGCCTTTAGATCTGCTTATCAAAAATTAGGAATTGCTTCCGAAGAAGTTAATAAACCTTCAGATTTAAAAAATCCTACCCATATTATACTTCCTGGAGTGGGTTCTTTTGAGGTAGCGATTGATAAATTAAATTCATCTGGGTTTGTGGGGCCATTAAGAAATTTAGTAATTCAAAAGAAGATTAATATTTTGGGGGTATGCGTAGGTTTTCAGATGATGGGGAAATCTAGCGAAGAAATGCCATCAAAAAAAGGGCTAGGTTGGATTGATGCAAAAACCGTAAAAATGGTTAATAAAGACGAGGGAGTAAAATTAAATTTACCTCATATGGGGTGGAATAGCATCATCAGAAAATTAGAATGCCCACTTCTTGATGGAATTGAGAGCAATGATTTTTATTTTCTTCATTCGTACAATGTTAAAATTAATGGTCAAGATGGTGTGTCTTCTATTTGCAATTATGATGGAGAATTTACAGCCTCAGCATCAATAGGAAATATTTTTGGTACCCAATTTCATCCTGAAAAAAGTCATAGTCAGGGGCTGAGGCTTCTCAAGAATTTTGCTCTTACATAATTTATAGAGCATGAATACATTAAAGCCTCGGATGTCTGTTTTTTTGATGATTCATCAGAATGTTTTGTATAAATCTTTCCAATTTTCAGACTTTATTTATATGGGAGATCCACTTAATGCGGTAAGGATATTTAATGGCTTTGAGGTGGACGAATTAATTATTATTGACATAGATGCTTCTGTTAATTCTAGAGGACCTAATTTTGATCTTATATCTGCTATTGCGTATGAAAGCAGAATGCCCTTGTGTTATGGAGGGGGCATTTCTAGCGCGTTAGAAGTTAAAAAAATCATTGAAGCTGGAGTTGAAAAAGTCTCAATTAGTAGCTCAGCTGTTAAGAATCCAAAGCTCATTAAATCTATCGCAGAGAATTTTGGAAGCCAAAGTATTTCCTGTTGTTTAGATATAAAAAAACATGTTCAAAAGGGATCTTATAGAGCTTATACACATAACGGTACTGAAGAAGTGGATAGAGAAATTTTTGAAGTAATTAATTCTTTTGTGGAGCAGGGAGCTGGAGAAATTATGATAAATAATATTGATAGAGACGGCACTATGGAAGGTTTTGATAAAGAAATTATAAAAAAAATTAATACCTCATTAGAAATTCCATTAACTGCTATCGGTGGGGCTAGCTCACTAACTAATATTTCTGAGCTAATTAACGAGTGTGGTTTAATTGGTGTTGCAGCGGGAAGGCTCTGGTCTCTGATTGGGCAAAATCGATCAGTCCTTTTGAATTATCCAAGCAAACAAGAAAAACTTGATTTTTTTAAAAATTTCAAGAATCACTAATTTAAGAAAACAGATTTACTATATTTTTAGGTTTTTTTAGATTGAGTTTGCTTAAATTTAATTATTTACCAATTGGATAATCTTTTCGATAGCAGTCTTTGAATCAAATTTATTTAAAAGTAGTGCTTTTCCTCTTTTTCCCATTTTCTGTCTACCCAGGTCATCGTTTAATAAAATTCTCGTATTGTTAATTAATGTTTCTATGTCTCCACTATTAGAAACAAGACCATTTTTGTAGTTATTAATAAGAAGTGTTAACTCATTTTCTAAGTTTATGCTTGCCAATATAGGTAAGTCATATTCCATATAATTTAAAATTTTGTTAGGAAAGTTGTCTGTTTTAAAGGAAGACCTTAGACTTATAATTCCAACATCACATTCTTTTAAGATTGATTGATAAACTTCATCTGATACTGCAGGCAGCAAACTTAAATTATTAGAATTTCTATCTCTTATCCATTCTGCTATATTATTGAACTCAGTTCCTTCTCCAATGAAGATAAAGTGTATCTTCGTATCATCTCTAAATGCATTCACTAAGCTTAAGAGGTTCTCTATATCTTGAGCGAAACCAAGGTTTCCTCCAAATATAAATATTGTTTTATCTTCAATTCCTAATTCATGTCGAATTTCTGAAGTTAATGAAGCTTTATATCCAATTCTTTTCCAGTTATATAGAACTTCAACCTTTTTAAATAATTCTTTTGACTCTGCTTTAAAATAATCTAAGTTGCTGTGACTCTGGACTCCAATCTTATCAGCCTCTCTATAAAGTTCTT
>Ga0209383_1000126_pt1 | contig 53846 bp, 72 predicted proteins | sample CoawatmetaG02DNA_FD_187510 | JGI IMG/M metagenome (GOLD analysis project Ga0209383, IMG submission 187510) | Marine microbial communities from the West Antarctic Peninsula - Coastal water metaG029-DNA (SPAdes) (version 2) | ecosystem: Environmental > Aquatic > Marine > Coastal ...
ATGCCTTTGACTTTACCACCAGCCTTCATACCTTTGACTTTGCCGCCAGCCTTCATGCCTTTGACTTTGCCGCCAGCTTTCATGCCTTTGACTTTTCCACCAGCTTTCATGCCTTTGACTTTGCCGCCAGCCTTGTAACCTTTTTTCTTCATTTTCATTTTATCTCTCCTTTAAAAGATTCGGACTAATCCGCCACTTGCTTTCCAATTTATACGCTTAGAAGACTTTTTCTTTTTAGACGCCGAAGTACACTGAGACATAGTTGGTCTACACGCTGGATAACCTTTTCGCTTCTCGCCCTTCTGGCGACCACAAGGCTTCCCTGTTTTACAGTCAACCCATCCTTTACCATCGTTTTGGCTAAACCATTCTTGCAAAGAGTTTTTCTTTTTAGCCATCAGTACGTCCTTGTAACCTTGCGGCGAGGTTCTTCTACTTGACCGCAACCCGCAGCGATAACACCGCCACTATTGTAATTACGAGCAGGACGTTTGGGTTTGTCTATAGCCGAAATGATGCCACCTGTAGCAGCCTTCTTAGTAGAGTTTCCCCAGTTTGCGGCCCCCACTTTTCGACACTTGGCTACCGCTCCGCTTGCGTATGCGCTGGGCCACACCTTGTACCGAGCCTTTACCTTTTTGGCGCAAGCGTCGAGCTTTTTCTTTTTTGCCATTACTTGTCCTTTCTGGAGGTGTGGAAACTTGAAAACTCATCGCCCCACGATTCATCATTTCTTGCGCTCCTGACCAAAAAATCCTGCCACATAGGCTTTATCATATCGTAATTTTCTTCCACTTTGTAAGAAATTAAACTTACACTAGCGTTCATCTGGTAAACTTGCAAAGATGCCCAGCCCAACATTCCCAAGGCAACCGCAGAAAAAACACTTTGCAAATCTAATTTCATTACGTCACCACGCCTTACATGACCAGTATTTGGCCTTTAGTTTATCCAAGGTGCCTTTGTCACAACCATGTCTTGCACGAAACGATTTTCTGCGCTCGGGGTTAGACTTCTTAATTGTCATGTTGGCATCGCCAAACCGAACAATCTTTTCTTTCCCCTTGTCGCAAGCCTTAACAACAGACTTTTTGCCGCCGGATATTTGGCGTTTCGGCTTGTTGCATTTCATTTTGGACTTGTCGATCTTAGCCATTTTAAATCGCCTTATGCGTGGTAAAACATCATAAGATCAAATTGCGGAACAACGAATGTAACGTAGCAACCATCCTTAAACAAAACACCCTCATCTGGTATAAACGGATCGTCCGAGGAGTTATCAGTTCCAATCGAGCGGAACTGTATGACTTCTGTTCCCGTAACACCACCGTTACGCAAGTTAGCTATCCCAGCAGTTCCACCGGAAACAAAAGAAAACCCTTGCAAACGAGTGCGCCCCGCAAAAACTACCCCCGCTGCGTTGGCGTTTATACCAGCAGACACGTTTCCTGCGGGGTTGCCAACTGCGGTTATGCTTGCAATTGTTTTAAAATATCCGGTACTGGTTGCCGTTCCATCATTAGCCCCCGTAAGGTTTTCGGTAAGAGCCGCACCATTTACATCTGTGCCGACTATATTAAACGACTTTGAAGAATCGTTACCTGCTGACAAAATGGTTACTTGCCTTGCAGAAGCGTTTGTAACGCTGCCGCCAGAAGCTAAAGCCCCGCCAATAACCAAGGCTGCGTTGTTTCCCACTGAAGTGGCTGTTGAAATTCCGTCCGCATCTAATGCCACCTCATCGCTGATGATGACCGGGGTTACGTCTGATCCTGCCATTTTGGCCTCCTATAAATGAAGGCGGGGCGTTAACCCCGCCAAATTAAACATTAGGCTGCAAAAGCAAACGTACCTGTAGTACCCGCGCCAAGATGCTGGAAGTTAAACGAAACATTCCACAGACCCTTTGTTGTGCAGGTGAAGTAGATATATGAGCCAATGCTCATCAAGTTCGTTGCTGCGCCTGCTGGAGTAAACTTCAACAAAGTTTCTCCCGCAGCAGACGTATCGAACACAACTGCGTTGCTTGTACGGCTTTCTATAACGCTGCCTGTCTCATAAGCATCACTACCCGCGCAATCAAAGCTCAAGAAAGCAGTTCCGCCAGTAGTGTCTACGGACTGAGCGTGTACAACAACAACACCTGCTGTCGCTGCTGGCAGAGTCGTGATCTGCTGGGCACCGCCAGTGAATGGGTTGACGTTAATTCCAGCAACATAAGTAACTGTAGCACCAGTGGCTTTAGCCGTTACAGCTAGACCGTTTAGCGTGGGGTGAGCACCACCAGAAAGGACAGACCCAAGTACCGTAAGATCCCCGCCAATCGTAGCGTTGGTTCCGTATGTAGAGTTAGTGGTATCAACGCCAGTTGTAGCGTTGGTTGTAATGTCTTGAAAACCGTTTTGCGAACGAACTGGTCCGCTAAAAGTAGAATTGCCCATGAGAATCTCCTGTCTTGGGTTAAGTCAGCCACAGAATGCGACTGTCAGGGATATCTCTACAATACAACAGGTCTATTCAAAAAGAAAGGGGCAACCGAAGTTGCCCCTTGTCCCCCTTGGAAGTAGAGGGTCTTAGGCTCCAGGGGAGCCAAAGATACAACGGGGATCGCTGAAGCCGAAGCTATAACGTTCCCGTGCTTTGAAGCGCATGTTACCCGTGTCGAAATCAGCTTCCATGTTAGTGGAAAGAGGAGTCCGCTCAAAGTGAACAAAGCCGCGAGGCGCGTCAGTTTTGATGAAGAACGCATCTGGATCAGTAAGGAAGTCGTTGACGGCATAGCCTTCTGGCAACATCCCCATGGAACGGATTGCGTTAGTGTCATTGTCCGAAGTACCAACACGAAGGTTAGAGACCATCAGACGTTCGGCAACGAATTGCAACTGACGAGGGATCATCAACTTTATGCCACGAAGAGCAACCTTCAAACCACGTTCGTCAACATAACCAGCGATGTTGATCAAAGCATCTTCAAGAGATGTTTCATTCAAATCCGCAGGAGTTGATGGTTCGTTGGCAAAAGTCCCACCGTTTGTAAGTGGGTGATCCGTAGCACAAAGTGCAACACCGTCACCGCCAGCAGAAGCACCCGCAGTGAACGCATTGTTCAGCACAGCGGCAGCTTTAACCTGCTTAGAGTGAGCCATTGAACGAGCGAGGGCTTTCGTGTAACGACTGCCGAGGCGGTCATACAAGTTGTCCTCGATTGCTTCCTCAGTAATGGAGAACGCAAGCGCAACGGTTTCGTGGTTGTAACGAGCTGTGTATGCTTCGTTAGCATCGTCAAAGTTAATCGCAGAACCTTCTGACTTAGTAGGTGCTGCGCCAAACCCGGCCAACATAACCTCTTCTTCGAATGCACGATCCGATGATTCAGTTGTGAAGATCTCAGCGTGTTGGTTTTCGTAACGATTGTACTCCATACCAAACAGCGCGTTGAGGCCCGGTTCTAGCTCTTTCGCTAGTTGTGCGCGTGAAATAGCCATTTTTTAGACCTCCTTATACGCCAGTTGTAGAAACAGAACCAGCCGCAATAGAACCCGTAGGCGCATTGAAGTGGTTGTTTATACGAACGATTAATGGGATACCCGCAGCGGTAAAGTCAGCATTGTCGGGGTCATTTTGGACACCCATAATGCGTAGAGCCAATGTGTTGGTAGCTGCGATTGTGTTCAGATCCGCTGTAGCAGAAGACATGCCAGTAGAAGTAGTTCCACTGTTGCCTGTTGCAAACGCGATGTTCGCAAATACGGCAGCACGAATTTCCGTTTCAGTGTTGGCCCCAGCCACTACGTTAGACGTAGCAATTGTGAACAACTGATTTGGGTCATCATACAAAAAGGCTTTGACAGGGAATGTAGAATCCGCGCCTGATCCAGGCCAAAAATTGCCGAAGACCGTTTCACCAGTAGTCGAAGAGACATACTCGCATCCGCCAAAAACACCCACGATTGACACGTTACCACCGGCCGCAGCCTGTAGATCGTCAATCACACCACCAGCTAACGGGATAACCGCCATGCCGCTGAAGATTGGGTTAGTGTTGCCGGCCGCAATTCTGTACTCAGTCATACCAGTAGAATTAGTCGATTGACCAATCTTACCAATGGGACGTAGCCCAAAAGCTCCGTTAGAATTTGCCATAATAGCACCTCAAAAATTACTCGGAGTCTCTTCGTGAGCCTCCGAAGGATACACGACTTTGCCGACTATTGGTTATCGGCATAGAAGGATGTTGGTCCTTCATTAAATCCTGATCGACTGATACCATTTGTTCGCGGGTCCGGGTCCCGTAATACTCGGATCTTTCATTGGCGGTTTCGACAGGTATGCGACACAACATAAGTCCCCCTTGCCCGATGATTCCCTCAAAACGACCTTCGTCAATTGTGGGGGCTTCGTAGTCTGGATACTCGTCCTTACGAACAGGTTCCCATCCTTCGCGTAGTTTAGTGTTGACGTTCATCTTATCGTCTTCACCACGCATTGCGGTACGAATCCAACGATGCACATAGCCCTCTGGGGCGTCAGGTGCAGCAAGGCGGCTGGGCGGAGCCCAAGGTTTTCTGCGAGTTTCTGTTTCTCGAGTTGCGTTTTTTCGCGGTGTTCGGTTGTCAGTCATTTTATCAATCCTTCACAAATTTAGCGTATTCTTCAAGAGGTACGCCTAGCTTTTTAGCAATCGCAACTTGTGAGTGCGTTAACTTGACCGTCCTGCGCCCCTGTTTAGTACTGCGGGATGCGGAGTTGCCAGCGGATGCGACCTGACTACCTCCTCCCGATCTTTTCGCGGGTTGGAACTTGTGTGGAAATTCCGACCTGATGCGTTTATCCACTTCAGTATAGTACTCAGTTGACTCTGAGTCAAACCCCTCATCGTTAGTCAACTGTGAGTGGATTGCAAATGCTGCGGCAGTCATCACCTTATCTTCACCGAACCAAGTGTTCTTAGCCGCCCATTTCTCCGCTTGAGGATCTGCTTGAGGTCTTTGCTGCTGCTGCTGCTGTTGAACAGGCTGGACTTGTTCCTGCGGTTGAACTTGAACCTTCGCCTGCTGCTCTTGCCGAGACTTAGCGGTGTTGTATCGAGCCTGCTCATTAGTAACTTGAGCTAAAGCCTGCTGCGCTTCCACCATCTTGTCGGTGTCACCATTTTCGTAGGCTTCTTTGTAGATTCTCTTAATCTCTTCAGTCTGCGCCTGCAGACGAGTGCCAAACTCAGATAGATACCCAGTGTCTAAAGCCTGCATTCGGGTCTTTAGCTGTTTATTTTCATTAATCAATTCTTGTGATAAACGAACAGCTTCAGATTTATCTCGCTCTTCTTTGCGATACTTTTCAGTCAGTTTTTTAATTCTGGACTGAACCCCTTTACTATAACTGTCGAGCTCTTCGTCCCCGTTAGAAGTCTCTACTTTTGTTTCTGGGGTAGTTTCCCCCGAGGCACTCTCAGACTCAGGTTCAGTGTCAATATACACTTGCTCCTGTTCTTGATCTTCGGCCACCATTTTTTCTTCTGACATAATCATGTCTCCTATACTTGCTTAACATCGTCTGGCTCAAGAAGAGTCGCGATAACTTCATCATCATTGATGATGCGAACTTCCCCTCCATCGATCTTAAATCTAGAACCCGAGTAACGGCCAATACATACCCATTGACCTTCTTTGCACCAAGGCTGCGGATTTGGGCCAAACTTGGCCGAATCCCTGTAAGCCAAGGGGCCAAGACGCATAACGTAGGCCACAACCGTAGCCACCGTTTCACGTTCTCGAACTTCGTCTGGGATATAAAGACCCGATGCTGTCTTGGCTTTGCCTTGGTACGGCATAACCAAAAGACGCCAACCTGTCGGCTGCGGCAATCGATCGAGCAATGGTTTTTCTAAAAGGTTTGGGTCTAACACCCGGTCTTCTGATGTCACATACGCGCTATCCAAAGACGAAGATGGGGCTGCGGTTGCAGCTTTCTCTTTGTTCATTTTCTGCGCAACGGAATCAGGAAGATATAAAGTCTTCGACATCGTCTACGTTTCTTTCCAGCAGGGTCTTGATTTCTTCTCTAGCAAGAGAGAGTCCCCGTATCTCTCCGACAGACATTTTGTATTGCTCCCAATCCTTCACAGCACCGAGAGAAAGAGCATTTGCAATATCTTTTTCACGCTCTTCAATTTTCTTGTATAGATGTTTTGCCAAGTCTACAACATCCATTATAGTATGTCCTTGTATTCTTCTTGTGCTTCCGATGTAATCGGGCCACCGCTGGCCCATATGTCACAGACATACTCTGTGGAACATACAAATTTCAGAACTTGACAGTACCCTAAGTCCCCTGAGTCTGTTTCGATGCAATTCATTATCTCATCCGTTTGGTTATAGTTGGCACAAATCCCACAATACTCATCCGTGTCCGCTTCACGGTAGTTATGCTCATACTCCGCCATATCCATGTTTTCCATATTGGCGTCAGGATCTTGAGTCGGCAAAGGACAAGTGTACCCTTGTTCTGTTTCTTCCATTTTATCGACGGGCATACCGTCTGGTAAAATAGTGATCATTATCGTAGTCATGTTGGGTCCTTCCTCAAGTGGTCTATTTTAACCAAGCATAGACCTTGTTCGTCTCTTTAATTCTATGATCCAACCCCGTATATCCGCCGTTTATTTTTCGAGTTAGACGTTTAATTGTGTCATCGTTAACACCTTCGTCACAGATTTTCCACAGGTTGTTGGATTTAAAGAACCAGACTCCTGTGTCAAAGGCATAATCTTCTTCCAAAAGTGAGGGATCTGTCATCACCTCTGGAACTCGCATGTCTGTGGCAAAAGCTTTAACGTTGTTATACCCGGTCAACTGAAGAAATCCACGACCTATCCACTTGTGGCCTTCGCCCTCGGGAATGCCCATACGACCACTGTACACCTTGTCCGCCAGTGCTTTAGGGTTTCGTTCATAGGGCTTTGCGCTCTCTTCTGTGGGAAAACGGCTAGGCCAAACCTTCATCATTGCGTCAACACTATAGTTCAAGTTTTCACGAACATACTTAAACGTACCAGATTCATGGATAATTTGACCCAACAGATGAGCCCCGCGTTCTGGGGATAGCTCGTAATGCTCTGCGATACCTCGAGCCGTGTTCGGTCCAAAAGATCCGTCCGGTGTACACCCGCATTTTTTCTGCAGTATCTTTAGAGCGTCACTCATTTTCGTTCACCTCAACTATTGTTTGAACACATGCAACCGTGATGTTAATCTGAGTGATCATCACCCTTGCTTTCTCTTGCTCCTGTAGACAAAGAGCCTTGCTTTCGTATGCGCCTAGTTGAAAGTACTGCAACCCGTGTAGGTTAGTTACAGTCAGCCAGACTAAAATCCACATTATTTATTTCGGCCAAAGAACTTGGTAGCGGATCTCACGGCGAAGCTACTTGCTACGATCACACCTAACGTATATTGATACCACTCGGGCATATTGGACAACGCACCGAAACCATCCGCCACAGCCGTTCTGCCCCACTCCCCGGTGAACGAAAGTATAAGAGGTATACTAAAAAGTATTACCAAATACTCGTCCTTCCAACTGTTCTGCGTACCTTGGGCCATGATCTTTTCCCAATCCGCTTCTGACGTGGCAGCAGACAACATAATTTTTGCTCTCGCGTCTGCCTCGCTAACCTTCATCCTCGTCTCGGCCTGCTTGGTTTCGACTTTCGAGTTCAACCAAGTCCCCGCCAGATTTGCAATAGGTCCTAAAAATGCTTGTATCATTATTTTTTCCCCATGTTAGTTACGCCGAAGAACACTCCAACGATACCCGCAACACTGACAAAGTAAACGCCAGCGATAGATGACAGGGCGGACACAGCCTCATGCAACCCACCCAAGGCCGTAACCATAATCGCAAACGGGTAAAGAAGCATTCCGCACAAAGCAAACCAAACCATCTTGCGCTGTTGGTCCCGTTTGGAATCCTCATCGTCAAGCCGTCTGCGCCTGTCCTCATAGTCAAGAGCATCCCATTCGGACTTCTCCACTACGCCACTTCCGTTAGTGTCAACTTTCTCAAACTCTGTCACGGTTTTGTCTCCGTCTTGCGTAACTCAAAGCAATGTCTTTGTAGCGTGTTATTATAATGATTTTCCCGTTTTTGTCTACAACAGACCAGTGCGGAGTCTTTACTCGGCCTATATAAGTCACATAGATGTACATCAGAACCCATCCGGACTTGCATTACCACTTACCTTGATTTGCGCCAATAATGTACACAACAACAGCTAAGATGCCGAGCCCAGAAAAAGCCGCAGAAAGCCCAACTGCCCAGTTGATGCATTTGTCTATAAACTCCTGCTTGGCGTATACCAACTCCCGTTGTTCTTTACGTTGCTGGGCCTCGATCCTGACAATTTCTTCCCACGCTTTTGGCCCGTAATTCCAACTGATAAACGCACGAATCTCCTCTCTCATTTCGTCTAGTTTTTTCTTTTGGGTCCATATCTCCAATGCGCTCGACTGAGTGTCAGTGAACATCTTATACATTGGGGGTTTTTTAGCTTTGTCTTCTAAAAAGTTTAAATCACTGACAGCCTTACTCCACGACGATATGGATTTTGACATGTCACTTAGCTCTCGGCCAAGTTGAACGCTTTTCTTTATTCCGTTATAAGCAGCAGTTGCAGCCGCCATGGCAGTAAATGGATCCATAATTCAAACCCTAACTTAGCCTCGCTGCAATTTCTGTCGCTGGATGTCGATGCGCTCACGATTAACCTCGTTCCGATTATCCGCAATTTCTTCTTGGCTTTCGATTCTCGCAGAGTCAGTGGTTGCACGTTGCTGCATTTTCTGGAGCTCAACCAACATCTGACCCTGATCTTCTTCCGTCTTACGAAGTAGATCTTTTTCTTTAATTTCCAACTCTTGCATACGAATCTGCACCAGAGGATCGTCCATAGGGCTGTTGCCTTGAGGCATAAGCTGCGGCATCACCTCAGTCATTAACTGCTCCATCTGCATGGATATCAGTTTTTCCATCTGGGCTGGGTCTTGCATATCCTGCTGAACTTGCGCCATTTGTGCTTGAGCAGCCTGTGGATCAAGCTGTCCCGCGCTTACAGAGGCTTGCGCCTGCTTCATGATCTCGGAAATCTCTGTCTCAACCATCATACGGGCCTTCTGAGATAGGTGCTCCATGACATGAGCATAAAACGTACCCATGACTGTCGGAGACGTCGACACCAAGGGAGTCTTCATAAACATCAAGTGAATGCGGATGTGGGCATCGTGATCCTGATCTGGAAATGTTGTCAGAATCTCGCCCATTAACGCACGGGCGTTCTCGATAGCTGGATCCAAAGGCTTGGGTTGAGGAGGAGGGGGCAACACCTCATCAATATTCTGGACCTCAAGTGCTTGGTACATACGTTTGTACGCAGCGTGGAGGTTATGCATTTCCGGATTAGACTGCGCCAATTGCAACTGCGTTTGTGCCAAGGTTACGCGCTGGGCCATCGAGAATATGTTGGGGTCACTGACCGGAACAACATCAACACGATTGTCAAAGTCCGAAGCCATGATCTGACGTTCGCCGCCTTGAACATCGTAAGGGTATTCTTGGGGCAGATTGTCTCTGAATATCCTAGCTAACACTCGGAACTCTTGCTTCTGAGCATAGTGCAGACGTTTGTGTATAGCGGACATAACTTTCATGCCGCGCTCTAGGAGAGCCACAGTGGTCCCTACAGGGGCTTGAGAGTTAGCATCGCCTGTCTGTTGGTCAGCAAGCTGTACGAAGCGTCTACCGCCCTCTATGAGCGTCCCAAGTAGGTTTGCGAGAGTTCCCGAAGGCTCTTTGTACGGAAGCGGGATAATTGCATCCCGTATGTTTCCACCAGGAGCGTCAATATCTCGCCATTCTCCGGGCTGTAAGGGCTCATCGTCATTCCGAACCCTTACACCCCGAGCCTTGAAGCCAGCGGGGAGGTTCGCCAGCGTTCCGGCATCGATCAACTGGCGAAGAATACTTGTAGCCGCACGACCCAATCCACCAATCATGTGAATTAAACCAAAGCCATAGAATCCCAAACCAGGCATAAACTTGTAGTGAACAAAGTACTGCTGCTTCTTGGCAAGAGGACTGTCTTCTTCAAAGTTTCTGCGAATAGACAGAATGTGTCCCGAGCCTTCATCAACAGAAACAATATACGGGAGAGCAATTCCAGTAGGCTCTCCGTCCGGAGACATATCCTCGAAACCCTCGATATCTAAATCGACGTGCATTTCTAAAATAGTGTATATATCGTCCATGTATGTTTTGGACGTGCCTTGAATCTCGTCAACTTTTTGACGGACCTCATCAGCATCGCCCTCAAAGGTGCTTAACTCTACATCACGGTACATCCCCGCAATCTGCAACTTGCGTATGGCATTAGCATCCATTTTAAGAACGTGGGTAACCCTAGAAGCGGTAGCCAAGTCCGATGCTGCGTAGGGTACAACCAAGTCTTGCGCAGGAATAAACTGAGCGACAGCCCGTTGTTTAGCCTCATCGTAGTAAACTTTTTTGAAACATGATCCCGAAAGTGGTAAATAAAACAGAAGCTGATCCATATCCGGATCAAACTCTTCCATGACTTCCATGATCTGGTAGTTCATGTAGTTCTTAACTCGAGTAGCCTGCTCTTCTCTCTCGGCATCCTGTAGACCAAGTACCTGTGTCTTGACAGGGCCACCGGACGGTAGGAGCTCCTTGTAAGCCTGTGCTTGGAATTGGGTAACACTCTCCGCTATAAGCGGGTGAGTGACGCCTGACGCGCCTGCAAACGGCTGTGTGCGCTCCATGTACTTAATGCCAAGTTGATCCAAGCCTTTAGTGTAAGCTTCCTCCCACTCAGACCTAGACTCCATGTCATCTTCGAAAGACTGACGAAGCTCAGAAGAAAGCTCTCCTAAGTAACCATCCTCGAGATGATCCGCCAAGTTAACGGAGTGTTCTAGGGGCTCTTCCATGACTTCCCCGTTAAGAGAGTCCAGAAGAGATTGGATAACTGCGCCACCTTGGCCGTCTTCTATAACCTCGGCCCCGCCTTCAAACGCCTCGGGCTCCATTACATCTATATTAACAGACGCCTCGCTGGGCATCATGTCTTCCATTGTAATTCCAGCATCTACTGGGCCCATTGGGCGAGGTGGCAAAGCCATTAGTAATACTCCCGTTTACGAGGAACAAAGTTTTCTTCCCCATCGTCCTCTCCGTTCAACGAGATAAACCCGCCTTGTCGAAAACGCATCAGTGCTAAAGTCATACTATCACAAAAGTCATCGTTGTCACCATTAGGAAATGAAACAACCTCTTCGATAACTTCATCCGCAAATTTCTTGTCGTGTGGGGCCCACACCATTCCAGATTCAAACATGGGGGCCACCATGTGCATTCGGGTAACCTTATCGTTTCCTTTGCCCGGAGAAAACCCTAAAGCTGGAATACCTTTTAGCCGAAGTTCTTGGATCAAAGGAGTACCTGTAGCTTTGGCCTCGATAAGAACCATATCAGGCTCCCAATACTCGTATTCCTTAAACGCCTGCTCTTTTAACTCAGGGAAATTCCACCTTCCGCGCTGGGCATCAAGTAAAATAATATGGTCCGGACCACCCTCCTCGGGTTTAAACACACCCCAAGTAGTAATCGCAGAATAATCCGCCGTTTCTTTCTTGGAAAACGCCGTGTCGTAAGACTGAAGAATGTAGTCTAGCCGAGGAACCGTCTCTTCCTCCCACCGTTTCCACCACTCGGTCTTAATAATCGCGGATGCGGAACCTGTTGGGTTCTGCTGCCACTGAGCGTTCCATTTTCCAACAGGCAACGAAGCTTTAATCGACAGCAGAGCGTCTTTTGCCCAGAACTCAGGCCACAACGGCTTGTCACTAGGCATAATCGCAGGAAATTCCACAACCTCCCACTGGTCAGACATCACATCGCTGCCCTGTTGGGCCAACAAACGGCCCGTCAAATCCTTTTTACCCCACCGAGTCATAACAATTATGATGGCACCGCCCGGTTGAAGACGCTGGCGAGGACCAGAAGTGTACCACTCGTAGGCATTATCAAACGCAGATGCACTTAGGGCGTCTTGCTCCGAATGAGGGTCATCAATGACAAGTAAATCCGCGCCACGGCCTGTGATAGCCGCTCCCACACCCGCCGCAAAGTACTCTGCACCCAAGTCAGTGCCCCAAGTACCCGCTCCTTTATTGTCTTCTTTAAGGTTTGTGTTCGGAAATATAGTTTTGTACTCTGGATCATCAATTAAATCCCTTACTTTACGGCCAAAACGCACAGCCAACTCTGTGTTGTGAGTGGCTTGAATGATTTTTAACTTAGGGTTTCTACCTAGAAACCAAGCAGGCATCAAGTAAGACGCAAACTCGGACTTAGAATGACGAGGCGGCATGTTTATAATCAAACGTTTGAGCTCTCCTCGCGCAACACGTTCAAGTTTTTCCGCAATAACTCGGTGATGCCGACCCTCGATGAAGTTATCGTACACATGGTGGACAAAAGGCATGAAGTTCTCATGCGCTTTCTCCCTTAAATCCATGCGTTTCTTGGCCTCAGTTAAGGCCAAGATCTCCTTTAGAGCGTCCTCTGGTAGTGCCTGTAGGTTCATGCTGCAGGTGTCGCTGCGGTGTAAGTCCTTCTATCGATGACTTTCCTGCGTTGGCCGGGGCCAGTGTCCCCTGGACGTATAGTTTGTCCGGTGTAGGGTCGAGTACTTGCTCCTGCCCGTAGACGATATGACTCCTCAATCTTAACACAAGTAGGTCCGTTTGGCCCATCCACAAGCTCGTAACCCTCTGGGCATTCCATTGTAGGATCACCCGCCACATTCGTGCCAAGAACAGGAGCAACGCCGTCACCGCCATCCGATGGAAGACCAACCGTTACGCCGTCATCCGTTGTAGTGAATGTTGGGATGCTAGGATCGTCACCGCCATCGTCGCCAAACACCTCTGGAGGAACGTATGCGGTATTAAACGGAACAAACGGCCTGTTTGTTTTTTTCTCAACAGGGACTTCAACTGCAACAGGGACTTCCTGATTAGTTAGCAATGGTGGGTTCTCAACTACCGTCTTCATAGTTGACGCTGGCTCCTCCTCAGTAATCACTACCTCTTCCGTAGGCACCGCCACGTCTACGGTTTTAGCAACAGTGGGTAACTGATCTTCCACAATGACCTCTGTTCCCGTTTGGTTAGAAGCGTCGAGCATATCTGCTTTAGCTTCGGACAAAGCCACATCGGTTCCCGTCTCCGGAACATCAACTTCCACAAAATCTGTTTGCAGGTCGTTGTCTACTACCGTGCCTTCATCAATCTGGCTCTTCCCGTCTCCAACAATGCCTCTAAGATACTTAGCCGAGTCCGACAAAGCTGCATCGTAGGAAGGCGTTGCTTGAATTTCACTAACCTCTGGAGCATCCACCTCAACAAACGTGTCATCAATCGGAGTCTCAAGGTCCAAAGCTAGTTGCTCTTCGACAGGTACTTCAACTGCGAACTGATCCGCAACGTCCGTAATCGAAGGCTGAACACCAAGCATGTCAGAACGGCGAGTATCAATCGGCTGATCCGTAGTACTCACCATGGGCGCAGTCATGTCCGCCGGAGCAACCATCTTTGGGGTGTCGTACATAGCCGCAAGGTCTGCAATCGAAGGTTTAAGAGGAGCAACGTTGTTAACAGTTACAGAGCCGTCCGCTTCCGGTGCACTAAGTTTTGGAGCAACAGCGTTGTCATACGCTGCATTCCCCGCTGCTTCCGCAGCCATCGCATCCCCAGTTTCCGTTAATGTCTGATTGTATGCCGCCTCTTGGGCCGCTATCGCGTCATAGTTCTCTTGAGCTTGAAGATTAGAAACCTCGGTTGTAACACTCGGAGCCTCTGTTCCCGTGATGATGTCCTCCGCAACGTTAGATCCGCGTGACCCATCGTCAGGTCCTTTTCTTTCCGCTGCCATGGGCGCAAGTTCAATGCCGCTCATGGACGAAAGAAGCTGGGCGTCTGCGGTTGCTTTAGCATTTTCCGCTGCTGAAATTCTATCTACTGCCTGTCGTTTAGCCGTGGCAGTGTTGATGTCCTCCTCCAAGAATAAATCCAGCGCAGTCTGACCGTCCAGACTTTCGTTGGCGTTGGCCTGATCGATAACGTCCGTTGCCATTTCTTCTGACAACATAGCGTTGATCTCGGCAAGAGTCTCCGCGTTAATGCTGCCTGTCGTTGCAACCTCGTCACTGGCGATTAAACCAAGCATATCCGCTTTGTTACGCTCTGCTTCTTTGGACACCTTGGTGGCAACCTCAATCGCATCGGTCATAGGGAGCTCTAGTTTCGAGGCCAACTCAGCAATGTTACCTGTTGTGGCAGACTGCTCAAACGCTGCATCGTCCAAAATCATCTCAGATAGCAACGCTGCGCTGTCATCCTTAGACTTCTGCAATAACTCCTGCTCCATCAAGGTCGTTTGGTCCGCAACCTGCGTGTTGTTGTCCGTCCGAGGGGTTACAATAGGGCCTGATTGGAACTTAGTAGGATCGTTAATAGTGCCATCAACCGTGTTGTTATATGCAGTATCAACCGTTGAACTCGCAAGCTGACCAGCAGTAGGACTCAACAAAGGATCTAATACCTGACCGTACATCGTTCCGGGCTCTTGGTTGGTCAAAGGACCACCTTCTGTTACAGTCCCAGATCCGTCTCTCCTCGCGCCCGAAGTATTTGCACCCGAAGCAAGAGTCCCCCCAAATGCACCAAGAGCAGCACCTGTGATTGCTCCTTCCTTATCAATATCGAGAGTAGGGACTATATTTTGTCCGCCACCCGCGAGAGCAGAAGCAACAAGAGAGGGTTCTCCGACCCCTTCACTCAAACCTCCTTCTAACATAGTAGCACCAAGTTTTGATTTAAATCCCGGTAAGAATTTGCTGCCGAGGCCATAGGTTAAACCTTCAACTACACCCATACCAGCCGCGTAAGGCGTGATCGTTTGAACATAATCAGTTACCAACTGACGCTGTTGATCTTTACTAATAGGACCATATTCTCCTTTAGCGATCCTTGCGTCCATCCTGTTTTCAATTTCAGAAGTAAGTTCCCCTGTGGTCATCGTTGCACCAAGAGCCGCACCCGCAACAGGATTAGCCACCGAAGTTGCGACAATCCCCGCAACAGTAGGAGCACCATACACGATTTCCGAAAAGAGGGCCTCCATATCCGGACCAAGTTTCCCAGTTCCAAGTATATCTCTGTCTTTGGCGGCTTTAGCGCGTGTACCTGTAAGGTTGCCAAGAGTGCGGTCTTTCAATCGGCCAAGAGTGTCTGCAACTCCCCCGACCTTGTTAGCAAATTGGTTTTCCGTTCCCGCAACCATGCCCCGTCTGTTTGGATCCGCGCCCAACGCCTTGGCAAAGCCCATGTCAATCTCAGGAATAATATTCCCGCTAGAATCTAACTGATCAAGGCCAATCGATGAGTCGCCAAACTTGTACTGATCCGCCGGATCAAAGTACTTAATTCCCTTTTCAACACCACGTCCAATTAACTCGGCACCTTGCAGAAAACCCGCGCCTAATAATCCACCGTACCCAGTGCCCTGATCGGCATCATTACGACCAAGAGGGAATGTAAGGTCCGGCATTGCTCTAGGGCCAAGTTGAGCGTTTGGATCAGTGTTAAATACTGATGGAAACTCCGCTCCAGGGAACATGTCCCGATATGAAACAGGCTCCGGCGCGTTACTTGTCTCCGTGAAATCTGTTGCGTTGGGATTCTTTCCTTGTCTCTCCAACTCTGCCAACTCAAGCATGGTCAATGCATCGCTGGCAACACCACTATTTTGAGCCATCTGAACGCCGCCAGCGTCAAGAGCAGCTAACTTAGCCTCAAACTCCTCGGGAGTGGAAGTCGCGGTCCGGAAATCATAGCCCCCCCTATCAGGAACAGGAGAAGGGATGTTATTACCGGGAGCAAGGCGATCTCCAATACCAAAGTCTAATTGAGTAATGCCCCCTGATGTAGGGGTGTAATTTACCGCTGAACGATCCCCAAGGGCCTCAACAACGTTGCCGCGACCACCCCCCACAGAGGGAACGCGATTTGGATCCAAGAAAGGATCTCCGCCGCCCAATGTAGGAGTGTAATCAACAGGACGAGTTCCAACGTCAATAGGATCAAATAAGTTGGCCTGCGGATCACCCGTCATAGTAGGTGCCGCCGCAGGACGAAGCTGCGGACGTAAACTTGTAGCAGGAGCCGCAGGAGCAACAGGAGCGTAGTCCGTAGTATAACTCTTGCCCTGATAATCAAACGTCTTCCCTGGGCCACCAGACTTACGAGCCGCCGAAAACGCATCGCCAAACGAACCAGAGCTGTCTGAACCGCCAGTGAACCCCGTGATCTGAGGAGTGTAGTTGTTATTTCCCTGCTGTGCCGCGTAGGAAGGACTACTGCCAAAACTGCCCGTTTTTAAAAAATTACCAATGCTGCCGTCAGTAGAAGAAGACTTAGAACCCGCGTAACGACTACCCTCGTTTAACGAAATCTGCGCGATTCTGTTCTTAGTTTTGTTGTCCGAACCACCAGCCGAAGTAACATCCTGCCCCAAACCAGCGTTCTTGTTTGCCCCAGTGTACGTCCGAGTAAGCATCTCACTGCCGTTCTCGTTCGTGCCGTGCGACTTCCACTCAAACCCGTCACCAGCATACTGACCAGTTGACGAAACAGAACCAACGTTCTTTGTCGGAGATCCTTTGCTTAAATTACCAGTAGACTTCTTCTGTTTCTTATCATCCCCGCCGCCGCCAGAACCGCCGCCATCAGAATCAAACACCGGAGTCTTGTGGCGCAATGGCCCAAATAAATTGATCATGCTACTTTCCTATGCCATTTTTCGTCGCGCCGACTTCCGTCAGGATATAACCGTAATCCCTCCGCAGTGGCAATTTCTGGGTGATTATCCCACATAAACTGCTGAATGTCTCGTATAAACCGTATTACCTGACGCCTGCCAGCCCTACACTGGAACTTCGGGAAGTACAAAATTCCCTCCTTCCTAGAGAAAACCTCGTCGCCAACCCACAAATCAGTGTCAATCTCCTCGCGGGTGAAAAACCCCCAAGTGCAATAACCAACAACCTCGCCACCATCACGATGAATAAAACAACGGTCATGACGTAACGCCGATAGTATCGAGTTCCGAGCACCGCCAATCGTCCGATCCTCGTAATAATCATCCTCCAAAACCAAAGTCATAACCCGACCCAGAAGATCATAGCTCATCCTTTTAAACTCCCAATGCCGCCCGGTGTGGAATACTTCTGTATCATGTCAGCATTAGGTAACGCCGTAGCAAGGCCACCGCTTAAAGGACTCATCTGACCACCCCGCTGAAAAGTGCCCGGAGGTGTAAGGCCCTTGGGCCGAGGAGCACTCGGCCTGCTCAACAACTTTCGTGCCGCCGCCATCAATCCACCGTCCTTCTCCGCAACCTGCGGAGTCAACTGCATACTGTCACGAGCCATGCGCTGTAAATCCTGCTGCTCCGCAGGTAACTGCTTACTAGGGATCTTCGAGGCATAATCCGATAACCGTGTGCCATTGGAATCAGACGGATTATACTCCCCGTCAGTCTCAATAAACTTCTTCATTCCAGACTTGCCGCCTAAATGAGCCATTGCTAACATCGCCTCGGGAGAAATAATAACCCCGCCAACCTGCTGACCTATGTACTCATCTAAACCCTGATCAGCAACATACGATAAAATATCGTCCTCATGCCAACCCTGTACCTCTTCCTGTAATGCAGGGCTGTTCTGAAACTGAGACATGGAAAACTTCTTGCCTGTAGATGACATGAAGTCCGTTAAACGATCCGCACCAAACTGATACTTCCCAACAAAACCCTCGTCATTACGAGCAGAGTAATCACCCCCACTCTCAAACTCAGCTAAACGTTCTCTAAAATTAGACATTCAATGATGCTCCGTGGCTCTCGGTCCTCTATACAACATTCCCGAATGAAATTACACCCACGATTTTTCTTGGGCCTTGGAGCTTGGGCACTGGGAACAAGTGGCAATGGAATTATACTCAAATGATTTTACGACACCAACTAAACAGGCGCGGGGGGCGCGAGTAGGGGGGCCAAATAAGGGGGGTGGGGGTCGCGAACCGGTGCGATATCGAGCGCGATCCGGCGCAGTTACCCCCGTCCTTGGCGCTGCACTGCAGCATGGTCGCTGCATCGCGGCATAGATTGCCTGTGATCCGGTGCGATCCGGTGCGATCCGGTGCGAAATAAAATGGTATGGCATGCAATTAATTGTATTTTACCTGTTGACTATATTAATTGCATGGACCATAAAGAATTTATGGAAGCAATAAAGCTTCCATTCAATTAAGGAAGTTTCAACCATGAATATCAAAGATCAAATCGAAAAGATCGAGGCAAAGATCACCAAGCTTAACGCTCAAAAGGCCGCGCTTCGGTCCGAGGCCGTCGAGACCGGATTTGCCGAATATGTTGTTACCGTCCGGACACTGGCCCCGAACCTCACATGGTGGAAAGAGAACCGCCCCACAGTCTGGCAGCGGTACGCAAAAGAGTCCAAGGTCAATAAGTTTACTTGGATCGGCTAGAGCTCATCTGCATCGCCCCCCGAGCGGGGGGCGATCGAGATGGACTTTCCCATCATTCAACTAAGAGGACTTAATATGTCAGTTCAACTACCCCCGCCCCCCGCTTCGATCACTCTTACCCCCGCGCTAAAAGAGGCCGGAGACAAGGCCGACCTACTGGCTAAGGTCGATCGGTCAAAGAGCACCGGAAACCGGATCAAGTTTCAACTTGAGTTTATGTTTATGATGCTGGCCGCAGATCGGCAGAAAGAGGCCGGACAAGCCTATGATCGGATCATAGCAATGCTGGACGATCTTGCTTAACTTAACGCGGGGGCTTGGCCCCCGCACCACCGGAGGAAATACAATGAACGACAACATCAAAAGCTTTAAAGATATCGACATCGATGGAACTAATACATATCGCACCCTGCTATCTGTTCTTAATGAAGCGGCATATGCGGCATATCGCAAAGCACCACCGGAGGACCGCGATGTCTTGATAAGTATGCTCAAGACAACAGACCGTCTTGTTGACGATCTAGACTAAGAACTTGTGCTCCGGTCACAGTCTGCTATGATCGGGGCACTATCAACTTTCAATTAAACGGAGGCTAACATGCCAAGAACTACATTCGGAAAGACCCGCCCACAGGATAACCCTTACGCGACCTATACGAACGCCCAAGGTTGGACTTGGAAAGTTTTAAAAACCTATAAGCATTCGAGCTCGGAGGATAATTATTCTCGGTGGTTTGTGGCGGCGACATCGCCCATGATGCATGGCGGGGCATACGAGCTCGGAGATACCTACGCCCATGATATCAAGAACTATGGCACTCTGATCCAAGGCGACCCGCTCTGGATCGAGCAATACCATAAAGCTTTTGACCTCGACGACCACAACAAAAACCAAGCGTGACAGCAAGGGCCCCCGCGTGGGGCCCTAAGACCCCCGCCCATGCGCTCCAATATATTGGGTTTCCGCGCATGGGCTTTCCGCTTGGCCGCAGGCCGCAGTGCAACGGGGCCGCAGGCCGCAGAGACGGGGCCGCAGGGCCGCGCAGCAAGGCCGCAGGGATCTGACTTGTGTTTAACTTGTTGACCTGGACCAAGTCTTTTGATATTCTGATCTTGCCAATCAAGGCATTCAACTAGAGGAAACGAACCATGCGTAAATCTTATGTCAACGAAACATCGATGACGGTCCAGCTTGTGATCGAGCTCGATGAGGTCCAAGGTCTGATCGAGATCATAACCAAGATCGAGGATCCGGACCACCGAGCCAAAGGTATATTGACCAGCCTCAAGACCGTCAAACGAGAGGCGGCGATCGAGGCGCACCGAACGTTCGAACACATGATGAACGAGTAAGAACGGGGGCCCTGCGGGGCCCCTTACTACATCCGAGCCCCCGCGCTGCTGCTGCGCTGGCGATCGATACAATATAAAGAATAAGACGGGGCCGCAGGGCCGCAGAGTAACAAGGCCGCAGAGATTTATCTTTTGAAAAAAAGACTTGTGCGCCGCTTGTGTCCTGCTATTATGTAGTAGTTAACTTTCAACTAAGAGGATTTATACTAATGAAAAGCGGAGTCATATACAAAGGGCCAAGCCTATTGGATGGCAAGCCTATAATCGCGATCGCAACATGGTCCAATCGCAACACAAAAACGGGCGCGGTGGTCCAGACTTACATCTTGTGCGATGATGGAATTAATCCATTGGAAGCAAGCAAGACGGGCGCGGATGTTAGCATTTGCGGCGACTGTCCTATGCGCGGAGAAGTAACAACGGATCCGGTGCGCAAACAAGCAAAGGCGCGGCGCTGCTACGTTAACCTAGGGCAAGGCGTCCTGATCGTTTGGAAAGCAAATCAGCGCGGAGTGTATCCAATGGCAAACACAAACGAGGCGCGGCGGACACTAGGGCGCGGCCGCTTTGTAAGGGTTGGCACGTATGGGGATCCAAGCGCGGTGCCTGATTTTGTTTGGACGCAATTACTTGCCGAGGCGGACACGTTCACAGCCTACACACATTCCAGCGGATGGAATCCAGAAATTGCCATGCAAAGCGCGGACAACAAGGCGCAAGCAATCGCCCATTGGAAAGCAGGACGGCGCACCTTTCGAGTCATCGCGGACCTTGGGGAATTAGACAAGGTAAACGAGGCCCTGTGTCCTGCGTCAAAAGAGGCCGGACGCCGCGTCCAGTGTACCGCCTGCAAATTATGCAAGGGATCCAGCAAGGGGAAATCTATCGCAATTGTAGAGCACTAGCCGCAAGGGCTCGGGGGAAACCTCGAGCCCTTTTCTTTTTATCGGGGGAAACCCGCCCAGAATCGAAGCCTCCAGGGCAGCGAACCAATAGTCGAGGCCGCAGACCCGCAGGGCAACGGGGCCGCAGGGCAACGGGGCCGCAGGGCCGCAGAGCTATAAACTAGACCGCAGAGCGCAGGGCCGCAGAGTATCGGGCCAAGATGCGAGGCCGCAGACCCAAGAACAAAGCCGCAGAGCTCTCGAACCTCTCCCCTTGGGTGCCGGACAGCCCATTCTCGACAAGCTGACCGCTCTGATTCCCGTCAAATAAAAGTAGGTCACGCTCCGAGGACCTCTTTACTAAGATAAAATTTGCGCCACCTCTAGCCCAATATACTGTGTTCCAAGCGACTTGATGAGCCGAGAGATTTACCCCGTTGCCTTTGGATACCTTGAGTTCGACCCAGCAAGCGAAGCCGTCCCAGATGAGGTGAACGTCAGGAACGCCACCCCCGTGCTTGTTTTCAATCCTTGTCGCTTGGCATTTCGGGGGTAGATTCGATCTCAATGTGTTCCAAAAGTTGGCCTCTGGTCCCTTGCTCATGTGGCGTGATATCCTTTGCTGTTCCCTCGATCTCAAAAGCTTGAGGATATTTCTTTTGTAGGTCTGCCAAACGTCCGACAATTTCATCCCGCGAAAGCTGATCGATGCTGTTGACCTGTTCTCTTCTGTCCACAGTCAGACCTCCCAATGCAGACCGAATCTTCTCCGCATTGATGGCTGCTGAAAACTGGCCGTTCTCTTCTGCGCCGAGGGATAGTTTATGCAACCGTTCAAGCTGTCCGATTGTGGTGACAGCATACCTGCGCTCCCGCTCTTCCCGCATCTCTTGGATGTACTCAAGGACATGAGGATAGTCTCGACCATTCAGCAAAAGAGATGCATGTTTGGCCGCAGTGGTTTCAGCAAAGCCAGCCTTACGAGCGGCCTCTGCATTGGAGTAGATGCCTTCCACGATAAAACGAGAGAAGGTCTTTTGTCTGTTGGTCAGGACCCTTTCGGCCCCGTCTTGCGTAGTTTCTTCTATCGACATATGTTCGCCCCATTGTGCTCTACCAACAAGATAAACTATAGACATGAAATTGTCCATCTTTCCTATATAGGGACTTTTTCCCAGATAAACGTACTACCGTCCTCAGAGTGTACTATTTTATGGGCTACTTAGAAGGTTGTAAACAAACAAGTTTGTTACTTGATAGTACGTTTAGTACGTTTATTACATCATATTTGAATGGATAAAAACTTTTTTACTTTTTTTCTGGAGAATATGCCTATAAGGGTACTCGGCGTACTTTCCCCAAAATATTTCTTGACCCATGGACCGAGGTCCTATAGCTTGTGGTCTATCAACAATTCAATTATGAGGTTTAATTATGAGAGATACTTTAACGAAGACTTATAAGGTAGGCACCAACCGTGGACACAAGCGCGTATGGATCGAGGGCAATATTCTTTTGTCTTTTGGTTTCACACGGGGGCTCCGGTTTGCTCGGACCATGCGCGATGGTAAGATGTATTTGATCCAAGACCCACAAGGCAAGCACCGTGTTGCGGGGACCGAGGCCCGTCCGATCATTGACTTGAACGGTCAGTATCTGGATGATTTTTTTCATGGCTACACTCACTACGATGCCACGTTCAATGCGTTTGGCAATGCGTTTCTTGTGATCGAGGGGGTGAACACATGAGCACGGTGATAAGTTTATATGATTTCACGGGCGAGGCATTGAAGCCATGGGCTGATGCCGGACACGAATGCTATGCGTTTGACATCCAGCATGACCCGCATGAGATCACGAAGGAATATTCTCGCAAGCACATGGGTGGCTCGATTGAGTATCGTCACGCTGACTTGCATGACCCTGAGACTTTGCGAGATATTAAGTTGGCCTTCGAGGGTTATGCGTGTTTTGGCATGGCGTTTCCTGTCTGCACAGACCTCGCGGTTTCGGGCGCGGCATGGTTCAAGAAGAAGGCCGAGGCCAATCCATGGTTTCAAGACGAGGCTGTTGGTCACGCCATGTCCTGCGCTCGATTGTTTGAGGACATGGGCGTCCCGTATTTCATTGAGAATCCTGTCAGTGTTTTGGCTACCAAGTGGCGCAAGCCTGACTATTCGTTCCACCCATATGAGTATGGCGGGTACATCCCTTACGATGAGATGAACCACCCCCGCTGGCCTGAGTACATAGCCCCTCGCGATGCATACAAGAAGAAGACTTGTTTGTGGACTGGTGGTAACTTTCGTATGCCTACCAAGGTATCGGTTGACCCAGAGGGTTATCACGGTAATGGTTACAGCACCGCTATGATGAAGCTTGGTGGCAAGTCCAAGCGGACCAAGGACATACGCAGCGCAACCCCTCGAGGCTTTGCTGCGGCGGTTCAACAGTTTAACGGGAGGTAATTGTGGAAGAAGATTTCAACATCAAGGTATCGGTCAGGAACGGCAGGTTGTTGAGGGCGATCAGGGACAGGTATGATTCGGTTGCTGAGTTATCGCGTCAATTAGTCAGAGGTAAGTCGCAGGTAAATGCTCTCGTTACTATGAAGTTGAAACCATTTAACCACAAGGGTTGGACAGATTTAGCTTTGGATGTTGCGGCGATGGTTGGCAAGGAGCCCGAAGACTTATGGCCTGATCATCTTCGTGAGTTGCAGTTAGCCAAATCCACATCTGAAATGGAAGTTGGTTTGGACAGCGTCAAGCGATTAATTCAAGACGGGACTACCGAGAAGACTTTATCTCAGATCAGTGCGGTCTCAACGTTATCTGAAGCACTGACGCCGAGAGAAAGAAGGTGCTTGGCAATGCGTTTTGCATTGGGGCATTCTTTAGAAGAGACTGCCAGAGTCTTGGGAGTTACGAGGGAGAGGGCGCGTCAGATAGAAGCCAAGGCTATCCGAAGGATGAAACGTGCAGCTACGGTACACGGTTACCGCAAGGAAGACGTTTGGGCCAACGTCTTTGACCCAGAACATCAGATGAAAATGACAACAAAGATAAGCAGTGAGCGTATAACCAACAAAGGTTTAGACCTTTTCAACGATTAGCCAAGGAGGAAACAATGCCTAATCACACCGCACAACAGGTTCACTTTACTGGGCCACAATATCTCATGGAGCATTTATATCAGGCCGTAAAGCTTGGCACTTTATGCCAGACCGTTTGCCCCATGCCTTTCGAGGTTTGGGCGCAGGAGGCAACCACTTCTTCTCCAGCATGGTATCAATGGCGTCTCGATAACTGGGACACCAAGTGGGATATTTATAGCGTCGATATCAACGACGAACTTACAACCCGCGAGGGCTCCGGTTCTCTTGCGGAGGTCAGCTTTTCATTCACATGCGAGACTGCGTGGAGCCCCCCGATCAAGGTTTGGGAGAAGCTCCACGACATGGGTATCTCTATTGACGCATCATACCAAGACGAGGGCATGATGTACGAAGGCACGTTCATCGATGGGGTGGACACAACTTGGACACCAGAAGAGGAGGAGGAACATGAGTAAGCGCAAAGTTAGGGTCAAGGTTACCCGCGAAGAGACTTGGTATCCAACGTACATGGTTCCGGAGCATATGACTGCGGACGAGGCCCACGAATACATTATCAACGAGGCCCCTGATCAAGTGTTCGATGAGTACTTACACAAGGACACGTTGGACACAGACACATCAATAGAAATTCTGGAGGATAAATAAGATGGCACTTCAACTACAATTAAAAGCGATTAAGTATTCTGGCTGGGCAAGCCAAGAGACTGCATGTTACGAGGCCAAGCTTTATGTGGACGGTAAGTCGTTTGCATATGTTAGCAACAATGGACACGGTGGCCCTGATCGGATTGACAATGACCCTAAGTTCAAGGGCGATTGGCGCAAGGTTTATGACCAGATTATTGAGGAGTTTAATGACGAGAAACTGTATCCTCGGGACGAGCCGTGCGAGTATTTTCCGGACGGGTTTGCCCAGACTTTGGAGACATGGTGCGGCAAACGTTTGGACGAGCACCTTGCTCGGAAGGACATGAAACGCTCGATGAAAAGGAAGTGTTTGTTCCTGCTTGAGAACGAGGAGGGTGTATACGAATCCGATTGGCATCCACCTGTGACCAAGGGCGATTGGACCTTGTTTAATAATCAGAAGGTTCGACGCAAGATACTGAATGATTTGCCAGAGGACATTGCTTTGATGTATTATATGGGGAAGGTTAAGATATGAAAGTTAATGGAGCGGAGCGCGGATACAACCCCCCGTCAGCGGAGAGATTATCGGACAGTGTGGTCAACACGGTCCATCACTGGACTATAAATAAGATGCACACTGATCCTGCACATCGCGCTCGATATCAAAATTTGCCATACAACCGAGCGTACCGTCAAATCTTTGCGATTGAGTTGGATAGAATTATGGAGTCCATCGAAGAGGCCGGAAACAAATGGATGGAAATTAACAGGGAGGGATAGATGATGGAACAGGCAGAGAGCATGATGCCTTGCCCCGAATGCTGGGGTGAGGGCAAGGTCGAGGTTGAGTACGCTGTGCCTCACAATATAAATCGGGACGTAGGGTATTTGGATACGAGGCTCGAGGATTGTGATTATTGCAGAGGTTCTGGTGAGGTAGAGAACGATGGGATTGAGGATTTCGAATTAGAGGAGGACCCTGATGATGTTTGATCAGAAGGATAAGAACCTTGCTGCCATGCATTCCAAGATAGTTGAGCTGACTGCCGAGGCAGACGTACTATTGAGGGCGTTGGAAAAAGTAACGGCTGAAAAGCTAGAGTTACTCGAGAAAATCAGAGGAGGTGGTAAGTGAAAGTACAGAATTGGGACCATATGCGCGGTTGGAATTTCCCAACACATAAGCACCGACCAAGCAGCAATCGATACCGAGAGCCCACGTCACCGTGCAAGCATCTCGGAGTTGCGATCTCAACGAGCAATCGATACCGCGACATCAAGCCCCCGACTTTGGCGATCCCGCCATGGGGAAAACAGAAGGAATAAATATGTACCAAGTAACAATGAAGACTCACAAGGATGGGGTCGAGGTCCTGTTCATGGACCGATGGTCCGAGGTGATCGATTGGGTTGCCGACCTCGAGCTTGGAGATAAGATCCAGAATCCATTCGAAGAATACTACACCATTGCTTTGGTGTTCGAGGGTTCTCTCGATACGCACACAGAGTTCTATCCGGAAGACTCAAAGGAGAAGGGCAACCTGATCAACAATATGGTCAAGCTTTTGCCGGACAGGATGGGACAGGATGAGATAGTCGCAACGATAATGACTACGGCTTCGACGTATTGGAACCCTGATGAAATGGCGCAAGGGTTCGACACACTTTCACAGATAGCTGACACCGTTAAGGAGCAGGGCAAGAATGCAGGACACAAGCGAAAGCTGCACTAAGAGTTTAAATCCGGCGGAGCAAGCACATCTTACATACCTTCGCCAACGTGTGGATAATTTACAGGAGGAGAGGTTTCGTCGGGACGCCCGACTATCAATCAACAACGAGATACATGCCGCAGTAAACGAGCTACGGCAATTCACTAGCAATCTTAGAAAAGAGGGACGTAGAATATGAAATGGACTCCGGCAAAGGAGGAGAGGTTTCTTGACATGTGGATGAGACAAAACAGGAAGGACGTAATTGATCGTCCGACTGTAGCTAAATACCACAACCAGGAATTATTAAAATCATCAGCCCGTAAAACGCAGGGCCCATACGAGCATCAGTCTGAAAGACGTAGTAGACGCGCCGAGCAGATCAACGCTTTGCTGCTGAAGGACTTGGACATAGAGACTATTTCAGAAGTTCTGGCGATCACACAAGCAACCTGCATAAACATCATCAACCGCAACAACCTGCCCATAGAAGGGACATCACCATGACCGATGCTACACACTTCACCTACAAGTCTTTCAGCACCACTGATTTCTATGTCATGATTGAAGACATGACTACTGCTAACTCTGCATTCGGTGTGACCGATGAGGGCGAGACAGTGTTTTTCGGTCAACGTATAGTTGACAAAATAAACATAAACTCTGGAGATTTTGTCGAGGCACAGTGCGTACCTAACTATGCGGACAAGAGGGACCACATACCGTGGCGGTGTGTTCGAGCCACTAAGATCAAGGTCGAGAGTCCTGCGGATGCGGTGGACCACATACAGCTTACTGACTTCAATGTTATCGCAGATACCATGAGATCGGAGGAAGGGTGGTGGACCCAGGTTGAACTGGAAGAGCACTTGTCTGATGAAGGTATTTCTGCAGCTAGGATTGACGAGTTTCTCATGGACGAGAACCAACCGCTCGAGCAAGCTGTTGCTTTCCGCATACTCCCAAGGGAATAGCTAACACTTGCATTCAGCCCCCAACTTGTGTATGTGAGGTCAACATACTTAGTACAACTGGGGGCTGACATGGCTAGAAAAAAGATGGAAGAAGATAAGAAACAAAAATTTCAGAACGTAGGTCTGATAAAAGAGGACCATGACTTACTTCGTGAGATTGCAAGTAAAGAACAGAGGTCCATGGCGCGACAACTATCGGTGTTGATACGTCAAGCTCATGAGTTTCAAGCAAAAAGTGTTTGACTTGATTGGCTTGATAGGGATATTATATCCCCACCACTTGCATGTTTTCTGCTCGACTAGGCTTCTCTTAATTTGAGGAGCCTTTTTTTCTTCTTGCCTTCGATCTGATAGGGTTTTTCCTTTGAGTACCCCCTGATCTGCGTGACGGTTGAGTAGGATTTGTTCATGCCTCTAAGCAGCGCACGGGCAACATCTTCCTCGAGTCCGGTCTGCTCGGCAAGAACCTTGGTCCCTGTCTCGAGAGTCCGGAGCCCTTTCTTAAAGTCCACCATCGTTTCTATTATTTCTTCGTGGGCTTCAAACTTAGCCATTCCCGTGCCTCTTCTCCGAGGACCTTGGCCCCGATACTGATCTTGTTTCTCAGAGACTCAACGATCTTCTCGTCTATCGTGCCTTCAGTAATCAGATCGATGTACGTCACGTTGTGCTTCTGTCCGATCCGGTGGGCTCGATCCTCTGATTGGATGCGTGTCTCCAAGTTGTAGTCGTTGGCATAGTACACCACAAGATTGGCCTCGGTCAACGTCAGGCCATAGCCAGCGGTAGCAGGGTTGCCTACAAAAAATCGGAGAGGATGGTTTGGATTCTGGAAGTTAAGAACTGCCGCCGCCCGATCATCGTCTGATGTATCTCCAAAGTATGCCACCGCAGTGCCTTTGCCAAATTTCTTGTTCAACATTTCTGTGATCTGCTTGATGTCGTATCGGAACCGAGACCAGATGATAGCCTTCCCCTGGTGTTCTTCCATGATCTCATCGAGCGCATCCATTCGGCGCGAGGAAAAGTATTTCATTGTGCCATCATCAGTCTTGAGGTGACCGGACATAACCTGCTGAAGCCGAAGCATCTGTGTTATGATAGCTGGAGCCGACACCATTTCACCATCATCGAATAGGATCAGGGCCTGCTGCTGTAGTTTCTCGTACATCTTTAGCTGTTCGTCGGTCAGCGTAACGTACCGAGCCGTGTATATTTTGTCAGGAAGATCGAGGCAGTCTTTCTTGAGCACTCGATAAGCAAACATGTCGATCTTTTTTGTAAGCTCATCGATGTTCTTGTATCCTACGATCTGTTGAAAAGCTTGAGCACCCATAGACCTGCGTTGTGTGACAGCGTACCTTCCTTGAAAAGCATAGTATGATTCGTATCCGAGCAGACCTTTCCGCATGAACTCAAACTGCGAGTAGATATCCATTGGACTTTTTGTAACCGGAGAACCTGTCAACAGTCTTCTGTAGTTAAAACCGTCAGCGATTTTCATTAGGTGTTTACTGCGCTTGGCTTTGTGATTCTTTATCGTTGTTGATTCGTCTATTGCAATTAACCCATAGGGTCCGAGCGCACGACTTAACCACTGACCCGCTGCATTTCCTTTGACCGAGGAGAAAGCTTCGACGTTCATTACAAAGATTGTTAGACCAGCGAAGGGTTGCTTTACAGACTGCACTTCTGCCTGTTGTTTCTTTGTGCCGCCAGACACCCATCGAATCACACGGTGCGGGACATCGTCGGACATATGCTCGGGGATTTCTTTGGCTACCCAGTTCCTATAGACGCCCTTGGGTGCGATGATTAAAGCGAAGTTAATTTTTCCTGCTAGGAACAACAAGCCGATGTTATCGATAAGAACTTTAGACTTCCCAGTTCCCATCTCCATGAAGTAACCGAACTCTTGCCGATCCCAACCTTGTTCCAGCGCAGTCACCTGGTGATCAAATGGTTTTAATTTATATTTGTAGTTGACAGTCATCACATATCTCCACTATTGTCTTTCTTGTGGATAGCATGAGGCTCCCACACAAATCAACCCTGAAGAGGAAAAACTTATGAGCGAACTATTTGAAGACTTTTTCGACGAGGCTTACGCGGTAGGCAAAGTCGATACTGGGGTAACTAAAAACCTTAGTCATCTGGTGCGGACGTTACGAAACGTTGAGTCCCAGATCGAGGATGCGGAGTCCCATCTTAAAGCACTCAAGCAAGAGAAGCACAAACTGTCTGTCGAAGGTATCCCTGCCTTGATGGATGAGATGGGCGTCGAGCGTTTGGATGTAGACGGTATGACCGTCGAGCGTAAAATGATTGTCGCTGCGTCAATCCCTGCGGCGAACAAAGATCAAGCTTTTGATTGGCTCCGGTCCAATGGTTTAGATGATATCATCAAGAACGATATCACTGTGTCCTTTGGTAAGGGCGAGGACAACTTAGCTGGGGATGCTGTCGGTATCCTGCGTGATCGAGGTTTCGATCCTAAGACTAAGACACACGTCCACCCATCAACACTGAAAGCATTCGTTAAAGAACGGATCACTGATGGAAAACCAATCGATCTCGATATGTTCGGGGCATTCATTTCAAACACCGCAGTTATCAAGAGGAAAGTATAATGGCTAACGCAGTAGCAACTAAGAAAGAAACCGCAATCTCAACCGATATCATGGACGATATCTTAGAGTTCGCGGGTGAAGGTGCAACCTTTGACAGTTCCGAAATGCAGATCCCGTTCATCCGTATCTTGCAAGCGATGTCTCCCCAGCTAAAGAAGCGGGAAGCAGAGTACATCGAGGGTGCGGAGCAAGGTGATATGTTCAACACAGTCACTGGTGACAAGTTCAAAGGTGAGGATGGTATGATTGTACTGCCCTGCTACCAGACAGTGAAGTACCTTGAGTTCGTGCCCCGTGATTTGGGTGGCGGGTTCCAAGGAGAGATCAGCCCGACTGATCCTGTTCTCCAGAAGACAACTCGTAATGGCTCCAAGGAGATACTTCCCAACGGTCACGAACTGGTTAAGTCGGACCAACACTTCTGCTTGGTGATCGATGCAGACGGTATCACACAGCCTGTTGTGATTGACATGAAGTCAACACAGCTAAAGGTTAGCCGCCGTTGGAAGACAAAGATTGCAATGCAAAAGGTCAAGCACCCCAAGACAGGTGCCATGGTTCTACCGCCGCTGTTCGCAACCCAGTGGAAATTCTCCACTGTTGAGGAGAGCAATGACCAAGGCTCATGGTTCAACTACGCTATTGAGAAGATTGGTTTGGTCAATGACCGTGACCTTCTTCAAGAGGCTCTCACCTTCCGCACCAGTGTTGCTGCGGGAGAACTAAAAGCTGCTAAAGATCCAGAACATCAGCAGAAACGTGCTGAAGAGGATGCTGATTCCATCCCGTTCTAAGTAGCTTTGGAGAAGGTTAACAAAAGTATCTTGATTGTTAACCTTCTCCTTTTTCCAAGGAGACACGCATGACACAGGCAGAAAGACTGCTTGCCTCTTTTGCTGGGGCTCATAACGCACACGGTACAACAACCGTTGGTCGCGTTGGCCGCAATGGAAAGGCAGAGTCAAAGAGTATGATTGTTCGGGAGCCTCTGACACAGGAGCTAGTTCAATCCCACATAGATGGGAAGAACGGCGTTGGGGCAATACCGATCAACGACCAGAACAAATGCCAGTTCGGGGCATTGGATATTGATGTATACGATTTGAACCAAGATGAACTACAGGCTAAGATTAAAAAGTTGAAGCTTCCTTTAATCCACTGCCGATCTAAATCAGGTGGGGCTCACCTCTACCTGTTCATGAAGGATTGGGAGCAAGCTGCGGACATAAGAGATTACCTGACAGAAATGTCGATAGCCTTGGGTTACAGTGGTTGCGAAGTATTTCCGAAGCAAGACACAATTATTGCAGAGCGTGGAGACGTGGGTAACTTTATTAACATGCCCTACTTCAACGCCGAACTTCCACAGAGATACGCCTTCAACAAGAAGGCCGAGGCAATGGAACTGGATGAGTTCCTAGACGCGGTGAAAAAGGCTAGGGTTTCTTTGTCAGACCTCGAGGGTCTTCGCCTGTCCAAGCCTCGAAAGCATTTCACAGATGGGCCTCCCTGCCTTGAGCACTTGTTCTCGGACGGACCTGTCGAGGAGTTCCGCAACAACACTCTGTTTAACGTGGCTAGATACTGCAAGATGAAGAGCCCTGACCAGTGGCAACAAGAGTTCGAAGGGTACAACCGTACACTTGCAAGCCCTCCCCTTCCATCCAGTGAGATCGTAAACCTCACCAAGCAGCATGAGAAAAAAGAGTATCTCTACACCTGTAAGGATGAGCCGATGCGGGGATACTGTGACCCTGCAGTATGTGCCACCAGGAAATTTGGTATAGGCAACGATGCGCCAGATGCTGTTTCGGTTGGTGGTCTTACAATTATGTTGTCCGAGCCACGCCTGTTTTTCATGGACGTGGATGGAGACAGAATACAGTTGAGCACTGAGCAACTACAGAATCAAACGCTGTTTCAACGTGCTTGCATGGATCAAAAGAACATGATGCCTCCGCCGATGAAACCTCAGAAGTGGCAGCAACTGGTCAACAGTTTGATGCAGGGTGCGACCTTCTTAGAAGTGCCGCCGGAACTGACAACCGCAGGACAGTTCAAAGATCACTTGCGTAGTTACTGCACAAGCCATGTACGAGCCATGTCCCCAGAGGAAATGGATATGGGAAAGCCATGGACGGATGCAGGTACAACGAAGTTTAAGTTAGATGGTTTGTTAGAGTATCTTCATCACCGTAGATTCTCGGGCCCGACCAGAGGACAACTCATGCAGATGATTCGAGACTTGGGGGGAGACACTGGTAAGCAGAACATTGTTAAGCGCAGCCCGAAAGGCGAAGTCAAATCAACTCTTAGGTGTTGGATAATTCCTGCCTTTGACGAAGGCGAAGTTGAACTACCAATTAAGGAGATATCAAATGACATCCCGTTCTAATAAGCTGATGAGGGTATCCGAAGTAGCCGATCTGCTTGGGGTATCTAGGTCCTATGTCTACAAGCTGGCGCAAACAGATCCAAACTTCCCGCAGCCTATTGTGCTGGGCAGTGAGCACAGCAAACGATCCGCCAGCCGCTGGGTTCTACTGGAGATCGAGGATTGGGTTAACAACAGACCAAGAGGAAAAGATTATGATTCCGAATAGTAAGCTCTTGTTGGGTCCCCCTGGATGCGGGAAAACATTTCGTTTGATACAGGAAATACAGAACGCTCTTGACTCAGGAGCCCACCCCTCAAGGATTGGGGTGATCTCATTCACTCGAAAAGCAATCGAGGAAATGATCTCAAGGTCCTGTGCCAAGTTTAATCTGGAGCCCAAAGATTTTCCTTACATGAAAACATCTCATGCGTTCGGGTTCCATGGGCTGGGACTCAAGACTACGGACATCATGAGCCCCGAAGACTATGCCAACATAGGCCGTGAGATTGGGCTAACGTTCGAGGGCAAAGACTACACGTCATTGGATGGTGGGGTCACACTGCCTACAGTGGGCGGGTCAGGAGCACGGTACTTGCAGCTAGACAACAGGGCTCGGCTCCGGAAGATCGAGATCGAACAGGAGTATAACGAGGAAGCGGATTGGAGTTTGTTTTTTGCCAAGCTGAAACAACTATCCGAGCAGTTGGTCGAGTACAAAAGATCAACAGACAAGTACGACTTTGTTGATATGATAGAACAGTACATCGAGCACGGCGAGACTCCGAATCTGGACTACCTGTTTATTGATGAGGCCCAAGACTTCACCCCGCTGCAGTGGGAAATGGCTCGTAAGATTGCGTCGAGCTCCGAGAATGTTTGGGTTGCTGGAGACGATGATCAAGCTATCCACCGATGGACAGGCGTGGATGTTGCGGAGTTCAACAACTGTTCGACTAACATCGAGGTGCTGAGTCAGTCGTTTCGGATCCCTAAGTCTGTCCACCGTCTTGCGCTGTCTGTATCAAAAAGAATTTCGGGACGCCATGAAAAGACGTTCACCGCTCGGGAGGAAGAGGGCAAGGTCGAATACATAAACTATCTTTCAGAGGCCCCGCTGCACGAAGGATCATGGACGTTGATGGCGCGGACCAACGGGTACGTCTCAGAGATGGCGAATTATCTGCGAGGGCAGGGCTACAAGTACTCTCGCAATGGTAGGTCCAGCTTGTCAGAGATCTTGGTGCAAAACCTTTTGACTTGGGATGAGTTGTGCAAGGATGGATCAGTTCCTTTGCCTGACGTTAAGCGTTTGTACGACTCAGTAAAGAAACAGGGAGTGGACGCTGTTGTCCGAAGGGGCGCGATGCAACTGCTTGACGCTCTACCTGCAGATACTACGCTGTCAATGAAAGAACTGGTAAAGGACTACGGTCTGTTGAAGGACTCGGCTTACGGCGCATACGAGATACTAAACGTGCCGAGCTCCGAGCAAGAGTACATCGATGCTATCTTCCGAAGAGGAGAGAATCTTTTATCTAAACCTCGGATCAAAGTCTCTACGTTCCATGCTATGAAGGGCGGGGAAGATGATAACTGTATGGTCTGGACTGCATCGACCAAGGCGTGTGACCGCAGTAAATTTCCTGACGATGAGCATCGAGCTTTTTATGTCGCAGTAACTAGGGCGAGGCATAACTTATACATCCTGCAGTCCAGCAACAAATATAGGTACACGTTATGAACAGAGATGAAGTCTTAGACTCCGCAAAAGAGTTGATCAATGGGCAGAGGGCCAAGGATTATGGCGATGCATACGAGAACTTCTCGCGTATTGCTGATGGATGGAATATAATTGTAAGAGAATCACAGCGCACCCATGGGTTCATTACCCCACAACACGTTGCGCTAATGATGGATTGGATGAAGTCTGCCCGTCTGTTGAATGGCATCGACCATGAGGACTCTTGGATCGACAAGTGCGGGTACAGTGCATTGGGTTCAGATTTCTCTGAGCGTGAGGCTAAGATCCTTGAGAGGCTAGGAAAGGTGTTAGCTAAATGAGTCAGAAGTTTTTGTTTACAGATGATAGTGGTGATTCCAGTGATCTCAATTACCAACTCAAGGGTGAGATGAACGTGATCGAAAGCGATTGGAACATCCCTACGGAGTTCCCTGACCTTACTGCGTACAAAGAGGTTGCTGTCGATCTGGAAACAAAGGACCCCCACCTGACTACGCTCGGCCCTGGATGGGCTACGAACAACGGACATATCATTGGGATTGCTGTCGCTGCAGGAGAATACAAAGGGTATTTCCCCATGCGGCATGAGAACGGTCACAACATGGACCCGAGGATCACGCTCAAGTGGATCAAGAAGCAGCTATCTGTCCCTGATATGGACGTGATTATGCACAACGCAACCTATGATGCGGGTTGGTTGAGGGCAGAAGGTGTGGAGATCAAAGGCCGAATCATTGACACGATGGTTACTGGTGCTTTGGTGGATGAGAACCGCTGGTCCTTTGGCCTCGATGCTATGGCCCGTGACTACGCTGGGGTACGGAAGAACGAGCAGTTGCTCAAGGCGGCGGCGGCGGACTTTGGCGTGAACCCTAAGTCGGAGATGTACAAGCTTCCCCCTAAGTTTGTTGGCGCATATGCCGAACAGGATGCAGTTGCCACGCTCAAGCTTTGGACCGCTCTAAAAGTACGACTCGATCAAGACGAGCTCTGGGACGTTTGGAACATGGAGACAGGGTTGATTCGTTGTATTCTGGACATGCGTACCAAGGGTGTGCGGGTAGATCTTGATCGAGCGGACCAAAACAAAAAGGCTTTGCAGTCCCAAAGCAAACTTCTTAGGGGGCTACTGGAGAAAGAAGCTGGTATGGAAGTGGACATCTGGGCGTCTGCGTCTATCCAAAAGATGTTTGATAAGTTGAAGTTGGAATATCCCCGCACAGAGAAAGGGGCTCCATCGTTTACCAAGAACTTTCTCAATGATCACCCCGAGAAGATTGCCCAGATTCTGGTTAAGCTGCGGGAGTTTGACAAAGCGGACAGCACATTTATTGATAGCATTCTTCGCCATGAACACAACGGCAGGATCCACACCGAGTTGCACTCTACGCGAAGAGATGCAGGGGGAACTGTGACGGGTAGATTTTCATCGTCTAACCCCAATCTTCAGCAGCTTCCGGCGCGTGACCCTGATATCAAGCGGTACATTCGAGGCATCTTTGTACCAGAGGAGGGCCAGAGGTGGGGATCGTTTGACTACTCGAGCCAAGAGCCAAGGCTCCTCGTTCACTTCGCCTCGATGATACCGTCCACTATCCGTCATCCAATCGTGGATCAGATCGTGGAAGAGTTTCACACAGGTGACGTTGATCTTCACCAGATGGTTGCGGACCTTGCGAACATCACTAGGAAGCAAGCGAAGACCGTGAACCTCGGCATTATGTACGGTATGGGTGTGGCTAAACTGGCCGACCAGCTTGGCATTTCAAAGGAAGACGCTAAGGATTTAATCGGTAGACACCACTCTAAGGTTCCTTTCGTTAAGGGATTGGCAGACCTAGCCAGTAAGCAGGGCGAGAAGAACGGGCAGATACGCACTGTAATGGGCCGTAAGTGCCGATTCCATCTTTGGGAGCCTGTCACCTACGGAGTAGGCAAGCCACTGCCCTACGAGGAAGCTATGAAGGAGTACGGGGGCCCTGGAGGTAAAGGCATACGCCGAGCGTTCACATACAAGGCTCTGAACAAGCTTATCCAAGGCTCCGCTGCCGATCAGACTAAGAAGGCAATGCTTGATTGCTACAATGAGGGGCTCACCCCTATGCTAACGGTGCATGACGAGTTATGTTTTAGTATCGAAAGTGACGAACAAGCTTCGCGGATTAAGGAGATCATGGAGACAGGAATGCCTCTTGCTATCCCATCCAAAATTGACGTTGATATCAAAGAACACTGGGGAGACATCGAATGATGGAAATGGAAGACTTCAAAACTATTGGCTTCAAACAAATGCACCAGATGCAAATCGATACACTGATCAACTACATCTCTACCACCGTAGAGATTGCCGCGTCACTCGGAGATCAGGCTGTATTGGCTGAAGTTGAGGAAGAGTCAGACGAACTTATTAAAATGTTCGGTGGAAAAGGACTGTTCGTCACCGTAACAACAGGGGAGCTTGTTGTTCGGGAGATAAACACGCATCCGAATAATGGAAAAAGATAACGTAATCCGCCCATGGTGTTGGTTGCATCCTCTCGACGGCTTCGAGCTCACGCAAGCGGACTTAGTGGAGCAGCAATGGGATACTCTTTTGCACGACGAAGAACAAGCTATCTGGGATCAATACTACAAGCTTGAGGCTCAGAAAGAACTGATCCGACAACAACTGCAGAAGATTACTGATTCAAGAAAGAGTTAGCTGCTCGTTCCGCTGGAGTTCCTCCCAACAACTCAGGGTTCACGGGCCCTGGGGCTCGGGCTTGAATGATTGGTGAAGCCGCCGGAGTCAAACTCCCCTCCTGTTGAAGGTACGGGTTGACAGGGCTTGGTGCCTGCGGAGCAAGATCTAAGTATGGATTTGACCTTGTCGGTGGAGCAGGCGGATTAATCTCAACGGGTTTCATCTGCCGATCATCTTCTACCTGCGGATCCAACGGGCGTCCAAAGTAATTATCCTGCACGTTTTGAATAGCTGCCCTTGGCAAACTATCCAGGGCATCAACTCTCAATAGTTTTTTGTACACGTCTGGTGTGATTTTAAAGGGCTCGAACTCTCCGCGCATAATTCCTTTGATCCCACCGATGTTGTTCTCTTTAAGAGTCCGGCGAATTTCAGACTCGCTGACACCCATGGTCCGAAGGTCTTGGATCATGCGGTAGTAGCCACGGTCATTGCGATACTTGGCGGCGTTAGCGTCTTCATAGCCCTTCAACAGTTGGTCCGGAGTAACGCCGAAGTCATCTGTCAGGCTGTTGAACATGCGCTTTGAGTCCGTCTGTCCACGTTGAAATCCGTATGCTGCAAACCGAAGGCCCTGCTTTGGGTCAAACGTTTGTTCCGAAACACCTGTACTAAGTCGAGCTAATTCTTGTTTCCAAGTCCGCTCACGGCCCATCTTATCTTGAGAGGCGATGGCATCGATACCAAGTCCGTCACCCGCAACGCCGCGCAAGAAACGGCTGGCTTCGATTTTACCACCGGATATATCCGCCGCCGCCAGAACGTTTGGAATCATTGTGTTTGCCACATGCCCTGCCATCTTAAACAGCTTTGTGGCACCATCGTCCTTTGGATTATAAACTTGCGCCCCAGTTGATGTGCGTCCGCCACGGTATGTGATATCTAAAAGAGCATCTGTTAGCATGGCTTCGTCTAAGAACGGAGCAAACGCTTCGCCCAAGGTGCCAAATCCTACGTCCACAATAAATTGATCGAGGTCCTTTCCCTCTGCCCTAGCGGCATCAAATTCTGTAATGGCACGGTTGGCAAACCGAGACAGCACATCGTAAGGGTTCGAGGTACTGTAGTTGATGTATTTAATTTCCCCGTCTTTTGTTTTTCCCGTAGGAATCAAGGTTGCGCCCTTCATCCAAGGAGCAGCAAAGGATCTCTTAAGGGCTTCCATTTCTTCTCGAGTCACGTCTGAAATTGCATACGCGCCTTCCAGTACCGCAGCGGGAACAATCGCCGTTGTAGTAGCAAAGCCCAACAAACGCTGTTTGCCTCGTCTTTGAACGGCCTCAATCGGAGAGGCCATATCGTCCAGACCCTGCCTCACAATGTTAAAACTTGTACGATACATCTCTGCAGGGAACGTGATGAAGTTACCAAACGGAAGCTTACGCCCCAACTTAATGAACTCAGACGCACCCTTGTTGTAGTTTGGCACAGTGTCCCGCACGATCTGTGACGCTCGGGTCTTGATAAGATCATCAATGTCCGCCGTTCCAGACCGTATCAATTGTTTTGCTTCGATTGAAACATCGTCCATGTTCTTGGTCAGGTACTTAATCTTGTCAGCCTCTGACGCACCGTCCAGCATGTGCCGTATCTTGGCTTGCTCCGAATGGTACGAGAAGTATTTCCAAATATCATCCGACCCTTGGTAGGCTTTCTCAAAACCCGCCGCAACTTTGCCGACACTTTTTGCCAGCTTACTGTCTACGGGCTTGCCTCTGACAGCCTCAATGAAGTTCTTTGGCCGAGGTTCTGCAGCGTTAGAGTACCCAATACCTTTGCTTAACTGGTCTTGGATCTCCCTTAACTCTGCATTTGTTCCCAAGACTCCACGCCGTTGTGCGTCAGCTAGGTCATCAAATACAGCTTCACTGCCTTTGTTAAAGATATCCGATGTGACCGCAGTCACAGCATCTTTGAAGTTGCTGCCTCTGCCAAGGCCCGGCCAATTACCGTTAGCCGTTGCAAAAGCAACAGCCGTTGTAAAGTTTCGTACCTGAGTGATGGGAGACAGAACAGTCTTGGCGTATTGAGATAAACCTTTACCCTTCAACGCTACACCTAAACCACCTCGCAAGAGTTCAACCCCAAAGTTTGACTCGCCCATAATTTGGTTGGTCAAATCTTTGTAAATTTGTTTTGGAACGTAGTGTCCGTCCAAGCTGCCCCAGCCTGTTCGCCCAATAAGCTTTTCTACTTGATCTGCGTCCTTGCCTACGGCTCCGACAACACTTGCTGCGCCGTCATCTCCGCCCAATTTAACATAGCCACGGCGAACTAATTCTTTTTTCTGTGCCGCACTAAGGTCCGCTCCGTCACGAAAGAACTTTCCAATGCCTGTGTTTGTTTTAGCCATCTTAGCGACAGTGCCGAAGTAATCATCAATGGCGTTGAACTGAGCAAGGTCGGCAACAGTGCCAAGGACAGCGGCCCGTGGATCATCGATCTCTCCAAGAAGAGCGCGAAGCTGTGGGGCTATCTTTTCCCTGGTAATGAACATGCCTGTGTCCAAACGGTCCTTCGCCACAAAGCCACCCTTTAGCTTTTCGTTTTTCTTCAAGGCGTATTTGTTCAAGAACCCTTCCCGAGCCATCTTAACTACAGTGTCGGTGGGACTGCCTCGTACTATAATTTTCTGTTTGTCCCCCGTCCCCGAACGAGCCAGACCATTTGATCGCAGGAACTGATCGTTGAATACGTTATCAACGTCCGCTCGAGCCAGAGCGGAAAGCTCTTTCCCGATTAAGTTTTTGTTTCTCCGGAAGAAACCGTCTGCTACTCTAAGGGTCTTCTCATCAGGGACATACTTCGCATCCTCAAAGATTTTATAACGCCGACGAACGTAGCTTCCCAGCCCGTCTTGAATAACGTCCTTAATCATACGACCATCTTTGGTCATAAAATTGTTATCACTTAGGAACTTACTGTCCAAAACACCTTGGCTCAGTGTGTCCACATGCTGGCGAATCTCAACTGCATCCCGTCTGATCTCTCTTGGGAGAGCTCTTAATGCCGTAGCCTTGTCCGCAGGGTCCGCGATGCGTAGGAAATCCAACACTTTGTTAAGGGCGTTTGCTTTCTCTAACGAACCACCGTCCGGCAAAGACTTCATAGTTTTGTCCAGAGACTTCTCTATCTTGTTCATCATCCGCCCAGCTTTATCCAAGTCAGGCTTGATCTGTCCGTCCAGCAACAAACGTTTGTCTGCAATTTGTTCCGGAGTAGCACCGCGATATCTAGTAAAGACAACCGCGTCCGCAATACCTTTTTGGAACCCAGACAGGTCATCTCCCGGTGCGTTCAATGTGCGTTTGTCCACCAGATCATCGAAATACTTACCCGCTGCGTCAATCTTTTTCTTGGTTCCCGCTGCAATATCCTTAGAAACCTTTGCATCACCAATAGTTTTACCCGCCGCAGACAACCCACCTTGGATTGCCCCGCCAACAACACCAGCTTCTGCCAAGACCTTTAGGCGGTTTCCTGCCCGAGCAAGAGATTTCTCAGTGCCTTCCAGACCGATGAGATCTGTAGTTTGAGTAGGTCCTGCCTCGACCCAATCACCAATGGTGGTTGAGTTATCACCGGACACGGCCATTTCTATGCCAGCAACTGCGCCAAGTTCCCTCAGTGCAAGGTTAGTGCGCTCAGTCTTAGAAAGCTTGCCTGTCTTACCAGCAAGCTGACGAGCTTTCATAAATCCTTTGCCGACTTTGCCAGCAATACCAACACCTGGAACAACAAACTGTGTTATTACTTCTGCACCAACACCAGCAATACCCTCGGGATCAAAACCCGCCAAGTCTCGTAGGTACTCAGCCTTTTCGGTTACACTGTCTGTGTAGTTAGTGCCTGCAACAAGGTCCACGCCAAGTGTTCCAAGGCCAATCACACCTTCACCGATGCCGATCAACCCAGAGCCAACGCCCTCGAACACTTCACGGCCTATGGAACCTTCCATGAACTGTTCTCTATTACGCCCAGTTTCTTCTTCCGGCTGTAGATAAGGGTTAGAATTTTCAACAGGGGCTTGGGGTTTGTCCAAGTCTAGGTAAGGATTAGTAGCCATTTATAGCCCCTCGATGTTAACACCATCTTTTTCAGCTTGCTTCAGAATCAACTCCCGTTGTCCGGGCTGCTGTTCCAAAGCTTCTTTGACCAACTTCAGGCGGTCCTCGGGGCTTGTTGGAGCCGCCGGAGCCGCAGTTGGAACACCGCCGCCACCGCCATAGTAAGGAGCTAATGCCGCCGCCGCTTGCTGCATGGCTGTATCGATATCCACGCCTCGAGCCGCAACAAGTTTACCAGCGAGATCACGAACTGCATCAGCAAAAGGCTCAAGTGGGGACATGCCGGACTTGCCGCCTGTCGTAGCCGCCGATCTAGCAGTAGCCGTCTTTTTGTATTCCCCTAAACCAAGCAGTACTGCCTCGGCAAAAGCGTCTGGGCCTTTGCCTATAGACGATCCAATAGCTACGTCTGCAATACGTTTGTTGATCTCATCGATGTCGTTGACATCTTCCATTCCAAACACTGACCGAGCAAACTCTTTCTTAGAGTCTTCTCCCAAAGGCATACCTGCTTGATCGAGTACAGTGTTAACGATATTTTCGGTGTTATCTGTGGCAATTGCGGAGTCAATAGCGTCTTTGGTTTTTGCAGCTTCTACTGCTGCACGTTGCCTATCGTTTTCATAGGCCGCGTCAACCTTTTTGCCTAATTCTGTGTTGTCTAAATACTCGTTAAATCGAGCAAAGAACCCGTCAGATACAACCTCTTCCGCAATGGGCTCCTCAGTTATATCAACTTCTCCTCCGTCAGCCATCCGCATAGACGGATTACTGCTTGGGACAGGAGGACGTTCGAATCCCATTGCAGAAGGGGTGGGCATTTGAACTTGCATGGGCATGGGCATGGGCATGGGCATGGGCGGAGCAAGGTTTGACATCTGCTCGGCACCAGCACCCATTCTGTTTTGGCCCGATAAGTTACCAACCTTTTGCTGTGACTCAATTAGTTCCGGGGAGGACGCCATAATGCCGCCCATCTTCTGTAGTTTTGACCGAGCGGGTCTATTGGCTGCGGCAAATAAACTGCGGTTGTATACGTTGTCCATGACTATCCTTACCTGAGAGCACCAAGCCCACCGAAAATGTTCCCTTGCCCTTGTGCGCCACCGTAAATATTAGCTCCCGCCATAACATTTGACATGGGGCTGGCCTGTGGTGTTGCTGCTGCAGCGAGAGAGGTTCCGCTGGATGGTACGCCGGACAAGACATCTCTCATGTAAGAGAACCGTGAGAAGGGCTCGTAAGCTTCTTCTAGTTGTCCAGCACGTTGCACATCGTATTCTTTTTGTAGTTGGTTTTGTTCTAGCTGACCAACGTTAAACAAAGAGTTTATGTCCGTCATGCCCAAACTTTGAGTTGCCTCTCCTAAAGCCCCGATGCCTGTGCCTAAACCTTGGAACAGTTGGCCTGCATTTTGACCTCTTTTCTGTTGGTTTTCAAAAGCACTCTGCGCTTGATTCTGTGCTCCGGTATACGCTGCGGAACGAAGCTGAGATCCAGTACGAGCTTTTTGATCAATGAGGTTTCGTTGTAACTCGGACTCTTGAAGGGCCTGACGAGATCCGCCAAACGCTCCTGCACCAACAGACTGTGCGCGTTGCCCAACATTCTCTATTGCGCCAGCACGATCAATGTCAGCATAGGTCGCGTCGATAACGTCCTCAACAAAGGGGTCGTAGAAATCTTTGTAGCCGCCTGTGCGAACAGGATTGCCTTGATCATCGAGCCGAGGAGTTCGGACAACTTCCCCTGTCGCAGGGTCAACCGATTCGTCGTATTGAATCTGACCAAGAGGGTCGTATTGAGCGGTGCTTGCGTCTAAAGAAGCAATGCCTTTGTCATAAGTGCTTTCAGCTTTATCAAGGTAATCTTTGTATGCCCCAATGCCACTCTCGTATACAACCTCCCCCGTCTCAGGGTCGGTGTATCCGGTCATACGGCGAAGAGCTTCAGTCTGTGCGTCTGTAAAACGCATAACATCTGGAGCAGCAACGCCGCCCTCAGTTCCCTCAATCGGAGTTCCGTACTGATCCGTCTTCGCCAAAGAAACATCCGAAGTAAAACCGCCGCCATCAGCGGCCTCGTACATAGGATTGCCTTCTTCATCTAAAACCGGATTGCCAAACAAAGGAGATTGTGAAGCTATGCCTGAGACTTCGCCCGTGGTTTCATCTGTCTGATAGATGTTTGCCAAAAGATCTTTAAGATACTTCTCCTGATACTCAGGTAGAAGATTCATACTCTTGGTGATATACTCTTCGGCCATTAGGTTTATGCCCTCCGCTCGAATTGGTTCATCATTTCGTACATTTTAGCTGCGCCAGCACCACGATTACCGCTGCCAGCACCCTTGACTGCGTCTGCCGTCATAACAAACTCTCCGTCTGAAAGCCTAGCCTCTTGAACGGGGCCACCGTTTTGGTAAATAGTCGCAGGAATGGAATCACTGGTCCCCGTTCCGGGGCCCTCGATCATACCGCCCATGGCTCGAGTCTGGACTCTTGGAGTACCTGGGACCGCTGTCCCTTTGTAATCAGGGCGTCTTTCGCCTGTGTTGTACTGAGCTAATTCTGTGTCGGACATAAGGTTCTCGAACCGAGGTCGGCGTTGTTGATACAACATCTCTCTCATTATCCCACCCATGATCGGATTTGTTTGCCCGTTGGCGTCACTAATTCCAATGCCCTGCATTAAGTTCTGAGCTAGACCGCCCTGCATTGGACCGAAACTACCGCCCGTGCCACCGCCCGTGCCACCGCCCGTGCTTGCTATTGTACTCATAGGGCCACCCATGCCGCCCATGGATCCACCGAACAACGAAGCAATCCCCGCCGCTTGGTTGTTCCCACCACCGCCAAGAACGTTTCCTATCATGCCAGCCTGACCCATGGTCCCTGCTGTTATCGCGTTGCCTATACCTGATTTAAACGCATCAGACATTGACCCGCCTTCTCCCAAGGACCCAATGCCGCCACCAATAGCGGCCCCCATAGGACCACCAACCGCCATGCCTACAAGACCACCTAACGAAGATAAAAGACCCATTACCAATTACCCCCGCCGTTTTTGTTTTCATTTGCCATTAGGTTTCTCCTGAGATAGCTTATACTTCGTTTTTCCGCCCCTGTCCAAGCCAAAACTTGATTTAAACTTATGGTCACGATATGCTCACGGTAACCGCCCCCACTCCACCCGTCGAAAATATCCCCAATAAGTTAGGTTGGTTCGCTGTTGTTATCTTAACAACTCCCATTGTTCCCGCCGCATCTCTGTATTGAAACAAGGATCCAACCTCCAACCCTTGGTCACTTAAAGGCAAGTCCGTAAGGACAAGGCGAGTGTTCCGCCCTTCCCCTGGGTTCTGCATTTGCTCCAAATACAAAGAAAACGAAAGCACAACTTGCTCCATGTATCCTTTGTTATACGTTTCCGGCGCAGTAGGAAAAAACGGTTTAATTAAATTCCTAGACATTATCTACGTCCGTCTTTTTGAAGATCAACTCTAGGAGTTCCTAATCTCCACCCAACCCCCACGCCAGTAGACTCTAGCTTTAAAGCAAAAGCGCGTCCGCGAAGACGCAAATTAACCTGCTCCGTCCACTGTTCAATGGGCGTTGTAGATGTTCTTGTAACTGACTTTTCCTGTGTCTGAAGATACAATCCACCGGGGTAGTTCCTAGCAGAAAGCGTCATGGTAGCTGCAGGAGCCCCCGCAGTTGAATCTCTAAATGTTAGGTCAGGAATCATTCTGTTAATAAAAACAAAATCTTCTCCGTCCCCAATATCTATCTGACTGCTTTGAACAAAAGCCGAGATGGCAGAACTGGGAGAGGTGCTACCATCGTCAAAACCTGTTTCGTGGCTATACATAAAATGGTCTGTGGACGCGGCTAACGGCAAGTTAATAATGCCTCGATCAAGCCAAGCTGTCCTTTCTATAGATCCGTAAGACCAAACCTGCTCCATGTAGTTGTAGGTTACATAGCTGTCGTTCTCTTCACTACCGGCAGAAGGATAGAACCACCAGATTTCGCCAAACGCTGTGTTGGAACCCGCAGTAATTTTTTCAAGCTGCGCCGTGTTTAGGTTATCAAACACATAATCCCGCACAGTGCAGGGAAGTCGCTGCACCTGACCAGAATAAGCATAGAACTCGTTTCTGCCCATCCAGTAGACCGTGTCCTCAACGTTAATAGCGGACAAAGGACTCGCAATAGTAATGTTTTCGGACACCACGTTAATACCGAATGTAAAAGGTGGCCCAAGAAATTGCATGGCATGAAGAGAAACATCAGTAAAAACAACAACCTGTTGTTTGGTTTCAATTGCAGCAATAATTTGAGAACCAGAGCCAATACTTAAATCACCTGCAGTGTTGGTAGGTTCCGGCAACCATTTTGCAGGAGAAGACTGATCACTAAATCGAATAAGCAAAGGATCTTCAACAGTTGATCCAATTGGGTTGCAACCAAAAGCTATAACATGTCGATCTTTGTCAGACACAATAACAATTTTAGCTGAGACGGGAGGGCTCTGGGGATCGGATAATGCGCTTAAAAAAACTGCGCGTGTGGTTACGCCATTAGTTTTGTCCCAGTAAAAAATCCCCTCGTCTCGAGCGTTCAGCACTAAATCCTCTCCGAAATTGTCGTGGCTCCAGATACGAAGGCTTTGCCCTGGAGCCGAAATGTCTGTTGCCGATCCCCAAGTCCCACGACTCCAAGCCCCTGCGTTCCAACCGTTTCCGGTGATTGTTGTGTCAAGACCAGTGTTTATTTGGTACGTACCTACCGCAGAAGAACCCCCGCTTCCGCTGTCAGAGGCGTTAGCAAACACAAGTGTGGGTTCAAGACCATTGGTTGTAGTAATAGCGGAAATAGGTGCCACGGTTCTTGCTTCGATTAAATAAACGTTACCATCAACAATAGTTTTAATTTGGTACTCTTGGTTAAGAACTGCGGCACTAATAGCACCGCCACTTGAGAACAAAGAAGCGGCACCTGTAAACGTTACAAAGTCGTTGTCTAACGCGCCGTGCGCTGTGTCCGTCACCGCGATTGTTGCACAAGTTACAGCAGCCCCGTCCGCATGACTTGCGGCAGTAGTTCCATTCTGGCCTCTAGCACAACCGTTTAATGTAGCCGAAGTGATCGAAGCATATGTTATTTCTTCGTTATCTATTTTTATAGTTCCCGTTGTTGGAAACCCAGAAGCACTATCTAAAACAATAGTTTCAACCGCGGCGTTAATTGCTCCGTCAAGAGTGTCAGCCCCCGTGACAAACGTCACATCTCCTGCTGAAGTAGTAAGTCGAATTGGTGTAATGTCGTAAAACCCGCCACCCTCTAAGATATAGTACTTTAAATTAGTACCTACCCCAACGTATTGAGTACCGTCGAGAGCGACCCACGGATGCAACGCTCGGCATGTCCCTAAAAAATTAGTACCAGAGTTTTTTACCCACCCGCCAATTTTTTCTGGAAAACCAAACCGGAACCTAACCTTGTCCATGTCAAACCAACCACCCTTATTACTGTAAGAGGTGGTTTCTCGGTTGATTCCCGGCTTGAACTGAAGTTTGGTTAAGGGCATTCATCTACTCCAATAGCCTAATCCGTTAATTACCGTCTAATAGGATGAAACTGTTCGTTTGTCCATTATGTCGCCTCAACCCAGCGTGTTGTGTCTTCATTCCAAGTGTATCTTTTATCTTCACTAGCATCACTAGGATACGCAACAGGGCAATTCCAGATACAAGTATCTTCATTTAATACCCAACTTAGATAAGGCTGTGGAAGATAAAAAGCATCCCTTGTGGTATCATACATGTAGCCAATACCTGCATAGTTTTTGCGTAATGGTGTACCTCCCAACAAGTGTTTACCGCCCGTTGTGTTGTATGATGTTTGAACCCAAGTGCCTTCCTGAGTGTCAATAAAATCTTGCTCTGCCACAATCACGCTTGTAACAATCCCATCCTCAATTTTTGCATAATGTGCCATAATTAATCCTACGCTGTTGTAAACGTGCCAGAAGATGTGAATACATGATAGGTGTAACCACCGCTTTCTGTTACCGATCCACCTGTCGCAGTTTGTGAACCACTATATCTAATAGCAACAATGCCCGAACCACCCGCACCTGATGAATAGCTACCTGTACGTGTACCGCCACCGCCACCGCCACCGCCTGTATTTGCTGTGCCAGACGTTGCATTCCCAGTGGTGCCGCCAGCACCGCCGCCACCAGCACCGCCAGCACCTGTCTGACTGGTGGCATCATAACCGCAACCACCACCGCCGCCACAAACAGATGAAATACCGGGATACGAAGAATATGTACTTATTCCTGCACCACCATCACCAGCTTTGGAACCTGTCGCATCTTGACCAACCGCACCAGCACCACCGCCACCACCGCCGCCGTAAGAATTGCCAGCGTTAGTAGCATCACCACCAACATTACCTTGACCGGAAGATGGAGTTGTAGCAACGGAAGTACCAGTTGCAGCACCACCACCGCCAGATGAACCACCTGTTCTACCTTTGGCACCAGAATTTGGAGAATAAAACCCTTGTCCACCGCCACCACCCCCGACACTAGAGGTGTTTACACTAGCAATTTGGGAAGAAGTGCCGTCATTCCCAACTCCACGACCAACATTAGCATCAGAAAGCAACGCCCCACCAGCGCCAATAGTGACAGTATATGCAGTTGAAACATCAAGTGTTTGTGTGCCTGTAACGTGTCCTCCTGCGCCACCGCCACCAGACTGATAGTCTGTGTGTGCTGCTTTCCCGCCGCCACCGCCACCAGCAACAATAACATAAGTAATGTCATAATCAACGCCAGCACCCCTGTTTGGGAAGCTGCCGAAACCTAAAACAGAATAACCAAAGCTCATTGCTATCTCCTACGCATCATTGGCTGCATCTGTCGTGAAGAATAGTTTGATGCCTAGCAAGCGAGACACACCAGTAAACGTATCGCCACCCGCATTTGCATCCCTAAATATTTGAAAGTACGATTGCGTATCAACCGCTGCATTTGTAAGGGTAACTTCTCCGCTTAATGGAGAAACCTGCTGATCTTCTACCGTGCCTATCCCTGCGTCTGTAACTGTTACGGCTGTACCAAACGCAACATCTATAGTGGCACCATCGGCAACCGAAACTCCCTGCAAGCCCCAGATGCAATCCCCAGTATTTGTTGTGCTAGGCGTCCAAAAAACTTGAAATTTTATTACTCCTTCATTCCAACTTTTTGGAAATCCGATTGAGAACTGAGCAAAGTCATCCGCCGCTGCCGCAAAATCTAAGACTTTCATGTCAGGCCGTAACGCGGTTGTTTCCACTTGAGTAAGGTCTGAGCATGGGTTTGTTGTGCTGGGATACATCGCAGCGGCAGGAACCCAAATTGTTTCCAAGCCTGCGACTTTAGCCGCAACACCACCAACCGTAAGTCCGTCTGTTTCTAACGTTCCATCAATATCAGCGTCTCCTGATATGTCTAAACTTGCAGCGATAATTTCACCACTAGCGTTTATCGCGCCGTTAATGTCGATTGTAGTAGCCGCAATTTGAATTTCAGTGTCTGCTACAATATCAAGCTGCCCGTCAGTAGATGAGTTAATATAAATAGCGGCGTCACGAAACTTTATCTTTTTGTCGGTTCCAACAAGAGAATCTGCGTTACTAGCAAATCCACCATTGAAGACCGTAGCCGCTGTAGTTGTCAGAACCCCCGTAACGCCAAGAGTTTCACCGATTGTGACCAATCCAGTAACTCCTAGATCATCGCCAACAACCAGATCGTCACTAACTACCAAGTCATCAACAGTGGTTGTTCCAGCTAAATTAACAGCCGTAAGAAGATCGTGAACCACGCCACCTGACCCAAGGCCGTCTGTCGCAATAACTTTAGTCTGATTCGCAGGAATGATTACATTAGCTCCGCTGCCGCAAGTAAAAGTCAAAGCCGCAGCCGTTGCGTTATACATGAACCAAGTTTTGGAACTGGTGTTGGGCAAAAGAGTGACCGTGCAAGCCTGACCGCCGCCCGTGAGCTTCAGCCCAAGGCATCTATCTGCGTCCAGCGCACCGTCTGCAATCGTAATGTTGTCCGTTGAGGCGTTCGCAATAGCTCTGGTTCCCCAAGCAACGGCCTGCCCAATTATTTCTAGGTTAGTGTTAGTCGTATCGCCCCAAGAACCAGATTGTTCTCCAGAACCGATTTCTTCTAACCGTAAATTGTTTACATATGTGCTTGCCATTTTTCCATCCTATGCCGCAATGTTCGTCCAAGACGGTGACTGCGAGGGAGTAATCCCTGAGAAGTTTGGGGTCAGGGCGGGTATAATCTGCCCCCACGGTTGTTGCAGGATGCCAATCTCGCCAGTTGCTGACAACCCGGTTACATGTACATTAGCGGTTCCAACGATGGCTGTCGATGCACTATTCACCGATGCCGTCATTGCCACCATTGTATTGGTGGTAAAGAAACTTCCGAGCGTTGCTGTTCCTACAACTCCGGTAACAAAAGCATTATCGCCTCTTGTTGTAGAAATTGCTCCAATGGAAGTGGTGGCACTAACACCCATGTTTGTGGTAAAGGTGTCACCTACCGCTCCAGTACCTGCAACCCCTGTAACAGATACTACAGCATCGCCTTCTTGAACCGCCTGTCCAACACTACCTGTAGCAGTAAGCGCAAAAGCAGGACTTGTGTTCCAAGTGCTTGTATTCCAAGCTCTTGCTGAACTGTTCCAGCCTACAAACGCTACAGTAGAGGACATTAGGCTATCCTAATAATCGCGTTAGACGCATCCGCAGTTGGGAAAATAATAGTAAAGTCCCCGCTACTAGCAGCTTTATCTGCGCCAAAATCCAAAACACAAACGGTAGGATCCCCAGATGCAGGGGCATTATAAATTAACGCGCCACGAACTGCCGAAATACTTACGTTAGAAAACACTTCATCCGCAAAGTCTGTTAAAGCGGTAGTTCCACTTGCCACAGGCGTTACACTGGTGAGGAATTGTCCGCCAGCACCGTAGTTTGTGCCACTAACCTCGTTGGTAGCAGTGTACGCAGTAGTCGCAGCCGTAAAGGTTGCGCTGTTAGTGTACAGAGCTAACTTAAATACGTTGCTTGCTGCTGTAAAATTGTGGACGCTCTTCATTAGTTCTACTTTGAACGAGGTACACAGAAAGTTTCCATTAAATGCCATCTACATTTTCCTTATATATTCGGCCAACGTAGGCTGACCAGCATCTTTTATTGCATTATATACCGTAGTTCGGTCACTTTGTATAGCTTGGCGCATATAGACGGCGACAAGCTTTTCGATCTCATTACGGTACTCAATTGTCTGAGCGCGAATAGTAGGATGCGCGGTTTCTGAAACAGACACAATTTTGTTCACGCAACGGTTCGCAACTTCCTCGGGAGTAGAACCTCGGTTGTTGGTCGTAGCGACTTCAACTTTGAAGTCGTTAGACATTGTAACTGGAAAAGACATGTTGTTCATACGATACCCCCTTACGATTTGTTTCGGATAAGTTGACCTGTGCGGTACTCATCCGTTACCTCTAGGGCCTCACCTAAGTTTTTCAAACGAGATACCGACTCCCCAAATTTTTGCGTATACAACTGCATTAGAGTGGGATCTCCTTTCATGTAAGTGTAAGCCTCCGTTAAAGACCCGTACAGCATCGCTAATTCTGCGTTCTCACTAAGCCATGTTAATGTTGTATCCGCACCAATAGCCGAAATTACGCCCGTAGCCCCACTCGGACTAGCTGTAATTGTCTCACCAACAACATAGTTGCTGCTAGGAATTACCACCACCAAGGAGGTGCCCGAAGGAACCAAATCTACGCCACTGCTTTCCCCGCTGGTGCCCCCAGTAATAGTGTCGCTTGTGGTAAACGTTCCAACAACACTTGTTAAGGTTAGCGTGTAGCTGCTTTGAGTTAGACTTTCGGGCCTGTAGAAATAATGAAGTTCTGCACTATAACTACTATTAGGTGTAGGTCCCAAGATGAAGTTGTTTAGATCAAACATCCCATAGTATTTAGGAGCTCCAGTTGTAGCCGAATTTGGAGTGTACATCTGAATAAACTCAGGGTCTTTGTATTCCACAAAAGATGTGTTGCTGTCGCTGTCTGTAAAAGACAGGGCAAACGGAGCTAAAAAATCACTCGGAACAGCTAAGTATTTGTTGTTCTGAGTCATGGCTCCTGCGGAGTTCTTTCGAAACAAACTTAGTTGAACGTTTTTAAGAATGCGTTCCTCGGTAAGACGAATAAACAAAGGCAGGTTTCTTACAAAAGAAGTTTCATTGTTCTCAGTGTAATCTTCTATTGCCGTTTTCAACTGTGTGTATGTAAAACTCATGTGTTAATCTGACCTCCCATACCGCTATGATTTGTGCAATAGTAGTACAGGGTAGGAGCCCCAGAAGCAACTTCAATTTGACTATATGCTCCAGCACTCCCTGGCGTTCCGTTAATGGTTACGCCTGTGGTGTACGCACTTCCACCCCCCCACGTTCCGTTAGAGGTAATAGAAAATCTTAAAGGGTGGTTGGAATTAGAAGAATTTGATTGATCGAATCTATAGATGCTACCTTCTGACAAGTTAAGGGTAGCTGCCCTTGAGCCATCAATATAATAATAGTTAGCTCCGGAATAAGAGGCAACTGTTACCGCGTAAGTAGCCGTAATGTCCGATGTTGTTGTAGTCGACACCGCGCCAACAGACGATGTTAAAGCCGCTAATGTAGGATATGCTTTGTTCTCTGCCTCTGGGGCTGTAGACGTTGCAGTACCAACAGACGATGTTAAAGCTACTAATGTAGGATATGCTTTGTTCGCTGATTCATCTGGGTTTATAACGCCAGTTACTGTTACTGTGCCTATCGCACCAACAGGTGCTAAATTACTCAAAGGTGTTATACCAGGGATACTATTAAACCCAACAGGATTAAAACCGTACTGTATGTTTCTTTGTTCCGCCAGATTATGTTCTGGACGGGGCCCTTTCAAAGCCTGTGGGTCAGGTCCAACTTTAGGAGCGGACAGTTGCGGTTGTTTTGGATCAAATTCGTCCGGCCCAACTTTAGCTCCCGTCCATTCTACCATCATGTCACGAAGGCGGTATCGCCGCCCTGATCTATCAGATATCCCCCAAGCATGTTTTCCACTAGCGTATGTCATTACACCCTCAAATAACTCAAGCTGGGTTGTAGCTTCAAAGGAGTTCGTCCGGAATCTTCGTCTGCAGCCCGTTGAAACTCTTCTTCGTAAACCGATTTTAACATCTGGATTCGGTCAGGTACTCGTTTCATGGCAAGATAATACGCCAAACCTGCCACCATGCAGGGGAAAAACCTAAACGGCATATCCGCAGTGTTTACTAACGCACCAGCATCTTCAATTCTTTGGACGTAGTAGTAAATTATCTGGTCGGTGGAGTTGTCCGGAACAGACCACAAGTTTATAATTGGGTCAATTTGTCTATTAAGCCAGTACTGACTTGGTCTTCCTTGGGTAGTTTTATTCGGGAGATTAGCATAGTCCCCACGGCTGATGCGCTCTACCTCGTAATCAGTGTTGTTGCGACGAAGAACAACGTCTAACAAATCAACCACATCATCCGTCAAGGGTTCTTGCGCCTTACCCTGAGTTAAGTTGATTGTGCCTTGTCGAACAGTCCACAAGTTTAAACCTCTGTTGGCCCACTCTGCAAACATAAGATTCAAAGATCTACGCGCTGTTTTAGCATCGTAGCCCGTGCGAACCTCAAGTCCACAACGCTCATAAGCTTCTTCGATGACTTCAGCAACGTCAAGGTTAAAGTCTCTTGTTCCAGATGTTGCCATAACTAAACTAACTTCGGTTGTTGATTAGTTCTAGTCATAACACAGCCACCTTTTTTGTAACCCATTTTAGCCACCGCCGCTGGGGCCACTTTTTTCAACTCTGTTATGCCCTTACCTTTGGGTCCGCTAGGTATCGGTTTTTTCATCTCCATCGTCCTCGTTATAAAGATTATCAAACACTCTATTCACATCCAGTGTATAGTCTAAATCACTTTTTGAATAGTGTATATGTTGGGATGGTCTGAAGTCTGGAGCACCCTCACCTAACGCAAACCAAGCAGGATGCGTCACACGCACTCGATTGTTAGGTAAAGCAACAATGTTGCCTGTCCATTCTCCTGCGTCTAACAATTGCAAAACATGGCTTTGTTTATGCTGTGCAGGATCATCTGCTATTTCAGAGTCAGTGTAGTCAACCGTAAACAAATACTTTGCGGGAAAGAACTGACCATCAATCTTTGCCATCCAAGGACAAGGTGTAGCTCTGTCCAAAACGTATACTGCGTGGTGGTGCGAAGCACAGTCCCAAGGTTGAGCATCGTGTGTTGCCATTGGAGTAGGCCATTCCGATAACGGGATATCTGCGACCAACGCCGTAAGAGGCATCCGAGCCCACATTGCACCACCATGAACTGTGTCCTCTTCCTCGTCTTCGGCTTCGCAACCCGTAAAGATTACTTGAAAACTTAGGGACCTATTCGGCATACTTGTTACAGCTATGACCATCGCGTGTAAAAACTCTCCATGATATTTCTCATGGTTATGAGTGTACTCGCGACGAACCCAGCATTTAAAGTATGGTATGTTGCTTTGTAAATAAGACATCTACGCTAGAACACCCCCCTAAAACCAAATCCTTTGACTTGACCGCCAGCCCTCATGCCTTTGACTTTGCCACCAGCTTTCATGCCTTTGACTTTGCCACCAGCCTTCATGCCTTTGACTTTGCCACCAGCCTTCATACCTTTGACTTTGCCGCCAGCCTTCATGCCTTTGACTTTGCCGCCAGCTTTCATGCCTTTGACTTTTCCACCAGCTTTCATGCCT
>Ga0209383_1000127_pt1 | contig 53676 bp, 49 predicted proteins | sample CoawatmetaG02DNA_FD_187510 | JGI IMG/M metagenome (GOLD analysis project Ga0209383, IMG submission 187510) | Marine microbial communities from the West Antarctic Peninsula - Coastal water metaG029-DNA (SPAdes) (version 2) | ecosystem: Environmental > Aquatic > Marine > Coastal ...
CATTATTTTTTTAAAAATATTATTAGAATTATTATTTATTTAGCACGTGACACCATAATAGATTTTAATAATATTAATTAAATATATTATTTATTCGCCTCGGCTAGATATTAAAACTTTTCAGTGTTATAATATAAAATGGAAGAAATAAAAAAAAACTACAAATTCATTGTAATAGATACCGAAACATTGGAGTCTATGGTCTTCAAATCTTATAATAGCATCGAAGATTTTATAAAAACTGTATGTACAGGTTCACTATCCCATAACAGCATACGACAACGTATAGTGTCCGACGGGTATTTTGAATACGAACACCTCATCGTAAAGAAGCTAATATGGGATAATGTTTAAAGATATATCCTAAATAATAGTAGTAATAATACAATGGATGTACCATCTGTCTATGCAGAATCTTCTGAAGAAATTAAAAAAATAATTGTTTCTTTGGGTGTTTCATGTTATCTTAAATTGTTTCAAAATATGAATAACGAAGAAATATTAATGAAATATGCGAACACAAACAAGAATATTTTGTCAGATGTCCTTGAGAAAGAAATAGACATCTTAAAAAGAACAATTGATGATAATAATATAATACATCAAAATGAAATAAAACATAATACACATAAAATAAATTTGTTGAAACAAAACGAAATTGAATCCCTGGAGGATACAATAATTATCCTTAAAAAAGAAAAAGAAAATGAAATAAATGAAAGAATACGGTCCGAAAAAAATCATCATGCAGAACACTTGTTATCACATAAAAACCTTTTTGAGAGTCATTCATTAAATTATGAAAATATGATTTCTTCTCTAAAAGAAAAGAATACATTACTTGAAAAAGAAAATGAAAAACAAGACCAATATTTAAAAACATGGGTCGGTAAGAGGGATTTTAAAAACAATACAGAACAAGGTATTGATGGTGAAAAGATGATCGATAATGTTGTTAATAAAGGTTTAAATTTCGATAAAAAAGCGACTGTAGAAGATTCAAGTCAAAAAGGTGGCTCGGGTGACAGGATAATTACATTTTCAAATTCGGATAAATGTATGGTTGAAGTAAAAAACAAGGGTGTTATAACCAAAGAAGACATGGACCAATTTACAAACCATTATAAATGTGATTTCGCTGAAAAAAAATGTCAAATCGCTCTATTGGTATCTCTACAGACAAATCAAATACCTAAAATCGGAAACAGTACGAAACTTTTTTATAAAGATAATGTAGGTTACTTCGGACTTAAAAATAACCTGACGATTGAAGAAAAAGAAGAAAGGATAGAAGATGCATTACAAGAATTAACGGAAAGATACAATGATACAAAAACAAATATTAAAAAAGAAGATATTGTAGGTTCAGATATTTATAATGAAATCCTTAAAATAAGGTTATCAAATAAAGAAGAATCTGAAAATAAAGTCAAAAAATATACTAAAAAATTAGAAATTTCACAGAAAACCCTCACAGAATGCAAACAACTCCTTAACGATCTATACAGAAAAATTCAGAAAAATCATATTATCATCGATGAAAGGTTGATCGATGAAAAAGTCTACATAGAAGAATTAATAAACGAAATAAAATTATGGATCGCAAATGAAAACATGGTTTTAAAGAAACAAACATTTAAAAAAATTATCATTGACAAAATGAATTTATCAGAATTAGATCATAAATTCATCCATAAAAAAATTAAACTTACCGATTTATATTAATTCTCAACAACCGGATTCGAACCAGTGACCTAAGGAACTACAGTCCTCCGCTCTGCCAACTGAGCTATGTTGAGATAGCCGCCAGTGAGAGTCGAACTCACGACCTTCACATTACAAGTGTGACGCTCTAACCAACTGAGCTATAGCGGCATAATATAAAAAACATAATTTTTCTTTTTTTGAGACGCACTTTCAATGCTTTTTGATTTTACATTCTTCTAAATCCATTTGTCTGCGAATAATCTTTTTCAACAAATTGTGATCACCATAATTATAATCATCATCATCTATCAAACTTACATAATCCTGTTTTGAAAGATTATCAAAACCATAACCATTACTATCTATCTGTGATCGAGCACAATTATCATTCGCTTCATGGTACGGGAATATTTTATTTCCATTTATGTAGTATATGTCATCTGGAATTATATATTCTAATCTTTGCAATTGACTCACCCATTTATCGTTATTAAGGGAACGACGCATAGGCATGATGCAAGTGTACGGTACCTCCTGCCGCCCACCTCCGAACCAGCTTTTTTCTGCTTCATACAATACCATTGTATCATCAATATGATTATTGAGATCTTCAATACATTCTTTTTTCTTTTCGCAGTAATACAACTTTCGGATATCGGCTTCTATCAGACCATAAAGGTCTAACGGTACATTGTCGTACTTCTCGAAGATTTGGACAAGGAGATAAAGAGCATAGTGAAGAGATGGTTGATCGCACATTACAATGTAGTTTACTATCTTTTTTAACTATTACTTCAAATTTAAAAAAAAAGATTCTATTTTATATTTCTTGATTTTTTGTAACTATCCAAAATAATTATTCATATATCGTATCTACCGCACGAAGATCTTCTCCACCACCAGTTATTAAAAGATGAACCGGTGTTCTGAGGTGTTCTTCAATCCGGTCATTCATGATCTCATAATCCTGCAGCGCCCACTCAATATCTGAAACATACATTCCACCTAGAAATGTGGCGACACGCCTTCTTTTGCGTTCGCTAATCTTAAAATCGTCCACCGCCGCTTGGATTAAATTTACTGTTATGATTTTATCTTTTAATTTCGCACTCTTATGCGGTTGAATTGGGAGACCCAGGAGCCTCTCCCGTTGTCCCCAAACAATGAAGTTGGGTTTGAAATACCGTATGTTTTTCACAAGTTGTTTTGATAGTCTCCACATTCCACCATCAAACGGAAGTGTGCATGTAACTGGGACAGATGCGTTCATATCGTGAAACTTCCTTTGCTTGCTTAGTTCAGCAGTACGGGTCCACCTTTCTTCTTTGGATATTCTCAAAGAAGTGTGAAACACCATCGCCTTTTCTTCTTCGTAACCGCGTTTCAATGACTTCAGGATATCAATGAAATAAGAGATAAGACCGGGATCCTTTAGAATCGGAAGAAGGATTAGGGCAATATCCCTTCTCCATAGAGAATCATTGTGAGTCTGAATCTTGGGCCAATTGTGATGGACTCTGTTTTTCAGTTTGTATTTTTCTTTTTCTGATCTTCCAGAGCAAAACGTTCTTTTCTTTTTAAAACTATTCGGTTTGGACGCTTTACATGGACATTCCGAGTAGTCAGACATTTTCTCTCCACATGAATTGCAACGTACATAATCCGCCTTCCAAGAAGGAGGCGTCGCATGTGACATCCTAGGTCCGTTTATGAGTATCTGTCCTTAAGACACGTATATGTTAATTACTATTCATAACAAAAAATAATTCAAATTTATGTTTTTGGGATCAATTTATATTGTCTCATCGTGATATCGCTTTACTATCCTAATCTGTTCTTTTGAAACTTCTGTTCCGTCTTTTGGTACCCATATCCCATTGTAGTAATGCACTGATTCTGATTCGTCCTTGATTGAAGGGTCGGCATCCTTAAGCATGACGAGTTTGTAATGTTCGTAGTAACTAAACCAACAATCACGACAAAACCATGTAGAATCACCGGTTTTACGATCAATCCACCCACTATTGGAGAACTTGTAGCACTGACCACATCGTTGTTTAATATTATCATTAACATCAGAACTGGAACAACTCCAACACCCACATTCATTTGTTTCTACAAAGCTAATATGATAGATATCTCCTGCATATTCTGGTGGTCTCCTCTCTACATTTTCTTTTTTCAAACAAGAATGGCAAAAGTATCTCCCTTTCCAAACTTTTGATTCTTCTATCTCTGTATGTGCTAATTCACAATTGTCGCAACTGAAACATTTAGGATACGTAGATGTATCCACCATATCTTTTGCTGTTTCGGGTGGCAAAATCTCATTCACTTTGAGTCTTTTTCTTATCAACTCTTTACTTCTCCCGTATTTTTCTTTTTCTTCTTTTGTTGAGTCCCTATATACTTCTATTTCACCCCCTTTCACACACCAAATGAAACCCGAAACCCTACCTTTCTGAGAGGTTGAATACCATGCACACGGAATCTTTATGCCGTGAGTGATCAAATCCGCGTCTACTTTTGCTTTCAATGTATTCATCCACGCCCGTAGATACACAAATGATTTCCACATTGAATCTCCTTCTGCTGGCCACATGTTCTTTTGTGATGGTCTACCCTCACGATAACCATCCTCACAATCCTTAAACCCATTCCATGATTCGTGTAAGTTTTCATCGATCCATTTTGGATCCCATGATCTTCTTTCATTGAATGGTCCGTATCCATACATCATGCATTTCTTACATATCCCAACCCCTATCGGTAGGAGAAATGCCTGCTGGAACCAGATTGTTTGAGTATCACATCCAAGGAAGTGATTGGAGCACTCGAGGCAACAGAAGTGTCTGTTCATCTTTTTAATATTTGTGTTTGTAATAACAAAAGAAATATTCAAATTTAAAGTATAAGATAAAAAAATTCAAAGTTATTACAAGGGATTAAGATAATTTTTTGTTTTCATATGAGTTTAGTTTTCATTTTTTACCGTGTCATGTAGAATCACACGGTGAATCTTACCATCAGGGAACATCATATCTTCTTCTTCTCCGTCGCAGTCGGCACCTGTTTCTCTCCAAAATATCTCCAAGAATGGAGCAGTAACGAACATCCCAAATGGGGATTGTGTTTTTTCACTGTCCATGTATACCGTGATGGTGTTAGTGTCTTGTACATGTGCATTAGGAACATCGGCCTTGGTGAGAATGGTGTCAACTGCCTCTTTGCTCAAGGCAGCAAAGCAACCTCCACACCTGAAGTGTTGACCATAACGATCATCCGCTACGACCTTCTTGGTCCCACCTTCACACACACACGTCTCCGGCGGAGGCAGAGTAGTTCGTGTCTCCACCGGCGAACTAGGGGGGATTCCTTCTCCAAATGCCGCCAGTTTCAAAGCATCATCGTCCATGTTTTGCCAATGAACAGAACTCATCTTTATTCTTATCAGTTGTTCTTTTCTTTATTGTTTACAAATCATAAAAAAACTATTTCAAATTTATTAATAAGATAAAAAAAACTATCTATCTTTTTTTTTTGTTTGTTTATTTTGTTTTTTGTCTTTTGTTTTTGTTTTCTCTAACTATTCGTCATCTTCATCGTCAAATATGATGTGTTTACCTTCATCATCCCATGTACCCACGGGTGTGAAATCATCAATGCGAATGACTGTGTTGTCATCCTTATTCACTTGATATTCAACTCCATCTTGATTGATCATCATGAATGAATCTTCGTCATCTTCTTCGTCTTCTTCATCAAGTTCAAGCTCTTCTTCTGCTTCTACTTCTGGTTCAGGTTCAGGTTCAGGCTCTACTTCTACTTCTGGTTCAGGTTCAGGCTCTACTTCTGGTTCAGGTTCAGGCTCTACTTCTGCCTCTACTTCTGCCTCTTCCTCGGCCTCCGCCTCTGCCTCGTCTGCCTTCTTCTTATCCTGGAGAGCTTTGAGATGCATTTGAAGCTCTTCAAGGTCCATATCTTCTGGAGACTTCTTCTTCTCCTTCTTCTCCTTCTTCTCCTTCTTCTCCTTCTTTGGCTTCTTGGGATTACTCTTCCGTTTCTTTTCCTTCACGACTTCATTCCCGTCAACATCTGTGCACCAGAACATCCGTGTCCCGTCTGGCTTCTCCGGTTCTTCTGGGCGAGGCTCTGTGATGAGCCCTGTCCAGAGCTTCTCTTGATCTTGCATCTTGAAATGCTTCTTGCATAGTCCACCACAACCATCAACCTTCTTGGATGAACACTGGATATCATCATAACCAAGTCCACCTGATCGGGGCTTCTCCTTCCAAATCCGGGCATCACATCGGTGACCTTCGTATTCACCAGCCCTTTCTTCTGCTGTCTTCGAGATCTTCTTCTTCTTCTCCTTCTCCGGTTGGCTACCATTGCCCATATCCACGATCATTGCTTGAAGCTCGGTATCTTTGAAGATGTGTTCGGCATCAGGGACGACCCCTGTCCCTGGATCAACGACTTCATACTTCTCCAGGATGTAGTCAATGAGAGCCCTCACCTTCGATTGGGGCGCCGGGAACCCGAACGTCTTTTTTGCGAGAGCGACAGCGGACATCTTTCGGACAGTAGATCTCTTGTGTGTTGTTCTGTGTAGTTTGATTTAGTTTTATGGAAGGAAAGTATCTTTCAAATTTTGGGAGGATCCGTGGTTCTGTGGATCTATTCTGAAGATCGTCCTAAAATTTGAAACTCCTTTTCTTGAAGAATAGTAATTAACAATCAATTGTCTTGAGAACTATCCGACACTCACCGCGACTCTCCGACACTCACCGCGACTCTCCGACACTCCTCGCGACTCTCCGACACTCCGCGCGACTCTCCGAAGATGGCTTACCCTCTCTGCCGACTCACCAATCCTGGGATGGACTTGCATCCGTCGGTAAGGCGGGCCCTCAAGTGCCTAGAGGGGAACTACATGACCATGACCGATGTCGCTGTCGCGAACTCACTGTGTTCGTACCTCTACAACCCAGACATGCCCCTCTTCGGAACAAACGAGAATGCTTGGGGGGATTTGATGAACATGCTCTCTCACGAAGATCAAGAAGCTCTCAAGAAGATAAGAACTACAATGGTCATCGGTCGGGGGATGAGAAAAGGATACGACGCCCTCACATATGGTCTCCCTCTATCGGTCTTCCCATTCGATCAGGCGATCAAACCTCTCATCGAACAAGAACTTGAAGAGTGGTACGACAACGAAGTCTATGGAGATGCTCTTGATGCATTCACAGCCAAGGACCCTCACTCTTTTTCGCACCGGAACGACGCTTTTGAATATGAAATCCTCAACAAACTAGAAGAAGAACACAATCGGGAACTCCTTCGCTGTGGTTGGGACGAGGGGGGGAATAGTTGGAACTTCATGTCTCCGGGTGGTTGGTGGTTTGAGGATATCAGCGCAGGACGCCGTCTTGCCGGTCAGAACTACATATGGCGCTTCATCCCTCAAGCTTCATTTGAAGATCAGCGCTTTTCTCAACTGGAGAGTTGTGGCCGCTTCATGGAAGAAATTTTGGACGATCAAGAAAGGATTGTCACAAATGGCATTGTCTCCAAGAAGGGACCTAACTTCATGACAGCATCAACAAAATATGGCGACTGCTACATTCCCATTAAGTTCACCCGATATGTTGGAGAGATTGGAGACCACATCAAACTTCTCTCAAGATTTAAGGATTTGGATTACGCTTGTCCTCTACTCTGTGTGAAGGTACTGAAGGGATCCAGCGTACAACCAGGACACATGTAAAGGACGAAAACCAAAAAAAAGAAAACAAAAAAGACAAAACAAAAGGGATTTTTTTTTATCGTATATATTGGGAACAATTCTCAAAATTTGAAACTCGTGTTTCTTAAGATAAGTAAATATAACAGATAAAAGGCGTTTCAGATGTCGGGAGCAAACTGGGAACTTCATGGTGGTGTCAGATATCCGGTAGACGATGGCGGGGGATCGGTAGACCGAGATGGGTGGACACGGTTCCCGACAAACCCCAAGACCATTCGCTGCAGTGGTCAAGAGTATCAGGTTGTGAGAGAAATATCCAAGTCAGAAGCGGTCGCTCTTTCGTTTCAAAAATGGCAAAAGCGAGATATGGCCGCTACAAAGATCCAGAAGTACGTCCGAAGGATGATCGTTATGAAATCGTAAATTATGTTTCTAAATAAAAGATGAAAAAGACAAAAAAAAAGGAAGATTTTTTTTATCGTAAATATAAATTTGAAAAAATTGGTATGAGTTTAACAACAGAAACATAAGACAAAATGACACTTTTTTGGAAAGAACTCGTGTGTCATGTCTTATTGAGGACGGTGAGAGATCCTTCATTAATAAGGGATCTCATGAGACAAATCATCCGCGAACGCATGAATTACCTTGCGGACGAAGCGAGGGAGTTTCATGAACCCATGATGAAAAGTATAGTCGCCATGATCCATCATCCTAGTTGGGCTTACACCGAAGATGAGATGATTCACAACAGTCGCGCATACCGAACGGAAATTGATGAAGGGTGTGGTGGGTTTGACAGGTGGCAGAGGCCACAGGGCAGCGCTCGGTGGATGACTGAACCAAATCCTGTTCAACACCATCGTGTTTGTTTGAGGCGTAGAGTAATGGACGAATTAACCGCTTCATGGGACGAAAGAAGACCATATAATCGGAGAGATGCTATCTGGACCGTATTTCATGGGGGGTGGGAAGAAGAACAAATAATGCCGGAACAGTACTCTTCCTCTGATAAAGAAGATGATTATGACAAATGCGAATGGTACCAGGGTATTCATGAAGGGAGATATTATCTGTTTTGGCACAAAGATAGTTTTAGACAAGCCAGTCGATTCGACCTGTGGTCGGTCAAAGCGTCAATCGATATAAATGTGATCGGCGGAAGAACCTTGGAGAATCCGTTGGGTCCTCAACAATACCCTTATATATCTTGGGATCCCAAATATTTAAGAGAAGTGAACAAAGAAAAGAAACATATCGATGATATGTTTCACAAAAGATAAATTCATTTAGAAAACAAAAAAAGATAGATAGTTTTTTATCTTAAATGAATAATATTTTTTATTCTTAAAAGTAAAATTTGAAAGTTGTATTTTAAGAATAGTAATTAAAACAACTAGAACAACTAGAGAAACAAAGAAACATAAACTTACTCCCTCAACTTACAACAACCTCACAAACCAGAAACATGGGCGGTTCAGCATCAAAGGTTTCGGATCAGATGGGCGACTTCGCCGGGAAGTGGAACTCCCGCGATGTCAAAGGCAGTCAGACGGAACTGTTCTGGAAGAGCGTAACGGACGAAGAAGAAGACTTTGAGACCAAGTTCAAGGAGAACCAACTTGACTATGTGTTCACCAGCGACAAGATCGTCTTGAACCTGTTTCCCGGAAACCCAGGCAAGCGCTACAACACTCTCCAGCTCTGGCGAGATGCAGTGAATGGGAAGACAGCACTCCCAATTCTGGATGAATATATTCCAGGAAAGGGACGATACATCGTCATGATGCCTCTTGGAGAACCGGGTGTTCATCTAGGCGACGGCCATTCGTCAAAGGGGTCACACCTTATTGTGATCAAGGCTTCGCGTGAGGGACATGTGACATTCAACGATATGCTTCCAACCACGCGGGGAGAAACAGATGACTTTGAACTCCGTCTTTCTCTTATGGAACGCGCCTTCGCCCTACTCAAGGGCAACGCCCCTGTATCACAGTGTGGTGATATGGTGAAGGATAAGGCTACATCAATTGGAGTTGAGCATGCTGTTGGCATTCGTCAATTCCTTGTTACGATGATTGATAATCTCCCAGACAAGGGTGGGCGTCCAGGATTTATCCTTCGGAATGGTGATAATGTGGACGTGGCTTCTTATGGAACACCCGCCACGTCCGAAGTTTCAACGATGATTGAAAGTGTTTTCACAAATGCCTCACTCAAGGTTCACACATTGATTCAGTCTCCAGAAAACAACAGTGTGATGATCTCACACATTCATGGATTCCTACTTACAGAAGTCCCTGAATGTATGAAGGAAACATATGTGGATTGTTCTGAAATCCTCAAGGTGAAGCGGGAACACGAAACAACGATGCAACCACAACCACAACCAGAACCAGAGCCAGAGCTAGATGTTAGCGAAGAAGAAGACAATGGTGAGGAGCTTGTCCGGACAAACACTGTCAGCGTAGGTCGTTCTTAGGATAAGTGTATCATAGTTTAGTAGGATAGATTAGGTTAATACAAAAAATAATAAATTTGAAATATAATTATTTTTTTTGCATTAAACTAAAGATGCTCTCCAGAACGGAAGATTTGAAATGTACTCTGATAAAAGTTGGTCAAAAGTATGGTCTTCCATTAGACCTGATGAAGCTTGTTTACAGGTTCAAGTTAGATAGCGAAAATGGCGTTAGGGATAAAGAAAGGATGTTTCAGAAGAATGTTATCTTGATGTTGATATTTAGTAGTCCGAACGAAGGATGGGTTGAGAACTTAGGACGTATTTGGAACAGTCGTTTCAAAAGACTCACAACTGTTAATGATTTTGAAGTGGAGGATGTATATCGGTTGCATATGATCAATATACCTGAAATATCGTTTTGGATCAAGAGTTCTCCTCAAGCCCCCCAAGAAGAATTAAGGGGTCCAAAGATGAACACTCGAGGACTTTTGATGAAATGTATCAAGATACTTGGAGAAGAAGGATACCTTTGGGAAGCAAGATATGATGTACCACCCGCGAGCCATCCCGGAGCGCCTAGGGATGTGATTACACATTCATTCCCTTGTTCCCTGAAAAGAAAAATCAAGTACTTGAATACATCATGTTGGGAAGAAGTAGGAAGGGATTACGATGAGTTTAAGACAGACGCTACTTTTAGAGGATTACACGTAGATAGTTGGGGAGACAGTTATTATCTTAATTGAATATATGTAAATTTGAAAAATATAATTTTTTTTGTATTAAACACATTCACCATGTTGTCAAGGACACAGGAGTTGACAAAATGCTATTTCCAAATGGGGGCGACGTACGGTATCCCAATGGATATCTTGAAGATTATCTACCGAATAAAGGTCGCGATGGACCGAGAAGAAATGAACAAAGAAAGGGTGTTTCAACGTAACCTTATTCTCGGAGTACATTTCACAACTCCTGCCAACGCCAGCGAGATGTGCGACGGAGAGGTGGAGAGTTCTATAAAGAAAGGTGTTGGTCAGTGGATGTATGAAAATACATCCGCAATAGCGACAGATCCAAGGAAAAAGTTGAATGGACAGATAAAGATTATCGGAGAGGAGAACTATCTGTGTGTCAAGAAAAATTCACTTGTATGGAGGACTGGGGTGAGCTGGAATCCCAGGTATGATGACGGCGACCATGTAGAAGAATGGATAGAGTGTCCTTTGTGGAAAAAACGGTTGTATCTGAACAGAACATCATGGTCTCACATGTTGTATGATTATAATAATTACTTGGGGTATAAAGGTACTGGATTTGAAGATTCGTGGAGACTTGGTGTGGATGACTATGGCGATGCAACATACAAAACAGAAACATAAATAAAACAGAAACATATAAATTTGAAAATAGATTACTTTTTTTTTGTAAAACAAATATGACGTATTACACGACAACCGTCCTTTATTCATTATTGAAGAATGCAAAAACAAAGGAAGAAAGAAAAATGATTCTGCTTTTCATTGAGAAAAAAATTTCAGAGTTAGATAGTTAAAAACAAAATGATGTAAAGGTATTATGGTTGAAAGGAAACCTACTATGAAATTCAAGCGAAGTTTAAAATCAAATACATATGGCGAAGAATTTAAAAAACAGATGAATATTGATAATTTTAAAAAACAAAATCTTTTAGAGGAACATTCTGATGATTTAGAAATAATTAATATTGAATCGTCTGAAATAACGAAATTACTAAAATCATTACCCAACGAAATACAAAAGAAACTATATATCTTAACCATGCAGAATTATTGGAAAATAAAAACGCTCGAAACATCCGTAAGGCCAATGTACCATGATTATATATCTTACATAGAAAAACAGAAAGCAAAAGTTTTTTATGATAATATTCATTTTATGCATTTAGAGTGCAATACAATTGAAGATACAAAAGAATGGATCCCCGGGTGTCAATGTGATTTTTGTTTGAACAATCCAATGATTAAAAAAAAATATAAACAAAAAATATATGATGAAATGTTAAAAGATAATACATTAGTTCCGTATGAAAAATGTGTTCATTGCTATGATGATAACTATTGGAACTCACAATTTAAATTAAATTATATTGATATCATTGGAACAAATGAATATTATTTCATTATTGCACATACAATATTTAATCCTCTGAAAGGGGGTGAAAGAACAATATATGATCAAATAAAGGATCAAGATTCTCCATTATATTTCTCAAATGAATTAATTTCGAGTTTATAATTTTTTTTTTAAAATTTGAAAGTTATTTAAAAAGAAATACACATAAATAACTAACTAATAACAAAGGAAATACAGGAAAACAAGACAACTAACCATGCAGATTTTCGTAAAGACACTCACTGGAAAGACGATCACCCTCGAGGTTGAAGGGTCCGATTCAATTGAGAATGTTAAGGCGAAGATTCAGGATAAGGAAGGGATCCCACCCGACCAACAACGGCTTATCTTCGCAGGGAAGCAGCTTGAGGATGGACGAACTCTGGCCGACTATAATATCCAGAAGGAATCTACACTCCACCTTGTCCTTCGTCTCCGAGGGGGCGCAGAAGAACCAACAGCAGAACAAACAGCAGAACCAACCGCAGAACCAACTGTAGAACCAACTGCAGAACCAACTGTAGAAGCAGAAGCAACTGCAGAACCAACTGTAGAAGCAACTGTAGAAGCAACAGTAGAACCAACAGTAGAACCATCTGCAGAAGCAGAACCAACTGTAAAAGCAGAACCAACCGCAGAACCAACAGTAGAACCAACTGTAGAAGCAGAACCAATTGCAGAACCAACCACTTTTAAACGGAGAGTTGACCTTTCTATAGTAAAGGGGGACATTGGCCGTTTCATTGGAAAGGGTGGGGTGAATCTAAAGAGACACATCCTTGGAAAAACTCATAGTGAAATTGAAGGGGAAAATAACAAGCTATTCTGTTCAATTGAGGAAGAAGGCGATTCTATTTTCGCAGTATTGAAGGGGCCTTCAGAAGAGGCTCTTAATACACTTGAAAAGAACCTACTCAACCATGAAAATATGTTTCAGAAGAATAAGGTTAGGCATGAAAATCGTCTAAATACCAAGTTCGTTTTCAAGGTTGGACTTGAACATAGCATGATCCCGAAGTTTATCGGAAAGAGTGGTAGTCGGATCCGTGAACTAGAAGACACTATTAGAGCATGTGATAATGGTTTTGACGGTGAACGTCTGCGGATCAATATTAGCGAAGATAAGAAAATCCGAATGAAGTTTCTTCATTTTGAAGTGTTGACGACAAATGCAGAAGTAGATGAAAAGGTCCTCATTACGATTGAAATGAATACAGACAATCGTGAAGAATCATTGAGTACTGTTAAAGATCTTGTAATCAAGGCCATCGAAAATGTGAGTGGATATAGTTATTCAAATAACTATCAAAATAACGAAACAGAGGGATATGACGATGACATTTCGGGATGGTAACTAGATAAATACAATACAATACAATCGATTGAATAACAAATATAAATCATTAAATCATTATTTATAATAATCTTTTTTTTACTATTTAACTTTTTTATAATTCATTATTATATATTTAATAATGGAATTAACACATGCAATAAATATTGAAGTTTCAGATGATATAATAACGGATGATATAATAACGGATGATATAATAACGGATGATATAATAACGGATGATATAATAACGGATGATACTTTCACATGTACAATATGTATGGATATATACGACAATAAAAATAAATGTTTAACAAATTGCAACCATGAATATTGTAAAAAATGCATCCACGCATGGTTTGATAAAAAAAAAGATTCATGTCCTACATGTAGAAGTAAAATAACGTATTATATGAATCAATCCGAAAAAAATCATATCGTGAAAATTAATGAAAGTCAACCTGTAAATAACATAAATACATTGACCGTAGAATCGGAAAGACTTATTCAGAGTTTCAAAATAAAAATATATAAATTAAACTTTCTTATTTTTTTAAATATAGGATATATGTTTTATAATCTAATCAGTGAAGCAACTTCGCGGGTCGATTATCTTTACTACAAAGAAGAATATGAAAATTGTACTTCTGAACTAAATCAATTAAATGAAAATATGCATGAATTATTACCTGTTTATATTTATTCTGAAAATTATCAAAAACTGAATGAATGTGAAATACCGAAATATTATTTAGACAGTTGTAATATTTTATCTTAATTCACTATATACTTTTTCTTGTTGCTGTTCAATTCTGACTGGAGTAAAACCCTCAATTATATTTTCCTCATTTTCTTCATTTATTTCACAGATTGGATGTCCATTTAATAAACCTAAAAAAGTTCCATTTGAACATATTTTATAGAGTTGTTTATCTTTATGCATTGTTTCATTATGTGTCCCTCTTTGCCACTCACCTTCCCTTTTTCTCCCTCTATATTCTTGATATACACAATGTCCTTCTTCATCCCTTATTTGACCATCATGACATATTCCTAATGGTGAATATGAAACACCCGGACCAATTGATGAATGATCATTTGAAAACCCTTCTACATGGTCATCTTGTATTTGAATACTCATATTAATGCAGTAGTCATCCGGTATTGGGTTTTTTTTATTTGGCTGATTAATACATGATAAAATAAAATCTTCTGAATTAGAAACCTCTGGATTTATATAATTGCATTGATTTAAAACTTCTAAATAATCTGTATAATCCATTCTTAATATATATATTAATATGTATATTTAAATTTGATTATAAAATGTAATACATCTACAAACGAAACTAAATGGATACATTTTATGAAACCACAAATATTTCTTATAAAACACTTAACATTTTCGAAGCCATGTATATTGTCGAAAGAGACAAAATAACCATTGAAATAAAAAAACGTTTTAAAGAAAAATATAATATAGATATTAATACAGATGGATCAAACACCAAGACAAATAATATTCTTGCCACCGATATTTCAAACGATGATGATTAATCCAGAAAGTGATATTATAGAAACTTCTTTTAATGAACAAGAAAAACATATCAAACCATTAGAAGAAACATTCAAACAAAATTTAAAAGAATATATCATCACAGAAGAGGATATTAAAAAAAACTTGGGATGCGCAATCTGTCAAGGAAGTTTTAATTTAAATGACAAATTTATAAAATTACCATGTGGTGGAACCGAACATTTTTTTCATAAAGGAGATACAGAAGAATGTGATGGGATATTTCCATGGTTTAAAGAAAATAATACGTGTCCTGTGTGTCGTCATGAATTCCCTTCAGAACCTGAACCTGAACCTGAACCTGAACCTGGACCTGAACCTGAACCTGAACCTGGACCTGGACCCGGGATTACTAATATTTTTGAAAGTATGTCCGTTTTAACACCCGAACAAATATCTGGATTCGGATTTAATAATGAAACCTTAACAGGGTTAAATATAAATCAAATAAACCATACGGGTAATTTCATTAATTTTTTAGAAACCATAACAAACAACACCGCCGTTGAGCAACCGAGTGAGCAACCGAGTGAGCAACCGAGTGAGCAACCGAGTGAGCAACCGAGTGAGCAACCGAGTGAGCAACCGAGTGAGCAACCGAGTGAGGGATTGAATATATTTTCTTATATTAATGATATAATGAGAGAAGAAATTATAAGACAAAGAGAAGAAGAAGACCTACAAAATGCGATTTTACTATCTATGGACGAAAGATAATATTTGTAATATATATATATGTACCGACTATACAAACGTGCACTATCTATTTTATTAATCATAATTTTAATCATTTTAATAATTTTACCTGAATATCCTTCAAAGAATATAATTGATGATAATATTATATATATTGAAGATTTTTTAGATACAAGCGATTATGAAAAAATAAAATTATTGGACAAAGACAGAAATAATTTTATTTTTGAAAACTTTCGGTATAGTAAGCCCTTGTCAAAAGATTCGATCGCACATTATATTTTTTATGATAAAAAATATATCCATAAAATTCAAAACTATGTTGGAGATAAAATATTTAGTTCTAAATTCCCAATTGAACATCGTTTTTACCATAAAGAATCAACTGGGATGAAAATGCATAAAGATACCCTTTTATATTCTAAACCTCAATATGAAGCAATCTATACAATACAAAATAATTCAAAAAGTATGACTAAATGGAATGACGGGAATGGGGTGGAACAAAAAGTATGGACAAAACCTAATTCTTTATTAGTAGTTAAAGCAGATAATTATTATCATTATGTTACACCGCCTATAATAGGAGAACGTGAAATATTAAAGCTTATTTATACTCAAACAAATCAAATTAATTCTAACTATATCAATGAAATGAAAAGGTTTAATAAGTTTAATTTATGAAAACAAAAATTATCATAAATATAAATGAGCAATATTCAAAATATAAATAGCGCACCTGAATATATTTCTGATTTTTTAAATCAGAACATGGTTAAGTTAAAAGAAATATATGAAAATAGTAAAAAAGAAATGGGGGAAGGATGCTTGGGTTTCAAATGCAGTCAAAAAGATAATAAAATGGATGTATTTTATATGGATGAAGTAAAAATGATAGAACAAATAAATAAAGAATCGTGGGAACAGTTGAAGAGTACGATTGGAGATAAAATGTTATATTTAATCAATGATCTAGACCGTAATGCTATATTTTTAATATATATCTGAATATAAATATATTACACTAATAATAATGGAACAAAAAACTATTTCTAAAATGATGATATTTTTATTTATATTTATATGTTACGTATTTATACAGATTATTAGTAATTACCAAAACAAAAAACCTCACATAGAATATATTAAAAGCAAAATACGTCCTAGTTATGGCGATGAATTCTATAATTATTATGGGAATGGTGTTTCAGAAAATAATAATAAACCCCCACCTGACAATATTAATGAAATAATTGTCGAAGGTTTTAGGTTTCAATCTGACGAAGAAGCGATTATAGAAACACATAAAAAATGTCCTGTAATGGAGGGAAATAATACACAACTCACAAATTGCATTCAATTCCCTAATAATACTATGGATGGTTTACCATGGGCGGTTGACGCGGGATTTTTAATATCTGTTTGTTGTAACGACTGTATAAATAAAATACAAAACTCACTTAATAATGATGATGGTGTTTATAAAATAATTTATAAGGATGACAATTATATACTTACGGTAAGTGATGAAGAAAAACAAGTTGTATTTCCATGTAGTAGGGAAAATTCTAGTATGATACGGAAAGTTTTAGAAGAAAATTAATATTTTATTACTTCATTATTATTGTCAATTACAAAATATTCATTTATCAACCATGATTTACCAAGTTGCCAATGTTTTAATGCATATGATTTAGGGTATTTTTTACAGGGGAACTCTATGAATCCCTTTTTATTGCGAAGTTTTTTGGTTTTTTGTTTTGTTTTTTTCTTACCATGACATTTATTTTTCGAAGCTTTTCGGTATGGTGGATCTTGTCCTGGTGTATATTCTTCTACAAATGGATAAAAATAACTTGAAGGGAATATGTGTACGTTATCTGTTTTATGGATACCCTCCCTTAAATATCCTGGACCCGTTTCAAAATCAACCGCTCTTTCATAAAAATCAATCTTGTCAAGGTTATTTTTATTTAGTAATCTTTTAAGGATAATACTTTTTTTAACAGCGCCAAAAAAAGAGTTTGATAATATCGGTGCATTTTTGAAACGTGGATATTCATTACAACCAACAAACTTTTCGGTTCTATTTAGCAACTTATACATTGATTTTAAAATCTCGAATGTAGTGTCAAAATAGAACCCTCCATGATTATAAATTATTTCTAAACGCATTAGATCTGTTATTTGGGCCCATTTAGAATATGTAAGTGGTTCCAATTTAAAATCATACATTTTTTCTCCATATTCATCTTTCATTTGTTTTCCATGTATTCTTTTCGCTTTCCTTATATATTCAATTGTTTTAGGAAAATGTTTTTTTTTTAAATCGTCATTCCCCCATATTTTTATTTCAAACTCTGGGAGGTATTTACGAAATGATTTTAAAAATAATTTTAAGTAATCTGGCTTTTCACCACCAATCCAAATAATATGGACTTTTAGCGGTATGGGTGATATCCATTCTTTCATATATATAAACTATATATATTTAATTTATTCTTAAGAACATATTAATTAATTCTTTTGTGATTGGTGTTTTTTGAGTTATTTTCATCCTAACCATGAACTCATTTATTTTTTGATTGGAAAAACCTTGTTTTAGTAGTGCATTTTTAAGAGTTTTGTTTTCGTAATTAGAAGATGTATTCATATTCGTAGGTTGTATAGAGAATGATACACCCTCCGTAGCCCTAATTTGTTTGATATATGTGTTATCCGTGTCTTTAATCTCATTATTTATTTTTTGTTTTGCCAATGACCCCTTTACCATGGGATTCTTTGCCATGGGTTTCTTTACCACTGGATTCTTTGCCATGGGTTTCTTTACCACGTGATTCTTTGCCATGAGTTTCTTTACCACCGGTTTCTTTGCCATGGGTTTCTTTACCACAGGTTTCTTTGCCATGGGTTTCTTTACCACGGGTTTCTTTGCCACGGGATTCTTTGCCATGGGTTTCTTTGCCACGGGATTCTTTGCCACGGATTTTTTTATCATTTCATCATCCGAACTTTCATCCGAACTTTCATCCGAACTTTCATCCGAACTTTCATCATAATCAGAACTACTTGAAAAAAGTTCTTCATCTGAATCATCATATAATAAACTGCTCTTTTGTTGAACTTTTTCAGAAGTCAACTGAATGTGTTGTTTATGGACAATATTTTTAAGGGTTTCAATTGTATCATGGTTACCTTGGTTTTTTATTAATTCTATTTTTAATTTATGTTTAACATCAGTTAATTCTCTCGAAGTTTCATAATGTTCGTTTAATTTGTCTTTTAACATTTTATTTTCCATATCAGATGATATAAATTTACTTTGTTCTTTTTTTGCATTGTTCAAGTCTGCTTGAATATGATATACTTCATTTTTATATTTTTGTATTTCTTCATCTTTCTCAAATAATTCTTGTGCCATCGTGTTCATCCGGTACTTATCATTATTATAATTCGTTACATTCATATAAGGATTTACATTCTTTGAGGGTACCATTGGATTTTCATTTCTTTTAGGTAATAATTCTATTACAGGTTCTTTCATATTATGGTATGTATTTGTTTTAAGTGAATAAGAAGGTGCGCCATTTGTTTCATTTATAGAAGGGGGGGGTATATTTAGAGATTTATTAATAGTATTGTTTGTTTTTGATGGATTATAATTCGGTATATTACTAAATGATTCTAAAATGTGATTTGTTTTGTGATTAGATTGATTTCTTATTAAATTAATAGGTTTATTCATCATATCTCCAAGTTCAAACATGCCCATCTTATTATCACCACCATAAAGATTATTATTTCCATTACGACCATTATCTCCATTAAGGTTTTTATTAAAAGAAAGTGTATTAATCATAATATCATCTTGTAACTTATTGATTGGTTTGTGAAAATCCAAAAGTTGAGAGTTTTTATCCCATGTAGAGCGTATTGGGTCAATATTTAAATTATTATTATTATAATATCTTTTCATAATTTAATGATAGTATATACAAAAAATAAATTAAAAAAACTAATTATTTTTTTTTGCTTTTCGTTTTTTTAGATTTTTTAGAACGGCGTTTCTTCTTCTTTTGTGTTCTAGATTTCTTATTGTTTGGTTTATTGTTTGCTTTATTTTCTTTTTTGGGTATTTTTGTGATCGTTTCATCTGATAACCCTGTTATTATTTTATTTGCTGAATCAATTTTTTCATTTAATAACTGTTGCATATATTTATGGATATCTCTACTTTCTTTATCTTTATCTTTCAATGCATCTTTTAAATTATCTTCGTTCATTTGAGATTGCGCCATGAATTTTTTTTCAGCATTATTTTTATATTCTTTTAATTTTTTTTCTAATTTGAGTATGACATTCGTCAAATTATGGATTGTTTCTTCTTGTTCATTAATTAAACTATCATCTTTCACTTTTTTCACACGACCATTACCTTTATATTTTTCAAAAACATCTGATAATTTATCATGGTTATCAACAAGCTCTTCATATTTCGAAATAAGGTTATCAATACCTTTAATATCACTATGTTCTATATTTAGAGGCAACGAAGGATCTTGTGATTTTAGATACATATTAATTGTATCGACTATTTCTTCATTATTCACTTCTCCTTCATCTTCATCTTCATCTTCACCTTCTTGTTTTGATTTATCATCTGATCGGGAGAATAAGAAATCAAAAATACCTTTCTTTTCTTCTTTCTTTTCTTCTTCTTCTCCTTCTTTTTTATCGATGCCAACACCGAAAACAGGGTCTAATGATCTTTGTTCTTGTCGTTGTTCTTGTCGTTGTTCTTGTCGTTGTTCTTGTCGTTGTTCTTGTCGTTGTTCTTGTCGTTGTTCTTGTCGTTGTTCTTGTCGTTGTTCTTGTCGTTGTTCTTGTCGTTGTTCTTGTTGTGGTTTTAGATTATATTTTGATTCAAATCTTTTCTCAAAATCTTCTTGAGCTTTTCTTCTTTTTAATTGGTCTATTTTTTTATCTTCTGCTTCTTTTTCATTTTGATTTCTTTTGCATTCATAAAGATCTTTTGCTAGACGATCTTTATAATACTCTATATTTCTCATTATACCTGAATTATTATATTCTTCTGGTGTAGGGTTTTTATTGATTACTTTTTCAATTCCAACGATACATTTTTTCCATTCCTTATTTATTTTTGGGAGTCTTAAAGAACTTAATGTATCTGATAAGAGTTGTTCTGTTTTTTTTTCGGAAGTTTGTGGCGTTTGAATTATTTCGGAAGTTTGTGGCGTTTGAATTATTTCGGAAGTTTTTTTATTCGCTTGTGGGGATACGGGTATTGATGTAGGATACCCTACATTCGGTACTGTCTGTATATCTGTAATATCAGGAGTGTTTGGAGAGATGGGTTGATCTTCTTTTTTATCAACTTTTATATATGGTGGTGGCGGAGGAACTTTTGAGATTGAAAACATCTATATAATTAATCAATTATTTTATTTTAAAACCAGAATAATTCTTTTGTTACCATCGGAAAAAGAGATTTATATTTATCTATCACATAGATTGTTAATTTTTGAGTTTCTATCAATGGACTTTTACGAGTCCATTGATTCCACGAGTGCAATATATCTGAAAGGTATTTTAATCGTTTAAAATAACCCCTCGCTCTTTTTAATCTCCATTCACATTGCATTGCTTCGCTTTTAGTTGCGAATCCATCGACGATACAAATTGGTTCCCAGATAGTATCATGGTTTGTTGTATATTTCGCTCCACCCTTTAAAATACTATTATGTTGAAGCCATCTTTTAAAAAAATCGTTTGTCATACCAATATAAGAACGATCATTATTTGATTTAAGTATATAGACACAATACATAGATAAGAATAATATATTAATAATATATTAATATAATATATTATTATGAAATATATAATCTTTTTATGTATTTTAATAGGTATTTACTATCAACTATATAAACGTTTCCCCGATTCATTTATGCCAAAACATCATTTATATTTTACAGTCTTCACAGTATGTTATTTAATGTTGTATTACTTTATGTCATTTCAAAAAAAGTTTATGTATAATGTAGTTAAAAGTGTAAAAGAAGTTGATGAAAAACCACTGTATGATAGATATTCAAACTTATATAAGGAAAATCAAATGGAAGGATTGAGGTACAATTTAGCAATGAAACAAAATTGGAGATGTTTAAATTGTCAAAATCATATTTTACAAAAAGATATTCATCAACACCGTATCCATTATATTACACCATTACAATATGGTGGCCAGAATACAGTTCATAATTTGGGTATTAAATGTAAGACTTGTTCCGAATTTAGTCCCTTTTAAACTTTATTTTTTTTTAAAAAAGCATCTATATCTTTTTTTTCTCTTTTATCAGATAAATAGTGAATAATTTCCCCATTATTTTTTACTAATACAATGGACGGATAGCTTTGAATACTATAATGTTGTATTAAGTCTTGATTTTTATCATTGATAAGGACTTTTTTAAGAGTCAAGTTACTTTTATTATAAAATTGTTTAAGAGAACTCCATTTTTTGTTAAAAAGTTTGCAATAATGGCACCAATCGGTTCCAAAATAATACAAGATATGTTTTTTTTTCTTGATAGTTCTACTTTTCTTACTTTTTTGACTTGTCCCACCTGATTTTTCTTTGATGATATCTTTATGATATTTTATTAATAAATCTCTCAATATTTTATTTTTTCGAAAAACATTTGATTTCGAAATTTTAATTACAAAATCATCATCTAATTTTTTAATCTCTTCTCCTTTCATTTCTCCAAACGGAAATTGTTCTTTCTTCAGAAAATTATTTATTTTTTTTTCAGATTTAGTATCATAGTCTTGATATTCAATGATTTTAAAATTATAATTATATTCTCCATATTTATCTTTTACTTTATCGCGACACACTTGTAGGTAGTTATTTTTAATTTTATCAACATATTTTTCGTACTCATTAATAAGATTTGTAATCTGTTTTTGGGATTTACTAAGTCTCTTATAAATATCGTCTCCCTTTTTGATATCTTTAAGATATTTAAACTGAACATCATTTTTTGGGGATAGTTTTTTGAAAACATCTCTATCAAACGAAACTTTGGTCCCGTGTATCTGTGTATCAGATATAAAGAATTTATGTAATTCAGGATAATTTACCATCCCCCAAATAATAACTTCATTAAATATTTCATATGAATAAGAAATATTATCATAATTATCCCCCGAACCATCTGCAATTGCTAATGGGAATCTAACATTTTTTTTATCCCATGCTTTTAAATATGGTTGATATTTTTCATTTGATTTAATAATTGTACCAATCGGTTGTTTGAACCATGGTTTGGGATTAAAAGCCGCCATATGAATACCAAACGAATTACATGGGTCTCTTGACCAACTTTGAAACGCAAATTCAATAAACTTCCATTTACCACTATATCTTTTTGTAAGGTAATTTTGCTCTGGATAACAATATGAATTTTTTATAAAAACCATACCCATTGGATCATTAAAATCAAATGAATAAAATCCCTTATGTTTCTTTTTGGGGCCCATCCATTTTTCTAATGGTGAAGATAATTCTTGAATCATTGCATTATATTCATCTAAATTAGGTTCAATAACTAATAACCCAGCATTAACATCTGCCCCGGTTGGTTTATCTACATCGGTAATTTCTTTAGGTATAAGCTTACCATGTTCTAAATAATCACATCTATCCCATTGATATGATTCTAAATAGGGTGCCTTTTTACGATATTCTACAAATCCAGCGGGACAATCAACCATAAAAAGAGAATCATAATAGTTGAGCGGTACTAAATCCGAATCAACAAAACAAACTTTCTCATATGGAAATAATTTTGGATTAAAAATATGTAATTTAAAGAAAACATGAACATATGGATGTTGTTTTGTATAATTTGGACAATTATCGAATAAATCTTTATTTATCATAACCGTTTTAAGGTCTCCTTCACCACCCATATCATATGGAGAAATATAAGGGACATATATTACCTTATCAAATACAACTTCTAATTTTTCTTTATCTTTTTTAGAAATATCGTGTGTAATAAAACAAATAACATCTGCATTTGTATGTTGTCTTTTTAAACCGAGGGCAGCAAGTATGCAGCCATCAAGGTAAGCTGGTTTACCATTTTTTGGATTTGGGAACATACCCACCGCATACGCAAACCTTTTCTTACCATCTTTAATCATAAAATTTCTTTTTGGGACTTTAATATTTAAGGTTGGTTTACAGAAAATAAAACTATCTAAATAATTTGTAAATGGGTTTTCCGGACACCCTTTCTTGGGTTCAACTTTTTTCCTTGCATTTTTTTTTGTAATTATTTTATACTCTGTGTATTCATCTGTTTCTTTTTTTTTAAAAAAATCTAATGTTGGAGGCCTGACATATTCAATACCCTGAACCGAATTTAGAGCAACAATTGAATCTTCATCCATATGTATATTATATGATAATATTTAAATTATATTTAAGGTTTGATTGCTATAAATATATAAATGGAACAAAAAGATTTAAAGAATGTTTTAGAAGATACAAAATTGACAGAAACAAAAACCGAATTCAAAAAAAATGTAACTGTACATAAAAAACCAATGCAGTTAAGAGATATAGAAAACCGTAGCTCAAATACGAACCGCGAAAATAAAATCGAAACACCCGAAAATATTAAAAAACTCTTAAACGAAGAAAAAAAAACAACCTTTAAACAACCGTGGAACAAGTTAGATATGGGTATGAAATTAAATCGTATTCGGCTTTTTTCAGAAGAAAAAGCGAAGGAACATAAATTAACAAAAGATAAACAAGACGAATTAAGAAATAAACTATTTGATATCTGTCGTTCAAATAAATTAAATAAGGTTACAGAAATTAATTATGACAATGAAGAATGTAAAATAATAAGTATTAAAAATCTTGAAATCAAAGATTCAAAGATATATTATACAAATGATATAAAAAAGCATAAAAAAACAACAAAATCCAAATCAAATATCGACCGATTAATTTCTTCAAAGAGATAATTAAAAATCCGCATCGGTTGAAAATACATTTTCAGAAGTTTCAGAATTGGCAATATTTGCATATTCTCCGACACGTTTTTCAAAAAAGTTTGTTTTCCCTTGTACCGATATCAACTCCATCCATTCAAATGGATTTTCCGAATGATATTCTTTTTCTAAACCAAGCATAAGCAATAAACGATCCGAAACATATTCAATATATTGTTTCATAAGTTTTTGATTCATACCAATTAGTGCACATGGTAAAGATTCGGTGATAAATTCTTTCTCTAATTCTACCGCTTCTTTTATAATTTTTAGAACAGTTTCCTTGGGCGGTTTATCGACCAACATAGAATGTATAAGGACTGCAAATTCGGTATGCAAACCTTCATCACGACTAATTAATTCGTTGCTATGACATAATCCAGGCATCAATCCACGTTTTTTCAACCAAAATATGGAACAAAACGAACCAGAAAAAAAGATACCTTCCACAGCGGCAAACGCAATCACACGTGTTCCAAATGTAGCATCTTTATCATCAATCCATTTTAAAGCCCAATCAGCTTTCTTTTTAACACTTGGTATGGTTTCGATCGCATTTAGGAGTTTGCTTTTCTTAACAGTGTCTTTTACATATGTATCAATGAGTAATGAATATGTTTCTGAATGTATGTTTTCCACAGCTATTTGGAAACCATAAAAAAACTTTGCCTCTTGAATTTGAACTTCATTATAAAATCTTTCTCCTAAATTTTCATTGACAATACCATCGCTCGCTGCAAAAAAAGCAAGGACATTTTCTACAAAATACCTTTCATCATCATTTAATTTTTTCTGAAAATCATTATGATCTTTCGATAAGTCTAATTCTTCTGCCGTCCAAAAATTCGCTTCTGCTTTTTTATACATTTTCCAGACTTCATTATGTTTAATCGGAAAAATAACATATCGTTTTTCGCCATCTGACAAAATTGTTTCCATTTTACCAGCCATTTCAATAATACTACTTTATATTTTTTTAAATATTATTTAATTTTTATATTTTTATATTTTTTTAATTTTTACATTTTTATAATTTTTATAATTTTTATAATATAAATATATAAAATGAAAATAGCAGTTTTTGATATTGATGATACTCTTATTATACATGGAAATGGGAGTCAAGATTATTATCGTTTTTCAACAAACACTTTTTTTAGAGAATTATTAGAAAGTAAAAATTTCGACAAAATATACATTTATACAAATGGTACTTATGGACATGGATTTAGAGTTGTTAATCACCTTAATATTAGCGATAAAATATCATTTATTTATGCTCGTGATAATTTAAAAACATTATTATATCCCAAACATATGAAACCTCATATGGATTCATTTCAGTTTGTAAATAATTCATTAAAATATGATGCGGGTATTTTAAATGATAAAAATGAAGATCATGAGATTTATTTTTTTGATGATTTGAAAAATAATCTTGAAACTGCAAAAAATATAGGCTGGAAAACAATATTAATAAAACCTGAAAATAGTAACGAGGTTTACATAGACTATTCTTTCCCTAATATTTACTCTGCATTAATCAATATGGATATTTAAAAAAAATTGTTCAAAACTTTGTTAATAATCGTTTCATTCTCACCACCTTCTTTACTATTTGCGGTATGATAAATTTCGTTATTTTCTATATAAATATCATCCGCCATACCATCCATATCATCATCCATACCATTCTCCATATCATCCTCTTCTTCTTCATCAAAGTATGCTATTGCATGAACATTCTTTTTTAAACCTTCCATCATATGACATCTTTCTTTTAATTCCGTAAGCATGTTTTCGACATAGTAATAATATTGAATTAATTGTTTCAATAATAAGTTATGTATGTGGTAATAATTTGAAAAAATATGATGGATATTTTCGGGGATGGTAGTATCGTTTTCATCTTTTTCACTCAATTTAAGGTATAATGCTTTATTTTTAATTGATAAATCTATAAATTGTGTCATGTCTGTTTTTTTCATAGATTGAATCATTTCCCCTATTTCTTTTAAGTTATTTTCCATATATTCAATACTTTCTTTACACATACCGATACCTGTATGAAAATGTTTATCAAGTGGATGAACTTGTTCTTTCTCTATTTTTAACGGTATATTATTCTCAATTGTAGTTAAATGTTTAATCTCATCACATACCTTACACGAACGTTCATATTTAGGTTTATTTTGGGTATTTCTATCGAAGAAAGAATTTTTAAATGGTACATCAATAACAAACATATAATCTGAATCATACCATTCCTGATTAATAGAATCCATCATAGTTTGTACAATTTGATTTTTTTTTAATTCATTTATTCTTTTGTGAAAACGCCCAAATATATTCGCCAGAATATCTAATAAATTATCCTTATTAATATTATTATAGGATAATAACAAATTTAAAAAAGAGATCTTGCTTACTGTATCCCTCCTCCTATTTGAGATAGAGATTGGATCTTGTAATCTCCGATTACCATCTAATAAAGATTTTAATAACTCTTGATAGTCTATTATTATCCAATTGTCTGCCATTATAATTAATAATAATATAATTTTTTAATCTAACAACCTTAAACGATATATCCAACCATTTTAATATTTTTATTATTTTTAATTACATATTTTTCCCATGCATTTGCCTCTTTATGTGCATGGTTACCTTCGAATAAATCTGTCGGTGAATCAGGATAAACCTTTGGATTTAGATAATGCTTATTTGCTTCTACTCCTTTTAAGATACTTGCACCACCAGGATGCTTTGAAATCCAGTTTGAAATATCATAAACATTCTTTTTCCCATCTACTTCCAAAATAATCCATTCATCTTCATCTAATACATCACTTAATGTTAATAACCCTTTTTTCTCTACTTCTTTTTTCACTTCTTCTTTTTTCTCTACTTCTTTTTTATCTACTTCTTTTTTCACTTCTTCTTTTTTATCTTCTTCTTTGATTTCAAATTGAGGGGTAATATCTTCACATTGAAATTCATACTTAACTTTCTTATATTGTTTAAGTGATGGGATCATATGAAGTATTTGATGACATGTATCTAATGCACCTTCAATCCATCCCTGTTTTAAAGAAAAAGCTTCTCCACAAATATATATTTCTTTATTTTTGAATGGTTTAAGAATATCTTTAGAAACTTTAATGCTATCTTCGCCCATTTTCCATACATGAAATCCGTCGTTCCAGTAGTGTGTTGAAATAAATTCTGGTTTTGGAGGAGTAATTCCGAATAAATCTTTAATTTCTTTGTGAATTGCTTTAATAAGATAATCTTCTCCTAATACATTGTATGAATTCCAATATTCCGTTAGCTTACCATCCATGTATGATATCATAATTAATCCATTATCGGGGTCTATTGGGATAATTTGTCGTATATAATTATCTGTTATAGTCCTTTTAATGTTTTTAAACCATACATCTTTTGAAGGATATTTTGCATAAATGCGGAGTAACGGACATGGTTTAACTGATTTTATCATTGATAATCCTTTAAATATTTCGAACTTATTTAATGATTGCTGTGGGATTGCACAAATAAGGTGTTTGAAATAAAAGGATATATTTTTATCAGTAACAACATGACCATCATTAATTTCTTTGATAGATGTTCCTGTTTTAATAATCGTCCCATTGAGTAATAATTTATTTTTCATACGTTCAATTATTTGCGAAAGACCATTTTTTAAAATATAATAATGATTATCTCCAAATAAATCTACTTCGAACATATGAATCGCTGCATCGGCATTTAAATCAACAAATTCAGAATCATATCCGAAAGCATCTTTAATATACATCGCAGTTTCATGGTCAAAAACAAGAACAAGATATTGAAAAAATGTAATTCTTTGAAGTTCTTTCTTTTCGAAATTATCTTTTGATTTAAGTGAATTTTTAAGAAGTAAAAATGGATCAAGTTTAACCCATTTTGATTGGTAAGGAAAATCTTTTTTCTTTTTTCTTAAAATAAAGTCAATTTCTTGGGGTAATCTTACTAAATCATCCCTTAAATCTAAATCATGAATCAAAGAAATAAGTTTACCATGTGAACTATGTATCCTTGCCGCCCCCGCCTCAAAAAAAGAACCATTTTTTTCAACTGTTTTAATGCGACCACCAAACTCTTTATCACCTTCAAATAAAATCACTTTTAATTTTGTTGGTAGTAATTTATAAGCTAAAAAAAGACCTGAAACACCTCCACCAATAATTACAATATCATAATCATAATTAGAGAACATTATACTATTATTTATAAAAAGATTTTAAGATTTAATTTATAAAAAGATTTAATTATTGTAACATACCTTTCATTTTTAATAATTTGTATCCGTGATAAAGCATAATCAACAAACCGGTAAACATCAACATTAAAAAAACATTCAAATGTGTTTCATCTTTGCATTTTTCAGATAATACCTTCCCTGCATATCCTCCGTAAAGTAAAAGAGGTCCACCAAAGAAAATATGTATTAGATAAATAAAAGAGTAATCCATTATAATAATGAATATATAAAAATATAAAATAGGATTTTAAGTAAAACGGCTGTATAATTTATATACCGAAATAAGAATCATTATAATCCCCAAAATACATTGTATCAATAATTGTTTTTCTTTTGGTATTTTTGAATCAGAATCATCTGCAACTTCTTTAATAATATCACGCATTGAAAATCCAACAAAGGCTACATATATACCGGTTAATAATAAAAGAATATCATAAATAATATTTATCATTTATATAATTAATAAATATATTATTTTATTAATTATATATATAATAAACCTCTTAAAAATGGAGTTTTACATACTAGGGGATATGGGGAGTGGTGAAGTATCTCAATACATCGTTGCAAATGCTTTAAAAAACCATATCAATGATAAAAATACATTTGTTTGTGGATTAGGAGATAATATATATGAAGAAGGGTGTACCAGTATTAATGATAAACAATTTATCACAAAGTTTGAAAAACCTTATGAATATATATCTGATAAAACTAAATTTTATATGTGTATCGGTAATCATGATTACGGAACATATTATGGAAAGGGAAATTCATTAAATCAGATAAGATATGGATTACGTTCAAAAAAACAGGGTAAAAAATGGATTCTTCCAAATAATTATTATACTTTTACGAAAAAAACAAAAGATGTAAAAATAGATTTTTTTGTAATCGATACAAACCTTTATAATCAAACAGAAAAAGAAATAAAAAAACAAGTAAAAGATATTACAAAATCGATCAATGAATCAAATGCCGATTGGAAAATAGTATATGGACACCACACATGGCGTAGTATCGCTGGTCATGGAAATGCAGATGAAATATTAGAAAGATTTCTACAGGATATATATTATAAATCCAATTTTGATTTATATATGTGCGGACACGATCACAATAAACAAATGATTCATATGAAAATGAAAAATGAAAAAACGTTACCGTTAATTGTTTGTGGTACAGGTGGCAAAGTGTATGGAGATAAAATAAATTTCAAAAAAATAAAAGATGATTCTAAATTAATTTATCATTCAAATAAGTTAGGATACGGAAATATTAAAGCAACAAAACATAAATTAAAAATATCTTTTCTAGATGAATCAAATAATGTCGAAAAAGTATTTGATATTCAAAAAAAAAATATACCATATAATATAAAAATGGCTCGTCACAAAACTAGCAGAGGAAGCAAAGGACGTAACTCCAGAACCAGAACTAAATCCAGAACTAAATCCAGAACTAAATCCAGAACTAAATCCAGAACTAAATCCAGAACTAAATCCAGAACTAAATCCAGAACTAAATCCAGAACTAGAACACGTTCGCGATCACGTTCAAGAACTAGGGCTAGAGGAAAAACAAGGGGGAGAAGAGTTTACAGAGGAGGGGATGGACATGAACCAGTACAATCGACCTGTGGACGTTAAAAAAAAATCTATGTAAAAGTATAAATGAACGATCACGAATTACAACCGGCAAGTTATCACCCTGGATTAGATGATCCAACAATTGGAACCGGTGTCCCCGTTTCACCACCCGACACTGTGCCTGGTTATGCCCAAATTACCCCAGAAGATTTTCAACGTGGAGGAAGTCGTCGTCGTGCGAAAAAACGTGGTGGAGGAAAATGTCATTGCAACCCTAAAAAGAGAGGAGGTAAAAAAAAGAAAAGATCTAAATCGCGGCGTTCTAAATCAAGATCTAAATCAAGATCTAAATCAAGATCTAAATCAAGATCTAAATCAAGATCTAAATCAAGATCTAAATCAAGATCTAAATCAAGATCTAAATCAAGATCTAAATCAAGATCTAAATCAAGATCTAAATCAAGATCTAAATCAAGATCTAAATCAAGATCTAAATCGCGTTCTAAATCAAAGAAAAAATCACGTAAATATAGTCGTAAAAGGCGTTAAATTATATCATTAAATTATATCATTAAATTATATCGTTAGTAATACTTTTTAGAATAATATATTACAATATAATATATTATGCCTAATAAAAAAAACCTTACAAAGAAAAAGAAAGGTAAAGGGAGGAGAATAAAAAAAAATAAACGTACAAACTCCAAAAAATATTCTCAAAAAATTAAGCCAGAAAAAATAGACCGTATTTTATCAAATATACATTTATTATTATCATTCCCTTCAATTGAATTTTTACCATCAACCAATATATTTCTTAAAAACAACACAGGACACTACATTCAAATGATAGATTATCAAGAATTGGGGAATATTATTAATCAAAAACCAAACTATAAAAAATCACCTACAATTCAAAAAATATTTAATTATCAATCTTATGGATTAGAAAGATCTGAAGAAATGGTCTTTAATTATAATAATATTAAGTGTGATAACCTCGTAATTAAAGAACAGAAAAACTACAATGTAAAATTACTATTTTTATACTTACTTGAATGCAATATTTTTGAGAGATTAAAAGAAATTATTCAACTTGGAGGTGAAGGAGATTATGATCTTGAAAAAATGATAGATTATGATCTGAAACAGAAAAAGGATGAATTTGAAGATTATAAAAAGAAAGAATTAGAAGAACAGAAAGAAAAGGAATTGGAACAGGTGAGAGAACTTGAACGTGAAAAATTTAAAGAAAGACAAAAAATAGAAGAAGAACAGAGACTACTAAAACAAGTAGAGATAGCAAAAGAAGAAGAAAAAAAAGAAGAAGACTTTGAAAAAGAAATACAGCAACAAACACAGAAGGTGATTGAAACAAATGATAAAGGAGAAAATATAAATAACGACATTAATGAAAAAATAATAGACGAAAGAAAAACATTAAATGAAATTGAAACCGAAAAAAACGAAATCGTAGAGAATTTGAACGATAATATGAATATAGAAGCTAGAGAAATAGATCAAAACCTTCAAGAAAAAGAAGAACTTGAAAAAAGGTTAAAAGAAGAAAGAAAAGAAATGATTGAAAAAGCGATAAAAGACAGGCATGAAGTAGAAAAACGCATCGATATAAAACTCCAAGGATTTGAAGAATTTTTGGAAAATCGAAAAGTTACAAATGTTGCTAAAAATTCTTATGCATTGTATAATGTAAATTGGTTTAATGTATGTTGTGGATTTGAGAAGTTAGACGATAGTTTTGAAGAAGAAGTACAAAAACAAATTATCGATATGGGGATAGTAATCGATGAATCTGAAATAAAAGAAAATCTACTTCGCCTTTTTGAAGAAAAAAGAGAATTAATAAATTTTAAAAGGATGATAAAAAATAGATTAATCTCTTGTAGTGAGATAGAGCCACCTGCATTTTTTGAAAAGTTATTTACAAATTCTTTTGGTACATTCAAACCATGTGATAAAAGAGCCCCGCAATCACTATTATATCTTTATGATGACTATCGTACGTTTTTAGAAAAAGATATTTTCTTAACAAAATTAGATAGAGTCCTTATATTGATTTATTGTGAAACAAGACAACATCATTTATCAAAATACATTTCTTTAGAAATTATAAGGAGAGAAAATGATTCAAAACGTAAAAAAAATATAATCTCATTACTTGACAAATTAATGTCTTCTGATAAATCAATTATAAGACACAATGAAAAATTATTAGAACAACAAACAAAGCTTAAATATGAACAATACAAAAGACAAAAATTAGAAGAAGAAAGAGAAAGGAATAATATTAAAAATATGGTTAGTGAAAATAATATTATCCTACAAAAAAATAAGCTTGGAAAATTAGTTGAAGAAAGAGAAGAAAAAATCGAAGAAACAAGAGAAATTGCAATAAAGAGAAACAACGAAAATCCCGGGTTTCTTTCAAGGATAATTGACATTTTTGAAAATAATAAAAGTAGTCCTGTATTTGAACTTACCTTGACACCAAAAGAAAGGGAGGCATATCAAAAATCGGTTCAAAAAATGAAGGGTGGTATGTCAGTATCAAACGATAATCTGATAAAATATGGAGTTACAAATGAAAGTAAAAATGCACTCTGTAATAAAATAAAAGGCGAAAAAAATATTTACAAAGAACAAATGGATATGGTTAATAATTGTTTTAATTAGAATCCGGTCATTTCAAAATCGTCATCCATACAATTTTCATCTTCATTACTTTCTTCATCCCCTTGAAGTAGGGTATCTATATTATTGTCTGATACTTCTATAAAATCATTGGTAGTTAGATTAATATTTTTCATTTCTTCAATCATTTTTCTTTCATCCAAATAAATGTTACACATTCCAGTACCCGCTTTAATTGTTTGACCCATCATAATATTACTTGAAACACCATTTAATTTATCTTTTTCGCCGAAAATGCCAGCTTTAATCAGTTGATCTGTCGTATCTTCGAATGAACATTTTGCAAGAGGACCTGTATCTCCTCTATTAATCCCCTGTCTGTTAATTGCGGTTAAATACCCTTTGTTTGTCATAATATCACACAATAGTTCGATATGACGATTATTAATATACGATGCATCACTCATAACACCCGTAATTTCCTCAATCAAAATATTTCTTGCGGCTTCGATGCCAAGAACACGATATATTTCAAGGATATCATTTGAAAATGTATTAATGAAATCCACAAAAGGTGAATTAAATACATCGAGAAGATTGACGCCGTCTGTTTCAAGGATCCATGGTTTTTTCTGGATAATTTCTCCATCCTCCATCTTATAGATTGTTTTTTCACTCATAACAATATTTGTGATACCTTTAATCCCCTTAATAACAACATTATTAAGAATATCTTCTTGTATTTTCTTAAAGATAGAAAGTGCATCGCTTTGATCCGAAAGACCATTTAATAATGGATCTTCTTCACTCGGAAGTTCTGCTTTGATTGATAGACGCCCGATCAGTTGTTTCGAATTATCATCCGAATAAATAAATTGAAGTTTTTCATTATCATAGTTTGATATTGCAAGATAGATATCCTCCATAACGATTCCTGTTTCCATCATTAATTCTTTATTAAATGTAAATCTGATAACCCATGGAGCCGTTTCTTCATATTCAAAATCTTCTCCTTTTTCAATTTCAAGGAACTCCTTATATATTTCTAGAAAACCTTGATCTTCTTTAATTTCGGTTTCATATACTGTATTCTTTGGGTCATAAAATATTTGTGTCTTTGTAACAATATCTTTAATGACTGTATATTCAATTTTATTTTTAACATATTGTGATTTATTTTGATTTTCTTTAAAAGAAGCTTTTAGATGAATCGTTGTTGATGGTGATTTCAAATTCTTTGTAACACCTAGAAGCTCCCTCAAACGCGGAATGCCTCGTGTTACATTGGATTTCGAACTTACACCTGCATAATGAAATGTATTTAATGTCATTTGTGTAGCGGGTTCACCGATACTTTGTGCCGCAACCGCACCAACCATTTCTCCTGGACTGATAAGTGATTTTTCAAAAAGATATTTGATTTGTTTAGTAAGTGTATCGTATTCATTTTCTTGTATTTTAAATACATTAATAAGTATTTTTGGATGAAGATGAATATCAATTAATATTTCAATCACCTTATTGTTTTTAAAACGGTCTGTAATAATCAATGATTTTTTAAGTTTTTCATTTTCTTGAAGTATGTCTATTGGTGAAATATTGGATACATCTTTCTTCATTTTACACAGATTTCTTGTAATACGTTTTATATGGATTGGATAATTAATCGAATTATTCAGTTCTCTTCCTTCAAAGATATTTTCAAATATATATTTTTTATGATTAAGAATTTCATATAGACTTTCATCCAAAATTTTCTGATAATCTTTTGTTTTTTTCATTTTAGAGAAAGAGTCTTTTGTGATTACTTTATCCCACTCTTGAGATTCTTTATATAAGAATTTTTTAGCAATGTCATCTGTATTCATATTCATAATCATCAATGGTTGCGATTCAACAAATGTTGCATCCATACCATCTCCTCCATATGTAAATTGAATAACGCACCCCGAACTGTTCCTTACAGAATAATCATATTCTACACGTAAATCTTCCATAGACTTAACAAGTTTTCTTTGAATATACCCAGTTTCAGATGTTTTTACAGCTGTGTCGATGAGTCCTTCTCTCCCACCCATTGCGTGAAAGAAGTATTCTTGGGGAGTTTGACCCGAAATAAATGAGTTTTCTACAAAACCGCGCGCTTCTGAACTATCATCATATTTACTATAATGGGGTAGCGTGCGGTCTATGTAACCATATGGTATACGCTTACCATCCACATTTTGTTGTCCTAAACAAGCAACAATTTGCGCAATATTTGTTGATTTACCTTTGGAGCCACTATTAACCATATTTGTAACACGGTTCTTTTGATCTAGATTTTCAAGACCAATATTACCCGTTTGTCTCAATGTATCGTTTAGAAGTGCGTTTACTTTCCCTTCAAAGAAATCATTGTTTGATTGTCCCGAAAAGTTTTCAAAGATATTAAGATGTATTTCTTGAGAAATTTTATCAATTTTAATTTTATTTTCTTTAATAACATTTGATATTTTTTGATATGTTTTATTATCTGCAACCATATCACCAATACCCACACTAAAACCTTCAATTAATAGAAAATAAGAAACGATTTTTTGAAGGTCATCAATAAAATCCTTACATCTTTCAGGTCCAATATCATTATAAATTGTATGGATTAATCCTTTTGATGTTTTTGTGAACATTCCTTTATCTAATCCACCCGACAAAATCACCCCATTTTCAATTATAACTTTATTCATCATATCTTTCACTTCCTTGTTTTCTTTTAAATTATCGTATGCATCATTCTCCATCGTAAGATTGATATGGTTTGGAATAATATATGATAGAATACTTTTTCCCGACCAATATTCTACATTTTTACCATTTGCGTCTACCGACATAGTTGAATCTGGCATCATTCCATTAAAAGTACTCAACGTGCTAATAAGATTCATAACTTGAATTCTATTGAAATAGGTGGTTTCTACAACCGCTTTTGAAACACCTTCTTCGGATGATTTCTTTATAGGATATATATTTGTATTGTTTGAAAAGTAATATGAATCCGTATTGATCGATGGATATTCTATAATTTCACCTTTTGTGAGTTTATTAATACCAAGTAGTGTATCTTGAACAATTGTAATAATCGGTTTGTTTTCTCTTGGAGAAATAATTTGATAAACAACAGATGCAATATTCCTTAATTCAGAAACTGCTGCAATTGATTGAGGGGCGTGAAGGTTCATTTCATCCCCATCAAAATCTGCATTATACGGAGGAGTAACACTTACATTAAGACGAAATGTATTTCCTTTCATAACCCTGACACGATGGCCCATCATACTCATTTTATGAAGAGATGGTTGACGGTTAAAAAGTACAAAATCACCATTAATAAGATGTCTATGGACGATATCTCCATTTTTAAGTTCAATATCGCGAATATTCCTTTCTGTAATTGTTTTCTTAATACCATCTTGTTCAATGGACTTTACACCTGGATATTTTTTAGGTCCATTATTCAAAAGTTTAATTAATTTTTCACGATTATATTGATTTACAATTTCTGGGTAAGTTAGATTTTCGGCAATACTATATGGGACACCCAGTTCGTCAAGCTCAATATTAGTATCGGGTGTAATAACACTTCTACCTGAAAAGTCTACCCGTTTACCCATAAGATTATTACGGATTCTTCCTTCCTTTCCTTTTAATCTTTGTCTTATTGCTTTTAATGCCCTACCTGAACGATGGACAGATTGTGCTACACCAGGGAGTTCATTATCGATCATTGTAGCGATATGATATTGTAAAACCTTTGTCCAATCATTAATAACCTCCATACGACTATTACTTACTATTTTTTGCTTTAAAACATTATTACATTTGATAATATCACATAGTTTATGTGTAAGGTCATCGTCCATCCTTTGTGAATCATCCTGTTTCACAGAAGGACGAACCGCGGGAGGGGGGATCGGGAATACAGAACATATCATCCATTCTGGACGACACCACACATCTGAAAATCCCATAATATTAATATCTTCATCTGAAATATTTTCAAGGATACCTTTTACTTGTTCAACCGTTAGATGTTGTGTTTTCATTGCTTTATCATCTACATCTAGTTTCTTCCATACTGCATAAATACCATCCATACCTTCAACTTTTATTTTATCGGGTTGTTTTGCACCACATCCATCTTCAGTTTCTTGTCCACACCTAGAAATCTTCTGTGACATTTCATAAATACTATTCCAACGAGTTTTGTTATTTTTTTTCATTAGATGTTTTACTTTCGGAGAATCTTTATTTACCAGAAGTTTTGAACATTGGGTACATGTACACTTCAATACCTTGTGTAATGTAGATAGATATTGATAATGATAAACAGGTCTCGCAAGTTCGATGTGTCCAAAATGTCCAGGGCAGTTAATATTATTTTGACCACACGTACCACAAATTTTGTCCATGTCTGTCGTACCCATCCTAATATCAAAAAGCCCTTTAATAATAGGAATATCTTTATCGTATGTTTCATGTTTCGTTACTTCAACCACAGAACGGTTTCTAATTTCTTCTGGAGACATGATACTGAATTGAACACCCACAACATTATTTGTTTCTGGTTCAATGTAATTTTTGTTCATATTATATATACTTATTAATTTTTTTTTAAATAATCTTTATCAAATTTTGTTTTAAATTTGAATTTATATTTAAAAAAAATATAAAAAGTTTAATTAAAATGGGGGATTCAAAACATTCAATGGTTACACGTTCAAAACAATTGAAGCAACCAAATAACGATGGTGGATTACCACCTCCACCCGACCTTTTTCCGGACGATGAATTTGATGAAAAAGGAAACCTGAAAGATTTTATTGATTATGATTGCAATGAAAGTTTTGACCAAGAAATGTTTGAAAAAGAACTTGTACGTCTAAAAGGAGGAAATAATAAGACCCCTAAAAATCAATTACCAAAGAAAAAAAAGAAAGCAAAAAAATCAAATATTTCGGAATTACTCTTATCCTATATGTTAATGAATATGTTAAATCCAAAAGAATTAAAAAAGAAGAAAAAATATAAAAAAACAGATGCATTTATTGATAACATTGTAGTTGACATTGTGGATGAAGATGATATTGATGATGAAGATGATATTGATGATGAAGATGATATTGATGATGAACAACTTGAACAAGAAACTTCGGACGATGAAGAAGACGAATTACTTAATGAACTTATTGAAACCACAAATAAAGATATTAAAATTATTGATTCCGAGAATGAATCGGAGAATGATTCGGAGAATGATTCAGAGAATGATTCAGAGATTGATTCGGAGAATGATTCAGAGAATGATTCAGAGAATGATTCAGATATTGAAATGGATGAATATGATGAACAATACGTGGATATGATTGAAGAAGATGAAGAATTGGATGCCGAAGATGTAGATTTTACATATTTTCAAAACCTAGAAAAAGATGTAAAACAAAAACATATTTCTTCTTTAAAAGAAATCAAAGAAATCAGAAATACAGAAGTTCCATTAAAATTCAAAATATTAAATAGTAATATGGATCTTAAAACAAAAACAATCGCAATAGGGAATATAGAAAAACTGGAAGAAATGGATGTATCGACCGGAGAATATTGTAAAATGGATAAATGGATGAATGGATTAATCAATATTCCATTTGGAAAATATATCGAATTACCGATTAATAATGAAAATAGTATTCAAGAAAAAAGAGAATATATTTTGAAATCGCAAAAGCAGTTGGATAAAGCTATATTTGGTCACGAAGAAGCTAAAATGCATATTCTCCAAGTTATAGGGAAATGGATTAAAAATCCGAAATCTCAAGGTAATGTCCTCGCGATTCAAGGCCCAATGGGAAATGGTAAAACAACACTTGTTAAAGAAGGGATTGCGAAAGCGATTAATCGTCCATTTGCGTTTATAGCGTTGGGTGGAGCATCCGATTCAGCATTCTTTGATGGTCATTCTTATACATACGAGGGTTCTCATTGGGGGAGAGTTGTAGATATCTTGATTGAATCAAAGTGTATGAATCCAGTTATCTATTTTGACGAACTGGATAAAATTAGTGATACACACAAAGGGGATGAAATAACACATTTGCTAACCCATTTAACTGATCCATCGCAGAATTCATTATTTCAAGATAATTATTTCCCTGGAATTTATCTTGACTTATCAAAAGCATTGTTTATCTTTTCATTTAATGATGAGTCAAAGGTAGATAGAATCCTTAAAGATCGTATGTATGTAATTAATACCAAAGGTTTTAAGCCAAATGATAAGATTGAGATTTGTAGAAATTACGTATTGCCAGAACTATTAGATACATTCTTATTTACAAATGAGGAAATATTATTTTCAGATGAAGCAATTATGTATATTATTGAAAAATACACTGGGAAAGAAGAAGGCGTAAGAAATCTTAAACGTTGTTTAGAAACGATTATCTCAAAAATAAATATCTATTATTTATCTGATAAGAAAAATGAAGATAAAAATGAAACTGAAAAAATACCTTTAACATTTTCTATTAAAGATTTTAGTCTCCCACTTAATATTACAGAAGATGTTGTAAAAGATTTATTACCGATCGGTAAGGATGACGGACAACCACCAGAACATATGTATATGTAAATAATTTTCTAAAATAACATTAATAAATAATATTTTTTTTAAAAGTTTTTCATTTCAAAGTATGTCCCTTCAACGCTTATATCTTCTCTTTCCCGTGTTAGCGGAGCTGAAGATTAAGAAGGTAATGTACATAAACTTTCACTTTTTTTTCCGGATATCCATGAATCACAACTTCCTCTAGGACTCCATACACATTGATATCCTTGACCTTGGGGGGCCCCTGAAGTAGTATATCCATTACAAGATCCCTCGCCTCGTCGAACTCCACAATTAGGTATCCTTCTCTGTCCAGAACATTCCTGAATGAGATCACTCAGAGGTAATTTTATTGATAAAGCCGGAGAACCATCATTTATATTGATTATTGAAGAACCTTGATAATTAGTATTTGTATTAGGGACATTTGTATTAGGGACATTTGTATTAGGGACAGCAGAGGGGCGTTCGATTATAGATGATGCTGATTTTTCTTTATTAAAAACATTTTTATTTTCATCCTTTTGATATCCATTAATGCGAGTAATTGTATTATTATATCCGGTCCATGGTACTAAACAACGCATTTGATGATTACAATCACCTCCCCAATTGCACTCACTTGTTGCTTGAGATTCGCCACCCCAACAAGTATGTTCTTGACCATATTTATATGTTTTTTGAGCATTACAATTTTGTATAAATCTGGGCGCGTCGGTATCTCCTTGCGGCGACTCATCAATATACATCTTATAATTCTGGTGTTTCGTGCCATGTGATTTTGAGAAACCTCTCGCCCAATCCCAGTTGTTTTTTAAGTCACTCTTATCATACCCCAAACCATTCCCCGGTGATGTACCGGGTGTCCCCCTACATGCTGTATCATGTAGTTGATTTTTACCGACTCCTAAATTTACTGGACCTGTCCGATTCCATTTATTCATTCCATTCGTAAATTCAATACCTACAGCATCATTAGGTATCCAACCTCTTCCGGGATATTCTAAATCATAATTAGTCAAATACATACTTTTTTGTTCTCCGGTTGCCGTGACATTGTAAAATGTTTCATCTCCCACAACAGTAAAAGGGGGTACATAATATTTCCTTAATGGATCATCCCATTCACTTGTATCAAAATTATCCCATTGGGAAGGTGATATATCCTTGCCACCATTATTCAAAACATTTGATGATTTATTAATTAATGGTAACGGATTAGTTCTATTACAAGTAAATATATTTTTTGTCATTATATTATAATTTTGTTCCACATCACATTGTGATGCTCCTTGATTTACACATTTTGGATCTTTTCGGTTTGCTAAATCAGACGAACCAGAATCACCGCCGTGTCTTGCTTCGGCCGCACCATTAATAATATTTTTAGATACATGAAAATCTATATCGCTAACAGAATTATAATTAGCATATAAGGAATCTGGAGAAACACCCTCAATTTGATGTCTAAAATCCGGATAAAAGAAAACCGGTCTTGAATTAAAACCAATAGATTTATCATGTTTTCTTAAATTAATTTTAGGCATATCGTGGACATCTCTCCCATCTAATGATGAACTAGGGGCGAAAATCGGATCATCCGTTTTATTGAATACCATTGGACTCAATCCTGGAGCATCTACGTTAACTAAATCTAACCAATTGTTTGCATAACTTGGTGGCAAGGTTCCACTCATTTCATATTCATTATCATCTCCAACAATTCCATCTTTATAGACTTTATGGTTACAACCAATACAACATCTATCAACAATATCACGATCATCTAAATCAAATTGACCTGAACCATCACCAGATAAAAATGAACAATATGGATCCATAATATTCCAGAAAGCACCTGGTATTAATTGTGATGGACCATATACATCCCGTGGCATAATACCTATACCCCCCTGGCGGACGCTTTGCGTCCCTGCGAAGACGATACCATTACCATTTTCCATATCCGTTATCTCTTCTTCTGAGTGTTGTTTCAAACAACATTTTCTATTATGAACCCAGTCCCCGTCGCCGTCAACATCGGACCCATAAGCAAAGAAATCCGTACATCCGTTTGTGTTTTTGCATAATTCACGACATCCATCTATAACTTCTTGATCGGTTTGAGCGTCCCACACCCCCCCGCAGTTGGATGTATGGCCATGCGTGGTGACCCCCCCAGTGGCCGGGAATAAATTCTGCCCAGCGCCGTGGCCAGCTGCGTGTGCCATCCCAGAAATAAATTTAAATGGTTCGGAAACTAGTGGTAAAGCATTTTGATCTTTCTTAGGACTATACCAAAAGTTTCCTTCTTTCCAACATGGGCTATCTATGACATTACAATTTAAATTATTTTTATCGGATATAGAAGATGTTATATCAACATATTGACTTTTAGAACATTTACAATTTGTAAAACCATTAGAATAATCCGCATTTGATGCAGATTGTATATCTGATGCATCATATTTACAGTCACATAAATGAATCCATTGTCCATTATCATTTAAATAAGAATATTTAAATTCATTGGGTACAGTTGTTAAACTTCCATAATAAACATCTTTATTTGTCATATTTTTATCGACCCCATTTTTTGTAATCACATAATTATTTCTACAATCGGGACACCAATTACCCGAATAGTTTTTTAATTCTTCGTGGTTAGGCAACCATGATGATTTATTACTAATATCATTATATACACTATTACTCCATTCCATATAGTCAGGGAAAGACCATGATGATTCATTAAATTCGGAGTTACTCCCACAATAATCAGCAAAACGGTCTGTTTCACTATTCGAGATTTCACATTCAGATAAATGTTCGTCAAGGGCAAAATCTGGGCTAACTTCACTTCCATCTGAAACATATGGTATATCATTCACAACTTCACAAGGTTCACATGAATATACATTACCATTTTTTACCATTTTTTCATAAGTATTTTCAGATGTTAATTCTGCGGAACATTTTCTACGATAACATTTTGTTGTAGCTGTTGAATCTTTAACTTTATCGGTTTCATGTTCACATTCTGACGAAGGTTGCATTGTAGGGTCTCTTTTATTTTGAATATTCACAGGACATCCATAGTTTTCTTCAGGGCAATCTTCACAAACACATAATCCATCACTACATGAAAAATTTTCTTCTCCATTATCATTCGGATGTTTTACTCTTTGACCAGAAGAACATTTTAATTCTCCAAGAGGAATTAGTTCACATGTAGTTGACATAGCAAAACGATCATTTAAAGCTTTATCATCCCCTACGAAATCTATCGAACTGTGATAACCTTCTGGACAATCTTCGCAATTACATCTTGGATCTGTTGGAGGAGTATAAAAACACAAGGGTTGAGAATTACCCATTGTATAAGAACAAGCGGGTACACTTTCATCACTTGAACTCATAATAGAAGTACATCCCGTTTCAGAAGTTTCTTGTCCTAAAACAACTTGACTACACAAATCTTCTTCTCCATCAACAACCATAATTCTTTCACATTTTTCTACTACACTTAAATCATTATCTGTATCAGATAAACATTTAGATGGATTCCCTGCTTTAAATATCATATTACAACCTACGTTAGCATTATTTTGATTAATATCACACATATTTGTTGAACTATCCCAAGAACATAATGGCCCTCCATATCCAACTTTCTCTAAACACGATGGTTCATCACCTTTATTAGTACAAAACAATGATAAAGAATCAGTATTAGGTAAGCAACTTTCTGGATCAGGTACTTTTTGTGGAGGATTAGATGTACATGATATCTTTTGATCTTGACGACAATACAATTTATCTGGTGTGGTATCTATTATTATTTCATTCTGTGATGGTTGAGAATCAAATGTACACGAATCATCTTCAATAGTAGCATCAGGATTATAATTATTTGCTTCTGAAATCATGCAACCATAAACTTCTTCTATTTCTTCAGGTGGCACTGGTGGAGGTAAAGGGGCCGAAAGAACAGTTGACGGACTACTATAATCGGATGAAGTTAAAGACGCTTTACATGTCATTGAGGAAACGTCCCATGAACAATTATTATCATTATTACAATTTAATGATGTTTTATTACCATTACAATTGTCTATTTCTTCGTCATTATTTTGCAATAAAAAATAACCAGCGATTGTCCCCATCAATAATATTACAAGTAAAAATAAAATAATAGCACCCCCGTCCGAAGATTTTGGTATTGCCGCCATAGGTACTCTCATAGGTGGTACTCTCATAGGTGGTACTCTCATAGGTGGTACCCCCATTGGTTGGGGCATTTGAATAGGTGGTTTAGGATAATACATTATTCTTATATATATATAATATTTATAATATTTATAATATTTTAATAATCCCAATTTATTTTGTTGGATAAAATAATCATATATATCAATAATATAGTAAGTTTAATAAAATGGTCCACAAAAATTACAAATGGAATATTTCAGAAAACGATGCAAGAGATACCATTTATAATCTAATTGAAAATATTCTCATAGAAAAAAAAGGCCAAGAAATAGAAGTAAGTGAATTATCTTTCATTCTTAATAACCGAACAAAAGATATAGAATTTTATAATAATAAGAAAAAGAAGAATATAACAAATTATATGAACGTAGTTTTTGGAGGACTCGTAGGTTTTATTGATGATTATGATAATTTCCTACTTTGTGAAAATGATAAAAAACAAGTTGTAAAATTAAATAAAATAGAACTTTCCGATTGGATTTTTGTTAATGAAGATGAATAAATAAAAATAAAATATTAAAAGAGTATTATAAATGTTTGAACTTGATCGTAATTTGCAATTTATCATTTTTATTTTTATAGCGCTAGTATTTTTTTTATTCCAGCAAAAACCATCAATGATGTTTAAAGAAAATGGAAAACCAAAAGAATTTGGTTCCGGAAAAGGGAAGACAATTACACCCGCATGGTTGGTTGCATTAAGTGTTAGTTTGCTTTTTTATGTAAACTTTACAATAAAAAAAGATGATTTTGTTTAAAAAAAGACATTTTAAATATTTATTTATTTTATGAAACCTAAATTGGTTGATTATGATAAAATATTTAAAAAAAAAGGAGTATTAACAGAAAAAATATCGGTAGGTACAAATATTCAACAAATAAGTAATACCAATTTTTTCTTTAATTTTTTTGCAATCATATTAATTATTGTTGGGATAGTACTACTTTGTTATCGTAAAAAACGAAAACTAAAAAATCAAAGATTACAAACACAAAAAATAATACAATTTTACCATGATACAAATAAATTTGATTAATATTATTTTTTTATAATCCATAATTAATAATGGATGAATATTTGCAAAACCTTGAGATATTTTATGATGAAAAAATGGAATATCTCACACGAAAAGATAAATATATTAAATGTAATGATTGTTCAGACGAAAAAATAATCACTGAAAATAACAAACAATTAATATTGTCCTGTGGAGAAGATAAAGGTGATTGTGGTGTTCAAATAGAAATAACACTGCCGGAATACATTAATTATGAAAATAAAATCGAAGAATTAAAAGAAACGATGAATCAATCATATAATTGGGAAGCCCTACAAAAATTTTTAGATGTTTCAAAAGATTTAAATGAATCAAATGATAAACAAAGCGTTATTAATGAAGAAATTAAACGAATCGAAAAATTATTTTATGAAAAAAATATGGAAATGAAACAAAAAGAACTACAAATATTTTATGATCAAAGAATAAGAAAAACAAAAAAATGTAAAGAAATAGAGAAAAAGCTTCAAACGGATATCCTTGATGACACCCAACAAAAAGAACTACGGAAAGAATATATACAAAATGTCCAAGAAATAAATCAAGAATATAAAGCTATCAAGGAGTTAATGGAAGATATCAATCCATTTTTAGTTCTAAAACCACCAACAGTTGTCATTAAAAACGAGAACTATCGTTATGAAGAAAAAATTAGCAAAAAAGTGAAGGTATCTAATAAATTATTGATAGAAAGAATTATCGAAAGTTTTAAATTGAATGACGGTATTATAAGTAAAAACGAATATAATACAAAGATTAAAGGTGATTTTAAAACTGAATGGGGTCCCCAACTATTTAAACATCTACTAGTTAAAAAATTAAAAGAAGGTGAGGAGCCAATACGAGCCGATAGATGGAAAAAAGAAGATCAAGAAAAATATGGTCAAATAATAAAAACAACGGGACTAAAACCCTCTACAATTGAATTGACGCCTGTTTGGAGAGAAATACTTTTACAAAGATCAAAATTTGAGATTAATATGAAAGTATCTTGGTTGTTCAAAGATAAAGTTAAGTACGGTACGATTTTAGAACTAAAAGGAAAAGGCGCACGCGTTAAAGACGAAAAAGGTAAGGAAAAGGTACGATTATTAAATACACTCACACCAGAAATCATGAAAATTAGTTCAGAAGAAAATAGTATCAACTATTTTAGTCGTTCAAAAGATAATAAATGGTTATCAACATTTAATAAAGGAATACCCTTTGAATATGGTGGATTAGTATATCCAACTGTAGAACATGCATTTCATGCACAAAAAGTAAACGTTGAAAAAAAAGAAGAATATCAAGGATTATTCGCAAATTCTGATATTGAACCAAATGAAGCCAAAAAAATGGGAGGAAAAAAATATTTTGAAAAAAATGATTTCACTTTACGAAGTGATTGGAATCTTATAAAGTTGCAATTAATGGAGGAAATTACAAAAAACTATTATATTGCCAATTCAGATATGTTAGAAAAACTCAAAGAAACAGGAGATAAACAACTAAACCATACTGGATTTAGGATTGATGATTATTGGGGGATTAAAAATGGGGAAGGAGAAAATCACCACGGGAAAATACTTATGAAAATTAGAAATGATCTATAAATGAACTTAAATGATCTATAAATGATTATTCTAGTAAATTAGACATTTTCATCGCACGAATCATACGTGTAACACCAATTCCACCTCCACTTCTTGGAAAAAAGTCTTTTTTCAAGAAATCATCTAATTCTTTCTGAACTCGTTCTTTTCCAAATTGTGAATACAAAATATTTGCATATCCTCCTTGAGAAATAGTTTCAAACTTTTCTTTCATTTCTTCTGGGCTAGTACTACGTTCGGCAGAACCAATTGTTTCGATACCGTGCATAATAACATCAATCTTATTTGAATGAACTTTATCGTCCTTTAATCTCATGTTCCAAAACGGTGAAGTATGTTCTGGGAAGTTTTCTAAAAAGAATACTGAACCATGGTCTTTTTCCAGACGTTCTTCATGCTCATTATCCAATTCAATTACACCATATTCTTTTGTAACATCATCGTAGTTTCCGCTTGGATATTCACCCTTTTCATTTTTCTTAAATCCAAGATATTCAAGTAATTCTACTTCCATTTTTCGTAGTTCATCCATCCCACCCTTGAGTTCAAATTCAAACATCGGAAAAATTCGTTCATGTCTCCCGGGGATAGGGTCCGGTTCATTTCTATAGGATGTCGAAACACAAAAAAAACCATTTTCTTCTGGATGTTCTAAAAGATAATGTTCAAGCCACATCTGTCCTGTCTGAGGGAGAGGCCATATTTGGCCTTCGTAATTATAAGTTGCAATTGTGCGTGGATCTTCGCACGCAGCCAAGATTGATTTTTTATTTTGAGTATGGACTTCACGAAAACCTTTCTCGTCTCTAAAAAATTTTCTCATTTTGTTGACAACAATATCAAAGTTTTTATAATTTTCACCTTCCATTTTCTAATATTAGAACATTTTTTTTTTAAGTATTTTTTTAAAAACTAAAAAACTTACCTTTTTTAACTTTTAAAGAACTTTTAACCTTTGATTTTTTAAGTTCATCTAAAATATTATCATATTTAACATTCACTTTATCAATTTTTAATTTTCGTTTTTTTGTGAAAACCATTACATTTGAAATAAGTATGTAAAATATAAAAATAATTAATAATACACAAAAAAATACAAGCAAAGCATTGATTAAATAATTATCTTCTGTAAGACGGTTCCATGAAAGATAACTAGTATATACTTCTTCTTCTTCTTTTTCTTCTTCTTTTTTAAAATCATTTATTTCAGAAGATATTTTTTCATCATTCTTCTTATTATTTTCAATTATCTTTTTATCTAATTCTTTGATTTTTTCAGATAATTCATTTATTTTAATTTCTATTTCTTTAGAATGCAAACTCCCTTTAGTATTCTGATTTGTTTCTAATACTATTTTTTCTTCTAAAAGTTTTATTTTACGGTCTGTTATGTCACATTTTTCATTTTCGAAGCGTTCGATACTACCTCTATTAAAAAATAACATAGTTAAAATTAACGGCATTAACATTAATATATCATGCATACTAATATATATATATATATTAGCAAATAAAAAAATATAGTTATTAATATAAAGATGGAACAAATCATTTTAACATTCTTAATCGCAAATGCACTCTTCTGGGGATTATTCCCTCATAATGCACATTGTTTGTTGGTAGACAATATTAACAAATTTTTTAAAGTAAATATTAATTGTCCAACGCACAAAATACATCTATTTACAGGTGTTCTTTTTTACCTAGCATCGGTATACTATTCTCAAAAAAATAGTAAAGAATTTAAATCTTTAATGACCTAAGTCAAAATAACGACATTCAGGTATCCCATTTTCTCCACACAAGGTTTCAGTACAATGAATCAATACTCCATTAACCACTCCACATAAATTACATCCATCATACCAAATCTGACAGCCATTGGGTATTTGGGATACACCCATAGGTTGTATATCTTTTTTAATAGGATTTAGTCTAAATTCAACATTTCTTTCAGTCCATGCATGAATACCGGTTGTTAATTTTCCTTGAACATTCACATGCATAATATGTGTTTCATCGCTTGGTAGTGTTAATTGAGAGATTACATATTCATCATCATGTAATATTATCGTAGGGTCCATTAAAAAAACGGCCCCATTTGATGTAGTAACAGAATTATCTTCATTCCATTCCGAAAAATCAATACCAATTGTAGATAATTCATTATGTTGATCTCCATCTGTAATACCAATGGTTGTCCAAGAATCATATTTCGCATTAGGTATAATAGAGAAAAATGTCGGAGAAATCCCACCTATATCTGAATCGAAAGGACCACCGATATTATACGCAGGTGGCCAATACATTTCAGAAGTTTGATCGCCGTATATTGCATATATATTTTTTATTTGTTTATTTGGTTTTATAGTAAGGGATAACTGATAAGTAGCGAAACCATCGATACCATCTTCGCCACAATCCGTTATTTCTGTTATTTTTGGACATACATATTCATAATTACATTCATGTGTTTCAATTGTACATGCATTTATTGTATTTATACAAGATGTTATTAATGTAAGGATATTAAAGATTTTCATATTTGTTAAATAATAACATTTTTTTTTTAAATAGTAATTAAATATATAATGGGATCTACACCATTAGGACAAGTTATAAAAGATAGTCTTTCTTTCGCATTTGAAAGTATATTGAGCGGTCAACCAGGAGATACACATGAAGTAAATGAAAATATACATCTTTCAGGCAATTTAAAAGTAGGGACCGATGCATCTATTTCTGCTGTCATTTCTTTGAATGATATATTATACAATTCTAATCGTCCAGAGGGCCAAGAAATGATATCAGAAACTGGAAATGGAGTTGTAACATGGGGTTCTGATCTTCATTTAAGTGTCTATGGTGGTAAGGAGCTACGTTTTTTTAATTATGATGGTTCTGATACACATTCATCTACAGCATATGCTGGATTTAAATCAAGTACAGAGACTGGTTCTGGAACGGCATATACACTTATATTACCATCATCAGTTGATGGAAAATCAGGCCAGTATTTAATGTTATCAGATAATACCGGAACATTACAATGGAATTCAATATCATCTGCCAGTTCTCCACTTGAAGAATGCAAATGTGCAACAACTACTAATCTAGGATACACATATAATAATGGATCTGATGGCGTTGGTGCTACATTAACAAATGGTAGTGTTGGGGCTGTGACCATTGATGGACAATCATTAGTCTTGAACAACCGTATATTAGTGAAAGAACAAAGTGATAAAAAACAAAATGGTATTTATAAAGTAACAACTGTCGGAACAGGTTCTGTCGCCCTTGCCCTTACAAGAGTTACTGATTTTCATAGTGCATCAAATATTAATCAAGGCAAATACGTTTACGTAGTAAGTGGGAGTGATAATGGAAATAAAAGTTTTCAAAAATATACAGCTACACCCACTACAGTTGGTTCAGATAACATAGATTTCACAAGGTTTTCTGTTGGCGGTGTTACAAGTGTTACTACGGGGGCTGGTATGAATGGTTCCGGTGGGGATGGTTCGGGAGAGGTAACTATAGATTTAGATGCAACCCAAACGACAATAACTTCTTTAAAACACAATAGTTTAGTAATAGGAGGAAATTCTCAAAATAATACGATTGATTTTTCTACTGATGATACAATCATTTTTGATATTGATAATACCGAAAAAATGAGAATAGATTCTAACGGTGTTGATATAACAGGATTATTATCAATCAGTGGCGTTGGTACACATGCATCACAGGATATATTTAATAGTGGTTTATCACTTAAAAATGGAAGTAGTAGTTCTGGCTTTATCGAATTTTTTGAATCATCTGGAGGTGGGACAAATAAAATAACATTTAAACCAGATGATAATACATGGAATTCTGATATTACAATTAGTATACCAACCGGTAATACCGGGAGGTTGATATCAGATGGAGATGCATCTAATATTTCAAATAATATGTTAGCTGGATCCATCGAGGATAGTAAATTAAGCACGATTACAACCGGTAATAAGGTAAGTGGTAGCGCAGTTCAACTTTCTACAGGGAGTGCCATCGCTGATTCATCTGGATTAAATGTGACGGTTGATGATAGTAGTATCCAAAACAATAGCGGAACATTGCGGGTGAAAGCAAGCGGTGTTACAAACGCGATGTTAGGTGGATCTATCGCAGATAGTAAATTAAGTACGATTACAACCGGTAATAAGGTAAGTGGTAGCGCAGTTCAACTTTCTACAGGGAGTGCCCTCGCTGATTCATCGGGACTTAATGTGACGGTTGATGATAGTAGTATCCAAAATAATAGCGGAACTTTACGGGTGAAAGCAAGCGGCGTTACAAATGCAATGTTAGGTGGATCTATCGCAGATAGTAAATTAAGTACGATTACAACTGGTAATAAGGTAAGTGGTAGCGCAGTTCAACTTTCTACAGGGAGTGCCCTCGCGGATTCATCTGGATTAAATGTGACGGTTGATGATAGTAGTATCCAAAACAATAGCGGAACATTGCGGGTGAAAGCAAGCGGTGTTACAAACGCGATGTTAGGTGGATCTATCGCAGATAGTAAATTAAGTACGATTACAACTGGTAATAAGGTAAGTGGTAGCGCCGTACAACTTTCTACAGGGAGTGCCCTCGCGGATTCATCTGGACTTAATGTTACCGTAGATGATAGTAGTATCCAAAACAATAGCGGAACTTTACGGGTGAAAGCAAGTGGCGTTACAAATGCGATGTTAGGTGGATCTATCGCAGATAGTAAATTAAGTACGATTACAACTGGTAATAAGGTAAGTGGTAGCGCCGTACAACTTTCTACAGGGAGTGCCCTCGCGGATTCATCGGGACTTAATGTTACCGTAGATGATAGTAGTATCCAAAACAATAGCGGAACATTGCGGGTGAAAGCGAGCGGTGTTACAAACGCGATGTTAGGTGGATCTATCGCAGATAGTAAATTAAGTACGATTGCAACTGGTAATAAGGTAAGTGGTAGTGCAGTTCAACTTTCTACAGGGAGTGCCCTCGCTGATTCATCGGGACTTAATGTTACCGTAGATGATAGTAGTATTGAAAATAATAGCGGAACATTGCGGGTGAAAGCAAGCGGTGTTACAAACGCGATGTTGGGTGGATCTATCGCAGATAGTAAATTAAGTACGATTACAACGGGTAATAAGGTAAGTGGTAGCGCCGTACAACTTTCTACAGGGAGTGCCATTGTTGATTCATCAGGATTAAATGTGACGGTTGATGATAGTAGTATCCAAAACAATAGCGGAACATTACGTGTGAAAGCGAGCGGTGTTACAAATGCGATGTTAGATGGTAGTATTGCGAATAATAAATTAAGTAATAGCAGTGTAACTGTTGGAACAACAAATATTTCATTAGGTTCATCTTCATCAACAATAGATGATTTAACACTAAAAACACCAAAAATATCAAATGATGCTACAAATGGCGGATATATTGAAATATTAGAAGGAATCGATAATGGAACTAATTATTTACGATTGAAAGCACCTGATACAATTGGTTCAAATGTTGTATTAACCTTTCCAGGTAATGATGGAGATAATACAAATATTTTACAAACGGATGGTTCTGGTAATTTAACATGGGTAACAAAAGATAGTGGGCCACAAGGTACAACTGGCGCGACAGGAAGTCAAGGAGCAACCGGAACACAGGGTACAACTGGTGCAACCGGTGCACAAGGAAGTACTGGTGCAACCGGTGCACAAGGCACAACAGGCGCAACAGGAACACAGGGCGCAACAGGTGCAACAGGGTCACAGGGCGCGACAGGAACACAGGGCGCAACAGGGGAGACAGGAACACAAGGCGCAACAGGAACACAGGGCGCAACAGGGGAGACAGGAACACAGGGTACAACTGGCGCAACCGGTGCACAAGGCACAACAGGTGCACAAGGCACAACAGGTGCAACCGGAACACAAGGAAGTACTGGTGCGACAGGAACACAGGGCGCAACAGGGGAGACAGGAACACAGGGTACAACTGGTGCGACAGGAACACAGGGCACAACTGGTGCGACAGGAACACAAGGAAGTACTGGTGCGACAGGAACACAGGGCGCGACAGGTGCAACAGGAACACAGGGCGCGACAGGAACACAAGGAAGTACTGGTGCAACCGGTGCACAGGGTACAACTGGTGCGACAGGAACACAGGGCACAACTGGTGCGACAGGAACACAGGGTGCGACAGGAACACAAGGAAGTACTGGTGCAACCGGTGCACAGGGTGCAACTGGTGCGACAGGAACACAGGGCGCAACTGGTGCGACAGGAACACAGGGCGCGACAGGAACACAAGGAAGTACTGGTGCAACGGGAACACAGGGCGCGACAGGAACACAAGGAAGTACTGGTGCAACCGGTGCACAGGGTACAACTGGTGCGACAGGAACACAGGGCGCGACAGGTGCAACAGGATCACAGGGCGCAACCGGAACACAGGGTACAACTGGTGCGACAGGAACACAGGGTGCAACTGGTGCGACAGGAACACAGGGCGCGACAGGAACACAAGGAAGTACTGGTGCGACAGGAACACAAGGCACAACAGGCGCAACGGGAACACAAGGCACAACAGGCGCAACGGGAACACAAGGCGCAACGGGAACACAAGGAAGTACTGGTGCGACAGGAACACAGGGCGCGACAGGTGCAACAGGAACACAGGGCGCGACAGGAACACAAGGAAGTACTGGTGCAACCGGTGCACAGGGTACAACTGGTGCGACAG
>Ga0209383_1000130_pt1 | contig 53025 bp, 46 predicted proteins | sample CoawatmetaG02DNA_FD_187510 | JGI IMG/M metagenome (GOLD analysis project Ga0209383, IMG submission 187510) | Marine microbial communities from the West Antarctic Peninsula - Coastal water metaG029-DNA (SPAdes) (version 2) | ecosystem: Environmental > Aquatic > Marine > Coastal ...
CTGGCGATGTGATATTTGTGCCGCCGATCGGTAAGACCGTGTCCATCAGTGGCGCTGTAAACCGTCCGGCTATTTATGAAGTCAAGCGGCTGACGACAGCAGCGGATTTAGTTGGTCTTGCGGGCGGGTTTACGCCCGAGGCATACGCGGAGAGCGCACGACTGCAGAGAATAGATGAGAGCGGTGAACGAACCGTTCTCTCAGTCAACTTGAATAATGAGTCCGCAAACACAATTCGTATCATCGCAGGCGATGCGTTACTGATTCCCGCAGTTCTTCCTGAAGTAGAAAACGCGATTGCACTCGCAGGTCACGTGCACCGGCCCGGTGATTATCCCTGGTATCCGGGGATGCGTTTGACCGACCTGATCGAATCGACTGAGAAACTCAAGTTCGGCGTCGATATGGGTTACGTTCTCATTCGCCGTGAAGGAACGAAAGGTGAGCCCATAACCACTTTTTCGACGAGCCTCTCTGCAGCGTTACAGGCTCCGGATAGTGCTGACGATTTAGCGCTTGAGGCGGGCGATACCGTTAACGTATTCGGCCTTGCACTGGGGCGACAACGAATAGTCCAGCCATTACTTGAAGAGTTGGCGTTACAGGCGACGATTGATTTACCGGCACAACAAGTGGAGGTGGTGGGTAATGTGCGTGCGCCAGGAGTGTATCCGCTTGAATCCGAAATGCGAGTCAGTGACCTTATTCGTGCTGGCGGCAACTTTTCTGAAGATGCCTATGTAGTGCAGGCAGAGCTAACGCGGTATTCAGTGCGAACGAATGGCGCTCGTCAAGTTAATTTTATTGATATTGATCTGAATGCGATTCGTCGTGGTGATGAGGATGCGGACGTTGTTCTCAGGGAATACGATTACCTGATCATCAAACGCGCTCCTGAATGGGGCTCTACCTCGGCGATTAATCTCGAAGGCGAGGTCGTATTTCCAGGTAACTATCGAGTGCGCCGCGATGAGACTTTGGCTGAAGTCATTGAGCGTGCTGGTGGGCTTACATCATATGCATTCCCTGCGGGCGCAATATTCTTGAGAGAGTCTCTTAGGGAAAGGGAGGAGGATCAAATGATATCTCTGATGCGCCGCATGGAAGCGGATCTTACCGCACTTTCATTGAAATCGATAAATCCGGGTGACGGCGATTCGCTTCTCACGGGTCAGGCACTTCTGGAACAGCTAAAGACCTCGGAAGCAGTTGGGCGGCTCGTTATTAACCTTCAAAGCGATGTTGCTCGTTCAGTAGGGCACATCATGGTCCGCAACGGCGATCGCTTGTTAATACCGACTGCACAGCAGGTTGTTACCGTTCTCGGCGAAACCCAACAAAATTCCTCGCACCTATATCAATCTGATCTGTCACGCGATGATTACATTAATCTGAGCGGTGGGTTGACACATAAAGCGGACAAGAAATTTATTTATATAGTTCGCGCTAACGGTGAGGTCGTCACCAGAAAGCGATTCAGATGGTCTAAACGACGTAAGGCTATGAATATTCAATCCGGTGACACAATCGTTGTGCCGATGGAAATAAATCCATTAAAACCATTGACGCTATGGACGAGTGTTACTCAGATGCTGTATCAGAGTGCGGTTGCGGTTGCGGCCATTAATATGCTTAATAAATAGTCATGAAAAAATCAAAGCATGAAAATTCATCGACACTATCCGACGATGAGATTGATCTTCGAGAATTGTTTCGCGTTTTATGGGCGGGAAAGTGGCTGATTGGGAGCATTAGCTTCGCAGCAGCAATAATAGCCGTCGTCGTCGCATTGAGCTTGCCCAATATTTACAGAGCCGAGGCTCTGTTGGCCCCTAACGACCAGCAAGGTACCGGCGGCTTGTCTGCATTGGCGGCCCAATACGGTGGCCTGGCAAGTTTTGCTGGTATTAACCTTAATAGTGGCTCTGCCGATAAAACGGCACTCGGGCTTGAGATTTTGAGGTCTCGTAAATTCGTTTCTGAATTCATTGAACGCCACGATATTCTAGTGCCATTAATGGCAGCCGAGGATTGGGGCGCAGAATCAGGAAAGCTTAAGATTGACCCAAGAATTTACGATTTAGCTACAGACAGGTGGATGAAAGATATAAAAACACCAAGAGAAGTACCACCTTCGTTACAGGAAGCACAGAAAAAATTTATGGGAACTTTATCGGTAAGCCAGGACAAACAATCTGGCTTTGTGAAGATAGCCGTTGAACATTACTCACCGACCGTCGCTAAGCAATGGGTTGATTGGCTGGTGGAAGATATTAATTTCAGTATCATGCAGCAGGATGTTGCAGAGGCGGAGCAGGCTATCGCCTATCTTAATGAGCAAATCGAAAGTACACCCCTGGCCGATCTACAGAATGTATTTTTCAAGCTCATCGAAGAGCAAACGAAGATAGTGATGCTGGCCAAAGTGTCGCCAGAATATATACTAAGAACGCTTGATCCTGCGGTTGTTCCAGAGAAAAAGTCTCGGCCCAGTCGAGCATTGATCTGTGTATTAGGCACTCTTCTTGGCGGGATTTTAAGCGTTCTAGTGGTATTGATTAGGCGCTATGTATTCACGACTGTAGACGACGCCTAGTTTGGCTGAATCCATAGTATCTTTTGGCTATCACGAAGCTATGTCAAAAGGTTAAGGCAGCTACAATATAATTGTGAAAAAGATACTAATAGTTTTTGGAACTCGGCCTGAAGCTATCAAAATGGCACCCTTGGTGCTTGCTCTTGCGGCCGATAAAAGATTTGATGCAAAGGTATGTGTAACTGCCCAACATCGAGAAATGCTTGATCAAGTGTTGGATTTATTTGAGATACAGCCCGACTTTGATCTCAATATTATGAAGTTTGGTCAGACATTGGATGATATAACCACAGGCATTCTTATGGGTTTGAAGCCAGTATTAGAGAGCTTTAAGCCTAATGTTGTTTTAGTGCATGGTGATACTACAACCACATTCACCGCATCCCTTGCAGCCTACTACCAGCAAATCGAAGTTGGTCATGTTGAGGCGGGGCTTAGAACTGGAAATATATACGCACCCTGGCCTGAAGAGGCAAATAGAAAACTGACAAGCGTTATCACTAACTACCATTTTGCGCCGACTGCAGGATCCAAGGCGAATCTGTTACATGAAGGAGTATCAGAAAGTGATATTACGGTGACAGGAAATACGGTGATTGACGCGCTATTTTGGGTGAGAGGAAAGCTACAAAATGATAAATCTCTCTCTGTAGGTCTAGCTTCAAAGTTTGACTATCTGGATATTGATAAAAAATTAATATTAGTAACAGGTCACCGCCGTGAAAGTTTTGGTGATGGCCTTGAGAGAATCTGCGAAGCATTGCGTCGGATTGCGACTATGCATCCAGACACTCAGATTCTGTATCCAGTACATCTAAATCCAAATGTACAAGAGCCGGTTAATCGACTGCTCAATGATTTAGATAATATATTTTTGATTGAACCACAGCCGTACCTCCCCTTTTGTTATCTGATGGACAGAGCCTCGATTATATTGACCGATTCGGGTGGTATTCAGGAAGAGGCCCCATCATTGGGTAAACCAGTGCTTGTAATGCGCGATACAACTGAGCGTCCTGAGGCGGTTGATGCTGGCACGGTTAGATTGGTGGGCACAAATATAGGATTGATAGTGAATCAGGTCAATGTCCTACTGACCGATGATAAAGAATATAAGAAAATGAGTTTGGCTCACAATCCTTATGGCGATGGTCTGGCTTGTGATCGTATTTTAGATTTTTTGATTGATATCGAGAATAGTAATAATGGCTGTTAATTCTATTTGTGTGATAGGTCTTGGCTATATCGGATTGCCAACAGCTGCAGTTTTTGCTTCTCAAGAAATGACAGTAATAGGTGTTGATGTAAATCAGAATACGGTTGATATTATCAATGCTGGTAAAGTCCATATCGTCGAACCCGGCCTAGAAGTGATGGTAGAGAAGGGGGTCAAAAACGGATTTTTGAGAGCAGTCACTTCGCCTGAGCCGGCAGATACTTTTTTGATTGCAGTTCCCACTCCATTTTTTAAAAATATTTCTGAAGATTCGGTTCCGAAGCCAGATATTTCCTATATTGAATCAGCTTCAAGAGCGGTTGCCAAAGTATTAAAAAAGGGCGATGTTGTGATTTTAGAGTCAACCTCGCCGGTTGGGACAACTGAAAAAATGGCCGTGTGGCTTGCTCAGGAGCGGCATGACCTGACATTTCCTCAGACTCATGGCTCAACTTCAGATATACGAATAGCTTACTGCCCAGAAAGAGTTCTACCTGGTAATGTGATTAATGAATTAATGCAAAATGATAGGGTCATTGGTGGAATGACAGAAAGCTGCTCTGAGTCAGCTCTAGAACTTTACAGTTCTTTTGTTGAGGGTAATTGTGTCACTACCAATGTCCGAACTGCTGAAATGACCAAACTGACAGAAAACGCCAGTCGTGATGTTGGGATTGCGTTTGCTAATGAACTCTCTGTTATTTGCGATGACCTCGATATTGATGTTTGGGAATTAATTCGACTTGCTAATCGACATCCGCGGGTAGATATTTTACAGCCGGGTCCAGGTGTGGGCGGCCACTGCATTGCGGTTGATCCCTGGTTTATTGTTGATAGATCGCCAAACCACTCTAAACTTATTACGGAAGCTAGAAACGTAAATGATCGCAAGCCTTTGTGGGTTATAGAGAAGGTCAAGTTAGCTATTGCAGATATTCTGCTTATGAATCCATCTAAATCTTCTTGTGATATCTCAATTGCATGCTATGGGTTAGCCTTCAAATCAAATATTGATGATTTACGGGAGAGTCCGGCTCTTTCTATTGCGAAAGAAATCATTGGAATGCATTCAGGGGCAATTTTTCTTGTGGAGCCGAACATAACTTCACTTTCAGCTGATTTAAAAGATCACCAGTTGTTTGATTTCGATGAGGCTCTACTAAAAGCGGATATCCACCTACTTTTAGTTGATCATAATGAATTTAAAGATAGACGCCCGAGCAGTGGAGAAATAATTGATACACGAGGTATCTGGTGATGAAAATTCTTGTTACCGGTGGAGCAGGGTTTATTGGTTCTGCATTAGTACGTCATATTATCAACGAAACAAAAAATCATGTAGTTAATTTAGATGCATTAACTTATGCGGGTAATTTATCATCACTGGATAGTGTTGCGTCTAGTGAAAGGTATAAATTTGAACATGTGAATATATGTAACCGCAACGAGTTGGATCGAGTATTTCTTGAGCATAAGCCTGATGTTGTTATGCATTTAGCGGCTGAGAGTCATGTCGATAGATCTATAAATTCATCAGCTAGTTTTATAGACACGAATATAGGTGGTACGTATAACTTACTCGAGGCCTCCAGATTATACTGGGGTCTTTTGTCGTTGACGCAGAAAGACAGATTCCGATTTCATCATATTTCAACCGATGAGGTGTTTGGTGATCTTGATGAGTCGAACCAATTCTTTACTGAAGAGACACCATATGCTCCTAGCAGTCCGTACTCTGCAACCAAAGCTAGCGCTGATCATTTAGTTCGCTCATGGTACCGAACTTACCAACTACCTATATTAATTACTAATTGTTCTAATAACTATGGCCCGTTTCAGTTTCCAGAAAAGTTAATACCGTTAGTTATTATTAATGCTCTTCAGGGTAAGCCTCTACCTGTATATGGGAAAGGAAATCAAGTCCGCGACTGGCTTTATGTTGACGATCACGCTCGTGCTCTCTATACAGTAGTAATCCATGGTGAGGTTGGTGAGACGTATAATATTGGAGGTCATAACGAAAAAAGAAATATTGAGGTTATTAATGCGATCTGTTCTTTGTTGGAGGAGATGCATCCAGGAAAACCTATGGGCATAAAAAAATATCAAGATTTGATTACTTATGTATCTGACAGACCTGGACATGATCAGCGTTACGCAATTGATGCCCGAAAAATTGAAAAGACTTTAGGCTGGAAGCCAGAAGAAACGTTTGAATCAGGTTTACGAAAATCTGTAGAGTGGTACTTGTCCAATGATGAATGGTGGCAAAAGCTTTTAATTGGAGCCTCTTAAAAGATGAGCCCAAAATTAGTTATACCCTTTAATAACCCGCCTTCCATTGATGATTCTCGAAAGTTTGTTGCTCAGGCTCTAGATGATGGAGTTTTAGCTGGGCGGGGGCCGTATACAAAAAAATGTGAGAAATGGCTTGCAACTAAATATCCGAAGATTTCAGGAGCCCTCCTAACAACTTCCTGTACCCATGCTTTGGAGGTCTCAGCAATTTTGATGGATCTGTCTGGAAATGATGAGGTTATTGTTCCATCTTACACGTTTGTAAGCAGTGCGCTGGCTTACTATATGCATGGCGCAAAAGTGAGATTTTGCGATATTCGGAAAGACACTTTAAATATTGATGAAGCTGCCTTAGAGAAAGTAATAACGAAAAATACTAAGGCCATAGTTGTGGTCCATTATGCTGGCGTGGCATGCGAGATGGATACGATAATGGCAATCGCGAAAAAATATAATATATTGGTAGTGGAAGATAATGCGCATGGCCTTTTTGGTAAATATAAAGGTAAGGATTTAGGGACTTTAGGAGACTTTTCCACCCTGAGCTTTCATGAAACAAAAAATATCAGTTGCGGAGAAGGGGGTGCGTTATTAGTTAATAATGAAGAATTTTTACAGCGCGCCGAAATTATTATTGAAAAAGGTACAAATAGATCTCAGTTCATGAATGGCCAAATAGATAAATATTCTTGGGTCGATAAAGGATCTAGCTATGTATTATCTGATCTTCTAGCAGCTTTACTTTATGGCCAGCTTAAAAATAGTGGCAAAATTCAATCAAAAAGACGTGTTATTTGGGAGCGGTATTTCACTGAATTGTCGGGTTGGGCTATGCGCTATAAAGTTGCACTGCCAGTTGTCCCAGAATATTGTGATCAGTCATACCACATGTTTTATCTTTTGCTCCCTAGCAAAAGTGCCCGTGACAACTTTATTGGGCATTTATTTCATCATAATATATCTGCGGTTTTTCATTATTTGCCTTTAGATGATTCGTACATGGGTTTAAAAATAGCATTAACAGATCAATCGCAGTGCCCTGTATCGGCGAGCATCAGTGATCGCATAGTTAGGCTTCCGATGTTCTATGGATTAGAGATTACTGACCAAACGCGAATAATTGACACTATTAATAGCTACGCTATAGCAGGCTAAATTAAAAAAATGAATAGATATGATATTAACGATTTTGTTATTTTAATTACAGGAGCTGCCGGTCAACTTGGGCAAGCAACAGTTAATACAGCCATAAAATCCGGGGCAAAGTTAGTTTGTATAGATCTCTGTTTGGATGCTTTAAATGAGGTGTCTCAAAAAAATGGCTGGGGCGATAATGTTGTTCTGTGTTCTGCTGATATACAGAATGCGCAGGATATTAGAGCTGCGATCAGCCTTGGTTTGGAACGGTTTGGAGTAATTGATGCCTTGATCAATAATGCGGGTGTAAGTGTTTTTTCACCCTGGCAAGAAAGAACGGAAAAAGACTTTGATTGGGTATCTGGTGTAAATTTGAAAGGAACATTTCTATGTATTAAGGAGTATTTAAATTACCTTATCAAAACAAAGCATCGAGGATCAATTGTAAATGTGGCATCTTTTTATGGTGTTATCAGTCCGGATCCTAGGATTTATACTGATTGTAATCGGAGAAATTCTGAAGTGTATGGGGCGACCAAAGCGGGCATTATTCAAATGACTAAATACTTTGCAGTGAATGGGGTTCTAGATGGGGCGAATGTGCGCGTTAATGGCATAGCTCCCGGTGGGATACGTAATTCATCTGTACCTCAGGGAGAGGATTTTCAAAGACTATATGCAGACAGATGCCCATTAAAAAGAATGGCTGAGACAGAAGAAATGGTGGGGCCAATGCTTTTTTTAATATCTTCAGATTCTTCATATATAAATGGGCATACAATAGTTATTGATGGTGGTATGACAGCTTGGTAAATTTTAACTAGAAGAGAGAATATGGGTAATCAGATAATTAAAATAGCAAACTCTCAGATTGGCACTGGAAAGCCCGTGCATATTATTGCTGAAGTTGGCATCAATCATGATGGTGATATGGCAAAGGCGGTGAAACTAATACAAGAGGCAAAAATTTCGGGAGCTGATTCAGTTAAGCTTCAAACTTATATTACTGAGTATCGCGTGCCGAAAGACCATGAAGTTTATGGAATCCTAAAACAGTGTGAATTATCGCATTCCGATCAAAAAGAACTTTTTGATTTAGGAAAGGATCTGGGAATTACTGTGTTTAGTACCCCATTTGATGATGAGTCAGTAGATTTCCTGGAAAGTTTAGATACCCCAGTATATAAAATTGCAAGTTTTGATAGTGTGAATACTCAGTTACTCAATAAAGTCAGTTCAACTGGTAAGCCGGTTATAATGTCAACCGGGATGACTAGTTTAGATGAGCTGGGTGCCGCTTGGAGTGCATTGGGAGGCAATGACGACGGAACAGGGTGTGATCTGATGTTAATGCATTGTGTCTCGTCCTATCCTCTAGAAGATGCGCGAGCCAATCTTTCTATTATTTCTTATTTAAATGGTATTCACGGCGGCCCCGTAGGTTACTCTGATCATACTATCGGGACAAAAATTCCTATCCTCGGTGTAGCAGCCGGTGCCACTTTGATTGAGAAGCACTTTACTCTGGATGTTAATTCACAGGGTCCGGATCATGGGATGTCGGCAGATCCAAAAACTCTGTCAGAATTGGTAGCAGGCGTTAGATTGGTGGAGGAGATTTTAGGTCCAAGAGAAATGAGATTGAGAAGTGCTGAATCCGAAGCTATATCCTATAGAAGACCTAGCTAAAGCATGAAAAAAAAAGTAATTTTTAGGTGTGATGCTGGTCATGCGCCTGAGATTGGTACCGGGCATATTGCACGTTCAAAAACGTTAGCAAATAGTCTGGTTGATAATGGTTTTTTACATAATAATGATATTATTTTTTATACAAGAGATGATCCTGATTACGATTTAGGGGAAAAGTATCTTAGAGACTCTGGGTTTAAATACCATGTTTTTCCAAGGAATGAATTAAAAGCAAACTCAAACTCTGAGTTGGAAATTCTTACAAATTCAAATGCTCGTATGATATTTATGGATAGACTAGAGACAAGTGATCGGTTAGTTAAAAGTCTTTTATTCTCAGATAAAAAAATAGTTACCTTTGATGATTATGGGTCAGGAAGGGTTCATGCAGACCTTGCGATTTCTGCCATATTTGATGATATTGATGAATCACCTAATTTAGTTAAGGGCTATGAGTATCTTGTGCTATCTAATAAGGCATATCGTCCTAAGCCAATAAGAAAGCGTATTAAGAAAATCGTTGCAACGTTTGGCGGTTTTGATGCGAGAGATCTATGCGGTTTTTTTTTGCAGAATTCATCTGGAATATCTAGTTCATGCTCTGTAGATATAGTTTTAGGCAGGTGCGAGGACTCAGCCCTTAAAAGCTATTATCAGTTTATTGAGTCAAATAAGTCGAAAGATAGATTTAAAATTCATGTGCTCCCCACTAACTACCATGAAATCATTGCTAATGCCGATCTGGCAATAACATCTGGCGGTCTGTCTATTTTTGAATTTTCAGCTTATGGCATTCCTAGTATTGGACTACCGCAATATGAGCATCAGCTTAGAACTATTGAAAATCTGAGCGGTGCTGGAATTAGTCTTCTTGGGTCAAATGGTATGAACTTGTCCCGAGAAAGGTTTATGGATTGTCAAGACACAATTATGCAGGATTTCAATTTACGCCAATCAATGGCTTTGAAAGCGAGACGAAGTATTGATGGTGGTGGCGTTGAGAGAATAATGGCTTTACTAAAAAATAAATTTCCGGATAATTTCTATGACTCGAAAAATAATACTGTTTGGTTGCCAAGCAATATCAATTGATATTCTGAGGTATTTAGCAGCGAAAAAAGATATAGAGATATCTAAAATAATATCATATGAAGTTTTGTCCGATGTCAGTAGGGGGCAAGAATCAATAATAACAGTTGCTAGGGACTTAGGGATCGAAGTACTGAGTCCGCCTAGAATTTCTTCAGACTTAGTAGAAGAAATTCGAAGTATAAATCCTGACTTAATAATTTCTGCTTACTATAGAAAAATTTTCCCCAAAGAGTTGATTGAAATACCTCGCTTAGGAATAGTGAATATTCACCCTAGCTTGCTACCTTATTATAGAGGTCCAGTTCCAACCGCTTGGGCTATTCTAAACAATGAATCAGAAGTTGGTATCACGATTCATAAAGTTGATTCTGGAATTGATACAGGAGATATTTTAGTTCAATCAAAGCATGACATAGGTGATGATGAGACTGGTTATGAGCTCTATTTAAGAGCGATGAAGCTTGGAGCTGATCTTTTCATAGACAACTTCGATGATATTATCAATGACAAAATTCAGGCTCTAAAGCAGCCGAGCGGTGGTAGTTACTATGGGAAACTTAATCCTCGAGTGTTTTTGGATTGGCGGCAAGCTGCTCAAATGATTAAAAACAACGTGAGAATTCGGTCGTTTCCGTACAATCCGATCGAGGCAACTTTGGAGAATAAGTATTTTTTTATTAACAAAGTATCTATCCATGAAGACGATAAATTTACTGTACAAGTTCCTGGAAAAATTTTAGACATTTATGACGATGATACTTTCCTAGTGTCGTGCTCAGATGGAGTTATTCATGTTCAAGAATATAGTGTTTATCCTCCATTTAGTGGGGCTGAAAAAGAGATTTATTTGAAGCCGGGTAGGACTTTTGATCACTAGTAATCCACTCAGTAATTAGGCCAATATTTATTACAAAAAAAAATAAAATCTTAGGGCAAGCTATGTGGCAAAGAGCCATAAAATCTTTGCCTGGTGGGAATGGGTTGTTATCCAAGAGGCCTGATAGATATGCTCCAGATATATGGCCTTCATACTTTTCAAGATCATCAGGCGTTAGCGTGGTTGATTTGGATGGGAATAATTTCATTGATATGGCTCAGATGGGTATTGGGAGTGCGATATTGGGCTATGCCCATCCTGAATTAACTAATTCAGTTGCTGAAGTGATAAAAGAAGGTGTTAATTGCACCCTAAATGCGCCAGAGGAGGTTTTACTTGCAGAAAAATTACTTGATTTAAATCCATTTGCAGGTGGTGTTAGATTTGCAAGATCTGGGGGTGAAGCTATGGCTATGGCTGTAAGAATTGCCAGAGCTAAAACAGGTAGAGATAAAGTTATTTTTTCTGGATACCACGGTTGGTGTGACTGGTATCTAGCAACTAATTTGAATAATAAAGATGGCTTAAGTGATCATTTAATTCCTGGACTAAGTACACAAGGTGTGCCGGCTGGTCTAATAAATACTGCAATACCGTTTGCTTATAATGATATCGAGAATTTTGAAAAAACTATAAAAGAAAACTCTGATGCCGGAGTTATTTGTCTGGAAGGTGCTCGATACGATTTTCCGTCAAAAGAATTTTTAGAGTCTGTGTCTAGGCTGGCTAAAAAACATAAAATGATCATTATTTCTGATGAAATTACGTCAGGTTGGAGAATGACAGACGGTGGTGTTTATAAGATAAATGGATTTAATCCGGATATTGTCGTATATGCCAAGGCAATGGGTGGAGGATTCGCTATATCAGCTGTAGTTGGAACAGATGAAGTAATGCATTCTGCCCAAGATACTTTCATGAGTTCTACTATGTGGACAGAGAGAGTTGGTTTTGCGGCTGGTCTTGCGACTATAGAGATTTTAACTAGAGATAAAGTGTGGGAGCATTTGATTAAGATAGGTACTCAAATAGGTGATGGCTGGCTAAGACTATCAAAAAAACACCAATTGAAAATTAGTATTACGGAATTCAAGCCACTTATTACTATGAAGCTTGATTATGGTGATAGGAACCAAGCCTTAGCAACATTATTCACTCAAGAGATGCTCAAAAGAGGATATCTTGCCGCTACTAGTGTTTATGTTAGCTATGCGCATACAGAAGATATTGTAAATGATTACCTTAAATCCGTTGATGAATGTTTTTTGATTTTGTCCTCGGTGATTGAGAATAACTACGAAAACATGAGGTTAGAGACATCAATCAGATCTGATTCATTTAAAAGAATTACTCCATGATTGGAGCAATCATACAGGCTCGAATGGGCTCTACGAGGCTACCTGGGAAAGTCTTGAAGACGCTAAGTCATACCCCATTGCTAAAGCTCCAAATAGACAGAGTAAAAAAAGCAAAAAATATCGATACTATTATTGTAGCCACGAGTACAGCGAGAGGTGATGATGCTATTGAAGATTTTTGCAATGGAGAAGAAATAAAATGTTTCCGTGGCTCGGAAGATGATGTTTTGTCACGATACTATCAATGCGCTCAAGAGAACAATCTCGAAACCATTGTCCGATTGACTGCAGACTGTCCTTTAATCGATCCTGCTGTCATAGATCAGGTAGTTGACTTATATCTTAAGTCAAATGTTGATTATGCTGCTAATACCGTTCCCCCTGAAACAAGTCATTGGCCTGATGGAAGTGATGTGGAGGTCTTTTCTTCTGATGCTTTAAAAAGAGCTTATGTCGAGTCAATAACAATCCAAGATAGAGAGCACGTTACTTTTTTCTTTTGGAAAAATAAAGACAATGGTTTCAAGACTGTGCAATTGAGTAATTCATTTGATTGGTCAAAATATAGATTCACTGTAGATTATCCAGAAGACTATGAAGTAATAAGGCTAATTTCTAACGAGATACATGCAAGAGGCTTATTTGGTCATATTGATGAGATTATCTCTATTTTAGATGAAAATACTGAAATCGCAAAGATGAACGAACAGTATTATTTTGGAGTAGGGTGGGATAAATGAAAACGAAAGGAATAATATTGGCAGGCGGTTCTGGAACCAGACTTCTTCCTATGACAGACGTTATATCAAAGCAATTACTTCCGATATACGACAAGCCTATGATCTTTTACCCTCTCAGCACCCTGATGCTCGCAGGAGTAAGGGATATTCTTTTAATATCTACCCCTGAAGACACCAATCGATTCGAAAAGCTTTTGGGTAACGGAGAGCAATGGGGTATGTCTATAGAGTATGCTGTTCAGGATTCACCGGATGGGATTGCTCAGGCTTTTATTATTGGAGAAGATTTTATCGGTGATGATCAATGCGTATTGATTTTAGGAGATAACGTGTTTTTTGGGAATGAACTACAAACGCTTTTGACAAAAGCTTTACGAAATTTAAAAGGAGCCACTATTTTTGGTTATCCTGTAAAGGATCCTGAAAGATACGGTGTAGTAGAGTTTGACCAGGAAGGTAAAGTGATCTCACTAGAAGAAAAGCCAGAAAACCCTAAGTCCAGATATGCAGTTACGGGTTTGTATATATATAACAACGAGGTCATCAAAATAGCGAAAAATATTTTGCCTTCCAAGAGAGGCGAGCTAGAGATTACATCTGTAAACAATAGTTATGTGGATAGCAATTCTCTGCATCTAGAGGTTTTGGGTAGAGGTATTACTTGGCTAGATACTGGAACACCTGATTCATTAATGGAGGCAGGTGAGTTCGTTAAGGTTATTCAAAATCGACAGGGATTGATTGTCTCTTCTCCTGAAGAAATATCATGGAGGAATGGTTGGATCGGCGATGAAGACTTGATTAAATTGTCGCACCGTTATGGATCTTCAGAATATAGAAGGCACCTTAGTTCTCTAATATGAGGTTCTCATGAGCCCTGAAGTCAAGGAGAATCTTTTTGCACATCTACTTGATTCGATGCATGAGCATCGGGACATTCTAGATTGCCTGGAATATGAGGTACATGAGCGAATTTATTATTATGGAGCGCAGTTTAAAGGTGACCGGGATGATACAACCTTCCTGAGTAAAGTAAGTTTTTTTTATAAGCATGCAAAAATCCTTTTATATATTCTTGCAGGCAAGCTTACTCGTGAAAAAAACACCGTGGGTGCTCGAGGATTGTCTTCCTCCTCTCATAATTATGACCAAATGCTTGAGCTTGAAGGATGTCATATTGATAGGGCTCCTTGGTCTCCCAGATCGGGGAAATCATTAGGTATAACATTTAATGGTTATCTTGATTTTATAAAAATGGACTTTAGGATTCAATTTTATGATTTTTATGATTTGGTGTCCTCCCAAAATATTGTAGCTATTCGAAATTACAAAAGAATTTTCAAGGCCTGGGTCAAGCAAGCTGATTATAAATTCCTTATAGTCCGAGATGATCTTAATTTTTGGTCCCGACTATCTCTTGCAGTATTCAAAGAGTTAGGGCTTCCTTCCATTAGTATGGCTCATGGCGGGACTACAATGGTTTATGAAGGCACGGCAGATATTAGGGCTTCGTACATAACTATGTGGGGAGAGATGCAAGCGAACTTTCATATTCAGAATGGATATGACCCTGAAAAAATTTCTGTTACGGGTCATCCAGAGTATAAATTTTCGCATCAGGAGTTGAGATTTTCATTCGACGAAATATTAGTTGTAGCAAAGAGTATGGCGGGAGTGGTAACTGGTAAAAAGAAATTCATTGAAGATCGAGGGAATAGTATTATGTACCTCATGATTATAGAAAGAGTCTTGAAAGACTTGGGTATAAAAAGTGTGTCCTTTAGGCCTCATCCATCTGAAAGTTATGATTGGTACAGTAAGTTTATCGATACTAAGTTCTTTCGAGAAGACAAAAAGACCCTCAGTAATTCCCTTCAAGCAAGTACCTTAGTTATAGGGCCAAAGTCTACTGTACTCGTTGATGCGATGGCTCATGGCGTCAATTATGTGATTTTCGAGCCTACATATGACGGTAAAGATATTCTATTTGGGGCAGTAACTCCGCCATTTGATGGATCGGACACTGATTTCCCAGCCGCTTCTAATGCATCAGAGTTAGATCATATTATAAGAAATAAAACGAGTATTAAAGTGGAGGCACTTGGGAAAATTACAAAGATGAGTTGGAATGGTGAGAGCTTTACAGAAATATTTCAGAGATAGGAAAAACATTAGGTGATAACCAAAATGAAATTATTGATGACAAAGTTTATATACCAGCTCAAATTGGCAGGTTATTTTTTCACGCCACCTATCTTTTCTTGGCTGAATAAAAAAATTAGGCCGAAAAAGAAAAGGCTTTCGGAAGATGATTTGCCTTTCCTTTCTTTGTTGCACGATCTTGAATCTAAAGGAATAGAGAATTTTATTAGTGCTGACATGGTGCAAAGATTTTGCAAAGAAAAGAAGGCTCAATATTTTAATTATGATACTAGCGAGCCACATATTTCTGATGAAAGCCTCCAGAAAAACCTACATGAATTATGCAATAACGGGTTTACGGTGATTCAAGATGTGCTTAGCGCGGAAGAATTAGAAGGAATAAATAAGAAAGTGGTGCCTTTGGCTGAAGAGGGGATAGCAACGCTCACGGAGCTCAGAAGTGAATGCAACGCCCGGACCACATCAAAAGTTGCTAAAAAAGAGGAAAATGGTGTGACGGCACTCCATAATTTATATGATGGGATTTCAAGATATAGAGGAATAGAGTCGTTTTCACCCTCTTTTAAAACTATTGGAATGGCATCGGACATACATAAAATCTGTGAAAGTTATTTGGGGGGTACAGTATCTCCGAGTTCCGTCTATCTTGATGTAAAGGGCGTTTTAGGTGCTTCAGATTCTAGTAGAGCACTTCACGGAGATAGTTTTACTAAAATTTGCAAAGTTTTTATTGCTCTAGAAGATATTACAGACGACAACGCTCCTTTTTTATATTTCTCTGGATCACATAAGCAGCATAAATGGAGATTATTTAAAGACCTTTTAGAGTTCTCTAATATAAATGCGGAATATCATGATTATTTTAGTATGTATAACATTCTGTCAATGTTTAAGGTCTCTGAAGAGGATAATGGAGTAGACATAAAACCCATTAGAGTTTCTTTAAAAGCTGGGGACGCCATTATAGCCGACACATCAGGGATCCATGGGGCAACTGACTTAATATCAGGGAGGCGGCTCCAGCTAGGCCTTGTTTTTGAACGCAGAGGTTTCGGTGCAGAAGATAAATATGTTGCTCCTTGATCCTTCGGTATTGTAACCACATCCTAAAAATAAACTTATCACCACTGTAATGGTGTCTCCTGGCTTGGGGTACTAATGGGAACGTCTTCACAAGTATTAAAAATTTATTTTTATCGTATGCTTTCTTTGTTGGTGGGGTTTGCCAGTCTGCTGATTGTGTTGCCTTTGTTATCAAGCGACGTTGGCAAATATGCTATCTATGCTATTTCTATGAGCCTATGCATATTCCTGACCTATGGAGATTTTGGATTTCTCGCTGCATGCCAAAAATATTGCGCTGAGGCGGTTGGAAGAAACTCAGTTTCAGAAGAGAGCAAATATCTTGGGTTTACCGTCAGCCTACTTATGGTAGCGTTCTCAATATTTTCATTGGTAATGTTTTTAGTCGCTCTTCATCCTGAGATTATTATTCCTGAACTTGATGAAGAAGGGTCTAGATTCGCATCAAAGATGTTCCTCACCATAGGATTATTGATGCCAATTCAAGTGATCTGCCAAAGACTTATATATTTAATTCTGTCGGTAAGGTTAAAGGACTACCTATTTAGTCGGGTAGATGTGTTGGTTAATTTGTCAAAGATAGCAATAGTTCCTTTATTTGTTAGAGAGGATGAATTTTTATTGCTTGAATATTTTGTGGCGACAATCCTCCTTTCGCTAGTTAGCTGTTTGATTGGTTTTTTTATAATCAGGAATAGTAAGATTTTTCCTCTTCTAGAGATTTTTAAAAATTTGAGATTTAGTAAAAAAATATTTGATGAAACAAAATATTTAGCCTTATCGATGATGATCTCAACTATCTTTTGGATTATGTATTATGAATTAGATTTGATTATTGCGGCTCAATTCTTTTCGATCAGCGATGTAGCGTATTATGCGCTGGCATTCACCTTTATAAACTGTTTGAGAAGTTTATGGGTCGCGGGCTTCGCTCCATTTTTGCCATTGCTGAACATACACTTTGGGTCGGGTAATATTTCTGGCGTTAAGAATATTTCGTCTTCCCTAGTTCTGTTTACTACCCCATTATTTATCATAGTTTCTTTATTATTAGGGAAGCACATGGAGCAAATAATCATTTATTGGGTAGGGCATGATTTCATGCCATCTGCGGAAATTGTAGGCTCTCTCATTTGTGGGATAGCACTTGTAGGTTTTACTAATGTAGCAGCACATTATATGACGACCTTTAAGCTCTATCGCACAATAGTAATCTTTGGGGCTGGCCCATTATTAATATATTATGGTGCCTTTGGTTCTTTAATGTATTTTACGCCTGAAGCGGGTATTTTAAATTTGGCATATGCTAAGGCGCTTTCAGGCTTAGGCGCCTCCTTTATGGGCGCCTACCTATTGGTTGCGCATAAAATTATTGATTTTAGATCATTGGTTAGGATGATTTTCTTCTCTACGTTAGGGCTGATCGGCTTATTTTATATGCCGGCTTTTATCAGTTTCGATCTTGTCAATCAGGAGCCTAATATCAAGGCGCTTGCGCTGCTACTGATGAGTATAGGTGTAGCGATTATTGTTATCTTTATTGCAGCAATGGCAATTTTTAGACCATCACGATCTTTGTTAATCCAGCTGTCAAATAATCTTATAGGCGTAGTTAAGCTAAAAATTTAATTAATAATCTCACTTCAACATCTAAAATTATTTTTTAGGAGAGAATATTCATGAATGATAGGGCGGATCCCTTAATGCTCGATCTTGGTTGTGGGAACAAAAAAAGACCTGGCACTATAGGGGTTGATTACAACTCAAGAGTTGATGGTGACATTAGTCATGATCTGAATGTATTTCCTTATCCTTTCGAGAGCGAAAGTGTTGATAGGGTATATATTGATAATTGTCTTGAGCACTTAGATAGCCCAATGAAAGTGATGGAAGAGATACACCGATTACTTAAGGCTGGAGGAGAAGTAAAGGTAATTGTGCCTTATTTTAGATCTCCATCAGCCTATCACGATCCTACACACCAGACATTTTATACTGTGGAATCATTTTCTTATTATGATCCTGATCACCCGATTTGCAAAAAATATGATTACACGACATCTCATTTTAAAGTACAGAAAATTGTATTTCACGAGCATTTAAGTAGTGGGTTTGTAAAGGGCTTACTTGTTTGTATGGCAAATAAATGGCCGTCACTTTATGAGGATGTTCTCAGTTCGATTCTGCCGTTACATGAAATATCATATTACTTAAAAAAAATTTAGTGAGTTATCTTTTATGGACACTCCTAAAATTGCGATTTGTATTCCAACATACAATAGAGCAACGAGTTTAGAACACTGCCTTAACTCGATAGCAATTGCTTCGAAACAGCATGCTGGTAGATATGAAGTCTGTATTTCAAATAACGGATCAACTGATGAGACCGATGCTGTAGTTGAAAAAGCAAAAACCTTCTTTGATATCAATTATTCTAGAAATGATACCAATTTAGGGATTCCTAGAAATTTCTTAAAGGTGGTTTCTATGGCAAAAGCGGAGTTTATATGGTTGATCGGCGACGATGATTTATTACTGCCAGACACATTTGATCGATTATTGCCTCTTCTTGATGAGAACCAGGAAATAGACTTCTTTTATTTAAACTCTTTTCATTTAGATTTAAGTTTTATTAGGTCGAAATCTCATTTTTTTGATACGAGGGATTTACCATCCGCGATGGAACCTTTTTCTAAAAAAACTGATTCTGGAAAACTGCCATTTTTTGATCTCATTGATCCGAAGATTAGTTTTGACTTTTTAGGCGGCATGTTTTTATCTGCTTTTCGCAAGTCACATTGGGATGCAATGATCGATAAATTAGACTCTCAGGCTATACAGGCTAATGAGACTTTCTCCCATTTTGATAATACGTTTCCACATCTTAAAATTTGGGCGCATGCATTTTCTAAATCGCCTGCATACTTTAATGCTACTCCCATGAACGTGTGTATTACTGGCCAGAGAGAGTGGGCGCCTCTCGAGCCTTTAGTTAGGAATATACGCTTAATTGAGGCACTGGATGTTTACAGAGGTAATGGAATGTCATATTGGAGATATTTGTATTGTAAGAATTTTGCTTTGAGGAATTATTTTTCTTGCACTTTGAAAATGGTATTACATCGAGATATTTATCCCTTTAAGCTTGGTCTCCTTAGGCACTACTTTAAATGTGCTCTTTATCCTAATGTATACCTGTCATTATTTTATCTTTGTATTAGAAAACTCCGTAGAATAAATAATAAAAACTACATGGCACAAGAAAATGAATGAAATCAATAAATGTGAAGTTTGCAGTAATAATAACTTAAGGCCTGTATTGAACTTGGGTAAGCATCCTATGTGTGATGATTTGGTTCCGATTGGTGACCCAAGAGAGTGCAAAGAATATCCCATTGAAATTCTCTACTGCAATGTTTGTAGAACAGGCCATCAAAAATTTCAGGTACCTAAAGAAGAGTTATTTCCAAAGTCTTACCATTATCGCTCTAGGTTCACAGCTGATGTCCTGTCGGGAATGTCGAGTCTTGTTGATTCATGTGAAGAAAAATTTGGAACTTTAGACAAAAAAATAGTAGTAGATATAGGCTGTAATGACGGTAGTTTGTTAGATTTTTTCAGAGAAAAGGGTTCAGTGACAATAGGCATAGAACCTACGAATGCAAGTAAAGATGCTGAATTAAAAGGCCATGAGGTATATTCAGATTATTTGTCGGTAGACTTAGCAGAAAAGATTTTAAAAGTGCATGGTCACCCCGCTATTATCACTTTCACAAATGTATTCGCACACATTGAGGACTTGGCGGGTGTTCTGATGTCATTAAAGGTATTACAGGATAAAAATACTAAGATTGTTATTGAAAATCATTATCTTGGCGCGGTTCTAGATGGAAATCAGTTCGATACGTTTTATCATGAGCATCCCCGTACTTATAGTTACACTTCATTTAAATTTATGGCTAAAACCCTAGGGATTGATCTCGAGGCTGTTGAGTTTCCATCGCGCTATGGAGGTAATATTCGTGTGTTTATGGGCTTAGATTCGCAAATGAATAATCAAGGGTCGTTAAATAAGCTGGATGATAGAGAAAGTTTATTTGAAAGTCAGTTTGAAGAGCTTAAATCAAATATTGAGAAATGGATGGTATCTAAAAGATCAATTCTTAAGTCGTCTTTTGCTCAGCATGGAAAAATTCGTGCGAAGGCCTTTCCAGGGCGCTCAGCGATCTTGGTTAAAATGTTAGATATTGATGAGAATATAATTTCGGCGGTATATGAGAAGCCGGGATCATTGAAAATTGATCATTATGTGCCTGGAACTAGAATTCCAATTTTGTCAGACGATGACTTATTAGCTAGTGATGATTTGGGTAAGCCACTTTTGAATTTAGCATGGCATATTAGTAAAGAGATACATGGTTACCTTGTGAAATCCGGATATACAGGTCCTATCACTGATATTCTGGATAGTGATGATTTTAGCTAAGTAGGAGTCTATATGCCCTTAGCTGATTAGGTGATTTAATATGAAACTAGAGAACTCAACGACGAGAATCGCGGTGTTTGGTGGAGGTCGGTGGGCGAGGGTTTTATTGGGTGTTTTTTTAGCTAATACCAAGCCTGCTACAGTCTTTACCGTACACACAAAGCATCTTGTCGGCGATATTCGTCTATGGATCAACAAAAATGGTTTCAGAGATAGAGTATGTGTCACTGATATCGAGCCAGACTTTTTCGGGTTGCGGTATATGGCGGCTGTTGTTGTTAATTCGGCGGACGGGCACAGAGAAAGTGCAGAAATGGCTATAGCGGCAAAAGTTCCAGTGTTAGTTGAAAAGCCCATGGCACCCTCTTTTGAGGAGACATTTGCGTTAATTGAAAGTGCAAAAGACAATGGGACGCTCTTATCATCATCATGGGTTTTTTTGCATGCGAGGTACATTGATAATTTTATCGACCACTTAGGAAGTGTCGAGGATATTCAAAAAGTGCGGTTTAATTGGACGGATGAATTTGCCGAACCGCGATATGGGGAAATAAAAAGTTTTGATTCGGCAACCCCTATATTCAAAGATGTTCTGCCTCACGTTTTGTCAATCTTATCTAAAATTTTTAAAAAACAAACCTTTGAATTTAGTAGCTGCAGCGTAAGCCGTGGTGGATGTTGTGTAGAAATTATAATTTTTATCTCAAATGTTGAGTGCTGCTTAACGTTAGAAAGAAATTCCGACAAGAGAAGACGAAAAATTCTTATTAAGGGCCAGAAGGACTGTGAGCTAGATTTTTCTGTTGAACCAGGAACAATTTTAATTGATGGCCATGCTTCTAGTGGTGACTTATATTGGGGTTCATCTCCAAGTCCATTAGAGAAAATGGTCATGGAATTCTTAACAGAAGTAGAGTTAGACAGATTTGACCAGGAAGGCACTGGTAAATTAGCGTTGTCGACCAGCAAATTAATTGATGAGATAGAGCCCGCATATCTAAGGTCCTTGGATACGTGGCTAATAGAGCATCTTAATCAAAAAGAAATAGACAAAAGAGATATCCATTATTTTGTATCGGAGTTGGTTCGAGGACTCTTGAAAGTTACTTACGATAAGAGTGATGAAGTGATAGTGCGCTATTTAGATTTTATTTGTAGCGGACAATTATTAAAGGATTTTCAAAATACAAATATAGAAGTTTTAGACGATAGTATTATCAAGTTCATTAGATCTCTGAAGATCAGGTTATAGCTACTGAAGTTGAGTTTCAGACCTTTAAGTAAGTTATTTTTAATATTGCAGTATAGATTTTGATGGTTAGATAATATTTTTTAGTGAGGTACGATGTTTCTTTATACAAAGGAATCAGAATGTTTCTTAGTGAATTAGAGTTCTTTTCGGGGAAAAGGATTTTTATAACAGGACATACGGGATTTAAAGGCACATGGCTGACGCAAGTAATGGTTCGAGCAGGTGCAATAGTGTGCGGTTATTCTCTTCCCGTTGATGAAAAAATCCACTTTAATGGATTGGGTTTAAAGGGCTTAATTACGCATATTGAAGGTGATATTTGCGATGAAGCGCATTTAACTAATGCAATGACTACCTTTAAACCAGATATTGTTTTCCATCTGGCTGCTCAGGCACTCGTCAAATTGTCTTATATCGACCCTGTGAAAACTTTCTCTACAAATGTAATGGGATCTTTGAATCTTTTGCAGGCAGTCAATAACTGCCCTTCTGTCCAAAGTGTAGTTTATGTTACATCAGATAAATGCTATGAGAATGTTGAGTGGGAGTGGGGGTATAGAGAAATGGACATGCTGGGTGGCCATGATCCTTACAGTGGATCCAAGGCAGCTGCAGAAATAGTTTTTAGCTCATACACTCGATCTTTCTATCATGATAGGCCTAATTTCGGCGCAGCCTCTGTTCGAGCTGGAAATGTAATTGGTGGCGGTGATTATTCCCTTGATCGGATTGTACCTGACTGTATTCGAGCAATTCGTCAAAACGATCCAATTAAATTACGAAGCCCTAAATCTACAAGGCCATGGCAGCATGTACTGGAGCCGCTTTCTGGCTATATTTTGTTAGCTCAGAGATTATTTGAAGATCCTAAAAATTATGCCCATCCATGGAATTTTGGCCCTGGATTACAAGAAACGAGAAATGTAGGTGATGTAGCGCAAACAATTGTCGAAGTGTATGGGCAAGGTTCGGTACTGCCTGGGGCAGTAGCATCAGATTTCCATGAAGCGAATCTGCTGCAACTAAATTGTGATCTTGCACATCATAAACTTGGTTGGCGTCCTCGATGGAGTATAGATAAGACATTAAAAGTTACTGCAGACTGGTACCGGCTAGTTGATACTGGTACCTCAATGCAAGAAGTTACTAATACTCAGATAGATGATTATTTTGGAGAATCTGATGATTGAAGGCGTCTCTTTAATACCTTTGCAGCAGATACATGATGAGCGAGGAAAAGTAATGCACATGTTGAGGGTAACTGACCCTCATTTTGAGAAATTTGGAGAAATCTACTTTTCGTGCACTTATCCTGGTGTGGTTAAAGGCTGGCATAAGCACAGTGATATGACCTTGAATTATGCTGCTATTACCGGCGCGGTAAAAGTTGTTTTATTTGATGATCGTAGTTCGAGTCCAACTCAAGGTGAAGTGCAGGAAATATATCTAACGCAAGAAAATTATTCTTTATTAATTGTACCGCCATTGGTTTGGAATGGTTTTAAAGCAATTGGAACAAAAGAGGTTATTGTGGCCAATTGTTCGACCATTCCTCATAGTAGAGGTGAGATAGAGAGGCTGGCCTATGATGATCCTCATATTCCTTATGATTGGGGAATTATTCATAGATAAAGGTTCATAAGAAAGTGCTGTCTACAGCTTTTAAACCAATAGTTAAAGCGTAAAGGAAAGTATATGAAAGTTGTTATCCTTGCAGGTGGTTTTGGGACGCGATTGTCTGAATATACAGACTCGATTCCAAAACCTATGGTAGAGATTGGTGGAAAACCAATCATATGGCACATTATGAAAAGATATGCTGATTATGGCTACAAGGACTTTGTTATCGCTTTGGGGTATAAGGGCGAGGTCATTAAAAACTATTTTGCCAGTTATCATTTAGGACAAAATGATTACACTGTGAACCTTGCAAGCGGTAAAACTGTCATGAGTTCCAATGGCGATTTAGATTGGAATGTCACTCTGGTAGATACCGGCCTTAATACAATGACCGGTGGCCGCATTAAGAGGCTCCGTGAATACTTAAAAGATGAAAACTTCATGCTAACTTATGGTGATGGTGTTGCTGATGTTGATATTAAGCAGTTGGTTGAGCATCATGCTGATTCTAATAATTTAGTAACACTTACCGCCGTTAGACCAACGGCTAGGTTTGGCGAGTTAGAACTTAATGATAGCTTGGTTGTAGCCTTTCAAGAAAAATCTCAGTTAAACGTTGGTTGGGTGAATGGTGGCTTCTTCGTGTGCGAACCGCAAATATTAGACTTTATAGAAAGCGATTCTGTGATGCTTGAGCGAGAGCCCTTGGAGAGAATAGCTAGGGAGTCTCAGTTAGGTGCATTCAAACATCACGGATTTTGGCAATGCATGGACAGTAAGCGAGACCGTGATTTGTTACAATCTCTTTGTGATGAAGGAAATCAGGTTTGGCTGGATATTTAAAACCAGAAAAAGTTTTAATTACTGGCGGCACAGGTTATTTAGGTTCTAGGATTGGCCAATTTTTATCGGAATGCGCTTATCAAGTAGATCTTGGGTCGCGCGAGCCTTTTAAAAATGGTGAGGTTAGTAATTGTCGCCAGATAGTTACTAATTGGCAGGACCCCGAATTAGCTTTTTGCAAGGGGTATGATCTTATTATTCATGCTGCTGGAATGAATGCTAAAAATTGCGCCGAGAGTCCCGATTCCGCATTTAATTTTAATGGCCTTCTCACCGATAGGTTAGTTAAACAGGCGGTAAAGGATGGCTGCAAGAAATTTTTCTATCTATCCACAGTCCACGTTTATAATTCACCTTTAGTGGGTTGTTTTTCAGAGTCTTCTGAAGTTCTCAACTCTCATCCGTATGCTACCTCTCATTTTTGTGGTGAACAAGCCCTTGTTAAGGCGCTCCAAACCGGGGAAATAAGGGGTGCAGTATTGAGGTTATCTAATTGTTTTGGGCCATCCGTTGTAAATAATAAAGATGATGGGGATTTAGTTTTAAACCAATTTGTTAGAGACGCTATCACCAGAAATCTAATAACTATTAAAGGAAACTATTTAGCTCGGCGGGACTTTTTGCCTATATCTGAGCTAAATAGGATAATTTTGGAAGTTCTAAAATATAAATATCCTCTTTCTAATACTATTAATATTTCTAGTGGAAAATCTAGAACTTTAGAAGAAATTTCTAATATCAGCGCAGAAATGGTTCTTGCTATAACTGGCGAACATGTACGAATCGATAAGAATAAAGATCCAGTGCATGAGGGAGAATTAATGATAAATAATACGGCGCTAAGTGAAATGAGTATTTCTGTAAACAGTGATTTAACTCAAGAAATTCGAGAGTTAATCTTAGGCTTACTCGACGAAAGATAATTTATATAGAGGTACGCTCGATTATTTAATATTTTAGGGCAGAACAAATTTATGGTTTCGATGGAACTTTCTAAAAATAAAATCTACAGTTTATTGTTTGTTGGGTATTTTGTTTTTATGGGGACGACTTTAAGTTTAACTTTGGGTCTTACGCCTATATCGTTCATCGGCAATGCTGTAATCATGCTACTGCCAATCTTGATTATAGCTTGGAGCTTGCGGTCTACGGTTCTGAGCTTGCATGATATATGCATTGGTTTTGCAACTTCTTTGATGATCCTGGTTCCTTTATTTAATATGCTCATCTATTCCAGAAGTTATATTGGAGTAGTGCAGACAGCGTCTTTCATATTTTCCTGGCTTGTTTTACTTGGGGTATTATTTAATCAGGAATATATATCTAAAAATCAAGATAAATTCTGGAGATGGTTTAATAATTTTTCAGTTATTTTTATATTTTTAGGATTGCTCGAGTATATCGCTTGTTTCTTTTTTGATGTTGTTCCTCCTTATGCTGAAACAGCAAATGGAGATTTTTTTGTTGGATATTTTACGATATTTCATGTGATCGAAGATGCTCAATTACCGCACTTTAGATTTTATGGCCCATTTGGCGAGCCTGGGGAATTAGCTATGTGGTCATCAGTTTTGATATTTTATAATTTATTAAGGAAGAATTATCTAGCACTTATAATTCTTTGCATTGGCGCTTTTCTTACATTTTCTCCATCGATATTTATTTCAATTCTTATTGCGTTTGTTTTTTATTCTATTAAAAAGAAGGGTATTTTATATTTGCCTGTGGCTATTACCCTAATAGCACTCCTTATTTTCTTCTTTGGTTCTTATTTTGTTGATTTTCTTCAGGAGATTTTAATTAATAAAGAACGTTCTTTGACATCGCGCTATGACTCGACTTTTAGCTTCTTTAGTCAATTAGGGTTTCTTATTACTAATTACCCCCTTGGAATCCCAGCTTTTGAAACGACTGCGGAGGCTTATGCTTCTGGAATTAGTTTTCCCGCAAATTTCTCAGCTATTACCGCTTACGAGCGTGGAGGAATTATAGTTTTCGCACTTTATTTGTTGTTTCTTAGTTATGGTGCATTTAATAGCATATTTTCCATTCTAGTCTCTAAGGAAAATTTTATTTCTAATGAAATATATCTCTATTATTTAATTCTGCTACCTTTCGTGGTTCAAAGAGGGTCACTGTTTGAATTGGGGATATTTCCACTTTTGTTTGGCGGTGTATTCTTTCAAAAGTTAAGGCCGAATCAATTAGTTACAGCTTAACCACTGTTTAGGATAATCACGCTTAAACTTTTACTCTCGTAAAGATAAATGGAGCATTAAGGGCATGAATAACTCTAATTCACCGAGAGTGACTGTAGTCATACCAAACTTTAATCGGCAGTATTGTTTGGGTCGAGCCATTCAATCGGTTATTAATCAAACTTCCAAGGACTGGGATCTTATTATTGTAGATAATAATTCTACAGATGGTTCGTTGGATGTCATAAATAGCTTTAACGATTCGCGTATATCTGTAGTACGGACAGAAAATAATGGGGTTATAGCTCATTCAAGAAATATAGGTATACATAAAGCAAGGGGCGATTATATAGCTTTTCTAGATTCCGATGATTGGTGGGTAACGACGAAACTGCAGGAGTCAGTAGCACGTCTAGATTCTGGAAGCGATTTCGTTTATCACGATCTTTATAAAGTCTCTAGTCTACCTGCCAAAGAAAATATTAAAAATATTTTGTGTACTCGTGCTTTGACATCACCCGTTTCTGTTGATCTTTTATTGAATGGTAATGCGATAAATAATTCTAGTGTAGTAGTGCGCACGTCTTTAGTGCGAGAAATTAATGGATTTTCTGAGGAACGTGAATTGATTGGGAGTGAAGATTTTGATGGCTGGATTAGGATTGCTAAGTTAACTAATAAGTTTGACCGAATAGATTCGGCTCTTGGTTATTATTGGGATGGTGGTGGCAATTTAACTTCTGCCAGAACTACTTTGACTAATAATCTATGTCTAAGTAGTAGATATAAAAAGGAATTAAGTCATCACTTAGGAAAAGAACTCCCTGGTTGGATGCTGTATTCTTTGGCTAGATCTTCGCTGGCTTTGAAGGATTTTTCAAGTGCGCGGAAGTATGCATTGCTGTCCCTAAAGGGGGGTCTTTCGAAGTATATTAAGTTTAAGGCTGCAGTTGTCTGGCTTATGTCAGCGGTAAAATTTCAGTATTAATTTTCCAGAGATTAATGATGAGTAGATATTCCTTACTTACCATCTGTGGTCGATAGTAATACTCTCTCCTTGGTTGTGAGCCTGATTCAATATAGCTTCTGCATTAGATAGGAAGATCTTCGGGTCTAAACGAAAGGAGAGAAAAAAGAAGAGAGAGCAGCGCGCCATATCAGATGGGAAGCATAGTCAATTCCCACCTATATAGATTCGTTATTTATTGAGGTAAGTGACGTGCGGTATCTATAGTGATCCAATGATCTTTTTGATAAGTCATGGATGCATCTCAGCATAGGGGTAATTATGAAAATTTTAGTCACTGGCGGCGCAGGTTTTATCGGTTCGCATGTCACTGATAATCTTCTGGATAAGGGCCATGAAGTTATCGTTTTAGACGATCTGAGTACAGGCACTCTTGTCAATTTAGCTGCTGTTAGAAAGAAAATCACTTTTTTTCAAAGCCGAGTCGAAGATTTTGATTTTGACCATTTAGATGGTCTTGATTCAGTTATTCATCTTGCAGCTCAGGCTTCTGTGCCACTTTCAATATCGGACTTTTATGAGAGTTCCAAAACAAATATCTTGAGTTCTTTAAAAATTATCGATTTTTGTGTAAGAAAAAAAATTCCTTTGGTTTATGCTTCATCATCTGCTATTTACGGCGGTTTACCATTAGGTGATGATGAGCAAGATAGCACTGATTTACTTAGTCCTTATGCGGTAGATAAGTCGGCATTAGAGCTGTACGCAAAAGTTTCCAATTTAACGTTTGGGCTAAGTAGTATTGGCCTTCGATTTTTTAATGTTTATGGACCTCGTCAAGATCCCTCAAACCCTTACTCTGGAGTAATTTCAATATTCATAGAGAGATTATTATCTAATCAATCCATTACCATAAATGGAGGCTCACAAACACGAGATTTTATCTATGTTACTGATGTTGCTAACGTAATTTTACAAGCAGTTCAGATGACCTCAGTAAAGAAGATATCTGATTCCGTTAATGTTTTGACTGGGGCATCAATTTCGATTGACTGCTTAGCTAGCAAACTAATGAGTATAGTAAATTCTAGTTCCGCTAAGACTTATAGTGATCTTACCGTTGGTGATCCAATGGAATCTAATGGGACCATAGATAAACTGTCACGATTATTAGATATGGAATCATCAGATTTCATAGATTTAGATAAAGGCCTGGGAATGACAGTTAATGATATGAGGTCTGGGGTTGAAGATTTATGAATGAGACAATCTATGATTGGATTATTATTGGCGGTGGTATCTCTGGAATTGCAGTAGCAGAAATATTATGTAGGGAGGATAAATCAGTACTTCTCATTGAGAAAAATGAGCTATTAGCTTCTGAAACTAGCAAGCAATTTCATGAGTGGGTGCACTCGGGGGCTCTATACACTCTCGTACCAGACAATCTACTTACATTGCGGTATCTTCTGGGAGCCACAGATGATTTATTAGAGTTCTATGGATCTTTCCCGCGTATGAATTTGATCGCAAGTGAAAATGGTGTGGGAGCCTCAGATTCCGGGTGGTTTAATAGTGAGCGTATTGATTTCAAATATAGAATCCGAAAACTTAACCCTATTTGGATGGGCTTAGTCTCTAGATCGATCAGTGTCATTGATTTGATCAGCAAGCATGATTGGTTGAGGAGGAAGGCCGGATCTGAGTATGGGCGTAATAAATTACATATCGACTATTGGGTTAAACATATTTGGGAGCAGTTAAGTACTGGCGAGAAGTTCTACACAGTCACTAGCCCCGACATTACAATGAACTCTAGGATTTTGCTACAGGACTTAATAAACGCATCTACCGCTAAAGGTTTGGATATTATTGTTGGTGAGAAGGTGTTGAGTATTGACGAGTCGAGTAAGCGAGTTAACGTTATTACAACTGATGGTGAGTATCGTTCACGTAACGTCGTAATTTGCAGTCCTGATGTAATTGCGAGTCAGTATAATGTACCCATTAAAACTGGTTTTGCTCCTATGGCTATAGTGGAAAATGTACCTGAAAAAGAGGTTAGCTTTGTAGAGTTGGATTACCAGCTTAAAGCGTGTATTAATTTGCTCAAAAAAGATCCTGGGATTGGTCAGGCAGGCGGTATAACGGTCAATACCGAAAGTGAAATCAAGCCATACCTTCAATATATTATTGATGAGCACAAAAAAAGGAATCCGAGCATTAAAGTAATTGATACATATGTAGGGATAAAGAAAGAACTTGTTTCTAAAGGGCAGGATCGTAACTATTTGTATCATATCAATCAGAATTCAGATCGAGTTTGGTCTATTGTATTAGGGAAATTTACTCTAGCTTTTAGCATGGCCCCTGAATTCTATAGAAGGGTTTTTAATAAGAATCCAACCAGAGAGGTTGGCAGTGTAACTGACCATAATGATAGAAATATCTTATCTGATACGTCTTGGCATGAGATTGCCACAAACAAAAAATATTAAGGATTTCCACAATGGGAATGATTAAGCTACCTGAGGAATCAATATCCTTTTTTGAAGCCCATTATCCAGAGATTTTCGAATCTGGAAATTTAGCAGAGGGGCAATGGATCTCCAAAGTAGCAACCTGGGCTACCGACTATACGGGGGCGCCTTACGCTCATGCGGTTAATTCTAACGGCGCAGGCATATTCTCTATTTTGAATATTCTTGGGCGCTACTTTAATAAGCGGCGAATTTTTTTGCAGAGTAATACTATGTATGGCGTTCGAACGATGTCGATTACATCAGGACTGGAGCTCTGTGGGTATGTTGATTGTGATTTAGATTATCTAATGCCTACTTATGATCAGGTGGTTGACTTTGTATCTCGTTTGGACGAGCCAAGAGAGTGCATTTTTTTACTCACGCATATTGGAGGCTGGGTTAATCCTGACATAGAGAAAATAGCAGAATTTTGCCGCGACAGAGAAATTACTCTAATAGAGGACTGTGCTCATAGCTTGGGGTCAACTCTCAGAGGAAAGCATACGGGATTATTTGGAGATGCAGGCGTGTATTCTCTCTACTCTACCAAAGCCGTGCCTGCCGGTGAAGGTGGTATAGTTGTCACCAAGAATGAAGAGTTACATCAAAAAATAGAAAAGTTTTCAATCTATGACCGCTTTGACCAGCTGTTGGATGTTGGTGTCAACAATCGGATGTCTGAAATCAATGCGTTGCTATCATTTTCTGTACTGCAGAATATTGACGAAATTATAGATAACAAACAGAAAATAGCGAAAAAATACGCTCTGGCTTGCGAAAAATATGGCTGGAAATACATCCATCCAACGCGCAATGAGCAGCGATCGAATCTTTACAAATTTATACTCCTATCTAGCGAAGCTAATCCGAGTGATGATTTTTGTCAGATAAAGACAAGAACATCTTCGGTGTATGATTACGCTCTAGGCTCTGATCCTCATGAGGTCGCTATGCGGCATATTTGTCTACCGATCTGGTTCAAACTTGAAGATGTTGTTGTTGAGAGAGTTATTAACGAGCTCAAACGCTAATTCTTGTAGGATATTAGATGTAAAACGTATGAAAATTTTATTCCTCTCTAGTTCCTCAGATTGGCATATCGATCTTTGGACGCAGTATTTCACAGAAAATAATTCAGTATTTTTGTTCAGTGACAAGGAAGATTATCTAACGAATGAGGAATTTAAAGATGTAATGGTAGTTCAGTCAGCTGGCTATTTTGGACGCCTCCTAAACCTTGTTAAGAGTTCATCGCATAAGCTATTCCAGCTTAATAAAATAATTTCAGTAAAATACTTCGCTAGTAAGATACGTAGATTAATCGAGGATAATAATATCGACGTGGTTCATGCTCATAACCTTTACTACGGTTATTTAGCATCGTTCTTGCATAAAGATATACCAGTGATATTTACCCCGATGGGATCTGATGTGATTATTCACGCTCAAAATAATATGCTTTATAAGTGGATGGCAAAAAAAGCCTTTCTGCGGGCTAATGTTGTTACGGGTGATTCCAAGTTAGTTCAAAGCCAAGGCTATAAAGTTGGTGCTAGGCGTCATAACAATTTCATTATTCAGAATGGCGTTGATACTAATATTTTTTATCCGCACGATACGAGCATAAAAGAAAAGTATGGAGTTGTTTGTGGCGAGTTACTCCTATTTAGCCCTAGAGCCATTACTCCTAATTACAATATAGACGTGATTATAGAGTCGTTAGCATTGATGAGAGATAAAGGACTTAATGCCAAATGTATGTTTTCGTTTGCATTTGGAGGAAAGTATTATGATCGCCTAAGAAGGCTCGTCGAAACGTTAGATTTAAAAGATCGGGTAATCTGGCTAGGTCGTCTGTCTTATACAGAAATGGCAGATCACTACAATGGCGCAGATATTATATTATCGGTGCCAACTTCTGATAGCTCTCCTAAAAGTGTTTATGAGGCCATGTTTTGTAGGAAGCCCGTTGTAATCTCTAATATTCAATGGGCTAGCGAAATTTTGTCCTCGTCAGATTGCATTCAAGTTGATCCAAAAAATGCTCTTCAATTATTACAGGCAGTTGATGCAATTCGAAGCGATTCCGCCTATGGAGATAGTTTGGCTCAATCAGCATATGAGACGGCTTGTAAAAATTTTGGGTACCATGAAAATATGAGACAGATGGAAGAAATTATGCAACAGCTTTGCGATCAGTTCAAAGGCAAAAAACAAAATATTGACGCTGTATGATCTGTACAAATTGTGTAATGGATACTAGCGATACCCGAATTTCATTCGATGAAAATGGTGTCTGTGATAATTGCATTAATTATCAAGAACGCGTCACTCCGTTCTATCGTGAGAGCATTAAAAATAATACATTTGGACCAATTTCTAGGCGGATTATTGAGGAGGGAAAAGGGAAGGAGTTTGACTGTATATTAGGTATGAGCGGCGGTCTTGACAGTTCCTATTTGCTGCACAAGATGGTTACTCAATACAATTTGCGGCCGTTGGTATTTCATGTTGATGCTGGTTGGAACTCAGATGTTGCCATTGGGAATATTAGGAAATTGACCTCAGGGTTAAACTTGGATTTATATACTGAAGTTATAAATTGGCCAGAAATGCGTTCGCTACAAACTGCCTTCTTTAAATCTGGTGTCCCTCATATAGATGTTCCTCAGGATCATGCATTTATTTCTGTCCTTTATCATTATGCCTCGAAGTACAATATTAAATATATCTTGAATGGCGGTAACTTTAGTACTGAAGGGATTAGAAACCCTCTGTCGTGGCTGTACTTTGGTTCGGATAAGAAGCAGTTGCTAGATATTAATTCTCAATATGGCTCAAAAAAGCTTGAGCACTATCCAGTTACCAATATTCTCTGGCACAAGTTTTACTTACCCTATTTTAAAGGCATTAAAGTTCTCAAGCCATTAAATTTTATAGAGTACAAAAAGGATGATGCTGAAAAAGAGCTATTTGAGGTTTATGGTTGGAAAGGTTACCCACAGAAACACTTTGAATCGCGATTTACGCGATTTTTTGAAGGTTATTGGCTCATCGAGCGATTTGGATATGACACAAGGAAATCGCAATTTTCAAGTCTTATTGTTTCAGGCCAAATGACGAGAAATGAGGCATTGTTGCAGTTACAGACTAGGCCTCTGTCTGATGATATGGCCAGAGAGGAATTCGAATATATTGCCGACAAACTCACTATCTCGGTAGCTGAACTACAGGGTTATCTGATGGCTCCACACAAAAATTATAGAGATTTTCGTAATATGGCGTGGATGTATGATCTGGGGTCTTCGGTTATGATCAAGTTAGGTCTAGAGCGCGCTGCGAAAAGATGATTGGAATCATAGATTATAAGTCGGGTGGAAATATACATGCGTTTAAAAATGCATTTCGCATCCTGAATCTCCCCTATATAACTGCAGATCAACCTGAATTACTAGAGGACTGTAACAAGATTATTTTGCCCGGTGTTGGCTCTTTTGATAGAGCAGTAAAGTCGCTTAAAAATACAGGGTTCTATGATTATATGCAGTCTACGCTCGTCCAATGCTCAGACAAGAAACTCCTGGGTGTTTGTGTTGGGCTTCAGGTGCTCTGTCAGGGTAGTGAAGAAGGGCGGGAAGATGGCCTTGGTATTTTCGATACTTTTGTCCGAAAATTTGATCCGATGGAATGTGCAATTATCCCCCACATGGGTTGGAATTCTGTAAGCACTATTGACGATCCTATTTTTAATGGAATTGACTTGGATCATGGATTCTACTTTTTGCATAGCTACAGATTGGATTCTGATTTTGATGGTGCAATTGCCCATACTGTTTATAAGTCTAGTTTTACTTGCGCCGCTAGGTCAGCTAACTGTGTTGGGCTTCAGTTTCACCCTGAAAAAAGTCATAACAATGGGCTTCAGCTAATAAAAAATTTCCTCGAGGAATAATATGCTGAGACCTAGGATAGTTGTTTGCCTCCTTACTGATGGCGAAAGCTTAATAAAAACGAGGCAATTTAGAGCAGATAAATATCTGGGCGATCCGCTAAATGCCATTAAGATCTTTAATGAATTGGCAGTTGATGAATTAGTACTTTTGGATATAAATGCTCGCCAGAATGGGGAACCTCCTAATTTTAAGTTAATTAGTAATGTGGCTAAACAGTGCCGTATGCCATTTGGTTATGGAGGGGGTATTACTAAAAAAGAGGAGGCCCTTCGCTTAATTAGTGAGGGCGTAGAAAAAATTGCTTTAGGTGACCCTGCGGCTTTAGCGCCTAATCTAATTACTGAAATATCTGAAGCTATTGGCGCACAGAGTACGGCAGTTATTTTGAATCACAAAAGAGATATTTTACGTCGAAGAAACTGCTATGTTAAGAATGGTTCAGAAAAAATTAAAACAAATATTACCAGCTTGGTAAAGCAATCTATTGGCTTGGGCGCAGGGGAGATTATTTTTTATGATATCGATTGTGATGGAATGAGAGATGGTTACGACTTACCGTTTATATCTGAAATGTCTCGGGAGCTATCTGTGCCAAGCCTGTTTGTCGGCGGAGCGGGCAGTGTAAGTCATTTTGAAAGGGCGTTGCAGGTATATGAAGATGCGGGGTTGGGGGCAGGCAGTTTTTTTACTCTCTTTGGCAAGTATAGAACCCCCCTTATTAGCTATGAAAAACCAACGATCTAATTTTGGCTTAAAACGCCCATTTTGACTTCACCTTGTAATCTAAATTTATTATAAGAGCATTCAGCATGAAACAAATCCTTCAAAACCTGAAAACCGGTGAGACTTTAATTTCAGAGGTACCAAGTCCTCAGATAAGAGCTGGGCATTTGAAAATAAAGACCAATGTTAGTTTAATCTCGGCCGGCACGGAGGGAATGTTGGTGGATTTTGGGCGGTCGAATTTTATTAATAAAGCACGTCAACAGCCAGAAAAAGTCGTGCAGGTTATTAATAAGGTAGGTACTGATGGTCTTTTTTCTACAATTGATACAGTTATGACAAGGCTTGATGAGCCTCAGCCTTTGGGCTATTCCAATGTAGGGGTCGTAACAGAAATTGGCGATGACGTTACTGGTTATACTGTCGGCGATAGGGTTGTATCCAACGGTCGCCATGCCGAAATAGTCAGTGTGCCACATCATCTATGTGCAAAAATTCCAGAGGAGGTTTCAGATGAGATGGCTTCCTTTTGTGTTGTGGCATCAATAGGTTTGCAGGGAGTTAGACTTACCCAACCTACGATCGGTGAGAAGATTGTGGTCTTTGGGTTGGGCCTGATAGGCCTATTAACAGCTCAAATCTTAAAGGCTAACGGCTGTCGTGTTTTGGGATTTGATGTAAGCGACGAAAGGATTGATATAGCGCGTAGTTTTGGTATCGAAGCGTTCAATGTTGGCCAAGGTGCAGACCCGATCTCAGCGGTATTGGCATTTACTGATGGAGTAGGAGCTGATGCGGTATTAATAACTGCATCGGCAAAAGATAATTCCATAGTAAGTTCAGCGGCTAGGATGTGCAGGAAAAGGGGGAGGATAGTTTTGGTCGGTGTTGTCGGCCTACAACTTAATCGTGCTGACTTCTATGAAAAAGAGTTGAGTTTTCAGGTTTCTTGCTCTTATGGCCCTGGTAGATATGATCCAGATTATGAAGAAGGTGGGAATGATTATCCGATTGGCTTTGTTCGGTGGACTGAGCAGCGAAATTTTGATGCGGTCTTACATTTGATGAAGCTAGGCCAATTGTTGGTCGATCCTATGATTTCAGAGAGGGCAGCAATTGAACAGGCCGCATCAGCCTATGACAAAGTGATCGCAGGCGATGTTGTTGCAGTTATTTTACAGTATCCAGAAACAACTCTGCATGATAGTAATAAAATAAGCCTGAAGCCTCACTTAGATAGCCAAATTTTCATAAAAAGTGATAATCCAGTTGTGGGTGTTATAGGTTCTGGAAATTTCACTAAAGCGAGACTTTTACCAGCATTAAAAAAGTCCGCTGCAATTTTGCATACCATTGCAAGTGCGCAGGGCGTTTCTTCTGCGTCAGGAGGTAGTAAGTATGGGTTCCAATATAATACAAACGATTTGGAAGATATTTGGAATAACGATGAAATTGATACCGTTTTTATTACGACGCGTCATGATCTTCATGCAAATTTTGTCAAGAAAGCCTTAGAGTCCAATAAAAATGTATTTGTTGAAAAGCCCCTTTGTTTGACTGCATGCGAACTATCTGAAATACGTAATTTATATAATAAAAAACTAAAGTATGCCGGTGTTCGGGTCATGGTAGGTTTTAATCGTCGTTTTGCTCCACTTGTGAATCAAATGAAAGCAAAGTTGACGAGTCGCAGCCAACCTATAAATATAATATATACCGTAAATGCTGGTCATATTTCGGCAGATAGTTGGGTGCAGTCAATTGATGTTGGAGGCGGTCGCATTATAGGCGAGGCCTGCCATTTTATTGATCTTATGAGTCACCTAGTTGGCCGGCCGGTCATAGCTGTTTTTGCAATAGAAATGGGTGATGCGGCAGGGGTTGAGACTTCGGCTGATAAAATGACCATTAATCTTGAATTCGATGATGGTTCTCATGGCACATTGCATTATTTCGCGAATGGATCCAAAGAATTTCCGAAAGAGCGTATCGAAGTTTTTTCGGAGGGTCGAATTTTTCAGTTAGATAATTTTAGAAAGCTGAATGTTTCCGGCGAAAGTTTTAGCAACAAGATAAAATTATCTAATTTATTACCTAGCTTCCTTGGTCAGAATAAAGGGCATGAGGCAGGGTTCCTAGAATTTTTAGAATCTGTTGGTAAGAATAAAGATTGCCCTATTGATTTTGATGAAATTGAGAACACAATGTTGGCCACATTCGCCGCTGTTGAATCATCGAAAAATGGTCTACGAATAGTGATATGACATACTCAAAAAAAAAATTCAGTTTGGACCGCCCCTTAATCGTTATTGGAGCTGGTCGTTCAGGCACTACGATGGTTCGTCATGCGTTGATGCAGCATAGGGAGGTTGCATCGTTTGAGTTTGAGATGAATCCACTTTGGAAGTATGGAAATGAACATATTAATCATGACATGCTTAATGTAAGTGACAATTACTCAGGTAAGGCAGCTAATTACATTCAAAAAGCTTTCATTAGCAAAAGTTTGAAGTCGCAAAAGCCTCGCGTGCTAGATAAAACTGTAGCAAATGTAATGAGGCTTGCCTATATTCAGAAAGTTCTTCCAGATGCAAAAGTACTGCATATCATAAGAGATGGTCGGTCAGTGTCAGCCTCCGCTATTGCAAGGTGGTCAACTAAACATCCGGCCTCTTATTTTTTGAAAAAGTTAAAAACAGTTCCAATTAGGTCTCTCCCTAGACTTTCTCTAGAAGTTATAAGCTCAAAATTTTCAACTATTTTACAGAATAAGAACTATCGCCAAACTTGGGGCTCTAGATGGCCAGGCATTGATGATGATGTCGCTAAATTACCATTAGCATCACTGTGCGCTAAACAATGGGTGATGCAGGTAGAAACTGCACTCTGTCAAAAAAACCAATTAAGACCAAATTCCTATTTGGAAATTAGGTATGAAGATTTAGTTCTTGAGCCAAAAAAGGTTTTCGCTGAGATTAGCTCCTTTTTTGAATTAAGCTTCGATCAAAAGCTCAATGACTGGGTGAGTGCCACCATAGACAATAGCCGAACTGAAAAATGGCGTGAATATCTAGATGAAGAGCAATTAAAGTTAGTGCTAGAACAATCATCTGATTTATTGGGTCGCCTAGGGTATCTTCGTTGAAAAAATATAACTTATGGATTCTTAATCACTATTCTGGAAACTTAGAGCGAGGCATGGAGTATCGCCATTTTTTCTTAGCGCGACATCTGGTCAGCTTAGGGCATAGCGTAAGTATAGTTGCTTCTACCTATAGCCATCTTTTTTTATCACCACCCAAGACTAAGGCATTAATCAAGCATGAGGTGATTGATGGCGTAGATTTTGTTTGGTTAAAAAGTCCAAAATATAAATTTAATGGGGTTAAGCGTTTATTGAATATGCTGTCTTATTCAGTGCTTGCCCATGTTTCAGATCTGGAAAAGCGATTAGGGACTCCTGATGCTGTATTGGGTAGTTCCCCACATCCTTTTGTTTTACTGAACGCATTAATTCTAAGCAAAAGGTTTAAGGCTAAGAGTTTGGTTGAGATTCGGGATCTATGGCCACTAATGTTGGTGGAGCTTGGGTCAATGAAAGCGACTCACCCCCTTGCCCAGATTTTTCAGGCGATTGAAAAAAAAGCTTTTAAGGAGGCGGATCGAGTTATCTCTCTTTGGCATAGTGCGGATAAATACATGCTGACGAATGGCGTTAGCCAAGAAAAATATCGCTATCTTCCAAATGGAATTGAATTAAATGACAATATTTTCACCGGCCAGCACGCTCTACTTTCCTTAGTTGATAAGCATAAAGATGAAGGTAAATTTATTATAGGTTATGGCGGTAGCCATGGGCATGCAAATCCTTTAGATCAGGTAATTGATGCCTGCCTTGAATTACAAATGAGGGGTATCTGTAATGTTGTATTTTATATGGTGGGAGATGGCCCGGAAAAGTCGAATGCTATGATTCGAGCAAAGGCATTATCTTTAACAAATTTAATTTGGCATGATTCTGTATCAAAAGATGTCATTATGGCTTTTTATAAAAAATTGGACGTTACGTTTATTGGCCTGAAAGACCTACCCTTATTTAAGTATGGCCCGACACCAAATAAGCTAATGGATTATCTCTCTGCCAGTAAGCCAATTATATATGCCATTAACTCGAGCTTTGATCCAGTTAAAAAGCACAGTCTCGGACTGTCTATAAAACCTGAGGATGGCGCCGCACTTGCAGACGCAATAGTTACTATGCGTGATGCAGATGAATCGACATTGAGAGAAATGGGTGCTCGCTCCAGAAACTATGTAGAAAATTTCCATTCCTATAAAGAATTAGCAAGCCAACTGAATCAAATAGTTGAAGAAATCGTTTGATGGTGGGGCACTTAATCAGAATTTTTAAAGAATTAAGGTTACTAGGAATTAAGAGTACTTTTAGTAGAGTTAATTTTGAATTCAAGCGTCGAACTGGGATCGACAGGGCCTTGAAAAAGCGGCGAATACTTAGCGTGCCGCATTATAAAAAAAACTGCTCTATAAGTTTTTCTCCAGATTTCTCTTATATGGATTTCTGGCATTCCAATAAACTAAATTTGGGTATTCCAAATTCAGCTAGTGCTAGGGATTTTTTGCATCAGTTATTAGATGACAACCAGAAAAAAGCCCTAATTGGCAGGGCTGAAAGTATTGGAGAAAATAGATTCCAGCAATTTGGCTGTAATTGGGTTCAGCATGAGGATATTGATTGGTATTGCGATCCAGATGAGGGTTTAAAATGGCCAAAAGAGCATTCGTCGAAGTTATTACTTAAATTAGCAGACTATGGTGATATTAAATTAGTTTGGGAATTGGGGAGATTTACCTGGGTTTTAGATTTAGTCAGAGCTTGGCTTGTAAGTGATGATGATTCACATATTGATACCATGTTTCGATTGATCGACGACTTCATTGATAATAATCCTTTATATGTTGGGCCGCACTGGACGAGTGAACAAGAAGTAGCAATTCGTGCATTAATGTTGGTATATATTCTCGAGGTATTGCGCCATCATGAATATTTAGATGAGCAAAGATTGCTAACAATGCATGCTTTGCTTGAACTTCACGGTATCTATTTAGAACAAAATTTAGAATATGCTGAAATAGCCATTCGGAATAATCATCTCATATATGGTGCGGTGGGATTATATGCAATTTCAAGTGCTTTACCCTGCCATAAAGATTGTGATAGGTGGCATAAAAGATCAAGGATAATTCTTAAAGAAGCTGCTGAAGAGCAATGGTTTCCAGATGGTGGATATGTGCAACCTTCTCATAATTATCATAGGTCTGCCTGGCACGGCATGCTATGGGCAAGAATGATTGCACTAGAGTTGCGTGACAATGATTTAGTCACCGGCATAGATCGAAATTTAGAGAGAAGTTTGCAGTTTTTTGTTAGCCAAATGGACCCTGCTAGCGGTCGATTGCCCAATTGGGGGCCTAATGATGGAGCTTTAATAGGATCTTGGACTGAATGCAATTACACCGATTATAGGCCCTTAGTTCAAACTTTATCGCTTATCGGTAGGGGCGTTAAGGCTTTTTCATCGGGCCCGTGGGACGAGGAGGCATTCTGGTTTATTGGCCGCTCAGCTCTGGAATGTGATGTTAAGCCGATATGTGTGGATTCAAATGCACATTTCATCCATCAAGGCCTTTACGTTTTTCGGCATTCCCCTAGTAATTATTCGGTTATGCGTTCAGGTAACATTTTAAGCCGATATGGACAACAAGCTGATCAGCTTCATGTTGATATTTGGTCAGGCGGACGTAACATCGCGATCGATGCGGGTAGCTATAACTATAATCGTAGCTTAAGTGTTCATAATTGGTTTAGAGGTACCCTTAGCCACAATACTGTAATTGTTGGTGAGGTAGATCAAATGATTCCGCATAGAACATTCAAATACTTGAATTGGACTAAAGGATTTGCGAAGCAGATCGACTTAAATAATTATCCTTCTATTGTGGGTGTGCATGACGGATATACTCGCCTTGAGGGTAAATGGTGTCATGCACGAGTCCTGACCTACATTGATAGCTCTCTTTTTATTCTAGATCGAGTTTGGCCTCTTAGGCCTACTGCAGAAAGCACTAAATTGAGACTGCATTGGCAGTTTGATCTAGAAATAGAGTCACTTAGTGAAGATGCTGGTGTTGTGAATATAAATTGCGATCATAATAGACTTCTTTTTTTATGTTCTCAGAATGGCGCAAATTTCTCAGCTACAAGGGGCTCACAGGAACCTTTCGATGGCTGGGTTTCAAGGCATTACAATACTAAGTCTGCCGTGCAGGCCATTAATTATTCCACTAGGAGTAATGAAGAGACATGGTTCTTGTCTATAGTCAGCGACCAAAACTGGAATTCGAAAATTAATTTTGAATCTAGCTATATTGAGATTGATGGACTAAAAAGGATTAATTTACAAACGGTGCGTACTTCATCTGACGAAATGATGAAAGAATCATTGACTAATAGGTTATGAAATTAGACTGTTAGCTATTGAGTTAATGATATTCGTTACTGACCCCCCCTTAGCCTAATGATTTGGAGAATAACTTGCTCGATGCATTTATAAAGCTATCGCGTGAAATGTTTGGACCCGATTCCATTCCTCTTCATCGCCCAATTTTTGAGGGTAATGAGAGAAGATATTTAGTCGAGTGCATAGATTCAAATTTTGTATCGTCTGTCGGTAAGAGGGTAGAGGAGTTTGAAGATAGAGTTGCGGATTTTACTGGAGCAAATTATGCGGTTGCAATGGTTAATGGTACATCTGCTCTGCATGTCGCAATTAAGTTGGCAGGCGTTCAGCCCGGCGATGAAGTTATTTCTCAAGCGCTTACTTTTATAGCCACATGCAACGCTATTACTTATGCAGGCGCTGTTCCTGTTTTCATCGATGTTGATCTTGACACTATGGGTATGAGTCCTGCAGCTCTCAAACGCTTTTTGAAAGAAAATGCGCTTAAAAAAGAGAATGGTGTATTTAATGCCAAGACAGGGAAGCGAATTAGCGCTTGTATCCCTATGCACACATTTGGTATTCCTTGCCGTATTGAAGAGATTCTCTCTATTTGCGAGGAATGGGGAATAGCGCTGATAGAAGATGCGGCAGAGTCACTTGGGAGCTATTATGGTGGCAGACACACAGGTACGTTTGGTGAGATGTCAGCTCTAAGCTTTAATGGTAATAAAATAATCACAACAGGCGGCGGTGGCATGCTTCTTACGAACGATTCTAGTTTGGCACTACAAGCAAAGCATATTTCAACAACAGCTAAAGTGTCACATCCTTACGAATTTGATCATGATGAGGTTGGATTTAATTATCGCATGCCCAATTTAAACGCTACTCTAGGGTGCGCTCAAATGGAGAGGTTGTCGGAGCTCTTATCTGCAAAGGAGGATTTAGCTTTTAAATGGGCTAATTTCTTTGATGAATACGGAATTCAGTTTGCAAAAGCAATACCAGGAACTACGTCTAATCATTGGCTGAATGCGATAACACTAAAAGATAAATCAGAGCGTAATAATTTTTTAAAGTTCACCAATCGAAATGGGGTAATGACCCGACCAATTTGGAAATTAATTTCTCGACTCCCTATGTTTGAAGGATGTCAAAACGATGGGCTGCCTAATTCTATGTGGTTAGAGGAGCGAGTTGTGAATATTCCGTCCAGTGTTCCTGATGGGGCACTGAAAGAATTTCATTATTAAGGATTGGCAATGAATATTTTGGCGTTGATTGGGCGAGAAAATAATATTTTTGATAATGATATAAGGGCTCTTAATTCTAGGCTTGAGAAGTTAGTCTCCGAGTCAAGATTTCTAGTAATAGGAGGAGCTGGCTCAATTGGCCAGGCAGTTACTAAAGAAATATTTAAGCGCAATCCATTAACACTACATGTTGTAGATATTAGTGAAAACAATATGGTTGAGCTGGTTAGGGATATACGAAGCACTATTGGCTATATAGAAGGGGACTTTCGCACATTTTCTATTGATTGTGGAGGCGTTGAGTTTGAAGCTTTGATAAAAAAGGAGGGACCTTATGATTATGTTTTTAATCTGTCAGCATTAAAACATGTAAGAAGTGAAAAGGATCCATTTACATTAATGCGTATGCTCACTGTTAATATCTTTAATACAATTAAAGCACTTAGAATTTGTCGTGATTATGGAGCTAAGAAGTATTTCTGTGTTTCTACTGACAAAGCGGCAAACCCGGTCAATATTATGGGTGCCAGTAAGCGCATTATGGAAATGTTTTTGATGCGTGAAAGTTTAAGTCAAGAGATTTCAATGGCGCGCTTTGCCAATGTGGCGTTTTCAGATGGCTCTCTTCTTCATGGCTTTAATCAGCGGTTTGCTAAGCGACAGCCTTTTTCAGCCCCTAATGATGTCAGACGTTATTTTGTAACCCCTCAGGAATCTGGCGAACTTTGCTTGCTATCCGGTCTTCTCGGGGAGAATAGAGACATCTTCTTCCCCAAATTAAGCGAAAAATTACATCTTATTACTTTCCCAGAAATCGCGGTTCGATATTTGCGACAGCATGGTTATGAACCTTACGAATGTGAGTCCGAGGATGAAGCCCGTGATAGAGCTGAAGAATTGATCGCGAAAATGCAATGGCCCTGCTATTTCTTTAAAAGTGACACTACTGGTGAGAAGGACTTTGAGGAATTCTTTACAGACAAAGAAGATCTGGATATGGATCGCTTCGGTACTATAGGGGTTATTCGTAATCAGCCAATTTTTGATGAGTCTAAACTAAACGAATTTATGGATGGCATTAACTCATTGAGAGCGAAAGGAGCTTGGTCTAAAGATGACATTGTTAAGTTATCTTTTGGATTATTGCCAGAATTTGCACATAAAGAGACAGGTAAATATCTTGATCAGAGAATGTGATTTTCTATGACTAGGCTGCTCGATATATTTTTTGCACTACTGGGATTCGTTTTTTTGTCGTGGGTGTTCCTCTGCGCGAGTATTGGACTGCTATTCACCGGGGAGCACAAAGTATTATACCGACAAAAGAGAGTGGGTAAGAGGGGCGGTGATTTTACCCTCTACAAATTTGCGACGATGCTTGAAGATAGTCCTAATTTGCCCGGAGGTTATTTAACCCTGGACCGAGATCCCCGTATACTTCGCTTCGGCAACTATTTACGTAGAACCAAGATTAATGAGCTTCCTCAATTAATCAATATCCTGCAAGGAAATATGAGTTTTGTAGGCCCGCGCCCACAGGCTCGACCCCATTACGATCTTTATTCGCATGAACAGCGAGCCATAATCAGCAAGTTAATACCGGGTGTAACCGGAGTGGGTTCATTATTTTTTCGTAATGAAGACGCCATTCTTAAAAGCTCAGGGAAGCCTTACAAATATTTCCATGACGACGTAATTACTCCATATAAGGGAGAGCTTGAGCTATGGTATGCAGAGCATAGAACTACATGGCTATATTTGAAGATCATTTATCTCACTGCCGTCACTATTGTTAATCGACATTACAATGTGTTGCAGCACTTTCTTGGGCTGCCAATTCCTAGTACTGAATTATTGTCTGCGCTTCCTTCGTACTACCAAGCTCATTTTGATGATTGATTTTTATTTCCAAAAATAATCTAGATTTTTTAAATTTCGAAAATCCACGGAAAAATAACTGATACTAGGCGTATAAATTCCAAGCACGCTCGTGACCATAATAAATAAAGAACTTTATCATAAATTCGATGCCGCTAATCATCACGGCGACCTCGATTTCTTCTGTCACTATGAAGGCGATGCAGGCGGTCGTTAGCGTTGCAGTAATCCGCCAAGTGAGTGCCTTCGCTAGAGCGCGCATTCGAGAATCTGATTTTTTTAAGTCGGCTACTAGTACCATGGAATACCCCTATATAGCGTTTTATGGTTTATCGACATGTTTATTTGTCTTGCGCCCGCGTTGCAATCAACTCGACAAGTAATTTTGCAGATTCTACGACCGTTTGGCTTTCTGTTTTTAGAGTCAAGCTAGGGTTTTTAGGCGTCTCGTAGTCACTATCGATTCCGGTGAAGTTGGGGAGTTTCCCACTTCGCGCCTTTTTATAGAGGCCCTTCGGGTCGCGTTTTTCGGCAATAGCCAACGGCGCGTCAATAAACACCTCAAGAAAATCGTCAGGCTCAAATAAGCTCTTTGCCATATCGCGCTCGTCTCGAAATGGTGAAATAAAGGCCGTGAGTACGATAACGCCTGCGTCCACCATCAGTTTAGCCACCTCGGCCATTCTTCTAATATTTTCGATCCTGTCAGCTACCGTAAACCCTAGGTCTTTTGAAAGGCCATGTCGTACGTTATCGCCATCCAAAATGTAAGTTCGGAAACCCTGCTTATGGAGTAGTTGTTCTGCGGCGCTGGCGATAGTTGATTTCCCCGAGCCTGACAGTCCGGTTAGCCATGCAACTCTCCCTCGATGTCCAGATAACTTTTCGCGAGCGGCTCGGTCTATTGAAAGTGCTTGTCTATGTATGTTGGATGCTCGGCGCAGGGCAAAACGAATAATGCCTGCGGCAACCGTTGCATTACTATAGCGGTCGATTAAAACAAAGGCACCCAGCCCTGGGCAATCTGTATAGGCTTCAAAAGGGATTTCGGCATCTAATGTAATCTGGATATTGGCAATCTCGTTAAAAGAGAGCTCTCTGCCCGACCTTTGATTGAAGGTGTTAACGTCATACTTAAACTTAATTTCGGATAAGCTAGCATTCGCTTGACTGGTGCCTAGTTGTAAAATATATCGGCGTCCGACATAGCCCGGTTCGTTGTCCATCCAGACCAGTTCAGCCTCAAATTGGTCTGAGACTTCACAGGGTGTATCTGCTGAGACAATCAAGTCTCCACGAGAAAGATCAATCTCCCGATCCAGCGTTAAGGTCACCGCCTGATCGGTAACGGCCCGATCAAGGTCTTGGGTTGAGAGTACAATTCGCTCAACTGATGCGGTTTGACCTGAGGGTAATGCACGAATTGCATCACCGGGTCGAATGCTGCCGGCGACGACAGTCCCTGAAAAACCACGAAAGTCAGAATTTGGTCGGTTAACCCACTGCACAGGGAACCGGAATGCGTGTTGGTTCAGTCTTTCTCGAATGTCAACGGTTTCCAAGAATCCCAAAAGAGTGGGCCCTTGATACCAATCCATTCGGCTGGAGCGCCTGATAACGTTATCCCCTTTGAGCGCAGAGAGCGGAATAGGAGTAACTGATTTAAATGCCAAGTGCTTACGCAGGGCTTGATACTCGTTACAGATCGCATTGAACCGTTCTTCGGAAAAATCCACTAAATCCATTTTATTGACGGCTAACACCACGTGCTCTATGCCCAGCAGTGAGGCGATAAAGGAGTGCCGCCGGGTTTGCGTGAGTACTCCTTGGCTTGCATCAATTAAAATGATTGCAACGTCCGCGGTCGATGCACCGGTCACCATGTTGCGGGTATATTGCTCATGTCCTGGGGTATCAGCAACGATGAATTTACGATGATCGGTGTTGAAAAAGCGATAAGCAACATCAATAGTAATACCTTGTTCGCGCTCTGCCGCTAGACCGTCGACCAATAATGCAAAATCGATTTCACCGCCCTGGGCGCCGACTTTTTTAGAATCGGATTGAAGTGAGGTAACCTGATCTTCAAAGATCATCTGTGCTTCGTACAGCATGCGCCCTATTAGGGTGCTTTTGCCATCATCCACTGATCCGCAGGTGATAAAGCGCAGGAGGTCGAGTTGAGCTTGGGTATCAACATAGGCATCCACTTGGGCTTGCATCTCTTTATGGTTGCGAAGGCTTGATTGATTTTCCATTAAAAATAGCCCTCTTGTTTCTTCTTTTCCATTGAAGCACTGCCATCTGAGTCTATGGCTCGGCCTTGCCGCTCGCTGGTGCGGCTCTGCAACAGCTCCAGCAAGATTTGAGATAAATCCGTGGCTGATGATTCGACCGCACCTGTCAAGGGGTAGCATCCCAAAGTTCTAAAGCGGACCCTCTTCATCTCGATAGACTCACCTGGGAGTAATTTCATCCTGTCATCGTCGACCATAATGAGCATGCCATCGCGCTCCACCACTGGCCGCTCGGCAGCAAAATAAAGTGACACAATAGGGACATTCTCCCGATAGATATACTGCCAGATATCCAGCTCAGTCCAGTTTGATAGGGGAAATACCCGAACACTTTCTCCCGGCGCTTTGCGACAGTTGTAGAGATTCCATAGTTCTGGCCTTTGGTTCTTTGGGTCCCAGCGGTGACTGCTGCTGCGGAAGGAAAAAATACGCTCTTTTGCCCTGCTCTTTTCTTCATCTCGCCGTGCGCCACCAAAGGCAACGTCAAATTTGTGTAGGTCGAGTGCTTGTTTTAGTCCTTGGGTTTTCATGATGTCTGTATGCAGCGCACTACCGTGGTCAAAAGGGTTGATGTCTTTTTCAATACCTTCTGGGTTGGTGTGAACAATAAGCTCCATATGCGAGGCCTTGGCCATAGCATCGCGAAAGTCATACATGGTCTGAAACTTCCATCGTGTATCCACATGCATAAGGGGAAACGGCGGTGGACTGGGATAAAAGGCTTTTCGGGCCAAGTGCAGCATGACGGCAGAGTCCTTACCTACCGAGTACAGCATCACCGGGTTCTCTGCATGAGCCATAACCTCTCGAATAATATAGAGGCTCTCTGCTTCAAGCCGGTCCAAATGAGAAAGTTTCGCTGGTTGTGTTTTAGTTATAGTTTTAGTATCCGGCATATAATCGTCATTGGAATTATTGGGTTCGGGAAACTGGCCAGTCGCGATATCAATGCCGGCGCCAGGATTCTGTTCCCGTCGATTGATTTCACGGCAAGCCTCTACCAGATTCCCTGAGGGAAAGAACATGGTGGGTTTGCCAGCGGCTAAAAGTGTCAATCCAGCTAACAATGATGGTATTTCTTTGTCGCTCAAAAGGCACCAACGTTTGGCTCCTCTACCATCCTCTGCAACCAAAATGTTAGATTCTTGGGGCTGCTGATCGCAATCCGTAATAGGAAGACGATGCAGTTGCACAAACAAGGCAGCTTTGCGTTTCTTTCGGGTGCCCGATACGAGGGCGTCGAGAACAAGTTGAGAGGCAGGTCGGTTTAATTCATCTAACTGATCATTAGCTTGATGGGAGCTTTTAAGCCATGGAATAACTGATATCCAGCGTTCTAATGTGCGTTTGGTTGGGCTCTCGTCTGCACCTGTTGTTAAAAGCCTTAGATCTTCAGGCCGCCACATTTTTTCTGTACCACCCGCCAGAAAATTGGTTTTATGCTGTGATTCGAAGTGTACTTGACTCATAATATTGGCGCAAAGTGGAATAATGATAAAATTTTACGATGATTTTATTTATTTATCAATTAAATTAGCATAAATTGACAAATTTTGCATTTTGCGACAATTAGAGTTTGTTTGATGGCTCAGTTAGGACTCTCGTCATAACAGGAAAGTAGAGTACCAGCGTTCAAATTAAGCTAGCGCCTATTTGGGTGTAAGGGTTTTGTTTTTTATAGGTACCAAAAGCATTAGTTCTCAGGTCACCACGCTTTATGATTATGATGATCCGAAAGATATATAGTGTGAATTATTAGAGGTGAGTAGGCCTACTGCATGAGAAGTTCGAGGCGTATCGAAAGCTGATGCGCTATGAGTAGGGCCCCCTTAATCAGCTGCGTAAGATAAGTCAGATCAAAAAATAACAAAACGAAGCCAAAGCTTTTAACGTGCGATAAATGCACTTATTGGATATTAGAATTATGAAGGACGGGTTTCGGAGGCTTCTGGAGTCTATAATAATGGTAGCACTATAAGAGTTTAATCATCTTGGCAAAAAGAACAAAAATAACAGTGGTTGGATCCGGGTATGTCGGGATGTCGCTCTCGGTGCTCCTTGCGCAGCACAACGATGTGACTGTACTGGATATTGATGCGGCAAGAGTTGACAAGATTAACAATAAGCAATCCACCGTTGCCGATACAGAGATCGAATTATTCTTAGTCGAAAAATCAATATCCTTGTCTGCCACATTGGACAAAAAAGTCGCTTATGACGGCGCTAGCTTTATTGTTGTTGCAACGCCTACTCATTATGATTCAGACACAAACTGTTTTGATACCAGTTCAGTGGACGCTGTGGTTGAGGATGCGCTTAGTTTAAATAAGGGCGCGCTGGTGGTGATTAAATCAACGATTCCAGTTGGCCACACCAAATCGCTTCAAGAGAAGCTCAAGAGTGATCGGGTTGTCTTTTCGCCCGAGTTTTTAAGAGAGAGTCAAGCCCTTAAAGATAACCTCCATCCATCACGAATTATTGTAGGTAGCCAGTGTAAGGCCGGCAAAGAATTTGCTGACCTGCTAAAACAGGGTGCAGAAAAAGAAAATGCTGAAGTTCTCTTTATTCGATCAACCGAGGCAGAGGCAATTAAGTTGTTTTCTAATGCCTTTCTTGCGATGCGAGTGTCATTTTTCAACGAATTAGATTCGTACTCTTTAACTCATGGGTTAGATACCAAAAGCATCATCAACGGTGTGTGCTTGGATGAGAGAATAGGGGGTGGTTACAACAATCCATCCTTTGGTTATGGCGGATATTGCCTTCCCAAGGATACCAAGCAATTGTTGGCGAATTATGAGCAGGTACCCCAGACATTGATTGAGTCTATTGTTTCATCCAATGCTGTGCGCAAAGATTTTATTGCGGGTGAAATTATAAAGGCCAAACCAAATGTTGTTGGTTTTTATCGGCTTGTAATGAAGGAGGGTAGTGATAATTTTAGATTCTCAGCTATACAGGGAGTCATGAAGAGAATCAAAGCAAAGGGAGTGAAGGTAATTATTTATGAACCAACTTTGTTAGACGGTGTTTTTTATGGTTCTGAAGTTATTAAAGATTTGGATGAATTTAAATCTAGGTCTGATTTGATTGTTGCTAATAGGAGCTCTAGAGAGCTCGGGGCAGAGGAAAATAAAGTATTTACACGTGATATCTTTAAGGAAAATTGAATGGAAAAAAAGCTCTTATTACTGGATCGCCCGGATATATTCCGAGTAATTAATGGGCGGACTTTCTGCGGAAGCCGATGCCTCTAGGAGCGTCCGTACACTCGATGTGTATTGTAATAATAGATTACACCTAAAGCGAGCCATAGCAAAAACATAATACCGTCCGGTATGGTAAATATTTGGCCAATGAGTCCAATGGCCGCAGTGACAAAGGTCATCATTAGGATTAACAACAGAGCTTTCTTCGCGGATAGCCCGGCATCCAGTAAAAAATAGTGTAAATGATGTCGGTCAGGACGAAATGGGGACTTTCCGTTTATAATTCGTCGTAATACGCTAGCAGTGAAATCGAAGATAGGTATGGCGACCAGCCAAAGCCCCACCACTGGAGACATCGAAGCTGAATCGCCTTGACTAGTTGATATCCCTAGCCAAATTATAGAGAAGCCTATAAAAGTACTGCCCGCATCACCCATGAAGCATTTTGCTTTTCGATTAATACTTGAGGGGCCATTGCAGAGAAGAAACCCGAAAATGGCTGTCATTAATAGTAGAACTAAGTCTAAGATAACGCTGTCTATGCTGAAAAAAGCCATGAAGCTCAGCACAATAAAAGCGACTCCGCCCGATAATCCATCAATACCATCAAGAACATTGAATGCATTGATTATGGCCAGAGTAATTAGGATCGTAAGTGGTATGGAAAAGGCTCCTAGATTCCAATCAAAAAACAACGGCGAGCCAATGCTTTCGATTTGAATATTGGCCAGAAATATCATGATTAATGCGACCCAGACCTGGGTGATTAAGCGAATTATTGGGGATAAACCGAAACGATCATCGATCGCGCCGATTATAATTAATAACGAGCCCCCCAATAGAAACCAGCTTATAGAGGATAAGACTCCCAGCGATATCCCACCAAACAATACCCCAAGATACATGGCAATCCCGCCAACAATGGGAGTTGAATTTTTATGTGTTTTTCTCCCCCCTGGGATATCGACTAACCCAATTGCGATGGCGGCTGGTCGCAGTGCCAATATAAGCAGTACAGTGATTAATAGCGTACAAAGTAATGATGTAACTAATCCCATCTTTCAATCACTTTTTCCATGTGCATGTAATGCTTCGCCTAATTGTAATGCCTTATTATTGGCAGCGGCTAGAAATACAAAGATTTTCTACATTATAATAGTTGTCGCGGTGAGATCTACCTCGTCGCTGAATAAAGGCGAACATGCTAAATAGTATCCTTTGTCATGGCGTGGCTAATAATTCTTCATGCTCGATGCTCGTACTGATTTAGTTTAAGACATTCCCGACTGGTTTTTGGCGATCTTGAAAGGCGCTAAGCTTAATCAGTAGACTCGCCATAGCCAGAACCATATGCCACGTGATTGGATCGAAACGACGTTATACTGTGTTTATTCAATGCTAATAGACTCGAATTAATCAATGAATATAACCATATTTGGATCCGGCTATCTCGGCCTCATAGCAGGGGTGCATGGCGGAAATGGACAATCATCGCGCTTGCCACGATATTGTTCATATCGAAGACAGCTATGGTCGTGAAGGAGTCACTCTATGACACTTCGAATTGAAAGTTTCAAAGCCTATGACATACGTGGGCGAATCCCCGATCAAATCAATTCTGACATCTGCTATCGAATTGGCAATGCACTGGGTGCTTTCTTAAGTGCCAGCACGGTCGTCATTGGTCGCGACATAAGGCTCACCAGCGAAGAGTTTGCGGATGCAGTGATCGAAGGTCTGATCGATGCAGGTGTCGAAGTTTTGGATATCGGTCTGTGCGGGACTGAGATGGTGTATTTCGCGACGAGCCACTTGAGTGCGGATGGCGGCATCATGGTTACTGCAAGCCATAACCCTGCTGATTACAATGGCTTAAAGTTGGTCCGCGAGAATGCACGGCCCATTAGCGCGGACAGCGGTCTCAAAGACATTAGAGCGTTGGCCGAAGCAGATGACCGGCGCCAGGCAGACGGTGGTAAGGGAACCAAAATCGAAGTTTTCGATGATTACATCGAACACATGCTTGGCTACGTGAATCTCCGTAAACTAAAGCCACTTAAGCTCGTAGTGAACGCAGGAAACGGTTGTGGCGGTATCGCGTCTGATGGGCTGGAAGGCAGTTTGCCGTTTGAGCTGGTGAAGGTACACAACGAACCTGATGGCACCTTCCCCAACGGTATTCCAAATCCTATGCTGGAAGAAAACCAGGCCGTGACTTCACATGCCGTCGTCGAGCATGGTGCCGATATGGGAATTGCCTGGGACGGTGATTTCGATCGCTGTTTTTTCTTCGACGAGAACGGGACGTTTATCGAGGGATACTACATTGTCGGATTGCTTGCCGAAGCATTTCTCGCAAAGATTCCGGGGTCGAAGATCGTTTACGATCCGCGAATGATTTGGAACACGCTGGATATTGTTGAGACCGCGGGTGGCGAGGCCATACAAAGTAAGTCCGGCCACTCCTTTATTAAGGAGAAGATGCGAGAAGTAGACGCGGCATACGGCGGCGAAATGAGTGCACACCATTACTTCCGTGATTTTTACTATGCGGACAGTGGAATGATCCCCTGGTTACTCGTAGCCGAGTTGATATCAATAAGCGGTAAGTCATTGTCCAAACTGGTTGGTGAGCGAATGGCGATGTATCCAGCGAGCGGGGAAATCAATCGCCAGGTAGCTGACGCCAACGTGACTATTAAGGCCCTATATGATCATTTTTCCCCCAGTGCGATCAGCGTAGACGATATTGACGGATATGGGTTTGAGTTTTCGGAATGGCGTTTCAATATTAGAATCTCGAATACAGAGCCTGTGGTTAGATTGAACGTCGAAAGCCGCGGCGATGCTGCGCTGATGCGAGCGAAAACCGCCGAAGTGCTGGCGCTTATGGAGGCATAAGACATACTTAAGTAATGCGTCGGTGTACAGATCGAAGTTGAAAAGACTAGGCGCCCTAAGAAAACCAGGATAATGAAAGACGCTAAAGCTGACCAAGCGGCCCCGAATCTCGAACTATGAAGGAGAGGAAATCAGACTTCTCCAATAAGTCTT
>Ga0209383_1000131_pt1 | contig 52965 bp, 58 predicted proteins | sample CoawatmetaG02DNA_FD_187510 | JGI IMG/M metagenome (GOLD analysis project Ga0209383, IMG submission 187510) | Marine microbial communities from the West Antarctic Peninsula - Coastal water metaG029-DNA (SPAdes) (version 2) | ecosystem: Environmental > Aquatic > Marine > Coastal ...
ATTTACACTTCAGGAACAACAAGATATCACATTGTAAATTTTAACTTACTTAAATAAATTAATTTAATTAGACACCTTTATAGTCTTTTTTTACTACAAAATATGCACACCACACGAAAATAAAGGTTTGTAAAAAATTATATAAATTTACATGCTCCATCGAATAAAAAACATATAAACCAATACTTTTTAATTTTATTTTTATTTTAATTTTATTTTTTATTCACAACAATCTCGTTCTCAATAGGATCCCACATACCAAATTCATCCTGATTCGCATAATCATACAGAACATGATCGTCACTTTTGTAATACATGGTACCATCATACTCAAAAAGTCTCACCTGAACATTTTCAGTTGGCTCGTCATCCGTACCAGTTAGTTTTATATCATTGGCAAGATTACTAATGAGATCAACACTCTGCGCCTGGACCGATTCGATATAATCTCCTGATGCAACGACAGAATTATCATTCTTTGGGCGACCACGCTTTCCAGTCGGTTGCTTCTTAGCTAGCTTGTCGGCTTCCTTGGCTTGAATCTTCGCTAGCTTGTCGGCTTCCTTGGCTTGAATCTTCGCTAGCTTGTCGGCTTCCTTAGCCTTCTTTTCGACCTCCTTAGCTTGAATCTTCGCTTGCTTTTCGGCTTCCTTGGCTTGAATCTTCGCTTGCTTTTCGACCTCCTTTGCCTGAAGCTTAACTAGCTTTTCGGATTGAATAGCTTGTTGCTTATCATCGGAGGCATTGGCTTGAATATTCGCTAGCTTTTCGACTTCCTTAGCTTGTAGCCTTACTAGCTTTTCGGCTTCCTTGGCTTGCTTTTCGACTTCCTTAGCTTGTAGCCTTACTAGCTTTTCGGCTTCCTTGACCTGGAGTTTCGCATTCTTTTCGGCTTCCTTGGCTTGAAGCTTTATTAGCTTGTCGGCTTCTTTGGCTTGAATCTTTAGTAGCTTTTCGGCTTCCTTAGCTTGAATAGCCATTTGCTTATCATCTAATACATTGGTTGTATCCTCCTTTACATCCATAAGTTCAGAAGAATCATTCTGGATAGGAAGAATGTCAGTATCGACACGCACATTATTGTCAGCATTCTTAGCTGACAACAACTTCTCAATCAAAATATTGATATCGACATTGTTGTCAATCTTGTGTTCCTGGCACACCATATGAACGGCGTCGGTAACAAATCTGGTAACGTCAATAGTAGTATACTCCATGTTGTTGAATTAATTTACAACACATCAAGAATAAAAAAAGTAAGTCAATTTTTTTAAAGGACCACACAACCCACCATAAATCTATACATTAAACTCAGGAATACTATATACATCAGCGATTCTAGAATACTTTGCAATCACCTTTGGATTGACAACATTACTTATTACATCTTCTGTGTTATAGACATTGTAATTAATGTCGATATAATAAACGATACCTCGGATTTCTTGCGCCCATATCTCACATTTGATCGTCTCTTCAACGGCATTGTCATCGGTATCACCAACAACAACCCCATGTGGTCTACCCTTCTCGTGAGTGCCACAATAATCACATATATCCTTCTTACGCCTAGTACATTGCTCCCCACTAGCACGTTTCGCACAGCATCTATCGTGTAGAGGTATCGTATTCTTAACACGCTTGCGCTTGACCAGATCCTCCTTCATCAACTTAAATTTGTCATAATCATATACAATTTGAATAATATTCTCAAGCGCATCTTGAGGTATACCTTGCTTTTTCACTACCTCAATGACAGAATTCTTGAATTCCTGAATGTAATCGCCAAACTTTTGATTAATGCGTCCTTCCATCTTATTAATTTAATAGTAACAATCACTATTAAATTAATATCAATTTTATGTAAATATACTAGGTTGTTTATCTGGTAAAATAACATAAAATAATCCCAACAATGTAAACCACTGCAAATAACTTCCGTATGACTGATATCCTACATCAACAATGGACATTAACTCTGGTATAATAAAATTCAAAAGAATTATCGCAACTACTACAACTAATGTCATCTTTAACGACTTCATATATTTAACCAGCATATTATTTATCTATTTTGCGATGTATAGTCTCCTTAATTACCTCCTGACGATTATCTAATATATACTTTCCAAGTTCCTCTACATTATTCGTATCTCCCTTGAAATATATGTTCAAAATGCTAAATAATGTTGATTTATTCAATGCCTTCTTTGTCTTATTTTTTTTATATACTAAACTACCATTATTGATATCAAAACATTCTATTTCATTTGTCTTCATTGTCTCCATTAACTTTTGAGATACATTTTTCTGTTTTAGTTTCATATCCTTAACAATTTGTTGATGCTCACGTATACTATTATCCATGACAACCCATTCCTTAACAACCTTCACGAGTTCTGTCTTTGTCTCCATAAATTTACTAAAGGTTTTATATTTATGTTTATATTTATAATTATATTAAATGGTCCAAACCCGGATAGTTTTATCCATACTCCCAGAATACAATTTGTTCTTGTGAAGAGTGAGACAATACACACTTTTAGTATGTCCTACCAGAGTGTGAATATGAGTGTATAGTGGAGTTTTAAGAAATGGTCCAAACATTATTTTTATATGTGAAGGTATGGCGAATATATCTACATGTTTATGTAATTTATTCCCTTCTTCCTTGTTTTTCGGTTTCTCTTATCCGTTTCCTTTTTGATAAGATACAAATGTATGCATAGTTGGTATCGCTCCTCCACACAAGTAGTCATTTCATTAATTAGATACATATATGAAAAAAATGTATACAATACAAATTACAGACATTTTCATATAAAATTGAATCATTATGATAAATTAAACAATCACGTATATATATTTATAAAATGGGACGTTTCTATGATGGCGATATTCAAGGAAAATTTTGGGTTGCTGTTCAAGAAAGCGGTGATGTCGAAAATTTAGTAACCATCAGCCCAATCCAAGATTATAGTTGGAAAGTATGCCATTGTTCAGTAGATACTGATTCAGAAAAATATTGTAGGGATTGTTATGATTGTATACGTGAACATATTGAGGCTGCTACAGACGAGGGAGAATACGAAGACGAATGTTTGTATTATGAAGATAGTTCTCAAGGATATATTCTAGATAAAGAAACGCATTATGAAGAATTAGTAAAGAATATGGAATTATTGAAAAAAGAAATTCCTGAAAAAATTATCATTGAATTTGAAAAGATTGAACAAAATGATAAAATATTAGATGCATTTACAGGAGTGTTTAACGAACCAATGAAGTATATAAATGATGACGATACAAATACCGACGATAATAAAAAGCAACAATTACGTGTATTCTTAGCAAGATATATACTGGGTTATCAAATCGAGTATTGTTTACGAACAACTGAATCTTGTAATATCAATTGTGAATATTAATTACACCTTCGGACTTTTAAGTTCGCACAAAAAAATCCGTCCATAATTTATTGGACAATAAAAAAATTGATTTATTTTTTTCCGTTACATGTAGAAAACATAATTAAAACACAATGACTAAACCTACGCGTGAAGAATTCGAAAAGTTCGTAATGCGAAAGTTTCGCTTCAAAAAGCGGACCAGTATCTTTAATAAAAAAATTCTCCACTCTTCAGGATGGTGGTCGGGTATAAACGCATTGGCTTTGGGTTCGTGGAATAGAGGCTTCTTCTTATACATCATTCGAAACTTTAAACATCTAGAGAATATTCTTTCGGCAAGCGAATTTGTCAAGTTTATGAGCGTCGTTTTTAAAAAAACAACACAGAAAATCGAAGAACGCGAAAAAATTACCACATTTAACACGAGGTGGATGACACCAAGACAAATTGCAATGCAATTCAACACGATGCAAAAATTTATTGTTCTATGGAAGAACTTTTATGACATGGCTTTGATGCGAAATGAGAAGGTACGACTAGCTATCAATAGAGGAATCAGAAAATACGTGTATAGTGACGTATTGACGAGAGACGTAATGACGAATGTAATGCCATTCTTGACTTGCCCAGGTCGTGACGTAGACAATTTATTGAGTTTAATTATGATTTAATCTGTTCCATTTTTAATTTATCAACATTTCATTCTATATTATATTAATTTAGAAATGGTATATATTTACCCAAACCAAAAAATTTTTTTTGTTGAAATTGTGAATAAATACCGATCGTACTAGCAACTGATAATATTTGTTTTGTATGACCAGATATTGTTACTTCTTTATCAGATGTAGTAAATAATATAGTCATTAAAACAAATACTAAAACCAAAAATAACCATTCTAACCAGTCATTTTCTTTATCTAATTTATCAATATATTTATCATCTACATCTGTAAATATTTGATGATATGCGATATTAAAAAATGTAATACTATATGATAGTTTAATAACAACAATAATAACTAAATATATAGCAAATAATGAAAAATCAAAATTTTTAAAAAATTTCATATAATATATATTACTATAAAAATATTATTTAATTTATCAACATTTCCTTCGATATTATTTTGAATAATTTTTTGTCATCAATATTTGTTACATTCATACTAGTTTTACGACCCCTTGATAATTTTTCATTTATTACTTTACTAGTTATTAATCTAGTTATCATGGGAACAAACACCTTTATATTATATTTATTCATACATTGATTAAATATTATATTATGCACAAATTGAATATTAAATTTAGACATCGAATCGTCCAAGGTGTAATATTTCCATATTTTTTCTTTTGGTTACTTAACTGACACTTTTTTGGTGCTGCTATTTGTGAAATGACGCTTACACAATCCTTCTTGATGGATACCCGCCATACATTGGTTACCTTTATTTTTCCCCGAAATTAATACACACGAACAACCATGACCCTTTTTTTCAGCCATTTTCATATGCGATACACACATGGTCTCATAACTTTCTTTATCACATAAACATCCTTTACGCTTACCAGACTTGAACGCATAACAACACTTATATGGTCGCATACAATACTTTTCTGGCGAATTAACACTATATATTTTTTCACCTCTCTTTGGTAACAATTTATTTTGTACAACCCTACAATATGGACATTTCAGTTGATTCAATCGTAACCGGGTCGTATCTAGTGGGTTATATTTGGTCTTTTGATGTATAACCTCACTCAAAATACAATCATAATTAAATGCATGTCCACATAACAACGTAATGTGGTTTGGCATTAATTCCTCTTGGGAAATAAGACAACAATTATCTTCATCAACAATCGAATCGTCGATATTCAACATATCTAAAAAATCTGTACAACTAACAATATCATTCATTATACCCTATTCAGTTAAAATAAATCTCTTTATATAGATTAAGTTCATTATGCAAACATGGGGACCATGCACATGGAAATTTTTCCACATTCTTGCTGAAAAAATTAAGGCAGAATCATATGATAAACATTTCCCAACATTATGGAGACACTTCAATAAAATATGTAATTCACTACCATGTCCATATTGTTCTGAACACGCACAAATATATTTACGAGGATATAAACATACACAAATTAAAAATAAGACAATGTTTAAGCAATTCATATATCAATTCCATAACGAGGTTAACGTAAAAACAGGTAAGGTGTATGTATCAAATGATATTATACAAACCTACGAAAACGAAAGCATCGGAGAAGCATTTAATGCATTCTATATATCATGGAATAAAGTGAATAATGCAAATAATATGAAGTTACTAGCTCACGGATTCTTAAGGAAAAAAACCATCCATGATTTCCATATATGGTTTTATTCAAATTTAGACATTTTTGACATGAACTAGAGCGTTCTAATAAGTTCTCCATTTTTATAGACAGCACATTTAAATGTTTGTTTATTTGGCATGCTACATGTTTCGCTGTTATTACTACCATTTTCACTAAAATATGTAACATCTTTTAATCCGAAACTGGATAGTAAATAATAATATCCTGTTCCAATTAGCCCACCTACTAGCCCACCTATAACTATCCCGAACGAACTGGTACATTTATTATTGAGTTTATAGAAGGCATCCATTCCGAAAAGTGTAATAATCGATATCATAAGAGGGAAATTAATTTCATTATTTTCAAACATAGGTATGGTAAGATACATAAGTGTATACGCAATGAACACGCTATTACCATTTGGACCATCAAAATTGCCGTTAATAGGAATATCAATGATATCACATATAGGCGAACGTGTTCCAGCCTCGATTTTGTTACCTAGTGCAGGTTTGAGCGCAGCAACATTAAATATAAATGCGATAAATGCACCTGCTAAATAGATAATCGATTTAATATCTTGGTTAAAAAATGAAGTCATTATCATAAAAAACGCCAATAGTATTGAAGATATACCTGAAAAGAATTGTATAATGTTACTAAATGTAAAGGACATGCCCATTATTATAATGTAATTATATTTTTATTTCACATATGGAAGTTTGTTTTTTAGATATTTATTCATTTTTGTGATTGTTTTTTTCTCAGGTATAGCAACATCGTTCTCGTAATCTTCGATAAGTCTAAGTTTCATGTTACACATTTGCGAAAACTCGTGGATTGTATAATTACACGTTTGTCTAGCCAAACATAGTTGACGCCCAAAGGAAAGAGTCGAAATAAAATTATTATCATTGTTCATAATATTAATTTTATTTAAATATTTTTAAACCCATATTATTGTATCTTTATTCGTCTTCAATTGCATGTTCCAACGCCTCCTCAATTCTCGAAATAGGTATAAATTGTATCCCTTCAACAATAGGATTTGTACTATACTTTTCCATGAACTTATTAAAATCCTTAACATTTTCTTCGGGAAATAAAAAGGTCTTGACACCTGCTTGAATCCCACCTATTATCTTTAAATCCAAACCTCCAATCGCTGTAACATCACCCTGAAGACTCATTTCACCAGTAATAGCAATTGTATTTTTGATCTTACGATCATTCAATAAACTATATAGGGTTACGGTAATCGCTGTACCTGCAGATGGTCCATCCTTTGGTGTAGAACCATCTGGACAATGTATATGAACACCTTGGGTTTTTGTTTTTTCGAATTCTTTAACCAGTTCGGACTTTCGATCACTTGATGTTAAACTCCACGCAAGTGTTCGTGCAACATTCATACTTTCCTTCATAACATCTCCCTGCATTCCAGTTAATTTTAATTCTAACAATGTTCCTGAGATAACAAAATTTGCTTCAATAGGAATAACACCACCACGTCCAAGTGCGTTAGCCCACAAGCCATTCATAATACCAACTCTGGATTTTGTATGTACCTTCTTTGCCTTAATCATTTCTCTGTTCTTAAGATATTTAGATTGAAGATCATCTTTCGAAAGGGTATATGGACATGGTATATCACTATCCATTTTTAAAAATTCGAGATTAATTTCACCAACAATTTCAAACATAATCTCCTTCATTTTACGTACTCCCGCTTCACATGTGTATTCTTCTACAATATACTCAATGACCGCATGAGGTATAATTATATTACTTGTTTGTCCCATCTTTTGGTAAATCTCTGGTAACATATACTCCTCACAAATGGTTACTTTATCTTCAAGTGAAAGATGATCAAATTTGATTCTATGAATACGATCTAATAACACACGATCCATTAAATTAACGTCATTATATGAAAACACAAAAAGCACCTTTGACAAATCTAAATCTATACCTGTAAAATATTTATCTTGAAATGTATCATTCTGCGTAGGATCAATCAAATGTGTTAGAATACCGATGATCTCGCGACCGGTTTCAGTGCGACTCACCTTATCAATTTCATCAATGAAAATAATGGGATTCATACATTTCGTCTCCATGAGTATATCAACAATTTTTCCCCACATTGAACCAACATAAGTGTAATTATGTCCATCTAATGTACTTCCGTTAGATGAACCACCAATGGCAATGAGGGAAAAGGGGCGAGGTTCACCATTATCATCTTTTAAACAATTCGCCAATCCATGTTTCGCAAGTGATGTCTTACCGACGCCTGGAGGACCTTCAAATCCAAAACAATATCCATCCGAATCACCATTTACCCATTGACCAACTATACGTTCAATCTGTTTTTTTGCATGACTATGCCCATGAACAGATTTATCGAGTGTTTTGTTAATATCCCTAAGGTAATCTTTAACCTTATCTCTATTTTCTCTTATTTTCGCTAATTCTTTCGGGAACTCATATTTAAACATCACGTTTTTAATTTTCTGTTGGGATAATACCTGTTTAACCAAATCATGGTTGTCAATGTTCTCGGAAATATACACATTCAATACATTCTTTAATTCAGTCTTATTGCTGTATTTACTATATTCTATTTTACTAATACCCATATCATCGCATATAAAATTTATAAGTTCAATTATTTCCAGGTAGTCGCCTCTTTTTTTAATACTGACTATAATTTCGTTGATAAATTCTTTACACTCAACTGCGTGGAATTCGTTACAAAATTGCTGTTTCTTGTTTATTTGATTAATAATTTCCATACCATTATTACTTTCACTACTTCCATTTACAATATCTATTGTGTTCTTCATTTTATCCATATATCTAATATAAATTTGCTTATTATCCTTCATCAGATCAAGAATTGGTTCTTGTCTATAAATTCCAAACGGCACACGTAAAAGTCCATCAATATATTGTCGTGCCTTAGATCCCGAATCTTCCGATTTAGCCTTCAACTCTTTTAATTTATTCATTGCCTTTTCCTTCACATATTCACTTGTCTTCAATAAACATATACGTTGTTCATAAGGAAGGTTATCTTTAACCTCACCATTGGTTAATTTATTAGTATATTCAATTGTTTGTTTCATTGCACCCTTGAAATTTTCACGAATAATATGCGGCAGACTTTCCAAAATCATGGTCTGTTCGGCACTAACACCACTTTTATCATCTAATGTAAGTAAATCATAAAGAAGATATGCCATAAATTGTAATTCAAAATCATCGTTATGAATTAGTAATTTAATAAGTGTCGATCGTTTTTCAAGGGGCTCGTAATTCATAAACTCACGCGTAATTTTAGATAATGGCTTATTATTCATCTGTTTAACAAATGTTTTATACCCTACAAATATATCATAAATAGTCGATTGATCATAAATAAGAATATCCCTTAAACTTAAACTTGACATGAAAATATCAAAGCTTTTGGATTTGAATTCACCTGTTGATGGGACATTATCTTTGATGGTTAACATTTTACTTCTTAAAAAAGAATTTGATGTAAAATTAACAGGTACATCTTCGAAATAACCATACACGACCATTGTTTGTTCCAATGCTTCGTTTACGAAAACTACCTTACCACCATGTACCTTATAAATAATTGGTTCACTTTTAAATTTTATAATTGGGTATACCTCCATAGTAGAGGCATTCTCTGCAATATGTATATCTTCAAAAAAACCTGCATTTTTAGTATTTTTGTTTTTCCTATTTATCAAACTCCATAGCACGATTTTATATCCGGTTGGGTTGAAATGACTATTAAAAAGCCTAAACCATTTTAATTTTCCCTCATCCATATTATCTAAATATTCTACACCAAAACATGTAGTGATCATATCATACAGATTCATACATCCATTTGTCTTCATAAACGAAGAAATTTTATTAACGATAATTTGTAATTCACTAACGCATGTCGAAATATCAATAGTGTTATTTTTAATAGCAACTTCCAAGCCAATTATTTTATCAAATAAAATATTCGCCTCCTCGAATATAATAGATACTTCTGTTGTTTGAAACATTTCCTCCTTTTGATACCTTTTCAAGTTTGTGTAAAGGCGTTTTAAAACATTTTTTGTTTTTGAAATACGCTTCATCACTATATCGTGAGCGTTCTCATTATTTTCCAGACATTCGCTCGACATTTGGTTGCGAAGCAAAATATAAGTATCGAAACATTCTGTCATAATAGTATATTTAGATTATTAAATAGAATTTATATCTTAAAAACCCCACAACTTCAACTTCAACATCACTAAACATTCTGTTATGTTACTTTCAATACCATTTAAAACTATTCTACCAAATTATGTATGGGTATTCCTAGTTACTTTGCGTTTATAATAAAAAATTATCCACAGATAATAAAAAAGTATGTAACAGATTCAGTAGACAATTTATACATTGATTCAAATTCGATTGTTTACGATTGTGTACATAGCATTGAATTTACGGGTAATAAAGAGGAATATGAAAAACAAATCATACATCGCGTATGTGAGGTGATTGATGGTTATTGTCTAACTATCAAACCAAAATATGTATTGATTGCATTGGATGGTGTTGCACCAGTAGCGAAACTGAACCAGCAAAAAACAAGACGCTATAAATCATGGTTCACAAATGAAATGGAAAAACAAATAAAACCTTCACAACCTCAAGATATGAAATGGAACACAACTTCTATTACACCTGGAACTATATTTATGGATAACTTGAATAATTATATTCACGAATATTTTATCTCAAAGAATATTACTAAAACCAAGAACATTCGTTTCGGATTTTCGGGTAGCGATGAACCTGGAGAAGGAGAGCATAAAATTTTCAACAAGATTCGTTCCGAAAAGGAATTTCACAAGAACTCAAACACGATTGTATATGGTCTCGACGCCGATTTAATTATGTTATGTCTACACCATAAGCATCTATGTAATACATTAAATCTATATCGTGAAACACCACAATTCATCAAACAGATTGATAAAACACTCAATCCGAACGAAGTATATACATTAGATATTTGTTTGCTTGCAGAAAAAATTGTTGACACTATGACACCCACGCATAACAAAAATGATAACAATTTAATTCACGATTATATTTTTATATGCTTCATGCTAGGTAACGATTTTATGCCGCATCATCCGGCGTTTAATATTCGTCAAAATGGGATTCATGTACTATTGGACAAATACAAGTTTTTATATTCATCAAAGAAGAATTTTTGTCTTACTAAAGATGGTGCCATTGTTTGGAATAATGTACGAAAATATGTAACCCTATTATCAGAACAAGAAGAAGAATTATTTCAAGAAGAACATAACAAAAAACACAAATTGGAAAAACGTTATTTACCAAATACGACTGAAGATGAAATATGGTCCAAGTTCCAAGTAATGCCAAGTTTCGAAAGAAGTACCGAACATTTCATAAATCCAAATGAACCTGGTTGGCAGTCACGATACTACAAAATGTTGTTCCATATTAACAATGATAGTGATAGAATAAAAAATATATCGTTTAATTATCTTGAAGCATTGGAATGGACATTTTCATACTACACAACTGGTTGCAAGGATTGGCACTGGAAATATGATTATAATTATGCCCCGCTATTCAAGGACCTTATTAAATACATTCCTTTCTTTGAAACCGAATTAATAGAAATGAAACAAGCGCGTCCTGTACAGAGCATTGTTCAACTCGCGTATGTAATACCTACATCTAGTTACGACTTACTTCCTGCGAATGTTTCCGCTATGTTACATGATAAATTCAACGTGGATGGACCATATGAAATGACATGGGCATACACAAAATATTTCTTTGAAAGTCATATAGAATTTCCCGAATTAAACATAGATACATTAACACGTGAAATATCTATTCTATAGTGTATTTTTCTTATCAACAATTACCTCTTTGGCAACATTTTTGATAATTTTATTAAAATCCTTATCCTTATTTTCTTCGCTTCCTATCGAATTGGACAAAATATTCAAATACTGCATTTCCTGGTTGTTATCTATGGGCACATCAGGATTATCATTAATCAGTTCATCCATCTTCTGCAAATTCTTACGTTTGATGGAAACAATAGCATCCTTCATATTTTTATAGTCATCCTCTTCGCGATTCCATGCATCATTCTCCTTGACATACAATGTGTCTCTCTTTCCATCCGAGCAGTGAATAGGACGTTTATATACATCCAATGCTTGTAGTCCACGTATAAATATTTTCGACATACCTTCAACGAAACCATATTTCGCATTATTCTCCAAATCTTCCACCTGTAATTGCAACGATTGTACAAAATCGGCAAGATTCAATGCATTTTTACATTGCGTATTCAAGAAAATATTCATATTAAAATGGTTATGATTAGTTGTTGTCGATTGATACATATTTGTAACATTATTGTCTCCTATGCGTGGAATCAAATCATGAATCGTCTTTCGCATTTCTTTATTTTCATGCACCATGGATAAAAACATTTCCTTGTACATATTATCATCATCTGAAACATGTTTAACTACATCATTCGATGATACATCGATAACATCTATATCTGAGACAATTTCATTATCCCCATTAATTACATTACATTTCTTTTTATGATACCATAAACCATTACGATTCTTGTATGTTTTGTTGCAAAACTCACATGTATAATCGGAGTACTTTTCGTTCAAAGAAGCGTTCAAAATATGCTTTCTAGTCATGACATGTTTCTTATAATTCGAATTACTACTCGAGTTATAGTCACACTTAATACAATAAAATTCACACTCCTTTTTTTTTAGTACTTTTGGTACTTTTTTGTTCAAAGAATTCATCTATATTTTGAACAGAAAAGTACTTTATATCAGTTTTCCTAAAAACACATAAAAACCGGTTGGTAACAACACGTTATTTTCGATTTATTAATCAGACCTTATATGTAGTTCTTTCAAGAAAGTCGTACATTCACGTTTTTACAAGTAGTTGTCGAAGGGTAAAAAGGACATCCAAAAATGTCCAAAATGGAAATCGATAAAAAACTTTTAGCCCTGTTTTTGAGTTTTTTTTTATTTGTGAAATTATGGTTTAAAATATAACAACATATATTATTATATGGAACTGAAAACTCGTAAGGATTTAATGCAAGTATTACAACAAAATCCTGGACTAATATTCATTAAATTGGGTGCAAAGTGGTGCAAACCTTGTGCAATTATAGCCGATGTTGTCCGAGACGTGTTTGAAAAAATGCCAGAGCATATCCTTACATTCGACCTAGATGTTGATGTAAGTTCTGATTTATTCGCATTTTTGAAAACAAAAAAAATGGTACAGGGTATACCTACTATACTATGTTATCATGCGGGAAACATAAGTTACATACCTGATGATAGCGTCTCTGGAACAGATTTACATCAAATACATGATTTTTTTAAAAATAATTTGGGTATTATGTAATACATTAGATTTCATAATTAATAATAATTTTATTATTTATGAATCAACCGGATATCGATACGGATTTAAATATAGACAATTACACATATGAAGATTTATTGGCACTCTTCAAACTAGAGTATGATTTTGATGTCAATGATATGAAACGGGCAAAAAAAGTTGTTCTTATGACACATCCAGATAAATCAAAATTACCCAATAAATACTTCCTGTTTTATTCAAACGCATATAAACTAATATACCATGTACACGAATTTCGTTGTAAATCGAAAAAATCATTTGACGATGATTATGGAGTCATTGTACAAGATTCAAATGATTCGAACAATGAACTAATAAAACAAATGAATAAAAAGGAAAACTTTAATGGTTGGTTTAATCGTCTTTTCGACAAATATTACGATAAAAATGAAGATGGACATGGTGATTGGTTATCAACAGAAACAGAACAAACGACACCCAGTGTGACTAACATGGGTCAGATGAATGAATATATAGAGAAGGAAAAACATATGTTATCTGAAAAACAGGCGTTGATTAATTACGATCTCGAACAATATACCCCATCCGGTGGAACATCAATATATATGGATAACACCGACAATTTTTCAAATGAAAACATATTTAGCAAATTCCAATACGAAGATGTGAAAAAGGCACATGAAGAAACATTGATTCCTGTATCATCAAGTATATTACAAACCCGTACCCAATTTAGGGACGCAGATGAGCTTTCACGAGTACGACAGAATGAAATCATTGATATACCAGACAAGAATGTAAGTGAACAAATGTTGAGAAATAAAAACATTAAAGATACACAAGGTGCATCGCATAGGGCATTTGCACTAGCAAAACAAGAGGAGGACTCAAATAAAAAAACGAATATGTTTTGGAGTCAACTGAAAATGTTAGAAATAAAAAAATAAAAATATCTATTTATGCTATATGTTCAACGATAGAATAAATAGATTTGTATTGGCGTTTTTCTCTTTAACGATGGTTGGACTTTTATATAACAGATATGATGAAAAAACCCGGCTTTCTGAGGAAGAGGACAACTATAAAAAGATTCGTGAATATTTATTAAATGATTCATCTATCGCAAAATCAAAAAACCCAACTATGTGGATACATGTACCTTATAAGATAAACGCACGTCAATGGAAAAGCTTTGGCTCACGAAATACGACTAATCTAAACCAGCCTTATCTGTCTGTATGTGTCCGATCATTGATTGACAAATGCGGTAAAGATTTCAATATATGTTTAATTGACGACGATAGTTTTGCAAAATTGGTCCCTGACTGGATTATAGATATGTCACGATTACCTGAACCCATAATACAATATGTTCGTTATTTGGGTTTATGTAAACTAATTTTATTTTATGGGGGTATGATAACACCAGTGAGTTTTCTCTGTACCAAGAATTTAAATAACATGTACCAAAGTATGACATCGATCAAGCGTCCTTTCTTTATAGAAAATCTGACTACGAATTCAAGTGTATCTGTTCAAACCAAGGTATTTCCATCATTCGAGATGTTTGGTTGTTTAAAAAACAACGATTCGATGAAACAATTAGTTCGCATTTTAGAAGAAAATTTGAGCCGAGACGTAACACAAGAAACAATGTTTTTAGGGCAACATGAGCGGTTTCTCTACGATATGTTACAAAAGAATGAAATAACCATGGTAGACGGACGTATAATAGGTGTTAAGGACATCGAAAATAAAACAATACCTATGGAGGATTTATTTTCACAAGAGAACAATTGTATCACATTACATAAAACCAATGTTGGAATACTTATACCACGTGATGATATACTGAAACGAACAAAATATAATTGGTTGGTATCATTGAATGTCCAAGGTGTATTGGAAAGCGATTTTTATTTAGCTCGCCAATTAAAACTATCACTTGACTAATAGATCATCTTGAATGTAAATATGATAATTTATAAAGTAAGACGATCCTATGTATTTTATTTCTGATTTATAATAAATATGTAAATGTCTACATAATTGGCGTACTATAGTGAGAAGGCGTTTATAATTTATGTTATCCAGATAGTGAAGTTTAGACTTATGATAATAGGGTCTAATTGTGTTTATGAACGGGGAAATTTTATTACGATACTCTGCTTGTTTATATGTAACCGGTGTTATTATGTATTTATTTTGTCTGAATGATTCAATATCATTTAAAAATGTAACGATCATATCTAGTTTGGGCTCAATGTAAAAAAGCTGAGATTTCATAATATATATTATTATTAAAAATATTAATAATATATTAAAAAAACATTTATAAATGATATCAATATATATACAATGGCAGGAGGTTTGCTAAATTTAGTAGCAATGGGTACTCAAAATATAATTATAAATGGCAATCCGTCAAAGACGTTCTTTAAAATGAAGTATGCAAAACACACCAATTTTGGACTTCAAAAATTTAGAATCGATTACGATGGTTTGAGGACATTGCGTTTAAACGAAGACTCGCATTTTCGTTTTAAAATACCACGCTACGCAGATTTGTTAATGGACACATATGTATTAATGACATTGCCTATGATATGGAGTCCCGTATATACAAATAGTGATAATGAGCAAATACCATATGAGTTTCAGTGGATAGAAAATATAGGTACTGAAATGATACGCGAGATTTCGATCACGTCAGGTGGTCAAAAAATTCAAACATATTCTGGAAGTTATATTCGTTCTATTGTTGAACGCGATTTTGACGCACACAAGAAAAACCATTTTAACGAAATGACTGGCAATGTAACCGAACTTAAATTCCCTGCCGAGGCATTTGGGCGATTAAGGCGTTATCCATCCGCCATGCCATCTAATAGTGAATCAGGATCACACCCATCTATAGACGGACGAAAAATATACATACCTTTAATGGCGTGGTTTGGGTCGAGTAGTAAAATGTCATTCCCTTTGGTTGCACTACAATACAATGAATTACATATTAATGTAACTTTTCGCCCTGTAAGTGAATTGTTTACAATCCGTGATGTAAAAAATAAGGCTGAAGGTTATCCACGAGTTCAACCTAATTTCAATAATGATTATATGTTGTTACATAGATTTTTACAATCGCCTCCTTCAATTGAATTAAATCCAGAAGATTTTATAGAGAAACGTAACAATTGGAATACGGATATACATTTAATATCGACATATGGATTTTTAGCTGATGACGAAGCGCGTTTGTTTGCGGCACAAGAGCAAAAGTATTTATTTAAAGAAATTCATGAATACAAGTTCTTAAATATTACAGGTAGTAAACGTATCGAAGTAGAGACAAATGGACTGGTATCTAGCTGGATGTTTTATTTTCAGCGAAGTGACATTAAATTACGTAATCAATGGTCGAATTTTTCTAATTGGCCGTATAATACACTCCCGCAAAACATTAGATCGATTGTTGATGATAGCGGGCTAACGATCAATACATCATTAACACTTGCTGAAATAGGAGAAATACATTCAACCGGTGAATACTTCCATGGAAATAAAAAGGAAATATTACAAGAATTTGGTATATTATTGGATGGTAATTATCGTGAAAATGTATTGCCTGCAGGTATATTCCGTTATTTGGAACCATTTTCTCGTTCAAAGGGTAATCCTGTAGACGGATTGTATTTTTATAATTTCTGCCTAAACACTGATATATATGAACACCAGCCTTCAGGAGCAATTAACTTGAATAAATTCGGAAAGGTAGAACTAGAGGTAATTACATATATACCACCTTTAGATCCCAATGCGCAATTCTTAAACATATGTGATGGCGATGGTACAATAATTGGTGTAAATAAACCTTCTTGGTCTATTTACGATTACAATTACGATATGACATTAATAGAGGAACGTTATAATATATTATCCTTTATTGGTGGTAATTGTGGGCTACTATATAGCAATTAGTTATATACATTTGAATCTGATAACATGCCTGTAGTACGTTGAGGGGCAAACATGGGATCATGATTTTGTATAATTGGTACCTGTTCAAGGTTGGGATTATTATTTACAATAATCACTGAAGGGGAAAGTTTCTTAAGTAATGGTGTATTTGTTTCTAATGTTTGCGTATTTGATATAACAACCGGGTTGTACGTTGACGATTTTGTACGTTCGATATTACATCCCACACATTCATCGTGTCCTTGAAGACAAGTCTCGTCGTTCTGACACATCTGATAACATTTCTCTTTACTACAATTACTATATGGGGCGTGACGATACATAGAGGACATCTTTTCAAGAATGTTGTTTATTTTATAAAAATAAACATAGAACGCAAGTAATAGGAAAAATAATACTAACGCATGTGATCGTTTTAGTTTCATATATATATTTTAATGGAGATATAATTTTGATTACTAAACTTTTATGTAGTTTTAATATATGTCGGCTACAGAAGAAAAACCTAAAGAAACAACTGAAAATCCACCAATAACGACCGAAGAAGATACGAAGGAACCAGCTGAAGATGAAAAGGAATCAAGTAATTCTGAAAAATCCCCTGATTATAAATCATTTGGAACAAATGTATTAAATGGGACAATTCGTTTTTTAGTTTTTATTTTTATTGGTAGTTCATTTGCATATCTAACTAAAATAGTTAATGAAAGAGGAGGTTTAGGTGGTACCGATATTACAAAACCGCCATTTATGAGCGATTTCGGATTAATGGGGTGTGGTATAGATAAGGCATCTTCTACATTTAAAAAAGGGGTTAAAAAGATTAGCGATATGGGGAAAAAATACATGGGTCAAAATATTTCGTCTAAATTGGAAGGTGTAGATAATGCAGTGAATAAAAAAAAGGGTAAGGTTCCATTTTCTGTCTATGCAAAACATAGTTTAGAAGAATGGTCATTTCCATATAAAAATAGCGTTTTGTGTAATAAAGAAAACGTATATTACGAACCACTTAATTATCGTTTAACCCGCTGGGCTGTAGCAGTTATGGCATTTTCTTATTCGAATGGACGTTTGGGATTAGAATATATGTTTGAGACAATGGCAAACGATTCTGTTAGTTTCTGGCTTGGTCCTATTGTAGTTTATCTTCTTCTACATATAACTCCTTTGTATGGTATTGCTAGTCATGCTATAGGCGTTCTTACAAAACTTGGAAAGTTAATTGCGCGTTCAATGTTCAAATTGTGGTTTCCAATAATTACATTTATGTTGGCATTTTTTGCTGCGCCTATATTGGTTTTTGGAGGAGCGATAGTACAATCATTGTCAACGTTATTCTTTTTGATTATATATCCATTCATTGAAACAGAAAAGTTCCCTTTTAAAGTTAATGAGGAGATGAAAGAATTTAGTGGTGGTATGTTTATATGGCACAACATAAAGAAACGTATGAAGTATGTATTATGTGCCTATTTCGCATTATTAACAAAATACGCGTTAGGTGATTTAGGTCCTACATATGCGGGAGGAGGTGCGGCATTAATATTAATGACATACTTTTATTAGAAAATAAAAATGTTTGATTACATTATACAATATAATGTCTTTACCTGTTCCCACTTCTGATTCTAAACCTATAATTGATTCAGATGAAAATAATTCTGATGTATTGGACCCTAGGTCTATTGATCAGTTAACCGATCCAGAACGATATACAAAATTGACATTTGATAATATGATGGACCTAACAGATATTAAAAAAAATAATCCACCACATGTTAGAGTGTTCAGACTGATTTCAGCTACCAATAGGATTTTCAAACAACGCATTGTATATCAAGGTGAAAATGGCAAACAAGTGTTCACATGGGATGATGAGGATCTCAATATCAAAGATGACGCAAAAGGAACTGGACGAACGCGTGCACATATTGATAAGATGACTGGACTATCAGGTTTTTATATTCGTAAGTCGCAAATGCCCAGTGCTGCTGTCGCTGTTGCTTCGGAGGATGTGGTCGAGGCACCCAATACTGCCACTGAAGCAGTATCACCGCCTCCCAAGAAGAAGGGTATGTTTGGGCGTATGTTCAATCGTGGCGAGGATTTGACGACAGCTGCCACTGAAGCAGCGGACCCGCCTCCCAAGAAGAAGGGTATGTTTGGGCGTATGTTCAATCGTAGCAAGGGTGGATCAGTTCGATCGACTAAGCGTAGACGAAAGACTAAACGACGAAAGACTAGTCGACGAAAGACTAAACGACGAAAGACTAGACGCAAAAGATAATACAATATTCAAAGGTGTATATATTTGAATATTGTAGTTTAGAAGAAGATAAATTTAGATATAAATTGAAATTACATATTGTGATTTTATCCACATTATCAAAATGCTAGATCATTATTCTGAAATCCCTGCTCCTTCGCTCGAAGAAGCGACCAACGAAGTGGTAGAATTTGTTAAAAAGCAACATTTTACATTCAAACTAGATGATTTATTTACAACGGACGAATTGTCAAAAATATGTAAGGAATCAGTAGAAGACGTTGGTCCTCTAGGTTCAATGTCGGGGTGGTGGGTATTTACTAGCAATAAAGCATGTACCAACGCAATGGACAAAATACTAAATACATTTCAGCAGAAAACGATTGCTGATGTTGATGATGCTGCTGCTGAAGAGGGCTGCTAATGATTGGCGCTTCCATGAGATCATCAAATTATACAGACAAAATTAAAGTGATACATGTGATTCTGTTTCGTCACGAAAATTTATATTAATAAATTTATTAATGCGATGTACATCTAATCGACAAACATCATAATTTTTGTCAAGTCGTGATAAAAACACATCATCGTTGGAAGAAGTTTGGTGTCTGTAAAAATATAGAAGCATGTCTTTTTTGTCTAGATTCATTTTTTCACATAATGTTTGTAAGAATGTAGCATTGTTGTATTCTGTAGAGTATTTTGTTAATACCTTGGTGAATCGTATTTCTTGAGGGTTATATACATTTTTAGGTTTATATTGCGTATGTAGGAGATATTGGTTATAGTATGTTTTAATTAGTGAAGACATTTCATTGAATTGCCAAATTTGTTTTTGAAAAGTGATCCGATCAACATAATCCCCAAAGCAGAAGTTTCGAAGTATTTTAATATAAAATGGGATACTGGTGAATGTATTGCCTTTATTGATAACATCAATAATATTTTCGTGTAGTAAAAGGGATATGATAGTCCTATCCGTTTCATTAAGATTACAATTATGACTAGCGATTGGTTGTTGTTGGTTTAATATAATTTTAACATGTTCCTTTGCATCATCGTAGTAACACTTGCTATTAAATAGATAACTCCACGTGCTGTCATTGAAAATATCACATTTTGAATGGATCGCACGTAAATCATGTAGTTTTCGTAAATCGGATTGGACGTAATTGTATATCGTTTCTATATTACGTTCGTGTATATCACCCCATGTTTTTTTAACCAATGTATGTATTTGTTCTCTAGACGGATTTAATAATTTATGAATGTTACATACCTTCATAAGCTCCTTCATTTTCTTATCGATTTTACCATTACTTATACAAAAAACCGGAATATTGGTAGAAATTTCCTCCTTCTGCTTTTTGGTTTTCTTAGGTCGTATTAATTTAATAAGTGAATTAATACCTCCCTTGTCACCACTATTCATTCCATCTATTTCATCCATAACAATCGCTATATTTCTCTTTTTTTTGTTAAACATATCCATTACATTTCTATCGTTCATATTTTGTTTTGTAATTGTATCTATTATGCTTTTATTTCGTACATCGCCTGCATCAAAACGAACAATGTAATAATCATGCTTCTTAAGTAGGTCATCTATAAATTTGGTTTTACCGACACCTGAGTCTCCGTAAACGTAAAACCCTCTTTTTTGTGTTATGTCGTGTTTATTTTGTTCAAATTCGTAAAGTTGTTTGCTTATATCGTCATATGTTTTATTTCTATCTAAAATTGTATTATAATCTGTCATGTTATAACACAATTATATTTTTTATGTTCATTTTACTCTTAAATATTTAGATTAATCGCAAATGGCACTATTGTTGGTTACACCATCCCATGTAATATCGCATCCCTTTGCCCAATTAGATTTTCTACATTCGCCTTCTGAACCAGCCCAGGTGGTTGAAGAAAAATCCATGTCCTTCTTACACGAACTTTTGCCTAAATTATGTACGTTATTACATTTAACAAAATCATCACCATTGGGTTTTTTACCGGACATTTCTTGCCAGAAATCAGGGCACCCAGCCACTTTAGGAGGCCATTTGGCATCTTTTGATTTGGATGACATCATAACGCCTAAAAATATTAGGGATATTATCAAAACAACTACCGCTACCATCAACAATGTCTTTTTAAAGTCTGGCATATATAAAATAACGAATATTTTTTTATATAAAATGAATATAATGAGTATGGAGAAACAGCAATATAACGGACGTATAAATGTTATGGGTGGCGCAGAGACATTATCTTTACATTTTCAAGATAAGATACCGAATAACTCTTCTTCTTTCCATGAAGCAATGAATGGGACATACTATGATACAACATTGTCTAAAACCTTTTTCTCTCTGGAAAATCAAACAATTATTCAGAATGGAATACGCGCAGGTGTTTATAAAATGTCCAATAATACTTACATTGTAGGATATCAAGATGACGATAGTTTAAAGACGATTATGCGAAGTATATTCTTACAAAATAGTACAAACTTGCCAAATGACATTAAGGGACAAATTAAACACCTAAATGAAATTGTTTTAAATTATTCGATTCCTCAAGTATATGGAGAAGCCCAGGGTTATATAAAGTATAAGGAGGATATTAGTACATTACCAAATCCAATTGCGCGCCCTGTAATGTCAAAACCAAACAACAAGCAACTAGAGCAAAAGCCGTGGTTCTAAAAATTGATACAAATATAATGATATACTTTATATTCAACCAAGATGAAGCAAGTGATACCATATAGTGTTGATGTAGAATTGCGTAAGCTGACGCGGCGAGGTGCAATAATGCCCTTGATAATTAAACCTCCTGATGCGATAACATTGATATGTCAGACATGTGATTTTATACCATCAATTAAATGTTGTATGATGTGTAAACGTTTTGTGTGTTTAAGATGTAGTAGTAGTAGTAGTAATAATAGTTGTAGTGAGTGTTGTTTAGATCTTGATTTATATATGATTATACAAGCCACTGAAAATAATAAGAAAAAATATGACGCATCATGGATTAAGGATTCACGAAACGTCGAGTACATGAAAGAAGGTAGAAGGAGGTGGTTTTGTTCATGGTAGATTAGTATATAATTTCATTTTACACCCTTGAAGGGTGTAACTTTTTCTAATTCCGCAAGTTCAGTCTCAATCATCATACTATATATTGAAGTGGGAATAGTAATTGGAAAAAATACTCCCATCCATATACCTTTAAAAAATCCAATACCTAATGCCTCCATAACATACATAGAAATACCTAAATTATTCGGTTTATCTACAAATCTATTAAGTGTTGGTTTTTCTACATTTGAATCATATTTATGATTTTTATAATGATATGTGTCTATACAATCCTGTTTGTATTGAAATGGAGCATTATACATATTATATATACTATGTGTAGCAGCTGAACCACCAATAATAGATAAATATATTTTCGCAAATTTGTCAGGATTTATTTTCATATTTGTTTATTTTGTATGTAAATATTTATATTATTTTCATATTTGTTTATTTTTTTTATTGTTAGTGTATAAGAATATGCCATTACGCCACATTCCAATTAATTCGATTATTTATAGTAATGCCCGTGGTATAGGTGAATATACATATACGAGTAATGTAGGTATTCCACGTAGTGCGGCAACGCGCCGGGCAATAAAAAACAGATGTTTAACAACATGTTGTAATAAAGATAAGGTACCGCCATCAACTCCTACTCCTATGCCGATGTCTTTGACTTTTTCTTCTTAACTGGCTTGTTTAGATTTTCATTTTCGATTGCTTTTCGGTGCGCACTAATAAACTTGTCATATTCCTTGTCGAGAATTTCGAGTTCATTCATCCACATATCTTGAATATGTGTCGTTTCAAGATCATTATATTTATTTTGCTTATCTTGAAACTCTGCCTTGAGTTTTTCTACGTTTTCCTCACTAACACTATCCATTGGCATTTTAAGAAGATACTTATAGTCATCGTCATTATCGATAACGTCATATTTCTTCGTCTGAAGAATTTCTATAATAGCCGTCTTTGATTTTTTACGTAGATCAAGTGTCTCGTCTAGTAATTCTTGAATGTATTTGCTTTTGTTTGAGCAAATCTTTAGTTGTTTTTCTAGGATTTCAAGAATATGATCTTTACGTTTCTGGTAAAGCTCTAGACGCGTAACATAATATTCATCAATGATTTCAGGTACTGATGTGTATTTTTTTAGCTTTTCGCTTGCGTTGAACATGTGCATATTGGTGGTGGTAAACGTAGTGAAAAGTTTGAACGTCTTCTCAAGATTATTACATCCATTGTCAATCGTTTTGCCTTCCAATTGTTGTAGCATACCAGGCATCAATGTAATAACAACATTCACATTTGTCGATTTACTCATGTCGTCAATTTCCTTGACAACAGGATTCACACGTTTACCATTTTTATCTACATTTGCCGTAAGATTTTCAAGATGCTCTTTAAAGTCATCTGTCCAAAATCCAATCGGTAGTTCTACAACACGGATTTTATCGATGCCAATCACTTGGTACTTACCACAAACCAGAAACTTAGTGTCCGAAAGGCGTAGAATACTTCCAGCGAATCCTTCATAATAAGGTGTAAAGTCCAATCCCGAAACATCGACACCATTAAGTTTCTGTTTAATGTAATGGATAATTTGAGGAGGATAATAAGGAAGAATTTCCGTCGAGAATCCTGTACCAATACCTTTCGATCCATTCACAAGAACCATGGGAATAATCGGTGCGTAATAAACAGGTTCAACCGGAAGTCCGTCATCATCCAAATAGGTAAGAATCGCGTCATCCTCCTGTGGATACAAATGACGTGTCAATGTAGAAAGTTGTGTGAAGATATATCTTTCGGATGCACTATCCTTTCCACCTTGAAGACGTGTACCAAACTGACCATTGGGTTGGAACAGATTGATATTATTCGAACCAACATAATTTTGCGCCAATCCTACAATAGCACCATTCAAACTCGCCTCACCATGATGATAACCAGAATGTTCAGAAACATATCCTGAGAATTGAGCAACTTTAATTTCTTGAGTAAGATTCTTCTTGAACGCTGAGAATAGAATTTTTCGCAGACTAATCTTAAGTCCATCCATTAGATTGGGAATTGAACGATCACAATCATATTTTGAAAAGTGAATCATCTCGCGATCAATGAAATCATTGTATGAAACGGATGATTTATTTGTATCTAGATAAAGACCTCTGTCGTACTTTCCTAGCCACTCTTTTCTGTCATCTGCGCGTTTTTTATTGAATACCATATCAATGGCATTCGTACATTCATCATCTGTGTGTTCAAATAGGACAATTTTCTTGTTTTCAAAATATTCTTTGAATTCCTTGCCGGTACTTGTACCCAACCCCTTGTAATATTTGGTCTTCCATCCCTTGGGATCATTTTGTTCTTTCCATTTGTTATATTCGCCATCATTGTAAAACAATAGTTCGATGGATCCCTTTTTTGCCTTGAGAATGGGTGTATTCATAAAACCCATGAATCCAGATACCTTCGACAAATCGGACCATAAACTCTGAAACATATTAATACCCAGACCTTTAATGTGACTGCCATCCAAATCTTGATCCGTCATAAAGAGGATCCGTCCATAACGCAAACTCTTGCGGATATTATCTGAATTGTAAGACTTTCCTGTTTCAAGTCCGAGTATTTTTTTGATTTCAGAAATTTCTTTATTCTCGTAAATCTTTTTAATCGGTTCACCTCGAACATTAAATAGCTTACCCTTCATTGGATAAACACCGATAATGTTTCTGTCTTCCGATGAAAGACCTGATACAATACCAGCCTTTGCTGAATCTCCCTCGCAAAAGATGATGGTACAATCGGGTGATTTGGTTGTACCTGCCCAGTTTGCATCGATCAACTTGGGGATACCACGTATAGACTTGGTTTTATTGCCATCGTTTTTCTTTGCTGCCTTGTTTTCCTTTACTTCGTGAATAGCACATGCTGCTTCCATCACCCCCATCTTAGCAAGTTTATCAATCAGCTTATCACTTACAACACATGTAGATCCGAACTTGCTAATAGGTGTATTCATATAATCCTTCGTCTGACTATCGAACGCAGGATTCTCAATATCACAACGCAAGAACAGGAATAGCTGTTCCTTGATATTACTGGCATTTACTACCACCTTTTTCTTTTTTTCAATATAAGCAATCATTTTTCTAGTAATTTGTTGGATAATGTAATCGACGTGTTTTCCGCCTTTCGATGTGTAAATGCCATTAACAAATGAAACATGGTTAAATTCATCACTTGGGCTGAGACCAATAAGATATTCCCATCGTTGTGATGTCTCGTCATGAACCTTCGCTGCCGAACTACCGAGATAAAGATCTACATATTGAGGGAATGTCTTTACTGAAAGCAATTCTCCATTGAGTTTAACTTTAAGAGTGCGGCGTGTAACGGCGGAAATATCATATATACGTTTAGCGAGTAGGCTTCTCATATTTGTGCTAAGTCCATCGATTTCAAAACGTTTGTAGTCTGGTTTGAAAGTAATGCGTGTATAAGGCTTTGCTGACGATTTAGTGATTACTGGTGGATGAATAATATTAAGATTATCTTCAAACGCCTGGGTATATTTTAGTTTACGAACGTGATCAATGGTTTCGATGGATCCCGATGAAGACCAAATAAGTACAAGCTTGAATCCAAATCCGTTCTTACCACCTACAATTTTTTTTTCAGATTTATTATAATTTGTTGAGGTACGCAAATGTCCAAAAATCATCTCAGGAATCCAAAGATCATATTCAGGATGTTTCGCAACATCGATTCCATTTCCGTCATTGTACATGGAAATGGTACCATCTTCGCGTAGGTCAATATCAATATTCATTACTTGGTGATGTTTTGCTTCTGGCTCATCTGTAACTTTCTGGTCCATACGAATCACATGATCGCGACAATTAACAATGCCTTCATCGAAAAGTTTGTACAGACCAGGTAGGAACTCCATGTCTATATTGACAATTTTCTTTTGCTCTTTGTCGAATACCCAATGATTACCTTCAACATTCTCGACAGAACCAATGTAGGTGTCTGGGTTATCGAGAATATGTTGCTTATCCGTCTTTTTTTGGTAAACCTCTGCAAGATTTGACATAATGTATATGATTATTGGCGATCTAATTAATATGTTTCAATTTTATGTTTTAAAACTCTATAATATATATGATTCCTGTAAAAGTATACAACATTCAAAAAAGTTCGAAATTTATAATTGAAGATGATTTGATGCCGTCTATTTTTGAAGTTGGTAAAACGTATACGTTTGATTTAAGCCATGCTTCAAATTTCCAAACACATATGAGTATAACGATGTATACTGAAACGTTGTTAGAAAGTACCGAAGTTGACTATGTAGGAGAACCTGGTATACGTGGTGCAAAACTTTTATTTACACCAAAATCGATTGGTAATCGGTACGTTTACGATAAACAACATGGTTTGCTGATGGGGAGTTTATTGAATCCACTTATATTGTTAAAGGATATCCATTTTTATGATGGTAAACAATCGTTGGAAGAATTCGCAACGCCGCAGCTTTACGAATTTAGTATTAATGAGGATCCAGTACATGTATCGATATTTATTGATGGGATACGTAATATAACAAATGGACTACGTTTAGAAGATTTAGCATGTCATCCATGTAAAATGCCTGAATATGATATAACTAATAATAGGGAGGTATTGAGTACGGCTCGTATTTTAGTTAGACAAATTCGTTATTCACGAAAGAAGGTGGTCCGTGCTAATAGAATATTAAATTCTTTTGGACAAGCAGTTGGTACACCAGGAGGTTTAGGTGGATCCCCCAAAAACGCATTTGTATAATTTATTTTCTCTATATCTTTATATAATGGCACGTTTCAGTAAAGGATCAGATGGTCTTTATCATATTAAAGGTGCAAAATATACATTTGTTAAAGGTAGTCGTGCGCAAGTATGGCACGGAACTGCGTATGAGACAACCGGTGGACTTAGAAAGGGTGATTTGAAGATGAACAAACACGGACGCGTTGTTTCAACAAAGAAGTCTGCTACTGCTAAAAAGGACAAGCGTCTTGAAAAGGCAGGATATTTCACAAAGAAGGGTGTATTTGGTTTCGTAAAGAAATCTAGCAGTTCAAAGTCCAGAAAATCTAGAAGGTCCAGAAGGTCAAGAAAGTCTAAAAAATCTAGAAAATAAACTATTTAGCAAAATGAATTAAATATAATCCAGATATAATTTTATGTGTTCTTCAAGTGAAGATATAAAATGCCAGTTAGTGGATACAGACCACGAATCCTTTGTTAATAAACTTTCAAGTACTATCGGGGAATATATTAACGATATTGTCGATACAAGAACATCGAAATATTCAGATTACGAAACCCTCATCGAGCATATTCATAATCTCCCCATTATTAAAAAATATGAGAGAAAGATTGAAAAGCTAAAGAAGAAAAATCGTAAACTGAAAGATAAACTTTATGCAGATTCGGAAAATATGAAATTGGTTATAAAGGAGGGTGAAATTATTGTGGATTTGACGAATGATGACGATGAAACACCTGTTGTTAAATTGGTTAAGGTAAAGGTTGAGCCCGGGTTATTTAATGAGGTACGTGAAATTATTGTCGATCTTGATAGAAGCGACGATGAAGAAACGAGTAAAAAAATTGTTGTAAAGCAGGAACTAGAGAGTGGTAAATCGAATGAAGATGAATCTGATGAGGAAGATGAATCTGAAGAGGAAGATGACGAAGAGGAGGAAGATGACGAAGGTGACGGAGCAAGATTCGGAGATATTATAAATGATGGTGATGATACTGATAATGACGAAGAGGAAGAAGAGGAAGAAGAGGAAGAAGATGAAAAAGAGGAAGAAGATGAAAAAGAGGAAAAAGAGGAAGAAGATGAAGAAGAGGAAGAAGATGAAAAAGAGGAAGAAGAGGAAGAGGTATTTGAAATCGAAATCGATGACAAGAGTTATTATACAGATAACACAGATAATGGTACATTATATGCAAATGATGATGGGGAAGTTGGTGATGAAATCGGACATTTAAAGAATGGCGAAGCTTTCTTTTGTGAATAATATACATGGAGTTATTAAGTAAAATATGCAGTCCCGCACTAATATATTTGGTATTCGCATTATCGCAAGTAATAATAGATACATATAAACGCGCCTACAATGTCGCGTTTGTAAAATTTATACAAATGATTGTATTTACACTTATGTTGAATTTATTATGTACTCGTAATCTGACATGGGTTTCATGGATTATAGTAGCAATCCCCTTCATATTTATGGGTTTTATGACACTTATGTTGATGTATGTACTTAAATTGGATGGACGTGAGAATGTTGTTGTTGATGACGAAGTCGATACAGAGGAGGATGATAAAGAAGCTGATGAAAACGATAACTTAACAGATGACAATCCTAATAATGATAATGTTGTATATGTTCGTTCGAATCAGAAGGTGGTTGTCGACGACGTTTACTTTATGAATGCCCCCCGTGAGTATTCATCTAGTTCGAGCGAATATGTGAGTTGAAAAAAAAGATAAATATGTAATATAATGAGTTATATATTTATCATACTTGAAATGTGTAAAACAATAGTATAAAGATATTTTTGTACAAGAATAGAATAGAATGGTTGATTATGTTATTGATATATTAACCAGATTACTATATTTATGCGTACGTGCATATAGTGAAATGGAATACATGTATAATGTGTATGTGAAACCGCATATTCCTATATTCGATAATGTTGAGTCATACGATATTATTCAAAATGGTGTGATTTGCGATACCACTAGTGATATAAATAATATAAATTTCATTTGTCATACAAAACAAATAGATTTCATTCGTCATACAAAACAAATAGATACTATAGTTTATGGATCTATTGCGAGAGATGTAAATAAAATCAAGTGTATTAATCCTGTGTATAATAGATTTATGTCCATTGAACTGGTCTTTTTAGACGATACATATGAAATAAAACTATCGCAATCAATAAACTACTACGTGGATGGTAATGAACTATTATTTATAGAGTTTATTCAGTTGTATATGAATACAATATATGGTGTTATAATTGACATGAATGATACATACTCTATTACATTGGTAGATATGGACGTGAACGTTGTCGAAATGGATCAGAATGATTCACTAATATTAACTAAAAATAGTTATGAAATAATAAAAAATACAAGCGATGATTCAGAATAAGATTTATACATGTTTATACTTATTTAAATTTATTATTGTATCCATGTATGGAAGGATCTCTTTGTCATGAGTGATTACTAGAGTCGTTTTGTTTTTACATTCTTCATTAATCATCTTCATCACTTTGCCGCGGGTAGTACCATCTAAACCTGCTAATGGTTCATCAAAAATGATAATCTTCCCTTTTTTTAATATTCCTCTTAACAAAATGGTGACTTTTTGCATTCCAAGTGATAAGTTATTACCATTTACGCCAGCAGAGGTTTTAACACCTTCGTTTAATTTACTATAAACAGAATTAAGCTCGTATTTTTTCATTAACTTTTCCACCTGCTCCTTTTTGATATCATGATTTCCATATAATATATTATCAATTACGGGTTTATTAAATAGGAGTGTTCGCTGATTAACATAGGTAACATTTTCGCGAAGATATGCTACATCAGATTCAAGGATATCTACATTGTCGATTGTAATCGTTCCGTTATTGGGGCGATGAATCTGGACAAGCATTTTCATGAGTGTAGTTTTACCTGATCCCGAAGACCCCATAATGGCTGTTTTTTGTCCACCTTTGATTTTGATATTAAAATCTTTAAAAATGAAATTCTTGCCGTATTTGAAATCCACGTTATTGAAACTTATATTACCTGTTGTAATAAAATCCGATTTTCCCTTTTTATTTGTTTCGCGTAGTACTTTTTGTAAAAATTCTTTGGAACTATGAACATTTCCATATGTGGAACAGAAGTAGGCAATCATTTTATGGTTTGTCGCTAACATAAACGACAAATAATTTCCCAATATTAAAATGGTACTAATAAACCCTGCAATTTTTAGCTTTTTACTTTTGAATAAATTATATGTCGTGAAAAGGGCAACCGAGTAAACGATAATGGATACAGCTTGCATAAATAATACGACATTACATTCAGCTAACATCTGATCTGTCATAACGTCTGAATGAGTATCATTCATATCTTTATTCGAACTACTTTCATTTTCATCTTCATTATTTAAGAATATATTCATCATATTGCTGAAGCTATCGTTCAGCTTTTCGCTTAAATGGTAAAACGTTTTTTCGCGCGCTGAAGATAGTTTGATAATATGACTACCGCCATAATAGGATGCAATTATTGTATTCAAGATGCCAATTGATAATATGATTCCAATTTTGATATCAATAAAAAATGTATATATAACAATCGATAAAAGACCAATTAATTCAGGTAGAAAATGACTAATAAACCATTGTCCTATTTGTTTTAAGTATCGTGAACTATCTAAAATACGAGTGATCATGTCACCAATCTTAATATCTTTATAATCGGTGCTTCCTTGCTTTATAATAGCAGTAAAAAGAGTATTACGAATAAAGCCTAAATAATGTGGTGAAAGCATGGATTCTAATCTATGCTTGATAGAATGTGAGCTGGTAATGATGAACCATGCAAATGTGATTATCGTCATTATTCCAGGAATATTCATTTGTTTCACATTGTTAACAAAATTAAACACGCTCGGCATTTCCTTTGTGTTTTTTATTCCTTCGAATAGAAGACCATATAACTTAGGTAAAAATACTGATTCAAGTGGAAATGTAAACATGATGACTATAAAATACATAACAAATAATGATAATTTTGATATAATATAGTCATAACCTAATTTTTCAAATATGATGTTCATATATTGTAATAATATATTATTTAAACATATATAAAAAATAAAATTGATATAGACTATAATGAGTTTAAGTGGTGACACATACAAAATGGACTCATCCGATGTTTCAATGGAAATCGATCCAATTCATCCATTGTCTGATAAATGGACTTTATGGGCGCATTTACCACATGATACGAACTGGTCGATAGATAGTTATTCTAAAATTCATACTATTGAGAATATGGAAGAATCTATCGTTCTTTGCGAAACATTGCCAGAAAAAATGGTAAAAAACTGCATGTTATTTCTAATGAAAGAAAATGTAAAACCTACATGGGAAGATCCTGTAAATCGAAATGGAGGGTGTTTCTCCTATAAAATCACCAATAAGAATGTTGAAGATGCGTGGAAAAATATATTCTATCATCTTATTGGAAATACCATTTCAAACAACAAGCAATTCATTAAATCTATTACAGGTATCACAATCTCACCTAAAAAAAACTTTTGTATTATTAAAATTTGGTTAAGCAATTGTAATTACCAGAACCCGGATTTTATCCGCATTAAGAATCTATCAAATCAGGCATGTTTATTCAAAAAACATACACCTACATGTTAATTATTAATAGAATGAATACCTACATATTAGGTGTCGTAAAGCATGTATATAAAATATTTATTTATTAATATGAGTATTATATACTAAATATAAAAACTATATTTAGTATATGAAGACCTTCGAATATGATTATATTGTTATCGGTGGTGGTATTAGCGGTCTTGTGGCGTGTTATAATTTAGCAAAAGAGAAGCGAACTAAAATATTGTTGGTGGAAAGACTTCCGAGACTTGGTGGGAAAATATACACGGAATCGTATAAACATAATGGGCAATCTTTTTTAATGGAGCGTGGTGCTGCTCGTTTTCATAAAGGACAGACACATGTAATGGATTTATTGAAAGATTTATGTTTGGATACAGATATTATAAATTATCCGAGTGAGATAACGTGTGGAGAGAGCCTATTTCCTTTATTATCATCTATATCGTTACGAATAAGGGAGGGAAATGTATCCAAAATGAATGATTTAACATTTATTGAATATGTGGAAAAATACGAAACAATAGATGTGTTAAAACGCTTGCGTAAATATACATACTATGAAACGCTTGACAAGGGAAATGCATTATATATAGCAGAACAATTGATATATCATTATGGAGATATCCAATATTTAACGTTACGCAAAGGATTATCAAGTATCATTGATATGGTAACATCCAAAATACATTCTCAAAACAATGTTACCATACAATGTAACATGAATGCGGTCAATGTCAAAAGAGTTCGTGGTGGTTTGGTCGTATCATTTAACAACGAACTTCAGAATACAACCAAAAATGTGATCTTTGCTGTTCCGGGTAAATACCTGACTGGTTTCTCTCTATTTGAACATTTAAAGTGTGATATAGAATCAATACACTATAAAACACTCAATCGTATATATGCTTTACTACCCAAGTCAACGAAAAGGATTAATAGAGAGAAAGTGATCACATCGAATGATAAATTAAACACGATGAAAATTATTAATGAACAACCTGCCCTAGTTAGTTATTGTGATGGCGATTGTGCGAAAAAATGGTTTGATATAACCAGTGAAAAAAATATAGATACGATGATAGCTAAAGAATTATCAAAGATAGAAAAACGCAATGTAAAACCTAAAAAAACATGGAGTTATTATTGGCCAAATAGTCTGGGATTATGGAAGCCTGGTTCAGATTACACAAGAATCAATCGTAAAATGGTAAATCCGTTAAAACATGTATATGTATGCGGAGACACATTTAGTCTAGATCAATGTTGGATTGAAGGGGCGTTGTCAACGACTATGAAAGTTGTAGACCTATGTGGAAAACAGAATAAGAAGGTGCATAAAAACAAAACAAGAAAGAGAAATACGAAAGGTGGTAGTAAACATATGACATATACGATGTCAGATGTAAGAAAACACAATACACGCGATGATGGATGGATAGTATTGTATAACAAAGTGTATAATATTACAGATTGGATTGGTAAACATCCTGGAGGCATAATTATAGAGGAATATCTAGGAAAAAATGGAACAAGCGCATTTGAGGCATCTGGACACCCCGACTATGTTAGAAAAAATATATTTCCTAAATATCAAATTGGTACATTGGTAAGTAAAACAAAGAAGATGTAAAAAAATGTTTTCGGTAAATAGAATACATATTACATAAGACGCTTTATTAACTTGATACTATGATACGCTATTATAAATCCACCTACACCACCATATATGTCATACACATACGTTGACATTTTTTTAGAAACAATACCCAAATACGATGCATACAAAAGAAGTGGTAATATAAATAAATAATGAAAGGCGCGTACAATATTGAATATATTCATGTTAAACGAAGGAAATGGTACAACAATAACGATACAAAGTGTAACAAATAGTAGAGCATAATACAAATATACCGACGTATTCTCTCTCATCAAACCGATGGTGAGAAGTAGTGTTCCAATAACGAATATATGGAATGCATTTATTATTTTCATATTTATATGAACAAGCATATACATATGGAAAATATTATTATTAATATAAAATTAATAATATACAAGCATTAATATACAAGCATTAATAGATTTTACAAGTGAAGATACAAAAACCCGAATATTTAGAAACGAATATTTATATTATTTTTAATAGAGAAGTATAATATAAATGAGCGATTCTTGTCCAATGCCCACAAAAAAAGATCTTGAGTTGAAGGAGAAATTTAAGGGAGAATTAGATCAGATGAAGATACATGCGGACAAATTTTATACCGCGATTACATGTAAATTACCGCAATCACAATCCCCTAGCATGAAAGGTGGGGCGAATAAAATGCTGGTAAAGGCTATTATTTTTCTCATTACCGCAACCACCGCAGGAGCATCGGTATGGTTATTTTTATCGGCTGTTCCTGATTCGATACAATTATGGATACTATCGCTTACAAATTCAGAAATAAGCATGCAGGTTTGCCAATCCAAAAGCGATTATGCGTTAGGGGCTGCGGCTGGTCAGTTTTTTTCAAAAATGAGTTGTAGTCATAGAGCGAAACTATTGGAGGATGGAGTCGCAAAACTAGCAGCAATGTTTGGAGCAGCAACAGGTATTGCTCTTGAAAAACAAATTGAGGATTGGCTTGACAAAACGACTGGAGGTAGACGTAAACCAAGAAAATCCAAGAAATCCAGGAAATCCAAGAAATCCAAGAAATCCAAGAAATCCAAGAAATCCAGGAAAACCAGGAAAACCAGGAAATCCAGTAGAAAAAAGGTGTAATACATATCATTCTGTCATTTCTTACATATTCCAAAAAAAACAGGGCATCCCATGGGATTGCTTTCCGTATTCGACACGGATTTCTCCTAGACCTATTATGTTATAAAGGTCGTCCAACTGGGATTTTGACACCATTGGATATACACATCCATACCGCTCGGGATTAACAGCATAGGAAATATCCGCGATCTCAAATCCGTAATTATTAATTATTATTAATATAAAATGCATATCATATGGAAGATAACGGCGCCTCAGAAATATTTAATCGGAATTCTCAAAAACATTGAATAAAAATAACCTACAATAATGTAGTATTTTTTATATGTAAATGTAAACATTTTTATTTCATATTTATTTCATATTTATACGAACAAGAATATACATATGAAAATATTATTTTATAACCATCAAACATTTATACAGATGGTAACGGGGCTAAGCAAAGTTTGATTTCACCCAATGATGCTACATGATATTTCACAACCAAAGGGAGGTCGTTTTCAAGATATACCTCAATCTGACTGCACAAATTGGTACATTTGATAAAGTATCCGAGATTCTTTAGGGAAAATTCACCCTGTATGATTTTAGAAGAATCCTGTTTCATGATAAATTCCATACCACCATTTGATTCAGCGCGATGAATTTCAGCCGACGCAAATTGTCCACTACACTTAAAGATAAGCTCATTTCCAACGGATTTAATTTCCAATTTATCTGAAATGCAACTTAGATCCCTGATTATTTTCTGGAAATCGCTTGAAGGCAAATTAATGACAGACGAGAACTTGACATCTGGAACAGATAGTTCCTCTGGGTCTGGTTCAATGAGACGCAATTTTTGTGTCTTACATTGTTTAATATCACCATTTTCAAACTTCAAACCCAAATGTGATGTAATACCATCAGCGTAATCACTATTTTCGATGTACATAGTTAGTGTGTCATCATTGTCAATCGAATTAATAAGTTTAAACAAATGAAACATGTTGACACCGATGATAATCTTTTCTTCCTTACATTCGTAATATTCGAAATTCTCTGCCGCCAAGTGGAGATGGGCTAGAATAGTATGTGATTTGTCCATATTAATAATACGTATACCATCCTTTTGGAAAGTGATATTTGTTTCAAGAAGAATATCTTTAAGAGCAGTCATTAGAGTACGAAAGGGGGCAATTTGAACAGTTTTGATGGTAAGGACATTATTCGCGTAACTTGCGTTCGGATTGGCCATTATTACAATTATGCGTTTAAAAATCTTTAAATAATATTTTGACGAATTTATAATTTGTTATTATTAATATTACATTCCCGAATTAATTATGTAAATACAGGTCTGTTAAATAATTTATATCCACATTAGTACTAATATCTACATCCATACATTTAATTTTATTTAATATTTCAGTAATTGTAACATTTTTATCCTTGATTAGGCTATATATTTTTTGTTCTATTATTTTGCGTTCCTTGGCATTCATGTCATTTTGTACACCATATAAAAATGGTATTATTGTTTCCATTTCTATGTTAGTTACGATATTATTTTCAATGTCAGGGTTAATATCTGGATCAACATCAGGATCAATACCATAATTAAAATGAAACGGATGTATGTTACGTATTTTACGATTCGATACAATACTTTCATCTGTATCACTTTCATCTGTATAACCTTCAGCTATGTCGCTTTCTGTTGTATCACTTTCAACTATATCGCTTAAATTTATATCGCTTTCATCTGTATCACTTTCAACTATGTCGCTTAAATCTATCCCGCTTTCATCTATATCACTTTCAACTATGTCGCTTTCATCTGTATCACTTTCAACTATGTCGCTTAAATCTATCCCACTTTCATCTATATCACTTTCAACTATGTCGCTTTCATCTGTATCACTTTCAACTATGTCACTTTCTGTTTCACATAATTCGGTTATTAATGGTTCTATTTTTTTATTCCAACGTATATTTTTATCTATTAATTTTTCCCTCGCTAAAATTAATTCGTCTTCTGGTCTAATGCGATTATTTGATTTTATATAACAAAAATATATGTAAAAAGGTAGACAAGAACATATTATTACAATTATGATACCTATACCAAATGATACATAAATTAGTATACCATAATATGTTTCATCTGTTTGGATCATATAAGAAGTAGGTGAATCTGATATCGAAGGACTTTTAGTAGGATGTGAACTCGGATGACTTGATGGTTTACTGGATGGTTTACTGGATGGTTGACCAGTGGGCTGTATAGTAGGTTTACTTGATGGCTTACATGATGGTTGTGACGAAGGTTTACTTGATGGCTGACCAGTGGGTTGACTGGAAGGTTGTCCAGATGGTTGTGATGAAGGTTGTCCAGATGGTTGTGATGAAGGTTGACTTGATGGTTGCATAGTAGGTTGTGATGAAGGTTGACTTGATGGTTTACTTGTCGGTTGCATAGTAGGTTTACTTGATGGCTGACCCGTGGGTTGACTGGAAGGTTGTCCGGATGGTTGTGATGAAGGTTGTCCAGATGGTTGTGATGAAGGTTGACTTGATGGTTGCATAGTAGGTTGTGATGAAGGTTGACTTGATGGTTTACTTGTCGGTTGCATAGTAGGTTGTCCCGAAGGCTGACTTGTAGGTTGTTCAGATGGCTGACTCGAAGGCTGTGATGAAGGCTGTGACGAAGGCTGTGATGAAGGTTGTCCCGAAGGCTGACTCGATGGCTGTGATGAAGGTTGTCCTGAAGGCTGTGATGAAGGTTGCGATGAAGGCTGTGACGAAGGCTGTGATGAAGGTTGTCCCGAAGGCTGACTTGTAGGTTGTTCAGATGGCTGCGATGAAGGCTGTGATGAAGGCTGACCAGATGGTTTACTTGATGGTTGGCTTGTAGGTTGTCCTGAAGGCTGTGATGAAGGCTGTTCAGATGGCTGCGATGAAGGCTGTGATGAAGGTTGTCCCGAAGGCTGACTTGTAGGTTGTTCAGATGGCTGCGATGAAGGCTGCGATGAAGGCTGACCAGATGGTTTACTTGTCGGTTGCATAGTAGGTTGACCCGAAGGCTGTGATGAAGGCTGTCCCGTCGGCTGCATTGACGGCTGCATTGACGGCTGACCTGAAGGCTGACCAGATGGTTTACTTGTCGGTTGTTCAGATGGCTGTGATGAAGGCTGACCTGATGGTTTACTTGTCGGTTGTTCAGATGGCTGACCTGAAGGCTGCGATGAAGGCTGACCAGATGGTTTACTTGTCGGTTGTTCAGATGGCTGACCTGAAGGCTGCGATGAAGGCTGACCAGATGGTTTACTTGTCGGTTGCATAGTAGGTTGTGATGAAGGTTGGCTTGTCGGTTGCATAGTAGGTTGTCCTGAAGGCTGCGATGATGGCTGACCAGATGGTTTACTTGATGGTTGGTCTGAAGGCTGCGATGATGGCTGACCAGATGGTTTACTTGATGGTTGGCTTGTAGGTTGTGATGAAGGTTGGCTTGTAGGTTGTTCAGATGGTTTACTTGATGGTTGGCTTGTAGGTTGTGATGAAGGTTGGCTTGTAGGTTGTTCAGATGGTTTACTTGATGGTTGGCTTGTAGGTTGTGATGAAGGTTGGCTGGAAGGCTGTCCAGAAGGTTGGGAGGATGGTTGACTAGATGGTTGTCCAGAAGGTTGTGATGAAGGCTGACTGGATGGATGTCCCGAAGGTTGGGAGGATGGTTGACTAGATGGTTGTCCAGAAGGTTGTGATGAAGGCTGACTGGAAGGCTGTCCAGAAGGTTGGGAGGATGGTTGACTAGATGGTTGTCCAGAAGGTTGTGATGAAGGCTGACTGGAAGGCTGTCCAGAAGGTTGGGAGGATGGTTGACTAGATGGTTGTCCAGAAGGTTGTGATGAAGGCTGACTGGATGGTTGTCCAGAAGGTTGGGAGGATGGATGTCCAGAAGGTTGGGGTGAAGGCTGACTGGATGGTTGTGAGGATGGTTGACTAGATGGTTGACTAGATGGTTGTCCAGATGGTTGTCCAGAAGGTTGGGACGAAGGCTGACTGGATGGTTGTCCAGAAGGTTGTGATGAAGGTTGTCCAGTAGGTTGTCCCGTGGGTATTTCCATCAAATTTTCCCACCAAACAATTTTATCATCCGTTGAAGAACTTGAAATCACATCAATAAACCCATCACCATCTACATCCCCGGCAAATATAGAAATTATACCATTAATGTTACTTGAAATTACATGTTCTGTAAAATTTTCCGAACCATCATTTTCCCACCAAGATAATGTTGTATCAAGATTAGAAGCTGATAAAATATCAATATCTCCATCATTATCAATATCTATTGCAAATACTACACTCGCACCATTAGCAATACTCGAAATTACATGTTCTGTAAAATTTTCTGAACCATCATTTTCCCACCATGCTATCGTATCATCGTTATAAGAAGCTGATAAAATATCAATATCTCCATCTCCGTCTACATCAATTGCGAATACTGAACTCGCACCATTAGCAATACTCGAAATTACATGTTCTGTAAAATTTTCCGAACCATCATTTTCCCACCATGCTATCGTATTATCGCCAAAATACGCATTTACAATATCAATATCTCCATCTCCGTCTACATCAATTGCGAATACTGAACGTGGCTGGTCTGAGGAACTCGAAATTACACGTTCTGTAAAATTTTCTGAACCATCATTTTCATACCATGCTATCGTATCATCTTTATTTGAACCAACAATAACATCTATGTCTCCATCTCCGTCTACATCAATTGCGAATACTGAACGTGGTTGGTCAGAGGAAGTCGTAATGATATGTTCGGTAAAATTTTCTGAACCATCATTTTCATACCATGCTATCGTATCATCTTTATTTGAACCAACAATAACATCTATGTCTCCATCTCCGTCTACATCAATTGCGAATACTGAACGTGGTTGGTCAGAGGAAGTAGTAATGATATGTTCGGTAAAATTTTCCGAACCATCATTTTCATACCATGCTATCGTATCATCTCTATTTGAACCAACAATAACATCCATGTCTCCATCTCCGTCTACATCAATTGCGAATACTGAACGTGGACTATCTGGATTTATGGTAATTACATGTTCTGATTCACTTGTAAAATAATCTACTGCATTTAATCTTCTAGATTTAATTATTGAAGGTGAATTTTCAATATTTAATACATATTGTTTTATCATAGTATTTCGCTCGTCTAGCGTATCTATATACGCCGCATCTGTTATATACGAATTACAGCATGTTATATGTAAATTACAACATGGTATAATGGTAATAAAAGTAAATATACCTATTAAAATAAATTGTATCATAACAATATATTTATTATGTTATATGTTTAATTTGTTATAACTAATGTTGAACAGACGATTAAGAAAAATATGTTTAATGTAATGTCAATAAATATAAAAATCTATTCATACTTGCTAAAATTTCATCGCGTATGTTCATTAAATCGCTATTCCCCTCTAAACCAAGTGACTTGTCATGATCCATATCTATCAAGAATTTTTTATAAACGCCAATCTCACGCTTCAAATCATTATTATTATTAATTGGATTCAATTTCATTATTGGAATATTTAAAATATTTCCACGTTTCTTTATTTTACCCAACATAACCTCAACAAATTCATCGACATGTTCATTTAATTTACTATAAAGTTCATCCGTTGCTTCGTGTGTTGAATAACTATGTGTTTTCCAATGGTATAATTTTACCGCATTTAGCATAGACATGAACATATATACAATATGTTGTTTACCATGTAAAGATCGATGACGTCTCGTTTTATTTTTCATATTTGAATGTCTTTTACGAGATATTTTAGCCATTATATATTAATTCAATATAATATTTTAGGTCTTACTAAAATATCATACGATGAAGTAAAAGAATATGTTATTCTAATATATAATGACACTACCAGTACTACAATTTCGCGTCAGTCGAAAATGTTGTGATAAAGAAACCATACCCAAAGAAACAGGAACTATCTTGGTGGCATCTAATGATCGTCCAAATACGAACGGGAATCGCGAAAATTCAAAACACTATTCTGGTCCAGCGTTTAAAGCACGTCCAATGAAACATTATCGTAAACGACTTATACCAAATAGCCCAATAGCAAGCACCCGTACTACCATGAGACCTTTAGAAGCACCAGGTGGTAGTATTTATAACAATAGTGGTAATTTTTGCAATACATGCAATGGACTAGTATATCATCATTCCAAGCTATAATACAATTCTAGAACCCAAATTTTTTTGTCAAACTACTTGTTTTACTATTTGCTGCTGTATTTCGCTTTTTAATTTTGAAGCTGCTATTTGAGGGGACGACGCTGTTTTTATTTGAAACGAAGTCATTGTTTTCCTCATGAATTTCAGGAAAAATGCGAGTTAATGGTTTATCAATGACAATAAGCAAGCGTTCATTGCTTAGTAGTTTTCTATACTCTTGAATAGTCAAGTTTCCAAAAAATTTATCAAGTAAATAATAAGGACTTGGAGCAGGTTGTATACTTTTTTCATAATTATATGCTTTACCATAAATATAGTTAAGCATTTGATATCGCTCAAATTTCTGTGAAGTATCGATATTTTCATTCATCAAGAATGACACACTACATTCAGGACTACAAAAACACCCATATACGTGATAAGTATCATTCATTTGATTTTTAGGGATGTAAATGGACGGGTTGTCAAAATCGCATGTACACCAAAAACAAGCAGACTTTTTCGAACACATATCATTAAAATAGAATCGTTTCTGTAGTTCCTTGATTTTCTTCCAAATATTTTTCATACGAACGTTACTCATGTCGTCATCGTGAACATCGTCATCATTAGATGTTGTTTCAGGTTTCATTTCTTCAATACTATTTAAATTATCATAATTCAAGTCGGCTGCCTTAACTTGACTTGTCACATGAAATGACTCAGGCATTTCGCAATTTTGTGTTACTTCGTTAAAATCCAACGTGTTACATTTCAAATGTAAAATAACATTATGTTGAATCATATTATCTGTCATGACTGGTTTCAATTCAGTAATAATTTTACCGCCCTTGGGTTTGCGACCACGTTTTTTAGGGGCAACAGGAGGTTCAACGACCTTGTTTTCGTTGTCATCTTGAACCACCTGAGACTTTGGCTTGCGCCCCCTTTTCTTTGGTACATTAACATTAACATTCGCATCCACATTTGTAACATCACTATTCATTTTAATAGTAAACTCTATTATGAATTTAAATGGTTTTAATAAAACATTTTCGGCATAATGGCGCATAGTTATCCGATCCGACAACCACCTGACATTTTTCATCAGATATGCGCGTTGTAAAAATTGCACGCGTACCATTTTTACATCCACTACAGAATGAATGTAATTTCGTAATTACATCACAATACGGAATCAAATCATGAATCTGTCCAAATTTTTGACGTTTATAATCACTATCAAGCCCAGAAATATATACTCTAAAATTATATTTGTCTACTAGTTGTATAACATTATCTCGAAGATCATCGAAAAATTGCCCCTCATTAATAAGAATGACAGAATTTTGTGGTATAGAAGAAATTTCGTTAGACATAAATGTAGCCAATGAAGACATCTGTAAACATGGTATCATTTCTTTATCGTGAGAACTAAGCAGATTACTATGATAACGTTGATCAATAGTATGATTAATGACGACCACATGAATATTTGATAATTTACATTGCTTATATACATCGAGTAATTTAGATGTTTTTCCACTATACATTGGACCAATAACCAACTCAAGATATCCGTGATTTTCCAACCAATTATTCATGTGTATATGGTATATTAATGTTTTCCTAATATCTTTATTTAAAATGATTTCACATCTTTAAATATGCCAGACAACAATATACCATGGATTGAAAAATACAGACCTTCAAAGTTTGAAAACATTGTACTCAATCAACACAATACAGATATTATGAACAATATGATAGAAACAAATACATTTCCGAATTTATTACTATATGGACCACCTGGAACTGGAAAAACAACGACTATAATCAACTTCATAAATAAATACCAAGAAAGATACAACGAAGAATACAAAGAGTTGAAAATTCATTTGAATGCATCAGACGAACGAGGAATCGATATTATACGCAACCAAATTTATAATTTTGTTGATTCTAAATCTCTTTTTTGTAGCGGAACGAAATTTGTTATTTTAGATGAAGTAGATTATATGACAAAAAATGCCCAACAGGCTCTTAAATATCTTATGCAACAATTCAATACAGATGTCCGATTTTGTCTAATTTGCAACTATATTAGTAAAATCGATAGTATGCTACGTAACGAATTTCTATGTATTCGTTTTCATCATCTTCCAAGAGAAAAGATAAGCTCATATTTAAAAAATATAATAGTAAATGAAAAGTTAGAAGTAAAGGATGATGAACTTGTCTCTATTATGGATTACCATAATTCTGATATACGAAGTATGATAAATCATCTTCAATCACAACAACATGTTACAACAGGTAAAGTATTAAATGAAGAACTATGGGACGAATTTACAATTCAAATACAACAATCTAACAAGAATATTGTATATATTTTTCGTGAATATTGTAATCAATACAATAAAGACGAAAAAAACATGATAAAAAACTATATATATTTCCTAATAAAAAACGTTGCAAAAATAAATAATTTTTCAAAATTCATTTCTTTTGTTGAAAATCTATTACATAGTAAACAAAATATCTATACAACTGATTATTTTTTAGCAAACGTTGGTGAATTTTTATAACCTGACATACGCTCCATAAGTTTATTCATAAAATCATTGGGTGGTGAAAATTTGGAAGGATCGAATGAGTTATTATCCAATTTCGATTCGAAAGATTTGACAGCAACCATTGGTATAGGTTCATATTCAGTAGGTTTCACATATAGTGCGTTTTGTTTCATTTGTGTTTGTCTATCCATTATAGATCTTAACATAGCAACAGAAAAAAATATCCGAAACATGTAAAATATATGTGAAACATCAAATAAAAGACAATATTTTGTATTTAAATATATTTAAAATTGATATAAACATTATTACTTAAATAATTGTATATAAAGACCATGACTATGAACATAGAAAGCCATTTGGAAGACGATTGGGAAAGCTTTCTTGTAGGAGGGGAATCAAAATTAAACGAAGATACATGTGATAATAGAGATATTATGGGCGTTGTCCCTAAATCAACATCCTTGTACATCTCGACGAAAACAAAAATTCTCTTCATGAATTCGTTAGTAGATCTGAAAGAGGTTTTTTGGAATTTACCAATAATACCATATGCAACTCCACAAAATGGTATTATTAAAAAACAAATGAAACTCAACTCTACTTCTCAAGTAGAGGTAGATTTTATAGAAGAACAGAAACAAAAGTATAAGTGTGTAAGTGAGAATATATTGTTTAATTCTTCACATGTTCATTCACGCGAGAATGTATTCAAAGATGTTCGAAAGGTTAGCATAGGCGTATCAAAAAAGGACATTATGAGTTATCGAAGCAAAGAGAAAAGCGCATTCTATAATTGTTTTGTAATGAATATTCGTATCCTACATCAAGATAACTATAAAGAAGTCCATGTAAAAGTATTTAATACTGGTAAATTGGAGATTCCTGGTATCCAGTGCGAAACATTCTTTGGTCATGCAAAACAAGAAATCATTAGGATTCTACAACCTCATTTTAGCGAAATCACATTAAGTTTTGATACGGCACGTGAAGAGAATGTATTGGTTAACTCCAACTTTCATTGCGGATACTATATTAACCGCGATAAACTTTTTGATATTCTTAAATATAAGTACAATATTCAGGCAAGTTATGACCCTTGTTCATACCCAGGCATTCAATGTAAATATATCAAGCCTGGTGGAGAGGGTCACGTAAGTTTCATGATTTTTAGAACGGGGAGTGTTTTGGTTGTCGGTAAATGTGACGATGTTATGCTAAATGTTGTTTATAACTTTCTTACTAAATTACTTCACGATGAATACACATCTGTTGTTACTATTCAAGACAAAGAGGAGAAGAAAAAGCAAAAGCCTAAAAAACAACGTAAGAAAACCATCTATTTTACACCCGTTAAACAAGAATCAAATGTTTGATAAGCATTTGCTCGGTTATTTTCACAATCCACAAGTATAAGTTCTAATTTTCTAGAAATACCTTTATCTGGATTTTCTGTTTTGTAGTGCGAAATGATGAAATTTTCCACTCCTGCGCGAAGATTCTTGAGCAATTCTTTTTTCTCGTCTGATGATATTGAAGTAAAATTATCGTCTGTAGTAATCAATGTTGCAATTTTTCCATACACGTGTACAAAGTCGGTTGTTTGTGATAAAATATTCTGTTCTGAGATACACGTACTGAATGTTTGCCTGTGTTGTTCATCAATGTCGTATATTGTTTTAGTATATATATATACAACTGCGTCCCTCAATGTCAAATTGAAAAACATATTATCATCCTTATCTGTTATTTGACTAATGTATTCGATATAGTAAAAAATCGCATTTTGACAATGATATATTGTCATTTCTAAATTCTTTGTATACATCAAAAGAAATAGAAATATATGTGTTATAGCCTTAAATCCCTGAACAAAAATGTTAAAATTTGCCATATTTTCAAAATAATGTAGAATATAATAATGTACAACCTTAACATAACTTAATTGAATCATAATAACTTGATCATCGAGTGTACTTTTATAATTGTTTTTATTTGATAAATTATAAACAATATTTTCAGGTATGATTTCATTATCATGTTCACCCATTATTGTTACTTAATATAAAAGTTTTTATGTTTAAAAGTATTTAAAGATTTTAAAAGTATTTTTGTATTATGAGTAGTGAATCCGCCACAACTTCAGACAATTACAGAACGCCAACCAACACAACTCTTCAACATGCATGTAAGCTAAGCATTGTAGATGATAAACCAATTATGTTGGATTATTGGACTAGCTCCCTTGACAAAAAAGTGATCATTGGTGTTCGCGAAAATCAAGAAAAACTTCTTGTAAAGAGTGAGGACGAATATACAAGTCCTGTTAGTAAAATTTACAAGATCGAAACAGAATACATTGTCATGACAGAAAACTCAATCTACCTTGTATCTGCCGATATTAGTACAAAACGTATTTCTTAAACATTTTAGAATTATTTATTGCGTAAAAAAATACAACAAATAATTCACATATTCTAAAATACATGATTCATATGAATGATACATACATTATTATTAATATCTTGATTAAATACACCCTTCCAGTAAATCCCTGTATAAATAATGGATTGTTTGAATGAAATTAGGTTTTTAACCATTTGATTAAGACGTTTGTTTTTCCCTTTACATTGTTCGCCAATTAAAAACATCTTCGGTAATTGAGATGATAACTTGAAATCGAGTATATTCATAATATTAGGTTCACCGATAAAATCAACTATTTGTTTCATAAGAGTCGTTTTTCCAGTTCTAGCAGGTCCAATTATCATCAATATTGTATCATTCGGAAGATTGTTATTGGTGCGTTCCAAATAGGTATTTAATTTTTGAATATCGGATGCGTCCATGTAGGGTTGCCACTGATCAAGGAAGTTCTCCATGATTATAATGTATAATGTATAATGTATAATTGGCATAATACATTATAATCAATTTTAGTATTTATTTGTCAATAGCTTTTCCAACTTTATTTATTTGATATAAAATAGATACCAAGTAATATGAGTCCAATGCCCATTATTTGCAATTTACTATAATTTTCCTTGTAAACTATCATACCTATGGCGATGACGAAAATAGTAGAAAAACCCTTTGTAAGCATCGATGTGATAAATGGCGTCTGTTCACCCTTATCTAATTGTAATACTAGAATGGTTGAAATAACAGTAAAGAGGGAAACACCCATCATACTTACAATTTCGGATGTATTCAAATTTTTATATTTACTAAAATCTATTTTCTTCTTCTTTCTTGTAAAATTATAAAAGAAATAACATACAACGAAGAGACATATAAAAAATGTATTTAGAAATAAAAAATCCTCCTCGTCAATACTTTTAAGAACATTCTTTTTGAAAAATGGTCTTAATGATTTCATAATAGATACACCAAATAATACACCATACATAATATACAACTACAAAAAAATCTACGACAATATTTTTTCTAACGCATCATATTGTTCATCGGTTAATTTATCTGGAAAATAAATATCGAATGCAATACATAGTTTTCCCTTTGTACCTTTTCTATGAAATCCCATAGTAGATATTTCCTTAATAAAGTTTGGTTGGATTATATTGCCTTTAGTATTAGCTATGTTGTATGTCTTACCATTGATAAATGGTAACGCAAATGTAAAACCACATAGAGCCTCCTTCAATGTTATTTGTTTGTGATAAATTATATCCAATCCTTCGCGTTTAAATATATCATGTTTCTCAATAGTTACCTTGATCTTTACACTTGATTTTACATTATGTTGATAATTATTACCTTTGTCATGAATTTCGATGATTTCGTTATCATCTATTCCGGGTGGGATATCTACATAGATTGTTTCGCTCTCTTTCAATCGTGTTGTATTATGATATATCGTACGTTCAATTTTGACGGGTAAGTTACAGCCTTCATACGATTGTCTAAAGGTAATATGTATTGTTTTATTGATTGATTCTATTTCTATATTGTCATCGGGGTGATCATTATTAAAAAAATCGGGCGCTTGCATACCGCCTTTAAATATTCGTATATTTGGACCTCGTTTATTGGACATATTTTGCATATTGGGCGGAACGCCAAAAAAAGAGCTCATAAATGGAGGAATCTCCATTCCACCACCATGTACTGGTTGTCGTGTGTTATTAGCATGGGAACCAAACATTTGTTTTAATAGATCATTGATATGGTCTTCATTCAACATTTCATTCATATTATCAAAAGACATACCTGATCCATTTCCACCAAAAAACGGATTATTTTGCATGCTATCATATTGTTTTTTCTTTGTAGCATCTCCTAAAATTTGGTAAGATTCGTTAATTTCCTTAAATTTATCAACCGAAGACGGATTTTTATCAGGGTGATATAGTAACGATAATTTTCGATAAGCCTTTTTAATTTCATCTGGAGCTGCTGTTTTTTCAACACCCAGAATTTCATAATGATCCTTATTGTCGTTCATTATTTACATTAGGAAGAAAAACTTAAATAATATTTAACATAAAACATTAAATGAACGAAACACTGATCCGTAAATATGCACCCACGAAATGGGAAGATTTTCATTTTTATGGAAATATCACGAATATTTTCCAGATGTATATTGATGTAAACAAAATAAAACTTCTCATTTCTGGTACACATGGAACAGGCAAAACAACACTACTTAATGTAATCAAGCACCAATATTTTGGAAATTGTTCCGATCAACGAACTATCAATGAAAATATATTATACGTTAATCCACTAAGAGAGCAAGGTATTCAGTATTATCGAAACGATGTGAAAATTTTCTGTCAAACATATTGTACGATAAAAGGGAAGAAAAAGTTTGTTATCATGGATGATTTTGATTTAGTAAATGAACAAAGCCAACAGGTATTTAGAAGTATTGTTGACACATATGAAAACAACGTTCATTTTTTAATAACTACAAGTGACGTATTCAAAATAGTAGAAAGTATCCAATCAAGATTCACAATCATAAAACTCCCTGTGTTTACAGCTGAAAACATTGAAAATTTGTGCGGAACAATCACTACGAATGAAAGTATTCATTTTAAAGATGGTTCTATGAAACTTTTCCTTTCGATATGTGATAATAATATTCAAATTATGTTACAATATTTAGAAGGCTTTCGATTATTAAATACCGAGGTGAACAATGATACAATATACCAAATGTGCAGCCACGTCAATTTCGATCGTCTTGGGTGTTACTTTTCATTTCTTAAGGAAAATAATCTTATTGAAGCGATTAGATTACTTTTTGATATCCACAATGATGGTTTTAGTGTTATGGATATTCTTGATTCTATTTTCGACTATGTAAAAATACACGATCATATCGCGAACGAAGAGACCAAATATAAACTGATCAAATATATTTGTAAATACATCACTATTTTTCACGAAATTCACGAGGAAGAAATCGAACTGGCTATGTTTTCAAATAATATTATAAAACTTTTCAATGAATAATTATATGATTTTATAGTAATGGACAAGATGAAAAATATTACTTCTAAAATGTTAAACAATACGTCGCTAATTATGACGTCAGTATTTGTAATCATGCTTATAGTTATTATATTAATCATATTCTATCTCTACATATTATCTACAACACGTAAATCGAAATGTAATAATTTAGAAGATAGTTACTCTAATATGCCTCCAATCAGTTCATTGCAAAATAGTGATATGGGGATGAAATACAAATTGCGCGATTTTTATGTAAAATCAGCATATAATAGCTGTTCAATTGGAAATTTTAAAAATAACTTTGTAGACATTTGTGCATTACATAATGTGATTAAACAAGGGGTGCGTTGTTTCGATTTTGAAATATATTCCATGGATGACGAACCAATTGTTTCAACGTCTTCCATTGATGATTATCATGTTAAGCAAACATATAACTATATAACATTTGTAGATGTACTAAAAACGTTGAATAATACAGGATTTAGTTCTTCATCGCCTACACAAAATGATCCATTGTTTATCCATATGCGCATCAAAAGCAAAAATGTAACAATGTATGAAAATATGGTAAAGAATATTACAACCTATTTAGATTCTACACGCATGTTAAGTCCGTCGTATAGTAACGAGTATCAAGGCAAGAATCTTGGAAAAGCACCTATTAGAGATTTGATGGGTAAATTTGTATTTATGATTGATAGAAGTAATACAATGTATACTGAAACCAAATTGTACGAATATATAAATATTGCTACCAATTCAATGTTTATGCGTGGATTACGAAATTATAACGTCGAATACACACAAGACCATAACGAATTAATCGAATACAATAAAAAAAATATGTCTTTGACTATGCCAGATTTATCATCGTCGACGAATAATGTTAAGGCGGGTATTCACTTGAATTATGGATGTCAATTTGTATGTATGTGTTATCAAAATGTCGATTCAAATATGAATTACGTTACCAAATTTTTCAATGATAAAGGTAAGGCATTGGTTCTTAAACCAGAGAAATTACGCTTTGTACCTGTAACCATTCCTGAACCAATCACTCAAGATCCCAAGTTAACATATAAAACCGAGAAGGTGAAAGAAGATTATTACGATTTCGATATCTAAATGCGCATTATGATTTTAATATCTATATGTATATTATTATGAAAGATACGTGTGATAAAAATATGTCATTTGCAGAATGTGAATTAGAAATATTAAGAAATGCCGTAGATGTGGCTGAAAAACGCCTTGCTATAGAAAAGGTGCGGGGACCAAATATTGGTGTGATTATTTCTATTGTTGAAAAGTTCATCAAAAATAAAAAACTAATCTGTTATGGTGGAACAGCGATAAACAATATTTTACCCAAAAAAGATCAGTTTTATAATTACGATCAAGAGATACCTGATTATGATTTTTTCTCTTCAAATGCGTTAGAAGACGCAAAGGAGCTGGCTGACATTTATTACAAAAAAGGTTTCACCGAGGTAGAAGCGAAAGCAGGTGTACATTTCGGTACATACAAGGTATTTGTCGATTTTATTCCCGTTGCAGATATTACTCAAATTAGCAAACCTATTTTCGCGAATTTAAAAAGAGATGCCATAGCCATTAAACAAATTTTATATTGTCCGCCTGATTTTTTACGTATGTTAATGTATTTGGAACTATCTAGACCTAAAGGTGATGTGGGTCGTTGGGAAAAAGTGTTAAAACGATTAAGTTTATTGAATAAAAATTTTCCACTTGATACAAAAAAATGTAACGTTTCAAATTTCCAACGTGTATTTGAAGGTAAGGAAGATCACTCTCATATCCATGATATAGTTAAAGATACAATAATTGACCATGAATATATATTTTTTGGTGGCTATGCTAGTTATTTGTATTCGCGATATATGGATAATAAAATTAAGAAGGCATTCATTAAACATCCCGATTTTGATGTGCTGTCCGAAAATCCCGAAGATGCTGCCCAGCAAATAAAATCGAGACTAGACAATGAAGGGATTAAGAACGTAAAAGTCGTAAAACATGATGAAATTGGCGATCATTCTATATCATTAGTACCTGATCACTACGAAATCCTAGTAGATAAGGATTCCGTGGCTATGATATATAAACCAATGCATTGCCATAGTTATAATCAGATATATGTTAACAATAAACCAATAAAAGTAGCAACAATAGACACAATGCTTTCATTTTATTTGGCATTTTCATATGCGAATAAACCCTATTATGACATTGAAAGAATATTATGTATGTCCAAATATTTGTTTGATGTTCAGCAACAAAATCGACTCTCACAAAAAGGTGTATTAAAACGTTTCAGTATTGAATGTTATGGTAAACCATTGTCTTTGGATGAAATTAGACAAGCAAAGACAATAAAATTTAAAGAATTGAAAAATAAACAAGGAACATACGAATACGAAAGCTGGTTCCTTAAATACAAACCAGAAGATAATAATGCTAGAGCAAAATACAAAAATAAAACACGTAGAAAACGTCCTAAATCAAGAAATACGCGAAAAATAAGGAAACGTGTATCCAATATTTTCAACATTAGTATTTAACCTGTGACAGAATTGACTAATCCTAGAACACTTGCTGTAAATATAACCTTTATCTCTTTGGGTGAAAATTCTAATTTCTCTTGATTTGGCATAAATAAAATAAGAAGTGTAGCGAAAGTAAATACTTGCGCAATAGTATAAATGTTGTCCTTCTTTTCTTTGAAATAAAGAAAATTCTCATTACTACCAGACACCTTTGATATGATGATACGGATTGTAAAAAATGCCATAATAGATTGTAAAATACCTAAAATTGTAATTAATGCAATTCGCATTGTAATTTCCATAATATACATATTATTATATATTATATATATATAATGTCAGCCAACACAAATAGTGTAACTGCTCTAAGAGACGAGATTGTTGTTGCAATCGAAATTCTGAATAGAATTATTGTAACGAATTCAAATCAACAATTTGAATTACTCAATGATATTGCGGATGTGGCAGTGACAAATAAAAAGGAATTAAATGAATTTTATTCTCTTAACGCCGCCGACCCAACGGCAGAACTTGATATTACAGGTTTGGCAAAAATTGGTAAACTTATTGTTGTTGGTGATGTATCAATGCGCGCAAACACAATAATGCAAGACGTGTCCATTATGGGACATATGCAATTACACAATGATCTTTCCGTGAATGGATTTGTTCAATTGTACAATGATCTTTCAGTGAATGGTCAAACATTCTTACAAGACGTGTCCATTAGTGTATTAGAGGTTCCTACTATTACTACAACTGGTGATTTCACAATAACATCTGGTAATGATATCAATTTAACAGCAACTAATGATATTTTTGTTCCTGCTAATGTAGGTGTAACTTTTGGTGATGCTGGTGAAAAGATCGAGGGAGATGGTACTGATTTAACAATAACAGGTAATAACATTAATTTAACAGCAACTAATGATATTGTTGTTCCTGCTAATGTAGGTGTAACGTTTGGTACTGGTGAAAAGATCGAAGGTGATGATACCGACCTTACAATAACATCTGGTGGAGCAATTAATTTAACTGCTGTTACAGATGTTGTTGTTCCTGCTAATGTAGGTGTAACGTTTGGTACTGGTGAAAAGATCGAAGGTGATGATACCGACCTTACAATAACATCTGGTGGAGCAATTAATTTAACTGCTGTTACAGATGTTGTTGTTCC
>Ga0209383_1000132_pt1 | contig 52862 bp, 51 predicted proteins | sample CoawatmetaG02DNA_FD_187510 | JGI IMG/M metagenome (GOLD analysis project Ga0209383, IMG submission 187510) | Marine microbial communities from the West Antarctic Peninsula - Coastal water metaG029-DNA (SPAdes) (version 2) | ecosystem: Environmental > Aquatic > Marine > Coastal ...
AGGTCTAGACCACGTCCCCACTCTTCTGGCATTTTTGCTAAAAAATCCTGCAAGTCACTACTCCAGAATGGCAAATCTGTATTAAGTTGATAATAATCTGCCATTGTCTGTAACGATCTCACTGTACTACCTTGCCAATGGAAACTGTTATACAAATATAAATAATTTGCATAAATATTATCAGTGTCCATATTTTTAGCAACACCTTCTAAATATTTATTTTGCATCTGTTGAGTGTAATATTTAGCACCTTTTGGCGTTAAAAGTGGCTCATTATCCAGTGACCATAAAGGCAATCTAGCATCTCTTAAAAATAAACTAGTCAATAATTGAAGTTTAACATCTTCAGGTGAATCTGCAGCCTCATCAAAAATAGCATCACCAACCCTTGACTTGAATAGTTTATAAATAGGGTCATTAACATACTCTCCATTCATCAACAATGACAAAAAAGTTGGTCCGAATAAATAACTAGCCATTTTATCGCTGTATTCTCTAAAACCATGTGATGGATGGAAAATAGTTGCATATTGACTAAAACCTAAATTATGTACCCCGTCGCTAATTTCTCCTGCAAAAATCGTTTCATTTTTTGTCACTAATTGAGATACCTTGATTGCCAATTTATCATGCGTCAACCCTGTCATTGCATACAATTGATGTTTACGCATTTTCACTCTTAAAGACTTAAAATAACTTTCATCCTTCTCGGTTAAATCAAAATCAACAATATTTAATTTTACATTGTAATATTTTGAAAATTTTTTAGCTTTATCTATTTCAATTTGATTGCAATAACCGCTTCTTTCTGAATATTTCATCCTGCCAATAATACAAACAACCTTGTTATTGCCAAATAAGTGCACCAATCCTGCTAAGATAGAGGTGGAATCCCATCCTGACGATAAATAAATAAAATTCCCTTCTTTTGAAGCAGTTTCCTGCAGATGTGTCAAGAAAATATCTGTATATTCATCATGATTACTATCAGTGTATTCTTGGACGTTTTGTATAGTGAAATCTTGTTGAATTAATGTTATCTTATTATTCTGAACATATACATATTCATCGATACCTAGCCTTTTAACTGAGTTATATAATGTATCTTTTTTAGGTGGACAATAACCATAATAAGTAAGCATATGCATTAATGCAGCTTGATTAAACCCACTTTTATCAGGGACTTCTGGCAATAAATCTAGATTTGATGCTAGTACAATATTAGTTTCATTTTGTTGATAAAAAATATCTATTTTTCCAAATTGATCAGAACAAATACACATTCCATCGTCAAAAATAAAGAATAAAATAAATCTACCTTCTAAATCACTAACGATATATTGCAAAGATTGATCATCTATCTTATCAAAATATGTGTTGATTTCTTTAGATTTATCTCTACTCTTAACCATTCCTAAGCAAAAGATTACACCTGTAGAATTTTTATGAGTTATGACTTGCTGAAAATCAGACTCAATTTGTATGCCATTTGCATTATGTATAGTTTTTCCAAAAGAAGTTGTACTTTTCTCATTGCCTATACTTACTCTAAAATTCATTTTTTATCTCAATAAATTATTTGATTGACTTTCTTATACGCCTCAATAAAATTCACTATTAAGCCGAAAATATTTGGATTGAGCAATGGTCTTTCATGAAATCAAATGAAATGAAATGGGTGTACCACGAGCCAGATCAAACTTTGCAGTCTTACTCAATATCTGTTCATAATATTTTGATTCCAGTCCAAACCCAGGGCGAATTCTTTTTATATTCTCTTTAGTTAGTTTGTCGCCTTTTTTAATATCCTTTACTACATAAATTGAGCGACGGTATTTAACATTAGATTTTTCCGCTTCTTTCTTTTCGTATCCCACTTGTCCCAATGACTGCCATGCAATTTTAGTATCAATACAAAGTTGTTTTAATTCTTGTGGCTCTATTGAAAACTCACTATCTGGGCCTTTTTCGGAACGACTCAAAGTAAAGTGCTTTTCAATAACACAGGCGCCGAATGCTACGCTAGTTATTGCTACAGTTGTGCCCATCGTGTGGTCAGATAATCCTGACAGTCCGCCAAAGCGTTCAGCTAAATCTGGAATAGTTCTCAAATTGGATTGCTCTGCTGGTGCAGGATAACTACTGATACAATGTAATAGAATCAAATCAGTGCAGCCATTCTCTTTGGCAACCTCTACTACCTCAGAAATTTCTTCTAAATTTGCCATGCCTGTAGAAATAATCATTGGCTTTTTAGTTTGGGCTACATATTTCACTAAAGGCAGGTCTGTCAGTTCGAAAGAGGCAATCTTATAAGCAGGCGTATCTAATTCTTCTAATAAATCAACTGCTGTTTCATCAAATGGTGTGCTAAAAATTGTAATACCTACCTCTTTAGCATAGTCAAATAAAGGCTTGTGCCATTGATAAGGTGTCTGTGCCTCTTTATACAAATCATAAAGATTATAACCATCCCACAGCCCGCCTGTAATTTGAAACTCTTCTTTATCGCAGTCAATCGTCATTGTATCTGCAGTATAAGTTTGAATTTTTACCGCATCTGCACCGGCTTCTTTTGCTGCCAATATACTTTCAAAAGCACGATCAATACTACCATTATGATTTGCTGATAGCTCAGCAATAATATAAGGAAACTGTTGATTTGATATAACCCTATTGTTTATTTTCATTTGCATTTACATTCCATGAGTAAATTCATTTAATGAGTCTTTCAACTATAAATGCTTCGGCATCCTGAATGCCTGCAATGCTTCCTCTAAATTTTGCTAAACTCCCAACCGTCTCGTAGGATCTAGCATGGGGGTAATTTCGCATTTCATTATCATAACATTGCAATGCTTTCATCTTTTTCTTCATAAAATCACTTACGTCAACAAAATAATTTGGATTAAAGGCGCCCATGCTTGATGATTGCCAATGTGTTGCTGACAGTGTTTCAAAACTATAAATTTCTTTAACGCAAAAATCAGGTTGTGGCCTGCAAGCTGTCATTACTGCTTTATGAGTTATCTGGTGATCAATATTTAAATCACTAAAATGATGCGTATAAATGATATTTGGCTGTAAATAATTGATAATTTTTTCAATTTCCTTAACAACTTCTAGTAACGATACTGTATCCAATTGATTGTCAGGAAAATCTAAGAAAATAGGTTTTTCACAACCTAAAATTGCTGCCGCTTCTGTTGCAGCTAAATTCCTTTCACCATCTTTAGCTTCTCTAGAGTTAAAGCCATCAGCAATAAAAACCACTTGAACTTTATCACCATTTTTAGCATGTTTTGCGATAGTTGCACCACAACCTAAAGTTTCATCATCCGGATGCGCAACAACAACTAATATTTTATTCATTTTTTTTCACCTCAACTTCCATTGTTAATTTGCCATTATCTAACTTTGCTTTTTTACATAATAAACGAAACTTACCGTAATCTATATATGCTGTTGGATAAGTATCTGCGTCTAACATACGAACATAATCATAGATTTTATCAACAGTTATATCTTTTGGTATCTCACTTTGACTTTCTTTTCTTCTATTAAAAGTAACAACTTCACCTTCTTGAGGCTGGGGCTTGGGTTCATTTTCAATAATAAATTTAATCAGCTCATAGATTTTATTAGCGCCATCTATAAATATCTCTTGTGCACTTCCCAATAAACCCAGGGAAACTTTATGGTAAACATCTCCAGTATCCAATTCTTGTGTCATCTTTAAAGCAGTTAATTTTGTTGTCTTATGCCCTTTTATAATTAAATTTTGCAATGGACTTCCACCACGTCCATAAGGTAAATCTGTCATATGGATACAAACACAATCATAGTTATCTGTAATTTCTTTAGGCACCATCCAAGACCAATGTGGGAAAAATATATATTTTGGATTGATTTTTTTAATGTTTTCTAATGTCAGGCTCTCTTTATCCATTATTAAAGACCAGCTACCTTTTAATTTAGAAATACGCTTTTCATATACATCTAAATTCCATTGTTTAATAGTTACAACTAAGTAGTTCATCGCTTTATCCAAAATCAATTCTTTGAGTGTCTTGAGTGCGAACCATGCACTGATCAACCTTTATACTAGGGAAATCAATACTTAAACCTTTCGCCTCATCAAGAGACCATAGGAAATCACAAAAACCCAATTTATGACGCATTAAAACAGTTGAAGAAAATCTAGGATTAATTTCAAAAACTCTTGGACCAGAATCTGTAAGTATTAACTGAATATTCATACTGCCTCGTAACTCTATTCCTTTAGCTATTTTTCTGCACATTTCAAGCACTTCTTTATTATCGATCACTTTAGCCCAGCTTGTTGTTCCTTCTGTTAATTTTCTCAATAATTGCAACACTGCTACCCTACCGTCTTTTGCTCTATATACTGCGCAAGTAATCTCTTGGTTTGCCGGCATTAACAGCTCTTGAAATATTGAATGAGGGAATTTTCTTACAAGAAAATTCGCCTCATCTTGATTATAAACATTGAATATTTTTTTCGACCCTGACCCTGAACGAGCCTTAAATATACATGGGAATTCAAAATATTTATTGTCTGTTACCGAGACAGTCCAAGGAACTGGAATTCCAAGAGAGGCAATGAATTTATTAGTCTTAAACTTGTCAAGACCAATATTAATTACCTGTAATCCAGCTGTAATGCAGCGATCCTCTCCCAACTCATCAATTAAAGGAGCAAAAATAGATAACTCCTGCTCATTTATAGGGATTACTAAATCTACAGAGTGATTAGCTATTATTTCTCTTATATTATCAAGATAGTCTTTTTCTATGGCGGCAGGAACTTGAAAAATTTTATCTACAAAAAGAGAGCCAGCATGCTTTAAATCCATGTCAACACCAATCAACTGAACTTTAGTATACTTATCTCTGATAATAGTAGCAATACTCTGAGCAATGTCACCACCTATTCCTGTAATTAATATTGTTTTCATGTTCTTTGTAATATACTGGCTAAATATGGAATTTCAGGATGTCTAATTTTAGACTCTTGCACTACGTATTCAATATCATATTCCTCACAAAAGAAATCTACTTTATTGGAGGTTGTATCAAGCTGCGCCCATTGTGCTCCAACCTGACTATCCCTTGGCTGCCCAACAGAACCAGGATTAATGACTGTAACATCACCAGTATTTTTACACATTGGATAATGTGTATGTCCTTGAATAACCCATTTAACATTAAGTGTAGTGTACCTACTTAACGACTCATTGTCTGAATCAGGATAAACATACTCATCATTATCCCAAGGAGATCCATGGCATAAAAGAACATTACCATCTTTGGTTTCATACTCAAATGAATGTGGCAAATTCATCAGCCATTTAATAGTTTTTTTATCCAACTGATCAAGTGCAATATCTAAGCCAGTGCCATATTTTTTACGTACTTTAAAACGATAATTCTCGTCATTTACAGCATTCTCCAACATTCGATCATGGTTACCACAAATTGCTACCATATTCCAATCTTTTAAAAGTTTAAAAACCTCAACAGGCCAAAAATAATAACCTACAAAATCTCCTGTAACTATCAACATATCAATACCCTTTTTTGTTACTGCATTTAAAACAGATTGCAGTGCAAAGACATTTCCATGAATATCAGATAGGATAGCTACTTTCATAGATAATGCTGCAGTGATTTTTTAAATGATACTGTTTTAGGAAAGATATCACTAACAATCGTAATTTGATCAATACTTTCCGCACCATTTTTATATTTAGGCTTTGAATTGTTTAAATAAATAGAACAAATATCATTTATCATTTGTGCAATAGATACAGACTGATGGGTGCCAGAATAGTGAGTGCCTATTACTTCATTACCTAAACAATAAATCAGTAACTTTGCAGCATCCTGGACATGAATATAGTTTCTAAGGGCACTCCCCTTACCAACTATAGTTGGAATATTACCAATTTTTGCCTGATTAATTGCATTATTAATACCTAAATGATTAGCTCCGCCCTCGCCAAATATTCCACCAAACCTAACAATAGTATGGCTGCATTGACTCAATCTAATAGCTTGGTCTGCTAATAACTTTGTTTTGCCATAGTAATTAATTGGCAGCTCTATAGAGTCACTACTAAAATGGTTTACGGTATTACCGTTGACAATAGAGCCGGATACTTGAATTAAATGTGCACTATTATCTAAACACCATGCGGCAAGAACTGCAGGCGCTAGAGCATTAACATTGTATTGTTCTTGGACTGAATCCTCAGAAAAATCTACCTTTGCAGCACAATTAATAATCACTTCAGGTTGATATTTATTTAGAGCATCTAACAAATTACTTGTATTACTGACATCACACTCAATATCATTAGTGCTTTTCTTTTTTCTTACAAAAGGAAGAATTGTATGATTGGTTTTTTTCAGTTGATTAAACAGTGCACTTCCAAGAAAGCCATTTGCACCTGTTATTAATATTTTCATATAAGTTATTTAGTTAAGAATATGATTAAATCAAGACCCATACTAAGCCAGTTGACTTGTCTTTTATTTTATTTTATAAAAATCTAACTCATTTTTTTGTAATTTATCTATCATATTTTTATCCGTTTAACACCTAAACCATCACAGATAGCTTGCGCTCTTTCTGACATAGTCTCCCATAAGCCAAAATTACTCATTAATACTTGTAAGTCATCTTTTAAGGTTTTAGCTATTATAACAGCACCTAATTGTTCTAAGTTTTTAACCACTTCTCGTTGATTATCTGCTGTCATATACAGTATCGTTGGCAAGCCTAAACAACACCGCTCCCAAGAAGTAGAGCCACCCGCACCTATTGACAACTCTGCCGCCAGCATCAACTCTGCCATATTCTTTGCTTTTACAATCACTTTGATATTTTTACCCTGTGCATAATTTTGTATTATTTTATTATGTGGAGAACTTTCACCTAATACCACCACAACATTAAATCTATCGTCTAACTGCTGCAAAATATCATAAGTGATGTTATTATTACACCCCATACTAACAAGAATATTTTTAATTTCTTTAGTATTTTTTCTCTTCTCTAATGCTTGATCTCTAAGTTTTGAGAACTCTGGTCGTAATAGCGCATATTTACAGCCTAAAAGCAACTGACAATCATCTGGCACTTTGCCTTGATAATCTTCTTCTTTACTGCCTAAATTCTGATTTAACAGCATGTCGCAATCAAAGTTTCTATCTGCTAAATCATCAATAACCATTATTTTTTTAGTTAATGGTCTCAACTTTTGATGCCATTCTTTATCTAAAGCATAACTATCGACTACCAGTAAACCTATATTGTCAGGCATGGACTGGATTGTTTGTTGCGCATCTTGCCCTTGTGTTGCACTCAACCAGTCCAAATAAAGAGTGTTTGATTGAAAGCTTTTATCAGATGGTAAATTAATTACCTTATAACTCTTTTGCTTAATTAAATCAATTAAGTTTCCAGCTAATATTCTACAAATAAAAGTAACTTTATGATTTTGTCTTTTTAGTTCGTCTGCAAGAGTTAAGCATCGCATTAAATGCCCAGTACCCATTTTGTTAGATGAATCGACCCTGAAGACAATATTCATCTAACTTTAAATAATGGTTGTAAAATATCTCCATGAATATTTTCCAATAAAGTCTTACCTTTAATATGTTTTTTTATCACTGGCAGAACTTTTTGATAAATATTTAATAACTTGTTAATATCTTCTTTAGAATGCGAAAAACTAAGGTTATGTGTCCCTAAAGTCAATATTCCTTGTTTAAACATTTCCTGTAAGAAAAAAGTCTTAATCTCAGAGGCTGTGTATTCCTCTTGCTCTTTGATATGTAAAAAACTCCAAGCAGGGTGTCCTGATGTGTAAAAAACACCTTGTAAATCCTTATCTTCAATTAGTTTATTTAACTTAACTAATAAATACTGCCCTAATTTATCTAAATATACTGCCACATTTTGATTTTTGTATTTATCAATTACTGTATTCGCAGCTGCTAATGAAAGAGTTTCCCCTCCAAAGGTACCTGAAAAGAAAATATCTTCTACTTTCTGCATAACGCTGTTACCACCAACTACAGCAGATAACGGATAGCCATTTGCTATACCCTTTCCAAAAGATGCCAAATCTGGAATAATGTTGAATAATTCTTGAGCTCCACCTAAGGAGTAACGAAAACCTGTAATAGTTTCATCAAAAATCAACAATGCATTATTTTTGTGAACTAACTCTTTAACTTTTTCTAAAAAGTTATCTTTTGGATATTCAACATTCATTGGCTCCATAATTACGCAAGCCAAATCTTGTTCTTGAAATATCTTTTCAAGTGATTCGATATTGTTGTACTCAAATTTATGTGTTAATTCTTTTATACTTTGAGGCACGCCCAAATTTCTCGTAGTTGAACCAATATACCAATCTTGCCAACCATGGTAGCCACAGACCGCAATATGCTCTTTACCTGTATAAGCTCTTGCAATACGAATAGCTGCGCTAGTAGCATCAGTGCCATTTTTGGCAAATCTCACCTTTTCAGCACAAGGAATGATTTCAATCAACTTTTCAGCTACCTCCATCTCTAACTTGTGTGGTAATGAAAAAGTAACACCATTCTTCATCTGTTCTTGTACCGCTCTATCAACATCTTTGTCACAATACCCAAGCGTAACGGCTGCCAATGAATTGACAAAATCAATATACTCATTACCATCTTCATCCCATATTCTTGCACCTTTACCCTTTTCAATAAAAAAAGGAGAGACGCCTCTAGGATATTGCGTCAAACTTTTACTAAAAGTTTGAGACGCTAAAGGAATGGACTTTAATGCTCTATCCAATAATTGTTCTGATTTTTTATACATTTTTTCTAAATTAAAATTATAAATACATAGTCTTATAGCCCTCTTCACAAAATGGCGAAGTAAGCTTTAATAATTGCGTATTATCATCCAAAAAATCTACGATATCTAATAACGGTATCTTTGGCGCAAAATCTTTAAATTCTTTATACACTGCTCGACATACAATTAAATCCTCAGGATAATCAACGGTTAATCGTATATCTTTTCTTGCAATTTTTTCTGGTGGGCTAATGTACTCTATCTTAAACCTATCCTTGTTTTCTCTGATATATAAAGTACAAAGTTCAGAGCGATGTCTATCCACACCCTCAGCATGAGATTTTTTTAATGCATTTAATGACACTATCTCAAAACCACAGCCATCAATAACATTGTCAAGGAAGGTGCCATCATTGCCCTGCTTAATATGTTGCTCCCATGCTAAATCTATAAAATCAAAATAAGGAAATGGGGACTCACTAGTTGAGCGAAAAATATCCGTCGCACCGACTAAATCACCGCAATGAATGAGACGTCCCAAGACATCCTTTTCACTACCACGGATATACTTAATACCATTATTAATAGCGTATTCAACAAATGTATCGTTTTCAACACCTTGAGCAATTCCCAGAACAATGTCGTCTATTGCAGATACTTGCTGAAGGCAGTCAATAATATTATCAAGAATTGTAATGCCATTGTCGATATCTAAATTTTGCAAGGGCTTACCATACAATCGACTTCCTTGATTACGACAAGCCAATGCTGCAACTAATTTCTTCATATATCTCCTTTAGAAATAGATGAATCAACCTTTATATTTGTGTTTAAAGTTTTTCCAAGTGCCTGTTCAATCTCAAGAATAGAGTATTCAGAAATCGGTTTGGCACAGCGCTTTAAGGCAACTGTTTCCAGGGTTAAAACATCTCCTACTTTTAAATCAGTCAACGCTACAACTGACTTTGAGGCCTTATTGCGGTAAGTCTTTTCTTGCTCAGTAAGCTCTAGAGAATCCAGTCCCAATACAGGCTCAAATCGACGAATCAGCCCGACAAATTTAATAAATTCACTTGGAGTAACACCTGAAATATAATCCTCAATTTCAAGCTCTCTATCTAAAGTAATATGTTTTTCAATAACACTTATGCCAGTACCCATTGCCACTAAAGGTAAATAATATGCATCATCTAAAGCACCATTAGAGTGATCCATAAATCCAACTCTAAAACTCGGGTACCGTCTCTTAAAGATACCAAGTTTATTCAAATTGTTTTGATCCAATGGTGTAGGCTCTGATTGAAAGCCATACATTAAGCAAAACTTCTTCATTTGCTCTTTACTTAGCGAAGATAATTTTTTGTCAATATCCTCAGTGGGTATGCCACCAACTGACAAGTAAATCCTGTCAAACTGGGTAATTGCTCTATCAAACAGGACATTATTATAAAATTCTGTAGTTGATAATTTAACGCCATCCGCACCAATCTCTTTTGCCATATCCAAACTGAATAGTCCAAACACATCAAAATATACTTTCTTACCTGCATCATGTATCTGATTGCAAACACTGATCCAGATATCTTTATCCATTTGCAAGTCTTTAAATAAATCGTAATGTTCGTAATCTGGTGTTGCTAATTCATCTGCGTAAACTAGTTGAAATTTGACTGCATCCGCACTAGAAGCAATCGCACCTTTAGTTAATAAATGAGTTAACTTTTCATTACCTTCATAACCTTGGGCTATTTCTGCAATAATTTCTATTTTATTTTTCAAATGTGACTCCATAAATTTGGGTTTAATAAATTAATATCGTCAATTTTAAACGCCTTTAAATCAACATCCGATTTAAAGGCATTAATAATATCAGTTAGTTGATTGACACTATCAATACCGACCAGAACTTTATCTAATTCTTGAGTTTTTAAAACAAAATTTAACGCATACTCTAACAAGGATAATTCTTTTTCTCTAACCATCTCCTGATACTGCTCAAATTGTTCATTCCAAGTTGAGAAATAATCTGAAAGACTGTCAAAACTTAACAGTACGCCTTGCAGGAAAACACTTCTTGCATGAATTTCTATATTTTTCTTCTTCAATGCTTTTAGTTGTCCACCCTCAACAAGGCGAGAATCAAATACATTAAATGGCACTTGAATTAAATCAAAATCAAAATTTTCCAATAAAAAATTCACTTGCTTTGGCGTATAAGTTGAAAAGCCAATTTTCTTAATCACTCCTTCTTCTTTTAGTTTATTCAATTTATGAAACAATTCACCGAATCTCTTATCTTTTGTATCATCAATATTGTGAATTAACAATCCCTCCACTTGCTCAACATTGAGATTATCTAAAGATTGATGAAAACCCTTTATCACTCCATCTATACCATTTTTTAAGGATGTAGTTTTAGTTATAATTCGATAGTTACTAACACCAACCTCACCCAAAACTTGCTCGCTATTACCATATCCCGATGCAGTGTCCAGTGTGTCAATACTTTTGCCCTTGGCATAATCCAAGATGTTTTTAACTTCATCTATTGTGACCTGTCCATCATGGTTAGTAACACCATAATCTAAGCCAAATTGAACCGTTCCAAGCGCTAACTTCATTCTATGTTTAATCTCATCATAAAACTAAGATCAGTTTTCTTAATAACCTTAAATTTCATTTTTTTATAAGCAGAAACTGCAGCTATATTGCCATTGTTAACACCTAAATCAATGTATTTAATTTTATAATTCTCTTTCAAATATTTACCACTATATTTAATTACTTCGGTTGCAACACCCTTGCCTCTCCATTCTTTATTACCTATCAAAATCCCCATTGTAGCGGACTTATCTTTTAGGTTGATTGGCTCATATTTTATATTTCCGATGTGCTGCCCAGAATTAGTAAAAATTCCAAGAAATAATACATCTTCTCTATCTTCCCGCTCTTTTACATACTGCCTTAATTTGTTAATATCTACATTTGTTTTAGCATAAGCAATATATTCAACAACCTCTTTTGAGCCGCTAAACCAAGACAAATAATTCTCTGTAACATCTTTTGTCGTTAAAGTTTTTAACTGGAATCTCTTTGTATTTATAATCATCTATTTATTCAGTAATTCTTTTATTGAAGAAATAATCAATTCTTGCTCAGTATTGCTCAATCCATAATACAAAGGGATAGATAATGTATTTTGATAATAATTTCCAATCACAGGGTACTGTTCGATTTCATAGCCCATATCTTGGTAATATGGCTGACTGACGACAGGAATATAGTGCACCTGAGAACCAACGCCTTTTTCTGCTAATCTTGTCATGAATTGGTTTCGCGTTAAGCCAATCTTATCAAAATCAACACTAACTACATAAATATGATGAGAGCTATTATCTCTACCGTGATTTTGTAATGGGGTAATATTTAGAACTTCTGCAAAGGCCTGGTCATAAAATTTAGCCATTGACCTTCTTCCGTCTAAAAATAAATCAATTTTGTCCATTTGTGAAATAGCTAATGCACACTGAATATCTGTAATGCGATAATTATATCCAAGATACTGCATTTCATAATACCAGCGCTTTAGCTCTCCATTTTCAAGCGCTATATCTTTATTTTTCAACGAACTATCTGGATAGCTAATACCTGGGAACTCAAAATTACCTTTGGTAATGCCGTGACTTCTAAGTAGGGTTAACTTATGATAAAGTGATTTATTATTAGTTGTAATCATACCCCCTTCTCCAGCTGCAATACCCTTTACAGGGTGAAAGGATAGAGTGGTCATATCTGAATATTGACAATTTCCAACCCTTGACCCATCATTGAATGTTGCGCCTAATGCGTGTGAAGCGTCCTCAACAATTGCTAGATTATATTTATCTGCTAATTGCTTGATTCGCTCCATATCACTAGGCAGCCCTGCAAAGTGCACAGGGAAAATAGCTTTAATATTACTCGAATTAAGTATTGCTTTCTCAATTTGATCGATATCAATATTGAGTGTCTGATTATCTATATCAACAAATACTGGTTTGGCACCTACATATAAAATTGAATTACTCGTTGCTACAAAGGTATTGGGAGTTGTGACCACCTCATCACCTTCCCCAATCTCTAATGCCATACATGCTAAATGCAATGCCGCTGTGCCGTTGGCAACGGCAACGGCATATTTTGCACCCACATAATTAGCAATCTTATTTTCAAACTCTCCAACCTTAGGGCCCTGTGTAAGCATACCATGTCTCAATACATTAACAACAGACTGTATATCATCCTCATCGATATAATGCTTGCCATAAGGAATAACACTCAACATCACTTGATCGGAAACACCGTTATCTTCTTGCCGCTTTAAGACTTTAAGCTGGTCATGGATACTCAATACTTTACAATTAAGCGCTTTACAAACCTTATCATTGGATAAACTCATATCTTTAGGTCTTTTAATCAAGTCTAATTTATCATTAATGCTAATCTTGTTGATTAGATTTGTGTCCAAATTAAAACACTTAGCAAGCTTAATGCCAAATTCATATTTTGACAAACGCTCATTACTAGCTACATTAAATACACCGCTTAAATTTTTATTAATTAATAGATGGACTTTTTTAGACAGCTCATCAACAAATATTGGGGTAAAAAACACATCAGAAAACAGATCAACTGACTCATTATTTCTTAATTTATTCAAAATAAAATCACTAAAAGATTGTCGATACTTTGTGCCCCAGCTAAAAAAATTAGTGCGAATAATAAGTGCGTCTTTACAGTTTTTTAAAACTTGTTGTTCACCTAGCAATTTGCTTTTAGCGTAATTATTAACTGGATTAGTAACACTGTCTTCAGTAGAAAATTCTTGATCGCCTAAAAATAGGTGATCGGTTGAGATATGAACTAATTTAATACCTTGATTGCTGCAGGCAATCGATATATTCTTAGCTAAATCTACATTTACTACTTGTGCTAAATTAGGATTAGACTCACACTCCTCTACGTTAGTAAGTCCAGCTGTATGAATTACAATATCTGGCTGGTGCTTTGCCAGTACAGATGAACATTCATCTAAAGAGCTTAAAAATACAATATCTGTGTCGACCCCTGGTAGGGAGATTTTTCTATGATGTAGTAATAATGTAACTGCATAGTTACTACGCGTGGATAACGCCCAATTAACAGCCAATAAGCCAGATCCACCAGTAATAAGTACTTTTGTTTTCATTGACTATATTTGTCCAATTTTCTCTCTATTAGCTGTAATCCACTTTTGTAAATCTTTAACACTCATCCACTCTTTATTCTGCTCTGATGAATAGGTAAAATTCTCATCAACCTTAGTACCACCTTTGTTACGATTTGGATCAGATGACCAATTGTAAATTGCTGGCAAAATCTTATAATGATCATCGTATTCATAAGTATGGGGAGCATCTTCTAGACCAATCATTTGTTCATGGATTTTTTCACCAGGTCTGATTCCTATAATTTTTTGTACTGCTTTTTCATCAACAGCTGAAGCAATATCAAGTATTTTCATAGAAGGAATCTTCTTCACATATATTTCACCACCTTGCATATTGTTAAAAGCATGCCAAACTAATTCAACACCCTCTTCTAGGCTAATCATAAACCGTGTCATATTTGGATTTGTAATTGGTAATTCACCCGTTTCTTTTAGCTTCATAAAAAATGGAATAACCGACCCTCTGGAGCCCATAACATTACCATAACGAACAACGGAAAATCTTGTGTCGTGATCACCTGCATAAGCATTGCCAGCAACAAACAATTTGTCAGAAGCAAGCTTTGTTGCACCATAAAGATTAATTGGGTTGCTAGCCTTATCAGTTGACAGTGCAACTACACCCTTAACACCACGATCAATACAAGCATCAATCAAATTTGTAGCACCATTAATATTAGTCTTTACACATTCAAATGGATTGTACTCCGCAGTAGGAACTATCTTTGTTGCTGCAGCATGCACAACATAATCAACACCATTAAGTGTTCGTGATAAATGTGCTTGATCACGAACATCTCCAATCACGAATTTAACCCTATGATCGCCTTCAAATTTTTGTGCCATTTCCCACTGTTTCATTTCATCTCTAGAGTAAATAACAATCTGCTTTGGATTATATTTTTCTAATGTCATTGGAATAAAGGCATGACCAAAAGAACCCGTTCCTCCAGTTATTAGTATTGTTTTATTTGTTAAAATTCTCATTCTCCTTATTGTTTAAAAAGATGTTATATAGATTTAAATTCTGAGCTAAGATTTGCGCGTTTTTTACTCATGTTTTTTTACTCCAAATTATTGGGGCACTATATTCCTAGTTCTTTCAGGACCTCTGAATTTTGTTTTAGATTCTATTAGTTTAGTTTAATTATTTTTACTTTCAAGCTTTCTTGCTATATCTTTGCTCGAATCAGTAAAGCAACTGTCAATTATAATCATTCCCCAATCTTCATAAGTTTGATTTATCACGCTTTCTGCGACTTCCTCTATATATTTTCAGAATCATACAATTAAGTAATAACTGCAACCAAAGACTTATCCCTTCCAAATATTTTTTTCAAACTCCTCTATATTCTTTTACTAAAACTAAGCTTGGTTTTCACTTGATAAACAATAAACATACAGGCAAAAATGACTAAATAACTTGGTATTCGTAAACGAACTGCCGTACCTAAATTATCATTCGCTAATACCCAAACAGTAGTATAAATAATAAAAAATACCAGCAAGAAACTACAAAACCTAGTCATAAATCTTATATTTTTAAATAAATAGACAAATGCTAAAATAAATGGCAATGACTCAAGAAAAAAAACTAGAACCGCAGTAATATTAACCAGAAATAAACCGAACAGCTGCCCAAAAAAACTAAAAAGGTAATAAACAAGAAATGTAACTGGATTTTTATTGAGTAAATCAATACCCAATGTAGTCCCTGCATTATCAAACCCACCATCCACTCTGTATATAAGTATTGGATCGATCACCCCGGAGACTTTAGCCAAAATTAATGCCACAAAATACAAAATTATCCACGCTTTAATATACTTTTTAGTTTTCGAAAATAACAAATAAACAAATGGGGTTAAACCTAAGGCAACACCCAAATAAGGTCGAAGCAAAAATAAAAAGAAAGCAAGGCTCAAGAAAATAAGAAAATAAACATTACCTCTTAGCCACTTAACCTCAAGGATATTTTTGTAAAGCAGTAAGGATATCAATAAAATAGTAAACATAAACATTTCACGATACACATCTAGTGTAAAGTAAAAAAACGCTGGATAAAAAATAATCAAAAGAACTGATCCGGCTTTAACAGGATTAATTCTAATGTCTTGAATTTTTACTAGCTTGTAGTATATATAAGGCAATAAGGTAATGGAGTTCACAAATAAAATTAGGCTAAATATATCTCGATTATATAAGCCAACTTCATTCAAAAATCGTAAGATTTTCGGCCAAATATTAGGCGGAAGATTGCCACCTAATCCTAAAGCATAGGTGTGGTAGTAGAAAGCATCACTCGTTGCACCAAATATAGTCCCCTCACCCTCAATAAATAGTTTTAAATACATATAGATTAAAACTTTTAGCATTAGAATAACGCTAACTAATAACCAAAGAACCTTTGTTGATTTGAATGGTTGCATTAAATAATGCTCTTTAGAATTTATCGACTGCCAGCACTAGGCATTCTTTTTTAAGATCTAACCCAGCTTGCCATTCCAAATTGCCACTAGTCAAGAAGAAGTTATTCATTTATTCAAAACCTGCCTGTATAAATCAACATAATTCTTAGTCATTTTTTCTAAGCTAAATTTTTGAGAATGTTGATAAGATACCTGAGAGATATAAACCAGATCCTTTTCTAAAGCGTTAATGCATGATTTAATTGTATTAACCCATTCGCCAATATCGTTTGAATTTTTGACTAAAAAACATGAATCAACAGAATTAGAAACAACCTCATTTATGCCATCTAAATTAGATGCTATAACAGGCAATCCAGTTGACATACCTTCAATGGCAATAAGACCAAATCCTTCAACCCTAGAAGGTATGAGCTGAATATTAGCGTTATAATATTTTTCTTCCAACTCCAATCTCCAACCGGATAATATAACCTTGTCTTGCAAACCAAGAGAAGCAATCAACTGTTCAAGCTCGAGCCTTGAGGGCCCCTCACCAATAATCTCGTATTGCCAATTAATATCCTTTAACTTTGAAAGTGCTTTAATCGTCCTATCAAAGCCTTTTTTAGGTATCAAGGAGCCAACGGAAATAAATTTTATGCATTTACCAAGAGACTCTCTCTCCTTAAAAGGAAACAAACGGGCGCCATTCATTATAGTAAAGACTTTATTAGATACATCAGAGCCTAGCCATTCTTGCAAGCTGCCTTTAACTCCGTCTGAAATGGCAGCCACAGATATGTATCTATTATAAATTATTCTTTCAATATATTTAAAAACAGAATAATTTCTACGGCTATTTGTAGTGTCATGCTCAGTAAATATCAACTTTACTGGAAGCCCTGAACCTGCCAAAGCTACAAAAAACAGAGGCCATGTTAGGTGCGCATGAACAATCAAACTTGGAGAATTCACTAATTCCAACTTGAACAGTTTTCTTAATGAAATTATTGCAAAAGGATTTCGATAACTCATATTCAAATTAAGCTCATTATCGGAAAACTCTATTTTTTTTGCACATTCTGCTGAATAATTAAAATATACTGCTTTGCAGCTAATGCCCAAATTATTTGTGCGTCGAGTTAACTCTCTTACCAGAAACTCTGCACCACCACCACATGGAGATGTAATAACATGAATTACTTTAAACTTATTTAAACTATTTTTATTATTTTTATTATTTTTCATATACCCTATTAATAAGGAATTTGTAGACCAGCACGCACCTTATAATACTTTAAATCTATCCAACGGAATAAGACAACCTAAATGTTTTATTAATTTTTATACCGCAAAAATATTATCTTCCAAAAAGTCATTTCATAGAGATACTTAAGTCATTTATTATATACACACATCCATTCAGCTACTAACGATTATGCATGCGTAATCGAATCAAAAACATGCATATTCAACCATTTTTCTCTTATCACTTTATTTAATCTTTCTATATAAGCTTTCTGTGTTGGTTTGCATGGTTGTAAATGTACATTAATTCAATATCCATTATTTGTACTCATACTCTTAACACATGGGATATGCATTCTGATCCATTATCAGACGATAGCTATGGATCATATAAATAATATTTCTCACTGATTTTAAATGCATGTCAGGCCAACCTGACTCTTGCTAGGTGGTCATGAATGACTCGCTTGGTCATCTCCTTGCATAAAGACAACCTTAAAACTTTTTTTTTGTTAAGACTTCCTATGCAACCATTACCTTTAGGCGTTCATTGGCATGTATCTTTTTAAGGCGTGAACTCTCTGCTCTTAACTCTTTAAGCCTAGTAATCATTGATGTATAAATGCCACCGTACATAGTACGTCACTTTTAAAAAGTGGCCCTACTCATGCTGTACTCTCTGCACAGTTCAGTTACCATAACACCTGAGCGTACTTAACTAAGTGTTTGCATGATTTGTAAATCTGATTTATGTGCTATCTTCACTTGAGCCTCCTTATGTTTTTATTATAAGAAAATTCTACTTTTACTGGGTGTTGGCTTTTGGGAGGATTGCAGATAGATGTAAATTTTGAGCACACGGGGAATCTGTATTAAAGTAAATGGCTTGTGACTGGAAGCTTTTGCGTCCCTCTCTTCTCACTAATTCTCTAACCAATAACTCGGCACCTTCTCCACAGGGCGCTGTAATGAAATACAAAATTGTAATCGTTATTTACGAGCTTTTACAAAACGACCAGAAGAGAACTTTTTTCGTAACCAATCTACTAAAGCTTTAGGGAAGTTTTTGACAACAAAAATCTTTAATAAAGACAGCAATATAAGCATAATTCGTTTAACAAAAGAGACCTTGTATGTTTTTAATAAATTAAAATTTTCTAAAAATGTACCGTAAGAACCACTTACACCACCTTCTCTAAAACCTCCAACACTTTCTTTAAACTCAAAGTAGCTTTGGCTTTTTAAACAAGCTCTTATAACCATATCAAAATCAGCCCTTAGTCGATAGTTTAAATTGAAAAGCCCAATCTGCTTGAGAAGCCTTTGATTTATATAAAAAGATTGATGCTGTGTAGCCATATTCAATAAAAAACGGTTTTTTTCTATGAAATCATCAAGCACTAGAATTTGTTCTTTTAACTGGCCAGCCATATCAATCAAATCAACTGGTCCAACAGTGAAATCGAATTGTTTTTCTATCGCTGCTTGGCCAAGTATTTTTAACGTATTTGGGTAGATAAAATCATCCGCATTTACAAAACCGATGAACTCTCCATGACTTACTGTAATACCCTTATTCATCGCATCATAGATTCCCACATCTTTTTCAGACACCCAGTAATCAATGGCGTGTTGGTATTTTTTAATGATGTCGAGGGTGTCGTCAGTGGAGCCACCATCTATGATTATATATTCTACATTATCATAAGTTTGATTAATAATACTTAGGATGGTTTCTTCTAAAAACTGTTCACCATTAAACACTACTGTGATAATACTGATAAGAGGTTTGTTGTCTAAACTGTTTTTAAAATACCCTGCAGTTCGCAATCCACCTTCACCTTTTCTAGCTGAGTTTTGAGGTAGAGACAAAATAGAATCGAATTTTGCATCATCATTATTTATTATTTTTGGGACTATAGATGTTATTAGCTTGGTTGTGCTGAATTTCTTATCGTTGTATTTTGTGTTTTCGGTTATGATTAGATGCGCCTATGTATTATTTACTTGCAACTTCTTGCTCGATAAGAATATCAAGTATATCAAAAAAAGAGTGTTTGTAGTCCCAGTCTAACTTTTCTTTAGACTTAGAATTATCACCATATATTTCAAATATTTCATTTGGTCTAAATAGTTTCTGATCCTCAATTATTAAATCTATGCTTAAATTAAGCCTTTCAAAAACATGTTCTACAATGTCTCTTAACAAAACAGATTTACCCGAGCTGATTATGAAATCATCTGCATGTTCCATTTGTAATATTTTCCACATTGCCTCAACATACATTGGTGCATAGCCAAAATCACGCCTAACATCTAGATTACCAACAATCAAACAGTCAAGTTTGTTATCTTTTATTAATAAGGCATTTTTAATAACTTTCTTTACAAAAAAGTTATCACTTCTAAGGAATGATTCATGGTTAAACATAACTCCATTAGATACAAACAAACCATACGAATCTCTATATGTTTTTATCATAAAATATGATGACATTTTTGAAACACCATACGGACTAACTGGGTTCATGGGCGTGTCTAGAGTTATAGGTAGAGATGTAACATCTCCGTACATTTCACTACTTGAAGCCTGATACATGCGAGTGTGTGGGCTAAATAACCTAATACTTTCTAATAAATTGTTCACTGATGCTGTATTAAAAGAAAATGTTCCTAGTGGTTGATCAAATGACAATCCAACTGAACTTTGAGCTGCTAAGTTATATATTTCATCTGGTTTATGTTTTTGAATAATCCTAATAAGGTTACCCATATCCAACAGGTCGAGCTCTTCTAAAACAACTTTTCCGAGAGTCCTTAAATGCTCAAACCCACTGACATTTAAATGTCTGTAGCTTCTAACAGTGCCAATTACAGTGTAACCTTTCTCTAGCAGTAATTTAGATAAAAAATTACCATCTTGACCTGTAATACCAGTTACAATTGCTGTTTTAATTATAAGATACTCTTATATAGTTCTATAGTTTTTTTGGCAGTAGCTTCCCATGAGAATAATGGTAAGCGATTTTTACCTTTAAGTACTAATTCAGACCTTAAATGACTATCATTAAGTACTTTTGTTATCACAGCCTGCATATCAGATACATCGTATGGATCAAAATATTCAGCCGCATTACCAGCAACTTCAGGCAACGAGCTGGTATTACTGCATATTAATGGACATTCACATGCAAAAGCTTCTAAAACTGGCATACCAAATCCTTCATACAAAGAAGGGAAAACAAATGCCAAAGCATTGTTATAAAAATAAGCTAACGAATCATCATCTAAATCAAACTGTAATAATTGCTTAGATATATCTTTTTTTTCAAATTTACCTAGTTCAGATGGACTAAATTCTCCACCACCTACGCAGATAACATTTAAATCACAATCATCATTTAATAAATGTGCAGCAGAGTCAATAAAACGATTAAAGTTTTTGTATTCACCTCTATAACCTACAAATAATAAATATTTTTTTGGTAAATCAATATTTGTTTTACTTAAAGAGAGGCTCATTGAATTACCAAGATAAATAACCTTTATTTTATTTTCATCTATCCCAAGAATTTCTATAATATCCTGTTTTGTACTCTCTGATATTGCTATTATTTTAGATGCTTTATGTGCTAGAATTTTTTTGTTTTTCGCAGAATATTCTTGTGAAGGGAACATTTCACTAAATTTTTCATGAATCATATCATATATAGTTATAACCAATGGTTTATCACCAATTTTATTTAAAAAATATGGATCGTAATATGTTGGATGAAAAATATTATACTCAAACTTATTAAATCTTAGCTGGGTATTAAGCTTATTGATAGTATTCTTGAGCCTGGTTTTACCTCTAAAATTTGTATGTGGCATAAATTCCGTATGGTTTGTAATACTCATATCAGAAATGTAATGATTGTTAGATAAAACTAGAGGTATATAAGTTTCGGTATCATTTATTTTGTTTAACTCTTTACATAGTTCATAGAAGTATCTTGATACCCCACCATAGTTCTGCAAAGAAAAAACCTGATGATCAAATTGTATTTTCATCTAAGTCGCTCACCTTTAATATTTTTCTGATTGTCCTGGATGGACTGCCTACCACAACTGAGTACTCTTCTATATCAGCTGTTATTACAGAATTAGCTCCAATAATACACCCATTACCAATCTTAACACCCTTAAGAATTGTAGACCCAAAGCCAATCCATACATCATCACCAATTACAATAGGAGCAGACTTAACATGATTTAAATCGCCTGTATGTCCATTCTTAAAAATACCCATTTCTTGGATATGTCTTTGCATAGGGTCTTCAGGATGGCTATCGAAATCATGAATATTAACTCCATGAGAGATTAATACCCTATCTCCTATAGTTATACTTTCAGCAGACCATATACGAGTTGAAACTCCAACATAACAACATTCACCAACAATTATTTCACCATGATTCGGATGCACTATCAATTCACCCTGAATACGACTTTCATTTCCTATAAAAAGCTTTGATTTATCATCTAGAAGGTTACACACATTAGCACCTTCCAGAAAAACTGTAGTATTGCCAATAGTGCACTTATCTTTTATTATCTCTATTTTACAGAGTGAAATGAACTTATTTAGTCTAGCATTAACATGCAAAACAGCCCTTGCAATAAATCTAATCATTTTTACTAGACTTAGGTTTAATAATATTTCTTACTAGTTGTATAGTGCGATTTCTGAAATAACGTAAATAGCTTAAATTGTATAAGTAATTAAAATTGAAAGAATCGTACTCAGTATTGATCATAATAACAGAAGGGTGAATTAAGCTTAAAGACATCTCTTTTTTTAACATATTTGACATTTTACTGTCAACATTAGCAGTATGTGTTGCATCCTCACCAAAACCTATATTAGAGATCATATTTATTGTTGGTGTTATACTTACGCCCCTATTTATCCATACAGTAAAGCACCATTGGAAATCCCATGTATCAATTTTCTTTAAATATACATTTTGAAGATTATTTATCCAAAATTTTTGTAACAAGAATTCTTTAAAAACATCTTTGATATAATTTTTATCTTTAAATTCAGGAAATTGTGAAATATTAGAATCATATTTACTCCATCTATTTGACCACCCTGCCCACCCCCATATATGGTTAAGATTAGAAAAATAATAGCTATCATTATTTATAACAATATCGTTCGTCAAAGTACTTGCTCCTCCTATATGCCAAATTCTCATATCGTCCTTATGTCTTTCCAACAACTCCTCACAAAACCAAAAAAAACTTTGACTTGGCAAGCAGTCATCTTCAAGAATAATACCTTGCTCTTCATTTTCAAAGAACCAAGTAATTGCACCGCTCACGGCATATTTACAGCCCAAGTTTTCTTCTCGGAATAGTGTTTTAACCTCACATTTCCAGTCAATATTTTGCATGATGTAATCGCGTACGACCTGGACTTTATCTGTCTCACCTTCTTTATTAGCTCTTGCACCATCAGCAGCGACATAAAGACGTGGCGGTTTTGCTTGGCGAATGGCTTCAAAAACTTGCTTGGTTGTGTCTAATCGATTAAACACTAAAAACAACACTGCCGTTTTTAAAGTGCGTGTGGGGATAAATATTGTAGCTTCACTCATACTTAGTTCCAGTTACTTATTTTTAATATTTTCAATATAGTCTGCGAGATTACGTTTGGGTGACCAGCCAAGCGCTTGAGTTTTGTCGGTCATGACATCAGCCGTCATACGGTTGCCTTTTCGCTCTGGGAGCATTCGAATTTCGCCACCAAACATTTCGGCAACCTCTAATACTGTAAAGGCTTCAGAGCTTCCTATGCCAAACTCATCACCATAACCATTTTCACCCACTAAAACTAAGCCATCGATAATATCGTCAATATGTGTAAAGTTGCGTTCTTGAGTACCTGGACTAACAATAGTGAGCTTTTTTTTATTTTTTATTTTTTCCTTGAATAAGGCTATTAAAGTAGCGTATCTCCCTGTTTGTATTTCTCTCTCACCGTAAACATTGTAGAAATAAGTAATGGCATATGGAATATTGAACCAATTTCCGTAATTCATCACGAGTTCGGTATTGGTTGCTTTTGACCAAGCATAAGGTGATGCACTTCGACCTAAACCGCCATCGCCAAATTTAGTACTACTGCCAGCGTAAAGTATTTTACAGCCTGCTTTGCGTACAAACTGCAATACGGCAAATATACCATCTTTGTTATAACGCCACACTTTTTCAATATCCTCAAAACTTTGTTCAACCCGAGAGTACTCACCCAAATGGTAAACCATATCCGGCACAAAATTAATAAGCTGATCTATATCCGAAGTATTTCCTTTTATGTAAGTGACATTCGAGACATGATTAGCTTCGCTACCTGTGAAATAGTTATCAAGCGAGTAGACTTTATTATTTGTGTCTTTTATTAGACGTTCACAAAGATGACTACCTACAAAACCTGCGCCGCCAGTGACTAAAATTTTTTTCATAGATCTAAAATCCCCTCTAAATCTTTTACAAAATTTTCCCCTAAAATAAAGTCACTTTTTTGCGTACTTTTATTCACATAAGCACGAGTACTCCGCTTTTTTGCCAAAATATAAAAATAATCATGATCTAAACCTGAAGCCATAGAGAAATAACAATTATTGAGGGAATCACCATCGAGCCTAATTTCAATCACCTTAGACCCTTTTGGCATAAACAACATGTGAGTTAAACCCGCACCATGCAAGCTAAGCAAAACAGAAGCCCTACTTGTATATGAAATTTGTTCTTCATATGACCAGTCTTCCATATGCAAAATCAAAAAACCTAGACTTCGCAACTGATTTATTATTATCTCTTCATGAATTATTTTTCTATTTTTAGCTTTTCCTCTTGAAATATATATTTTAATTTTCTCTGGAGTATCAACACTTTTGGTTTTATATTCACGCAGTGAACTCACTAACCGTTTATGCACTAGCTTCAAAAGATTTGGCCTGTAATTACCAGTTGGAGCTGTGTCAGGAAAGTAATTTAAACTATGAATTGAGGCACAATTTTTAATGAATATAAATTTAATATTAGGATATAGCCTTAAAGTTTTACGATAGAAACCATTAGCACAATAGCTAGGAAGCGCAACTGTTGGATTATCGAACTTTTCAATCAACTCGAACTTAGGCAAAACATCTAAATGCCAATGGAAAAAATTTTTTGAGTGCGCAGTGGTTACAAACAAAACATCTTTCAGAGAGATTTTTTTTGAAAAAAAACACTTAAATAAATCAATGTAAAGCACCACCAGAAATCTGTATAAAATTCCAGTAGTATAAAAAGGCTTGAAAAGCTTATAGTCTTCGAATATAAATCCTTTTTTTGTAACTACAGAGTTCTTGATAACTTTAATATATACATCATCAAATGTTGTTTCAACCTCGTGTTGGAAAAGATAAGAATCACTTTTTTCAAGATTTTTTGGTGGACGACTTTTAACCGTTTCTTTATTTAAAATTTTCATATTGTAATCCTCCCATTTCTAACGCTTACTAAAATAGAATCTCCGTTGTTTAAATAGCCTCAAGTAGCTATCTTGGTGGAATGTCGCCACACTTTTTCAACATCTTCAAAACTTTTCTCAATACAAGAATACCCACCCAAATGGTAAACCATATTAGGGGCAAAATTAATAAGTTGAGCAATATCCGAGGTATCTCCTCTTATGTAAGTGACATTTGGTACATGATTAGCTTTGTTACCTGTGAAATAGTTATCAAGCGAGTAGACTTTATTATTTGTGTCTTTTGTTAAACTCTCACAAAGATGACTACCAACAAAACCCGCTCCACCAGTAACTAGTATTTTCTTTTTCATTTGTATTCTTTCAGTAAATAAAATTTTAACAACAACGTCGCATCATGTACATTGTAAACACCATGATCAGTTACATCATCTACTTTTGATATTTTATTGAAAGATAAGCTAGCTACTTTATTGTAAACTTTTTGAAGAATTTCTAAAAAACTAAGTCCACTAAATCTGTTTACTCTGAAGGACTTAATATCATTAAAGTTGACACCATGCATTTGACACATCTTTTTCACAGCCTCTTCGATTTCTTCTCTTGTATTTTCTTTGGCTTCAGTTAAAACATATTGTAAAAATAATTTCCAATTGATTTTATATTCTTTAGTCAGTTTTGGGAATGTATCTGAAAATTGCAAAAAAGCTTCCAATGAAGATGTTCTAAAAGTTTTAGTAAATACTATATTTTTATGGAAAGGAATGGTGTTTTCTTTTAAAAAGGATACAGCTTCTTTTTTTTCTTCACCTTTTTTGTGATCTAAAAAAGCCGCGCCATTACTCCTTGCTGAAGATCCATGCACCACAAATGTTGTGTATGAATAAACATATTTTTCCGTAAAAAAAGCAACAGCTAAAGCTGAATAAGTATCAGGCGACGAGGAACGAAAAAAGAAACTATCTTTCGTAGCTCTATCAAATACTTCTCTTTTTACAAAGCCACAATAAGCTCCAGGCAATTCAAAAGTATATTGCATTTTGAAAGTTAAATATTTTTTTATCCATTCTTTACTATCTCTGACTTCATAACCACTCTTTGCATTCCAACAAAGTTCATTTCGATTTGTAGTACCTGGCCATGCATAGTAAGCATTATTACTAACAACAGCTTCGACACCTGTAGAATTAATAATATCATTTACATAATCAAGTGAATTTGGTAAAACTCCATCATCATCACCTATAAACATAATATAGCCATCTTGGGCGTGAGATAAAGCAAAATCAAAATTTTCACTCATACTACATCTCTTACCAGTATTGATATAAGTTATTCTTTTATCATCAAAAGACGTCACTATCTTTTTTGTATCATCTTGACTAAAATTATCACTAACTATTATTTCATAATTCTTGTATGTTTGATTTAGGCATGTCCTAATTGTATGATATAAAGTATCACATCTTTCTCTTGTTGGAATTATGATTGTGAATTTATTTCTCATTTAAACTCCCTTATAAAATATCTGTCTGCATAGTATTCATTTAAATCTTTAAATATTAACTTATTTACTTTGCCATTAAAAACATAAACATTATCTGGTGTATCTTTATTAATTATTGTTGCATTTGAAGACACTACAACATTTTCACTAATTCTAGACTTTCTAATTATTTACGACCCCGAAAAAGCAAGGAACTTCGATATACACCCTTCCCTTTTCTTTGTTTGCTAAGCTTAATTCCTGTAAAAATTTAATCGGGTTTTGGATATGCTCTAATACATGCCTTAAGATTAGGCCATCTCCCTCTTCACCAACACCTTTTTTTAAAATAATTCCTTTCAATGGACTTATTTTTGCCCTAGTATGTTGGATCGAAGCCTGTCATATCAACTCCTCTAGACTGAAGCAATTCTAAGAAATATGCTTTTCCAGACCCAATTTCTATCAATGATTTACTTCAAAGCCCCCTTTTAACAATTTTTCAACACTATCTAAGTATTTTGAAACGAAGGACTGACGGATTGTACATTCTGATAGTGTTTATCACATACCATTAACTCGCGGTTAAAATCAAGGTTATATATTAGTCCAGTATCTTGATCCTGATCTAAATAAATATTGGCTTTTGGACAATCTATAGTATTCTGTTTAGTTTCATACATTTTATTCTGAAAAAGTAGAAAATATTTTTGCTGGCAAAGTAGCTTATGCTTCTTATTTATGCTCTTCATTTGTTTTCCAATATTTTTAATTTAGAATTATCACCCCAAAACTTCATAGGTTCATAGCTTGGGTAAGGATAAAAACCTAAATTTAATTTAATTTGACATTGTCTTTCTTTTAAATAATTTTTAACTAAATTTTTTACTGATATCGGCCTGCCACTGCAGCAATTAATAGATTGATTGATCAGAATATCTTGATTGGCAATTAAATCTATATTTTGAACTACTTTAGCGATAGGCAAAAAATCCCTAAGTTGCTCTCCACCTGACATATTAAACTCTTTTTCTTTATTTTGTATCGCCATATCTAAAAGATACATTAATGATGTTTTTGATTGTCCTTCGCCATACATATAAAACAATCTAATCCATTTATACACAAAATTATGCCTTTTTTGAAGGTCGACAATAAATTTTCTTAAAGAATCTTTTGCGGCTCCATAGGGGTTATCTGGTTTTGTGCATATATCTTCACTCAAACAACCTTCAATCATCCCATATTCAAAACAGGTTCCTGTAACAACTACCTCTTTTAAACCTCCAGCAACCATACTTCCAATAAAGTTACAATGATTAGGTAAAATTACATCCGTATGAGACGAGCTCTTGTAGTCTGACAAGTTCTCCCATGCCAAATGAATTAACTGATCAGGCTTACCAAAAAAATCATACACATTTTTATTATTTCTATTATTAAAATTATATTCAATATATTCAACTTTAGAAAACCAGTCAAATTTCATTGCTTTATCAATACTTTTTGAAGTTGCCACTACTTGATGTGTTTTACACTTTAGCAATTCACGAATTAAATGGCTACCTATAAAACCAGTAGCACCTGTTACAAGTAACCTCACTGGATAGTTTCTAATTTTTGCAAAACAACCACAAAATTATCGCCATTCTTTTAATATGGCTTATTTTTTTTATTACTTCGTTCTTCAAATTTACTTCATAACTTAGACCTGTGTCCAAGTTACCTATTAAAAATTCTTTTTTCATTACTATCTTCCCTTGTTACTAGTTATTTTCAAGTAAATTTCTTATACAAGCATTGGCCATAAAATCGTCTCATTCATTTACCACTCTATTAGCAACAAAAATATTATTAACTCACTTTCTTTTATAATCTCAATTGCCTTTGAATGAGCTAATTCTGCATTTAGTATATTTATCAGAATACAAAATCAAATACACATTTTTTCGATAGAAAATACTTCTGCAAACTCACAATTAGCATGTACCCCTTGTACTCTCAATTGACTTAAAAAAACTTCTTTCCTAAACCAGTTTTTACCATGCTGACTCGGAAAGTTTTTTAATATGTGAGCCACCTTGTTCTTAGATATATGTTCATTTAGGCTTACATAAAATGAAGCGACAAACTTCTCTTCTTCATATTTTAAGATTCTAAATGTAATAACCCTATGATTTCTTAATACTTGAATAACTGCATTGTTGATACATGCATGATCTTGATGTCTATCATTGCAATGATGAGTAATTACACATATATCCCCACCTAAAGCTTTTATCTTATTTTCATATTTTTGAATGTCTTTTTTTATGTCACTTATGCTTTCTAAAAGAATAGTGTCGATGTAGTTGAACATGATTAATTCAATATTAATACCCAACCGATTAAGGCTTTCAATAGAGGCTTCCTGTTCTTTTTTACGAATCTCATTACTTGCGCAGAAAGTTAGTAGTTTAATTGAAAAATTTACACTTGATTCTTGTAGTTTTAAAACTGTACCAAGGCAGCCTATTTCAAAATCATCAGGGTGCGCCACGAAAATAAACAAGTATTTTTTTTTACTATTACCAGTCCAAAAAATATTTTTTATACCTTGTTCGTAATTATTCATTCCACAATTCCAATTTTAAAAGCTTTGGTTAGTTCGAGGTAGTCTTTATATGTATCCATGGCATACCAATATCCTGGATGCTTATTTACATGTAACATATTTTTTTCTATCAACCTATTAAAAGCCTCAATTACCAACTCTTCACCAGGATTTAAGTAGTTAAACACCGATGGCTTCATACACATAAACCCGCCATTAATCCAGGTATTCGAGGTGGCTGTATCACGTATTTTATTCACCATACCATCTTCACAAGCACTTATCAAGTGGAATGAGCTATTAGGGTTAACACCAGTAACACTTACTGCCAAACTTTTTTTATTTTTTAATACTTCAAGAGACTTCAAAGGGTTAATGTCACTTAAAGCATCGCCATATGTCGCAAAAAAATATTCTTCATCAATTAAATGCTTTTTAACATTTAATAAGCGCTGACCTATAGAAGAATCAACACCAGTATCTATCATGGATATATTCCAGTTTTCAGTTATATCTTCATCTTTGACTACTTCACCATTTATTATGGATAAATTTCCATTACCTATATTCTTCCTACTAAGAAAATAGTCTTTAAATAATTCTTTTTTATAGCCTAAACATAAAATAAAATCTTTTATTCCATACTTCGCATAGTGCTTCATAATATGAAATACTATTGGATCTCCCTCCACATTAATTAGTGGTTTAGGTATCTTTTCACTTAACTCTCTGATTCTTGTACCCTTACCACCACAAAAAATTACAACTTTATAGGGCATAATATTAAACTCCTTCGATTATTTCTTTAATGCTTATAACTCTACCAGTTAAATTTTCTACTTTAAGTTGTTTTTTAATTTCAGGTAACAAGTTCCAAGGGAAAACAATAATCGTATAATCAGCGTTCCTAAGAACACGAGGATCTAGTATTTCTATATTAGTACCCGGAAAATACTTACCCCATTTATTTTTATTCATATCACATACAAATTTTATACCCTGGGAATCCTTTCCTAATATTGAAATATATGTAGCAGTTTTTGCTGCAGCTCCATAACCAACAACAATCCGACCAAAGTCATTTTCTTGTTTAACAAATTTTTTAAAATTACTGATAAATTTAGATATAACAAGCTCCAAATCATTAATTTTTTCTAATAGGGTCGGCAAATGTCCATATCCTAAATTTTCCTCTTCTTCTTGAATTTTTAGCAATTGAAGCTGAGGGAAGTTTGAATTTTTTATTGTATTGTTTTTTTTCATCCACACTCTAATGCTTGAGCCATGGGAGTTTATTTTTTCAGCTCCTACAACTTCAATACCTGCCATATTTGAAAAAGTGAAAATTGAACTAAGAGATAAATAAGTGTAGTTTCCATGGTAGATTGTTTCAAAAGAATTATTATCAAGTTGATCGCCTAAATACATACATTCGAGAACTATAATACCATTATCGAATAGGCATTCTTTAGCAGAAGAAAGCATGTCAACAGGATTATCGGTGTGTGTAATAACATTATTCATAATAACAATATCAAACATCTTAGATAAATTAAGTTTTTTCACTAAGTTTGAATTAAAAAAGTCGATAACCACATCATGCCCTTTTTCTATTGCCATATTTGCTGGGACCTCTGATGGCTCAATACCAACTAACTTTATCCCATTCTCTCTCATAATATCTTGGAAAAGGCCGTCGTTAGATGCAACCTCTAAAACATTAGAGTCAACATCTAAATTGAATTTTTTTATATAATCATTTGCACGACTTTTTAAATATTTTTTGTGCGTTGAAGATGCACCTGTAATATAATCATAACTATTGTTGTATACATCAATGGGATTAACAGGATCGCTATTTTGAATTAAATTACAATTTGCGCATATTGACAAGCCTAACTTATTTTTTTTAACTTTTTCATCTGCATAATTAGAATATGTTGTTGCAATTGGAAATTCTCCAAAATTAACCACAACTTTAATATTTTTAGATCCGCACCCTATACATTTGTAATTTTTGATATTCATTTTATTCAAGAATTGAGAATTCAGGAACTGCTACAGCGAACCTTCCACCCCATTTTCTAATATAACCAAGCTGGTCTGTTATTTCATTTGTAAGATTCCATGGTAGTATTAGTACATAATCAGGTTTATCTTTTTTTAGATGATCTTCTACGGTAACTTCAATTCTATTTCCAGGGGAAAACATTCCTTGTTTTGCAGGATTTTTATCGACTATATAGCTTAAAAGATCTCCTCTTACTCCTGCAAAATTTAATAAAGTATTTCCTTTTGCAGCAGCACCATATGCAACAACTTTTTTTCCTTCACTTTTTGCCTTTAGTAAAAAAATTAATAGATTATATTTAACTTTATTAGCCTTTTCTTGAAATCCACCATAAAATTGCTTAGTGGTCAACCCTGCTAAAAATTCCTTATGAAGCATTGCTTGAACTTTATCACTAACTGGGCGAACACCAGTTACATTATGCTGTGCAAAATACCTTAAGCTACCTCCATGACTCGATAACTCTTCCACGTCAAACACTATTAAACCATTACTTTGAAATATTTTTTGAACAGATGTCAATGATAGATAAGAATAGTGCTCGTGATAAACCGTATCGAACTGATTCCTATCCACAAGATTTAGTAAATGTGGATTTTCAAATGTAGCAACACCATTTGGTTTTAATAAAATTGAAAAACCTTCCACAAAGTCATTGATGTCAGGCACATGCGCTAATACATTATTAGCAATCATTAAATCTGCTTGGCGGCCTAAATTAGAAAGTTCTATCGCCTTATCCACTCCAAAAAATTCTTCAATAATTTCAATTCCTTTTTCTTTAGCCGCCTGTGCAGTTCCATGTGTAGGCTCAATACCATAACATTCAATACCTTTTTCTAATACATGCTGTAATAAATAGCCATCGTTTGCAGCAACCTCGACAACAAGACTTTTTTCATCTAAGGAGAGGTCTACTACCATTTTCTCAACGTATTTTTTTGCATGACTTAGCCATGAAGTTGAGAATGAACTGAAATAAGCATAATCTGGAGAAAACATTTCATCCTCTTTTACAAAATCCTCAGTTTGAACCAGCCAACATTTTTCGCATACTAAAACCCTTAATGGATACCATACTTCTTTTTCACTTAATGCCTTTAATGAAAGGTAAGAATTAGACGGGGGCGCACTGCCCAAGTCTATAAAAGATAATTTTAACTCTGTATTACAATGCCTGCATTTCACTTTATTTTTAATCCTTTAAATTCTTTTGTTATTAGCTTGTGCTTTAAATCTCGGTCTGAAATATTTGTTACTTGCAATGGCCACTTTATTCCAATTTTTTCATCATTAAATAGCATTCCTGACTCTGCCTTTTGAGTATAACTCTCAGTATGAAAATAAAGTAACTCAGAATTTGGCTTTATTACTTGAAACCCATGAGCAAATCCTTCTGGTATAACCATCATTTTAAAGTTTTCTGAATTTAAATACTCTCCGTGCCACTGCAAGAATGTATCTGAATCTCTGCGAAGATCAATAGCAACATCGAAAACCTCCCCAACAATACAACGAACCATTTTTACCTCTGCATAAGGTGAATTCTGATAATGCATGCCGCGAACAGTTCCTACTGTTGCTGTTGAGGAGTGGTTTATTTGTTTAATTGGTTTTTTGATATTAATTTTCTCTAATTCTTTATTGCAATATGCTCTTTCAAAAAAACCACGATCATCACTAAGTGGCTCTAATTCAGCAATATACAATCCTTTGATTTTTGTCTCGTTAAACTTCATTACTCATATCTACCATATATTCTTTAATCTCTGACAAGCATGCAACCTGCATGTCTTCTTTGTTAATCCAAGCTTGATGCCAATCAATAATTTTCTCCAATGTATAACTTAGCTTCCAAATAGGCTTCCAACCAAGTTTAGATTCAGCTTTTGAAATATCTAACTGCAAAAAATTTGCCTCATGTGGGCTGGAACTAGAATCAAGCTCCCAACTAGAATTTGGCCACTTACCTATCATTTTATTCAAAATCCAATCTACAGACTTTACATCTTGTGCGTTCGGCCCAAAATTCCAACCTTCAGCGTACTTATCTTGGTCACGATACATTTTTTGAGCTAAAACAAGATAACCTGATAACGGCTCTAAAACATGCTGCCAAGGTCGTGTTGCTTGAGGATTGCGGATAACAACAGGCTCATTTTTTTCAAATGCTCTTAAAATATCTGGAATTAATCTATCATCTGCCCAATCTCCACCGCCAATTACATTACCAGCTCTTACTGAGGCAAGACCCACTCCCTGTTCTTGTAAAAAAGAACGGCGATAGGATGAAGTAACTAATTCCGCACAACCCTTGCTACCACTATAAGGGTCATGCCCACCCATAGGATCATGTTCTTTATATCCTTGGGTTCTTCCATCATTTTCATAACATTTGTCAGTTGTAATATTTATTATAGCTTTTAAATTAGGGCAGCTTCGCGCCACTTCTAAGACTTTAACAGTGCCTATTACATTTACTTCATAAGTCTCAACTGGCTCATCATAAGAATACCTTACTAAAGATTGTGCCGCCATATGTATTACAATATCAGGGTTGAACTTTATCATATTTTCATGTAAAGCATCTTGATCTCTAATATCTCCAATTTTAGAATCAATTATCGAATCAATTTTCGCTTCATTGAATAAAGAAGGTGCTGTCGGAGGATTAAGGGAGTAACCTCTTACCTCAACATCCAGTGAAAATAGCCACAAAGAAAGCCAACTTCCCTTGAATCCAGTATGGCCTGTTAGAAAGACACGCTTTCCTTTCCAAAAATTTTTATCGATTGTTGTCATTTAACAAGTTTTCCAAAGAGCTTTACCATTTTCTCAATCCCATTCCAAATTTTGGTTGGCCATGTGAATGAATTATTTTAGCATTTTTAGCTAACTCTTTATCAGTTGGATACGGAGAATAAATACTATCATCAATAGGACAAATTTGGAGATTGAATTCTTGCATCATAAAGTGATATTTTCCCATCATTTTACTTTGAAAATACATATCCAGAACATTGAAGCTTTGAAAGATGGTCGCACTAGCGATAATAAAGACTAAACTGTTTGTATAACTATCATTTGAGGTGAAGTTTACCGCTATAGCTAAAACTATTAGCGCCCACAAAGCACCCAAAATCTTTAGCCAAAATGTGACCCCTATTAGCTCGTCTCTTCTACTTTCATCTTTGACCAGTTCTCTTACTCCGATGCCATCAAGTCCAAGATTAGCGATGACAGTAAAAAGCCCTACAAAACTTTGAGCATAAGAAAAAAGTCCAAACTTCCAGGACCCAGATAACGATCCACCCAAATGCCTACAAAAAGACCAACTACCATATGAAGTATTTTTCTCCAAAAAGCCACGAGGTGTTTTGAAATACCTCATAAAGCCTTGAAGGCTTTTTAATGCTTTTAGTCTTTGCATTAAAAGTTAATCATTATTAAACAAATCTCTTGTATAAACCTTAGCTTTAACATCTTGTAATTCATCTACCATTCTATTGGCAACAATCACATCACTTATTTGCTTAAAGTCTTCTAAATTATCAATTATTTTTGAGTGGAAGAATTCATTCTCACCCTGTTCTGTGAGTGTCGGCTCGTAAATAACCACTTCAATGCCTTTGGCTTTAATGCGTTTGATGATACCTTGAATGCTTGATGCTCTAAAGTTATCAGAACCTGTCTTCATGATCAGCCTATGAACACCAACAACCTTCGGTTGTTTGGCAATGATAGAATCTGCGATAAAGTCTTTACGTATAGCGTTAGCATCCACAATAGCGCTTATTAAAGCATTCGGTACATCTGTATAATTAGCTTTAAGCTGTTTAGTGTCTTTTGGAAGGCAATAGCCACCGTATCCAAATGAAGGATTATTATAGTGTGATCCAATTCTTGAATCAAGGCCTACGCCTTCGATGATTTGTTTTGAGTTTAGGTTGTATGTTTCTGCGTATGAATCTAGCTCATTAAAGTATGACACTCGCATAGCTAAATAAGCATTACTAAAAAGCTTTACTGCTTCTGCCTCAGTAGAATTTGTAAATAAGATATCTATATCTTCTTTAATAGCGCCCTCTTTTAGAATACCTGCAAATATCTTGGCTCTATCTGATATCTCGCCAACGATAATACGTGATGGATGTAGATTGTCATGTAGTGCTAAGCCTTCTCTTAAAAACTCTGGTGAAAAGATAATGTTGTCACAACCAAACTTCTCTTTAATGCTTTGGGTATAGCCAACCGGAACAGTTGACTTGATTACCATTACCGTTTTAGGATTAATACCCATCACATCTTGAATGACCGCTTCTAAAGATGAAGTATTAAAGTAGTTGTTTTGAGTGTCGTAATCAGTCGGTGTGGCAATAATGACAAAATCTGCATTTTTATAAGCCAGTTCTTTATCTAGTGTAGCGGTAAAGTTAAGGTCTTTATTAGCTAGGAAATCTTCAATCTCAGCATCTATTATTGGAGAGATTTTGTTGTTAAGTTGGTCTATCTTCTCAGGGATGATATCAAGCGCAATGACCTCATGATTTTGAGATAAAAGCATGGCATTAGAAAGGCCAACAAAGCCAATGCCGGCTATTGCTATCTTCATAGTTTGTCCTGATTAAAATACCATTTATAGGTTTTTTTAAGACCTTTTTCTAAATTAATACTATATTTCCAACCCATATTTGATAGGCGCGATACATCAATTAGTTTGCGTAGCGAGCCATCAGGTTTTGTAGTGTCAAAAATTAAGTTACCTTTAAATCCAACAACTTCTTTCATAGTTTCTGCCATCTCTTTAATGGTTACATCTTTGCCTGTACCGACATTGATGTGCGAGAGCATTGCTTCTGTATTAGCTTGGTAAGTTTTCTCATCTAATTCCAATACAAATAGCGACGCCTCTACCATATCATCTACATACAAAAACTCACGCATAGCTTTGCCTGTTCCCCACACTACAACTTCAGCATCATTATTTATCTTCGCTTCATGAAAACGGCGCATAAGTGCAGGAATGACATGTGAATTCTCTGGATGGAAATTATCATTAATACCATATAAGTTAGTTGGCATAACTGATCTAAAATCCGTACCATACTGTCGGTTATATGATTCACACAATTTAATACCTGCTATCTTTGCTAGTGCATAAGGCTCATTAGTTGGCTCTAATACATCAGTGAGTAATGCATCTTCACGCATTGGCTGCTCGACTCCTTTCGGGTAGATACAAGTACTGCCTAAAAATAGTAAGCGCTTAACTTTGCTTTCATACGCTGAGTTAATAACATTAGCCTCTATCATCATATTTTGATAAATGAAATCAGCAGGATACCTGTTGTTAGCATAAATACCGCCCACTTTTGCTGCGGCTAAAATAACGTAATCTGGCTTTTCTTGTTTGAAGAAGCTTTGCACTTGCGCTTGATTACAAAGATCTAACTCTTTGTGCGTGCGCATTAACAGATTGGTGAAACTCCTTTCTTCTAATTGCCTAACAATGGCAGAGCCAACTAAGCCACGATGCCCTGCAATATAGATTTTGTCATTAAGATCCATTTTTAAATCAATTACTCGTTAAAGTCTGGTGCTTTAAAGCCATGCTTTTTGACTAAAGAATCACGTTTAGCAATATTGATATCATTTTCCATCATCTCATGTACCATCTCTTCCAGGGTAATTTTTGGTTCCCAGCCTAGTTTTTCTTTGGCTTTAGATGGGTCGCCTAATAAAGTTTCTACTTCTGTTGGGCGGAAGTAGCGTTTGTCGACTGCAACGAGTAAATTACCTGTTTCATTATCGTAACCTTTTTCATCCATGCCTTCACCTTCCCAGCGAATCGTCTTACCCAAATGGCCCCATGCAAAATCAACAAAGTCCCGCACTGAGTAATGCTCGCCGGTGGCAATACAAAAATCATCTGGCTCGTCTTGTTGTAGCATCAGCCACTGCATTTCTACGTAGTCTTTAGCATGACCCCAGTCACGTTTGGCATCCATATTTCCTAGGTACACCGTGTCTTGCAGGCCTAGTGAAATACGTGCTAGTGCTCTGGTGATTTTGCGGGTTACGAAGGTTTCGCCACGTACAGGGGATTCGTGATTAAATAAGATACCGTTACAGGCATACATGCCGTAAGCTTCGCGGTAGTTAATGGTTATCCAGTACGCATACAGCTTGGCTGCTGCGTAGGGAGAGCGTGGGCAAAAAGGGGTGGTCTCTTTTTGTGGGGTTTCTTGCACTTCGCCATATAGCTCTGAGGTAGAGGCTTGATAGTAGCGGGTTTTTTTCTCAAGACCTGAAATGCGAATGGCTTCTAGAACGCGCAGCGCACCTAGACCAACTGTGTCTGCCGTATATTCAGGGGTTTCGAATGATACTGCAACGTGTGATTGAGCACCAAGATTATAAATCTCATCAGGTTGTATTTGTTGAATGATACGAACTAAACTCATTGAATCAGACAGATCTCCATAGTGGAGTATAAGTTTACAGTTAGCTTCATGAGGGTCTTGGTATAAATGATCAATACGATCAGTGTTAAATGATGAAGAGCGGCGTTTGATGCCATGCACTTCGTAACCCTTATTTAGTAAAAATTCTGCTAAGTAGGCGCCATCTTGTCCGGTGATGCCTGTGATTAATGCTACTTTATTACTCATAATTAATTTCCTAAAAATTTCAAATGGTAGTTTAGTCTATTTTTTAATTTTTAATACGCCCGTACCTATCTTCAAATCTAACAATATCATCCTCACCAAGATAGGTGCCACTTTGCACTTCGATGATTTCTAATAATTTATTCGTTTGGTTTTCAAGAGCGTGTGTAACACCAATTGGAATGTAGGTAGACTCACCTTTTTTAAGTGTCAACACCTTCTCACCATTGGTAGCTGTAGCGGTGCCATTTACTACTACCCAATGCTCTGCACGCTTATTGTGCATTTGTAGTGATAATTTAGCACCTGGATTAATGTGCAATCTCTTCACCTGAAAATACTTACCAACTTCAATAGAGTCATACCAGCCCCATGGACGATATACCTTGCGATTAGAGTGAGCTTCATCTCTACCCTTTTTTTGAAGAGATTCAACAACAGACTTAACTTCATGCGCCTTGTCTTGACTAGCAATAAATGTAGCATCAGGCGTATCAATCACCACTAGATTATCTACACCAACTGTAGTTATTATATGGTGTGAAGCATAAATATACGTATTGGTTGTATCTTTTGCAATTACATCTCCTTTGAGCACATTACCACTACCATCCTTTGCACCAATATCGTACAGCGCCGACCAAGAGCCAATGTCATTCCACTTAGCATCCAGTGGCACAACAACCACATTATCGCTTTTCTCCATGATTGCGTAATCAATAGAATCAGATGGAGAAGACTCAAAGGCTTGCTTGTCAAGTCTAATAAAATCAAAATCCTCTGTGGCATTGTTAACAGCATCGCCCACTGCTTTAACAATACCAGGTGAATGAACAGTTAGCTCTTCGATCAATATTTCTGCCTTAAACATAAACATGCCAGAGTTCCAAACGTAGTTACCCTGTTCTAAGTAAAATTCTGCAGTTTTTAGATCTGGTTTTTCAACAAACTCTTCAACCTTATACGCACCATTGACATCGTCTTTAGACGCTTTAATATAACCATAACCTGTGTTAGCACCTGTTGGCACAATACCAAAAGTTGCCAATTTGCCCTCTTGTGCCTGATTGTATGCAATATTGATGGCTTCATGGAATGCGTCAATGTCTTGAATGACATGGTCCGCTGACAATACTAACAATACTGTATCGTTTGAGGTTTTAAGTGATTGAAGTGACGCTGCAGCGATAGCAGGCGCTGTATTTCTTCCAACGGGCTCTAATAATATTGTTGGGTTTGTTACATCAATTTGTTGACACTGCTCTGCGACTAAAAAACGATGATCGGCGTTACATAAAATAATTGGATCCAAAAGGCTGTCTAATCCGCTGAGACGCAGAATAGTTTCCTGCAACATGGTGTTATCGCCTGCTAAAGGCAAATACTGCTTAGGATATTGCTTACGAGACAAGGGCCAAAGTCTTGTTCCGGAGCCACCTGAAAGAATAACGGGAATTATTTGCATTACAGATTAAGAATAAAGAATTCAGTAAATACCATTTTTAAATTGGTCAATATTAACAAAAAGATAATTGATATTATTTTAAACAAAATCTAGATTATTTTTTAACCATCTCCTGGTAACTTCCAATGCTAAGCCCATAATTGTTGCCTAATTCGACTACCTTGTCACAATTTCTTAAAGTTGTCAATCTATGTGCAATAATCAATACGGTTATTTCACCGCCTAAATCTTTAATTGCTTCCATTACTTCTCGTTCTGTTTCATTATCTAGCGCACTAGTTGCTTCATCAAAAATTAACACACTTGCATTTTTATAAAGCGCTCTGGCGATACCAATTCGTTGGCGCTGTCCACCAGACAAGCGAATACCCCTCTCACCCACAAAAGTTTGGTAGCCTTCTTGCCATTGTTCAATCAGCTGTGCAATTTTAGCCTGTTGTGCTGCTTTTCTTACTCGTTGGTGATCAATCTTATCTTTTGACACTCCAAAGGCAATATTCTCTTCAATACTATTATCTGAAAGATAAATATTTTGTGGCACATGAGCGATGTTCATTTGCCACGATCTACGACTTTTATTATCAATTGCCTGCTGGTCAATGAATAAATCACCTTCGGTTGCAGGAAGTAGACCCATAATAATATCAAGCAGGGTGCTTTTTCCGCTACCAGTTGATCCAATAAAGCCAATATGAGATCCTTTTTTCAAACTTAAATTAATGTTTTTCAGTATCCAAGGTGATTCTTGCGTATAACGAAAACTCAGATTAGTTAGTTTAATCTCTTTATCAAATCGAATTGCCTTTGGTGGCTGATTTTCATATTCTGGTAATGGCTGATCGAGCAAATACAATACATCTTCAAATGAGGATTTTGCACCCTTGATCCCACTATAAGAACTGTATGCTTGTTGCAATGCTGGCAGTAATTTTTGCGCACCTAATGCTAATGCTCCTAATACAGGGATTGCCGCTGATATTCCACCCTGTTTCTGAGTCAGCATATAAGCAAGTCCAGCAATTAGTGTCATGCCTATTGCCTCCATGATATATCTAGGACTGCCACCAATAAATACGTTGTTTCCTTCGGCGCGACGCTGAGGTAAATCTGCATTGCGATAAAGCTGACAGTAAAACTCCTGAGTGCCATCAATCAAAACGTCTCGGACTCCTCCCAACCCTTCTTGCAATGCTTTGAGCATTTGCGTGGATTGGTCAGCAATGATTTGACTATTATTTTTGAGATGGTTTTTGGTGTAGCGAATAACCAACCAATAAAGCACACCAAAAACAATCGAAGCTGATAATGCCACACTCATATCAATAATAAACAATACTGTAACAATGCTAATAAGTATGAATATAGAGCTAACTAATATTAGAAGCGGGGTAAGAATTCCACTGATTACTGTATTGGTTTTGGTAATAATGCTATTAATTACTTCGCTGCTATTACGCGCCACATGGGTTGCATATGGTTGGTACAGCGTGCGACGATAAATGTTAATACTAAGATCGGCACCAATTGCATACGAAAGCCTGGTCATCACATAAAGTAACAACAAGCGAACAATGCCAGCTACAAGTGCGGTAATGATAAATAGAATAGTAATGGGTAGTATTAATTGAATTGGCTCTCTCAACTTTAGAGTGCTTATTAAAGGCTGAGCATATTCATGCTGAAAAACTTGGTCTGGCGAAGTTAATACTGATAAAAATGGCAGTACAGCACCTAAACTAACAACCTCTAAAATAGAAGCAATAATCATTAAAAATAAGAGCAATGCCAACTGTTTTATGCGACGTTTTGAAAGATGATGCCAGAGTTGTTTAAAGTTATTCATTTTTTTTAATAGACTTATAGGTGGTATGCAATTATAAATTTAATGGGTTTTGTTTAAAAAACGATAATGGCTATTATCACTTTTTATTATCCATTCCTTCGGATTCAAATTGTAGCTCATTAATCTCTTTTTTTTAGTATTTCATATTCAACAATCTTTCTTTTAAGAAAGGAAAAAGTTACCCTTGACTTCTCTTCGATTCTGCTAGGGTTAAGGAGGCACGCATAGCTCATTTTATTTGGATTATGAGTAAAGTTTAATGGTCTGATTGTTCGCTATGACGGCGATTTTTAAGATAAAAATATATAAAGCCACTTGCCAAGATAAAACTATCAAAAAGTATCACCCATGCAAATGCCTACAAAAAGACCAACTACCATATGGAGTATTTTTTCTCCAAAAAGCCGCAAGGTGTTTTTGAAGTACTTCATAAAGCCTTGATGGCTTTTTAGGGATTTCAGATAAATAAACAACTAACTCTTCCATCTTTTTATATTAAAAACCTTGGTGCAAATAGCATTAAAAATTATACTTTCATCTTTTAAATATTTTTTATACTCTACTAGTTTTTTGTCTTGCCCTTGAAGCTCTGGGGAAACTAGGCAAAATTTAAATCCATATTGTTTTAATAAATTATAATTTTTATTTGTAATTGGTAATTTTGAAAAGCAGTCTACCCAAATCCAGTCTACTTTATCTTTCATATTTAAAATTGTATCAATACCTTCAAATTCCGAAAACCTTAATGCTATATTTTTTTCACCTCCTTCACTAAGTGAACATATCATAGGGAACGAACTATCTAAAAAGAAATAATCTTTGATATTGTATTTTTGTATAAGATCTAAGACTTTGTGCTCTATTCTTTCACTTTTAATATTCAAAATCATAGTTCCATGATTATAGTGCTTTAAATACTCTTCAAAGTCCTCACCATCTTTAAATGGATCATGTTGAAGAATAAGCCTATCTCCAAAGTCTCTTAAGTCAAGTTCTACTCCAAACTCTTTAGGTATTTTTTTCAACTCTTCAACCGTGTTGATCCTATGTGCAATGTATTCCATAATTAAAGTTCCTTTTTGAGCTTAACGCTAAAACCTCCTGTTCTTTTTATAAACTTCCATTTTGAAGCCAATCCAGTATTCCAGCTTGATTCACCGTGAATTCTTTGCGTAAACACAACATCGAACCTTATTACTTCTAAGCCTTGTTGTTGAGCAGTATATAAAAAATACAAATCAAGAGAAAAATCTTTAGGAATATTTTCCAAACTTTCAAAAAAATTTCTATGAAAGATATTTGGCTGTGCATTAATGTCCCATAATTTTTTACCTAGGTATATAGTCTCAAATGCACTCATTCCCATAGTGAAAAATTGATCAATTAGAGGCCGCTTTTTTCTATCACCTTTTATATAACAATTTTTAGGATTTTTTTGTTTTTCTATGATATTGAGAGCTTCCAATACATCAGCTGGGTCAGTTTGCATATCTGCATGTGTATAGCCTATAAACTCACCTTTCGCCTCATTTAGTCCCATAGTAATACCAAAACCATAGCCTTGATTTACATTTACATTTACGATTCTAGCAAAATAGTAGTTAGGAACTAATTCAAATAATACAGTTTCACTATTATCTGTTGAGCCATTATTTACTAAAAGCACTTCAATATCATCTCTAATAATTACTCTTGAAAGTTTTTCTAGAATCAAAGGTATATTTTTTGATTCGTTATAACAAGGCACTATTATTGATAATTTTATTTCTTCTTTATCCATATATAAAAATACTCATTATCTGTGAACTTCTCATAACCCAAACTACTACCTTTATTGAAATTATCAATTATTTCAATAGCCTCTCTAAATCCATCTTGATCGACTCTTGTTTTTAACTTTTCTTTATTAAAATAAATATCATTTTTTGCAAGCACTATAAAATCTTTTTGTATAAACTTCAGAGGGTCTTTTGAATTTGAAATGTTTATAAAATCTTCTAAAATGAACATACTTTTAGATATTGGCCCATTTATTACATGTACATTCTCATATGCCAACCCAATGCTTCTAAAATCAAATGGCTGATAAGCACTTATTAAAATATTTGTATCACTAGTCACAAAAGGTTCTAGCACAGTATTTAAATCATTACTAATTTTTAACTGCTCCTCTTTTGATAATTCTATATCTGGCGGTGATCCAGTAAATCTAGGATTTAAGAGTAGCCTGTATTCAGGAATATGTAAAGACACCTGGAGTGCTATAAATATTCCTAATATCAAATAATTATACTTATTGAACCTATTGGTAACGTACATCAAAATCAATGGAATAAGAGTAAATATAGGTAGATAATAGTGCGGCCAAGCTTTATTCACTATAAAGAAAAGATAAGCAATATTTACAATAGAATATATTGAAATTAATGGTAATATAGATTTTTTACTAGATTTTTTGAATATTGTAAAAGAGATGTATATGGCTAAAGCTAAAATAATAATAAATAAGGCGACCCCCGTATAGTAAATATCAATCACGTTTAATAATTTATCACTAATAGTTATCTCTGTATCCACTCCATGATCTGTGGCGTTTGACTGCATATTGGCCACAAAACTCATTGTAAATGCTTTGAGCCCGATTGGGTGAATTAAGTATGGATTTGTAATGATAAAAATTGATAGAGCAATACCAATAAATTTCAAAAATAGTTTAATTTTTTGCTTTAACCCTTCAAAAGTTTTATATTTAAAACTATCATAAAAAATATACAGGAATACAAAAGGAATAAATGTAATAGCTTGTATTTTTGATGCTAAAGCAAAACCAAAAGCGGCAGTAGCCCACCAAAAGTATTTTTTAAAACTCCAATCATCTTTTGCAAAGAGATATACTGATAATGTTACAAAAAAAATCATCATCCAATCTGGCGCAAACCTTAATGCATATATGTAAAAACCCGGCATCGTTAATACGATGAAAGCTATTAAAATAGATATATATTTAGTGGAGTATAGACTTGCTGTTTTATATACGAACCATACAGAGCCAACTGCAAAAAGTGATGTGATAATACGAGGTATATAAATAGTCATCTCAATATTATCGAGAGCAAAAAATGGAGCAGTGGCTATAAGATTTATAAAGAAAAATCCAAATCCATAGGTATAAAATCCAAAAGAAAAAAGTTTTTTAATATCTAAGGATGTTAGGCCATCATACATATCAAACAAGCTTCCATGAAAAGCATACTCATTTATATTATAATGAGATAAAAAACCTATATTTAGGTGTCGGTAGTTTATGTAGGCTAGTGCTAAAAAAACTAATGTGAGTATTATTTTTATTTGACCATTCCTATGTATTTAAACCAAAGCTTTTAACCTGAATCAACTTTGGTAGTCTATATAAAATCATTAAATGTAACAAAAATATTGGAAAAGAATATATTCCAATTAATGATAAAGGTATATTAAAATTTTCTATAATATTTTGATTTTCATATATCCTTTTAATTATATACACTAAGATAAATAGATATATAGCTATATCCATTCCAAATGGTATATCCCCATACACAACTAGAACCATTAACATACCTTTTAAGGAATCTAATTTTAAATCTCTATTTGTTTGAAAACCCACAATTTCTGACCAATAAAATTAACCACAGCACTTAACCCTGCTACTAAAAATCTTTTTAACTCTTTTTTTATTTTACTCATCTATACTCTTGCTCAAAGGTTCTATATTTTGTATCCAATTCTTGTATTTTGGCTTCATTTACTGTTATGTCTTTATCTAAAGAGTATGGATGCCAAGACACTTTATGAAAGAAACTTTGCCAATACACAAATGTCTCATAATCATCAGGCGTTCCCCAGCAGATATAATCATCTACTTCAAAAACTTTTACATTAAGTCCCAATTCTATAAGTTCGCCCATTAAACTATCTACATAGTATTCACCATTTACCCTTATATTTTTGTCTAGTAAATTTTGAAGTGATTTTTTAAAATACTTCACTTTTTTAAACCAAAAAGTTCCCACAATTGCATGGTCATTGAATGGATTATCAGAAATGGGTACCTTTACTGATACTCCTGTTGCATTGTCTTTACAACCAGTTTTAACCCAGCCATACATTTGAGGGTTGTTTTTACTACTTACATGATGTCTAAAAGTAAATATTACTGCATCTACATTTTCATTATCAATTAGCTCTTGATACTTCTCTTTGTTATAAATCATTCCATTATCTGTTGCTGCTATGAGGAGTGAAGCATTTTCATCTACATCATTCAATCCAAAACTACAAGTAATAGCTTGACCATCTGTAACTTCATTTATAGAAACTATTTTTGAATCTAGATATTCATCTTTTAAAGTCTTTTCTAGTGGATAACTCTCAAGATGCTCTTGTAGAGTTATGAAAATATGTTTCTTACTATTTGGCAATGAATTTGCAGCTTGAATAATCATAGGCTCACCACTAACATCTATAAGAGGCTTAGGGTCTTTGTAGCCAGCCTTGGCAAATCTACTTCCACGACCAGCTAAAGGAATCAGTACAATACTATTTTCTTGTGCTTTAGGTTTCTCTTTTTCTGCAATAACATCTCTAAAATATTTTGACCAAGCACTATATTCTTCAATATCTTGTGGTGCGCCCCATTGAAGCATATGTTGAATATCATAGATAGATACTTTCAAATTATCTTGAACTAATAAATTATAAATAAGCGATACATAAAACTCACCTTTGAGATTTATATCTTTATCCATCAATTCTTTAAAATACTTTTTGACATACAAACCTTTTTTAAAATAATAAGTTCCATTTGAAGCATACTCATCCATACGATTATCTGTAAAAGGCTCCTTCTCTTTTATCTCAAGCATCCATTGATTTTCATCCCTCATAAAAGCATAGTTTGTACTTCCTAACATGTGGGGATGAAAGCCTTTATAAGCTGCTATTGCACCATCTGCATCTCTATATCTTGCATGTTTTAAAAAATCTTCATAATCCCAGTATGTGCCAAAATCGCAATAATTGACAATTACCTCCTCCTCATCTTCAATAAAGTCTTCAATTAAAGATACGGCATAAACTGGACCCAACTTATGATTTGGAATTTCTACCACATTGGCATTTGGCTTGATACCAAGTAATAATTGCTTCATATTTGTCTCTGCTAAATGCTTAGAATTACAAATGAAAGTAAATTTATATTCATTTGGAAACAAATCACAAACATGCTCTATTATTGGTTTGCCATCCACCATTATTAAAGGTTTTGGATCTTGATATCCAGTTTCTATAAATCTTTTTCCTATTCCTGACATTGGTATTACTATATGCATTATTTAATATCCTTAAAATCATTTACTTGATAGATTTTTATTTTTTTATTTTCAAATTTTGGGCTAAAACCTTTAAGATTACTTGAAAAATTCTTTTCTACTACAACATAGTCAAGCTTATATTTCTTAGAAATATTTACAAAATCACTCGAGGTTTTTTTGTGAAAAATTTAGCAATTTTCTCTCCCACCCACTTTCCTTCAATCTTATCAATTTGTTCTCTGTTCCCATACAAAAGTTATTTTCTTTTTTGGTGCTCTTTAAAGTATGCTCCATTAAATGGAAATCCATTACCAACAAAAACTGCTCTTTTTCCTATATTTGGGATATCTAGTTTAAAGTTTCCAAAGTAAACTGCAAATATACAAGAGTGTAATTTATTTTTTTGTAATAAGCTTGCAGACGCTGTTTATTAGATTCTAGTATTAGTATTTCTATTTTTCATTTTATTTCTGAGTAAACCCTTGCCTATATTTTTCCGCTTCCCAGTTAAGCAATTGAAAAACTTGATCATCTTTTAAATAATTACACTCTATAGAAAGATCCAATCTCATCAAGACATAGGACAATGCTAATAACATAACCTCTGATGCTAACATAATATCATTAGAGACTAATACGCCGGCATCTTCAATATAAATAGCAATGGGCATTGTATTATATTTCTTATAGTAATTTTCCACACTTGGTGCAACCTGATGCCCAAAGTTTACGACGCATAGTTCTGCCCCTAGAAATACGACATGATCTGGATAAAAGATGCCCTGACTAGCAACTTTTAGTTTATTTATATCAGTTGCTATAGCATGTATTTCATCCGATATTGCTGGTTTATACGGTATTCCTTCGGACAATTTTATTAGTTTTTTTATATCAGGCTTTGGTGATATATTTAATGAATCATGAGATAAAAGGGTTTCAATTTCATACAATAATTTTTCGGCTTTTTTACAGTCGTCAGCGCCAATAACTAAACCATGATTAGCCAAAATTAATAGATCAGGATTGTTTTTAATTACTTTTACAACAGCATTGGTTAATGGTAAGCCAGGTTGATGATAATCCAGCCATGACCAATTCAACCCTTGTAATTTGTCTTTTAACTGCTTAAAGCCATCCTTTCTAATAGTCCAAGCTATTGCATTGACAGAATGAACATGTAAAACAATTTTATGTGGTAATAACGCATGCAGTGTTGTTTCAATAGACGGTCTTAAAATTTGATTTTCATCTATATGTTGAGTAACAGGGTCGGTCTCATTAGTCTTAATAGCCTCTCTTATAGCAGTATCATTAACGCTCACAAAAATATTCTCTGTATCTGCGTCAGACAGCCATTTTCCAGATGCTTTTACCCACATTCTACCCCTTTCTTTAATTGAGGTATTTCCACCTGCACCTTGGATCAAGCTTAAATCCTTACCAATTTTGGCTGATAGTTTTGAAATTGACGTCAACATAAAAAATCCATCCAAATAAATAATACTAGGGAAAATCTACCCACTACTCTTTAGTCATTATTATCTATTCCCATTATTAAGTTTCTTAATTAAGTTTCTTAATTCACTGTAATTCTTGAAACTAGCGTGTGGCGCAAACTCACCTATGCCTTCTGGCGTATCTGAGCTAATCTTTTGCAATGTTGTAGCATTTATACATTTTTTAGCACCCAAAATATCATTAACGGGATTATCACCAATCATCCAAATACGACTATCTTTAGTTTTCATTTTCTCTAAAGCAATATTGAATGGCGCTTCATGTGGCTTGTCAAAACCAGCTTCTTCACTGGTTACGATGTAATCAAAATACGCGTCCAGTCCGAAATAAACTACTTTTCTAAATTGTATTTGCGCAGTCAAATCAGTAACGATTGTAGAAGGAATACCTAACAACCGGATGTCTTCCAACAACTCTATTACGCCATCAAACAAAGTGGCATTGCTAAGAAAGGTCCTCCAATATGTTTGCTCAAAATCCAATGCCAATAAAACTTGTGAGCCTAACCCCATAATTTCGAGCATACGTTGTAGGTAAAGCAAGCGGCTATGCGATGATGCTGTATTTTGAAGACGAGTTTTTATCTGATTTCTGGCTTCTTTGAATGCTTTGTCGAACTCTTCTGGTGTGATTGAAAAAGTACTCACAACTTTATCACGAACTGCTTTTTGCGCTGCAATATGTGCTGGTTTATAATGATATATGGTGTTATCAGTATCAAACAAAAATGCCTCTGGAAGGCAAGTAAATCTCGTTGGGTTATTAATTTTCATTTTATGAATCGTTTTGTTAGTAATTGACTAATATGAGAGAGGGTAATTAACTGCATTAAACCCAATACACCATCTTGCCATTTCGGCGTTAAATCTAAAAATTCTAGTAGGTTGGGACAGAGAATCTTTGCAGCTATCGCAATATCAGCAGCAGTAGTTTCACCTTCTATCGTAATTTTCACTTCATCATTATCATCAGTAATGACAATGTCGACATGCAGGCCACACACACCAACTAAAACTCGATTTAGCGTAATTTCGTTTAACCCATGGCGGGTTTTGACTACTAGTTTCAAAGGTGGTATCTGTTTGTAATCTATGTCTTTAAGCAAGCGTGGATGGATGGGATGTAAAGACAGCACCAAATCTGCGTAGGCCTCCTGTGGATGAATAAAACGAATAGAGTCGCTTTCTCTATTAATAAAGTCGTTGAGTACTTTCTTAACACTATGTCCACGATATTCTACATCGCGATTAAGCTTAAAGTGTCGACGCAAACCTTCATCAATATCAAGGTAAATCTTCAGGTTGTAGCAATCTCTAAGTATTGGAAGATAAAGAGCATGCAAACTGTTAGCAATAATAAAGTCGTTACTTTTGATTCGATGCAGCTGACCCTTCTTTCCCTTTTGATGATCATAATGTCTGGTCTGAATATGCTTGCCATCCGCCAAAGAAATAAGATCCAGGCTATAGCCCTCTAGATCATTAGCCATGGGATTCAGAGGAGTCATTATCTGCCACATGGGTTTTTGTCTATCCCAAAGGTGATAATCATCACCATTATGCATAACTACTGAATGACTACCAAATAATCCGGCAATGGCGTTACAAAAAGTATCTTTCCCTGAGCCAGAATCACCTGCAACTCCAATCAACAATGGCTTCCGGCTCAATCTAAAAAAATCATTCCGGCTGATTGCTTCATGCCAGATGCGCATTCCTAATACTAGGCCGATGGCAACCATGGTCGTCTGTAAGATCGATGCTGTTTGGAGTCCTAACAACGAGAAGTAATTAAGCAACTGACCCGAATCAAAGATGCTCCCATTGATAAATTGTAGTGGTGTCATAAGCAATGTGCTCAGAACATAAAATATCGAAAATAACCCTACCAGGAGAATTGCAGCACGTCCACTCATAGCCTGATAGAAAGCAAGAAAAGGTATACACCAAACAAACCAACCGGGCGAGGAAGGTACCATTAACACAATCAATAAGAATACTATGCCAATGGTAGCCTGAAATAAATCAAAGTTAAGGCGTTTAATTCTCCACACCAAATAAAGTGTGACTAGATATATCATTGGAACAATATACACTGTGAACTGTCCACCCATATTGACGGAAAGATTATAGATTTTATCCATTTCTGGATTACCAAAAAGCATTTGCAGGCCTGACTCAGAAAAGAGAAAAGGGACGCCTAGTGCTAACGATCCAATGCAAAAACCCAAGACAAATCTCGAAAGCCGTTGCCGCAGTGGTTTATTGTTAAACAGATAGATTGCAAAAAACGGCAGGGCGATGATCATACTGAGTTTGGCTGAAATAGCTGCTGCACAGAAAAATCCAGCTAACTTAAGTTTAGTTCGTCGGATGAAAAATATCGATATGGTCAACAGCAAAGCCGGTATTATGTCGTTATAGCCCAATAGATAGCAAGAAAATATTATAATGGGTGACAACCAATAAGCAAGTAAAAGTAGGCGTTGTCGTTTCGGCAAAAGCTTATCCAATGTATAAAGCAAACCAAAATCAGCCAAGAGCAACGTCAGTTCATAGCCATAACTCAGAGGCAGACCTGAGAGTTTAGTAATCAATGTCATTGGCAATAAAAACATCCACATAGCGTAGCCATATGGAAACGCATCAATCACCCCCCCACCAGCTAGCCAAGTTGACCATGGATCGAATGTTAGCTTATCAGTACTGGCTTCCAGAAAAGGAACGTACCAAACTGTGACAGCATCCGGTGCCATATTAACGATCAGCACCAAACGCAGCACCAGACCTATAAGAAAAAGTGGATTAAGACAAAGCTTATTCATTTGGACAGACCATTTTATCCCAAACATTGGGGCGCTTTGTAAAGACCACCTCTAAAACTATATTGCGTTGGTTACACAAATAGCTCTGCACGCAACCTTTCAGCTGCAGCGATAATAAGCAAAGTTTAAAGCTAGAAACTTGTTTGATTGCCAACGTAAGCCCAACATAACTAAGCCCGATAACTGCTATTATTTTTTCGTTAATTTCCATAGTATTGAACATCTAAATTAAGTAAAAATAAATTACCCTTAACAAGTAATACTTTTAACTGTCGATAATGGCTATTATCGCTTTTCATTAGCCATTTCTTCTGATTCAAGTTGTAGCTCATTAATCTCTTTTTTGAGTATTTCATATTCAATAACCTTTCTTTTAAGAAAGGAAAAAGTTAGCCTTGACTTCTCTTCGATTCCACTTGGGGTAAGGAAGTACGCATAGCCCATTTTATTTGGATTATGAGTAAAGTTTGTTAGTTTTATTAGTCCCTTCTCATTCAGTTTTTTCATACAGTAGTTTACCTTGCCCAGGCTCACACCAATGTCCCGAGAGAGATCTCTTTGGGTAAAGTGAGGATTTGACTCTAGCTTACGAAGCAGATCAAGACGTATATCTTGGTTATTCATTAGTGTAGGAAAAAATAAAAATAAAATATTGGGCACGCTACCGCCATATCTTGAAAAATGTATTTTCAAGAAAAAATCATGAAAAAATCATGAAAAAAACTTATTGTATCACTTATATTAGCTTTTGTTCAACAATTGAACAAAATTTAATTATTACAAAATATTACTTAAATCTATTTTTTATAGTCACTTCTCTTTTTGTGTTTATTAAATATATTAATTAACGATGCTCTATAATTAAACAAAAATTTAATAAACTATGATGAATAACAAAATAGATTTCAATAAAAAAACTATTCTTATTACAGGCGGTGCGGGCTTTATAGGTAGTAATTTGGCCTTTTATTTTCAGGAAAACTTCCCAAAATCTAAAGTTATTGTATTTGACTGTTTTAGAAATGATGAAACCTTCCAAAACGGAAACCTGAAAAGCTTTGGTCATTACAAAAACTTAATTGGCTTCAGGGGAGATATTATCTCTGGAAACATCAACAATAAAGATGATTTAGATTTACTAAATAAATATAACTTTGATTTCATCTTTCATCATGCTGCAATTTCAGATACAAGGGTATATGATCAAGAAATTATAATGAAAACGAATGTAAATTCATTCTATGACTTATTAGAAATAGCAAAAAAAGACCAATCTATAATGGTATATGCAAGTTCAGCAGCAACTTATGGCAATCAACCTTCGCCCCAAGCTGTAGGTAAAGAGAATCCTGAAAACCCTTATGGTTTTAGTAAATACATTATGGACCAGATTGCTATTAGATATTCAATGGAAAATCCAGATTTGACAATAGTTGGATTAAGATTTTTTAATGTCTATGGGCCAAGAGAATATTATAAAGGTAATACATCATCTATGGTAATACAGCTTGGACTTCAAATTTTGGATGGTAAGGCGCCTCGTTTATTTAACAATTCAAACCAAATATTACGTGATTTTGTTTATATTGACGATGTGATTCAAGCTAATATTAAGGCTTGCACCACAATGCAAAATGGAACCTATAATGTGGCCACAGGCATCCCACGAAATTTTCAAGAAATTGCAGATATTTTACAAAAAGAACTTGGCACTGACCTAGGAACAGAATATTTTCCGA